>Ga0265293_10011671_pt1 | contig 11876 bp, 14 predicted proteins | sample Munlanlewell138R_FD_192505 | JGI IMG/M metagenome (GOLD analysis project Ga0265293, IMG submission 192505) | Leachate microbial communities from a municipal landfill in Southern Ontario, Canada - Leachate well 138R | ecosystem: Engineered > Solid waste > Landfill > Unclassified | place: Canada... | reverse complement strand
TTTGCGCTTTCAAAAGCGGAGATAAAGCAATATGAGCCGCAGCCTGTTCCTCCCCTTGTAGAAAAGGCGTACGGGGAGATTTGCGCTGTCAAGCGCATGGACATATCCGAAGCCGTCTCCGTTTCGGGCACATTCGTAAGCGCAAAAAAGATTTTTATGGAACTGCCAAGTATGAAAAACCCCTATGGCGCGCGCATGTTGGTTGAATGGGGCGATGAGATTATAAACGGGCAGCTCATTGGTTATTCCGATGATTTAAAAAAAGAAATACGGGCGACCGCTTCAGGCATTGTCCAAAGCGTTAATTTGGGAAACTCCTCATATATCACGCTGGAGAGCACGGATGACGTCGCGCTTGATTGCCGCGTTGACGAGGCCGTGCTGACAATACTAAAACGCGAGGGTTTGGAGCTGGCAACACAGCACGGCGATAAAGTAGAAATACTGTCCGTTTCCAAAACACAGGACGAGCAAGGCAAAACAGCGGTGCTCCTTTCCGTGCCGGATGGGGTTTATGGAAGGGTGGTTAAAGATTTACAGCTGCAGACCGGAAGAAAATTCTATCAGGCATTGGTTGTCGATTACCGCTGCCCCTATCATTCAGACGGCGATGCAAAAACATGGTACGTTCGGACGGTCAACGCAGCCGGCAATTATTTGGAGGATATTGAGGTTAAGGTAAGCTATGTAGGCGGAAACTATATTGCCATAAGCGGTGTCCCGGAGGGTACGTTGTGCGATTGCGGCTACGGGAAAATCGTGGAGGAAAGCAGTTGAATAAGCTACATATAAAGCTTGAACACATTAAAAAATCCTTTGACCGCCCCGTCCTTTCCGACGTCAGCCTAACCGTGACCAATGAAACTTATATGGCTATACTAGGCAAATCGGGTTCGGGAAAATCCACGCTGATGAATATACTCGGGTTGGTGGAATCCTATGATTCGGGGTCATATTATTTTAACGGGATTAAAATTAAAAAGAACAGCGATTACGCCAAATTGCGGCGCACACAGATAGGATTTATATTCCAGTCTTACAACTTGATTCCCACTTTAACATGCGAGGAGAATATCCGTCTCCCTTTGCTTTATGAAAATTACAAGGACGACGAACGGGTGAAGCTGCTGATGGACGCGCTGGATATTTCATTTCTGGCAAAGCAGCGGGTTACAACTTTAAGCGGCGGAGAAAAACAAAGGGTTGCAATTGCGCGCGCTTTGGTTCTTAATCCCTGCCTTATTTTAGCGGACGAACCTACGGGAAACCTTGACCCCAAAAATCGCGATATTATTTTCTCCGTATTGCGCAAGGAGCATAAGAACGGGCGCGCGGTTTTGGTTATTACGCATGACGAAATTACGGCGCAAAACGCAAAACGCAGAATGATTCTTGAAGGGGGGATACTGCGTGAGATCGCGTAAGCGCCAAAAACAATCTTTCCGCTACTTAAAGCACAGCATACTGATGATTCAAAGAAACCGCCTCGTTTACACCAAGCTCTCCGTTACCGTAGTGCTTTCCTTTTCACTGCTGCTCGCATTTTTATCATTTACCGACGCTCGATTATATAACGAATATAAGGAAATTTTCGCACAGCCCAGAGAGATTGTACAAAGTAATATTTATGGGAAACCCACGGCGTTCCGCGCGCTTCTTTCGCAGATTAAAAAGAATATTACCGGCGCGGATTGTTATGGTTACGCTACCCTTGGCGGCTATTGCGAATATGTAAACGGTTATGTGAACGTCAGCTGTTCCTTTCTGCCCGCCGGCGATATGCCTGTGTACAGATGGTATAATATCGATTTTGAAAAAACCAGCGGACTTTGTACGGCGGCTCCTATAGGGTTATCAGGAGAAAAACAGGACTTTGATTTAAAGGAAAATGAAGTTATTATCAATGAAAGCTGGTATAACGCGCTTATAGATGGCGGGGCGCAAAGCCCCTTGCGCATTCTTATACATTTTGATTGGCAGGATGGAAAAAGCTGTGACTGGGTGCTGACGGCGGTTGGGGTATGCAACGATACGTTTGAGGAGAAACTGCTGCTTGATAAGGACGGCTCCGTTTACGGTTGGGGGAAAATGTATCTTTCCGCGGGATTGCTTTCCCGCGAAGACGTCGGTGAATTCAGCACGTCTGCAGAGTATTCGGTTTGGGTAAACACCGCCACGCCCGAAAAGGCAATTGCTTACGCCCGCGCTTTAGGATTTTGGACATACGGCGTGTCTGAGGCGCAAAAAGCCGCGAACGACTTATTGGCTATCGAAAAGGCAAACAAGGCTTACATCGCCGCCGTTATTCTTGTGCTTTTGGGCATCAACTTATACAGCAGTTTTACTAACGCGCTGCAGGAACGCCGCTATGAAATTGGCGTAAAACGCGCGCTTGGGGCGGGCAAAGGGCACATTGTACGCCAGTTTCTCTACGAAAGCTTGTGTGTGCTGCTGTTTGACACGCTTCTGTCGGCAACGTTGGTTATTGACTTGATGATTGGGTATAAAGCATATCAGGCTTTTGTTTTGGGAAAGGAATGGATTGTTTATATTTCGCCCTATTCCGTAATTATGTTTCTCGTCTGTTCTTTGTCTTTAAGTATGGTCTTTAGTCTGATGTTTGCCTTTCAATCAACTCAGGTTGAGATAATAAGCAATTTACGGGAGGAATAGCTTTTAGTGTCTAAAAAAGCTTTATCATAATCGTTGACAACACTTAACGCTTGTGATAGATTACATATAGTGCTTTTAGGGAAAGGCTTTTTGAGGCCTTTTTTAATTGCGCCGGAGATTTGTTTGGAGGATACCGATGCGTACCAAAATTACACTGGCATGTACTGAGTGCAAGCAGAGAAATTACAACACTATGAAAAATAAGAAGAACGATCCCGACAGAATGGATATGAACAAATACTGCCGTTTCTGCAAGAAGCATACCGCGCACAAAGAAACAAAGTAGTTTGTAAAAAATGTTTAGGATGTAAGGGTTATGGCAAAAACAAAATTACTCGGCAACGAAAAGAAAGATAAGCTCGAGCAGCAAAAAAAAGCGGCCAAACTGGCAAAAAAGAAAAAGCGTAAAAGTCCGGCGCGTTTCTTTAAAGACGTTATATCGGAACTTAAGAAAGTTACGTGGCCGACCGGCAAGGAGCTTTTAAAATACACGGGCGCCGTTATCGCTTTTATTGTTGTTATAGCGATTATTGTGGGCTTGATGGATTTAGGGTTAAGTACGCTGTTTAACCTTATGCTAAAAAAATAAGGAGACGCGCTTTTAAAACGCATTTGTTTTTATAAGCGCACTTTATAAATGTCCGAAGATGTAATAACCGACAAAACCGCGGCCGCGCCGCCGTCGGAAACAAAAACTGAACAGACAAAAAAGAGCGAGCTTTCCGGCGTGTTTATCAAGCAGGAAAAAACCGATAAACCATATTGGTACGTGGTTCATACCTATTCAGGCTATGAAAACAAGGTTAAGGCCAATCTTGAAAAGGCCATACAAAACCGCGGCTTTGAGGAGATAATACTCGAAGTTAAGGTTCCCATGGAAGAGAGCATAGAGGTTAAAAACGGCAAGAAAAAGCACGTTATGAAAAAACGCTATCCCGGGTATGTTATGGTCAAGATGATTCTTGACGATGAATCATGGTATGTGGTGCGCAACACCCGCGGCGTTACGGGCTTCGTCGGCCCCGGTTCTAAGCCTATCCCGCTGACCGATAAAGAGGTTCGGGCTATGGGCGTTGAAAACGTGCCCATAAAGCTTGACGTCGAAATTGGCGAAAACGTGATGGTCACGTCGGGCCCGCTCGAGAGCTTCGTGGGCGTTGTAAAAGAGGTTCAGCCCGACAAACAGAAAGTGAAAGTTGTCGTGTCTATGTTCGGGCGCGACACTCTGGTCGATTTGGATTTCGTCCAGATAAAAAGGATTTAATAAGAAGTTTTGCTTCTTTTTATCGCAAGTGGGAGGAAGCACAGCCCTAAAACGGCGAAAGCCGCGGCGAGTTTTAGCAATTCCGCTTGTACCACATTTTAGCATCAGGAGGTGTAACCATGGCAAAGAAGATTTCCGGTTACGTCAAACTGCAGATTCCTGCAGGCAAGGCCACGCCCGCACCGCCGGTAGGCCCGGCGCTTGGTCAGCACGGTGTCAATATCATGGGTTTTTGCAAAGAATTCAATGAGAAGACGGCCAAACAGGTGGGTTATATTATACCTGTCGTTATCACGGTTTACGCGGACAGAACGTTCTCGTTTATCATGAAAACGCCGCCGGCTCCCGTTCTTATCAAAAAGGCCATAGGCATTGAATCGGGCAGCGGCGAACCAAACAACAAAAAAATAGGTAAGATTACGCAAGCCCAGTTAAAAGAAATTGCCGAGCTGAAAATGCCCGACCTTAACGCGGCAAGCACAAAGGCGGCTATGCGTATGATTGCCGGCACGGCAAGAAGCATGGGCGTTGAAATCGTCGACTAGATTAATGTGGGAGGCCGGGTGTGCCCCGAAAGAGCCGCTTTCTCGGGAACTCCTAAATAAAGCCGCTTAAACCACAAGGAGGATAGCATGAAAAGAGGAAAAAAGTATCAGGACAGCCTAAAAACTTACGATAAAAACGCGCTGCACGATCCGGAAGACGCTTTGCAGATTTCGATAGATGCGGCCCGCGCCAAGTTTGATGAAACAATAGAGGTGTCAATAAGGCTGGGTGTAGACCCGCGTCATGCCGACCAGCAGGTAAGAGGCGCTCTGGTTCTCCCCCACGGAACGGGCAAAATACAGCGTGTGCTGGTTTTCGCCAAGGGAGACCTTGCGAAAGAAGCCGAGCAGGCAGGCGCCGATTATGTCGGCGGGGACGAGTTTGTCGAGAAAATCAAAAACGAAAACTGGTTCGAGTTTGACGTTTGCGTCGCCACGCCCGATATGATGGGCGTAGTCGGTAAAATAGGACGCGTGCTTGGCCCTAAGGGGCTTATGCCCAACCCTAAGTCAGGCACGGTTACGAGGGAAGTAGCGCGCGCGATAACGGATATCAAAGCCGGTAAAGTTGAATACCGCGTTGACAAAACGGCCATTATACACGTCATAATAGGCAAAAAAAGCTTCGGCAAGGAAAAACTCGCGGATAATTTGCGCACGCTTATGGAAGCAGTTGTAAAAGCCAAGCCGTCCGCGTCAAAGGGGACGTATTTGAAAAGCGTTGTTATTTCTTCGACAATGGGTCCGGGGGTTAAGGTTAATCCCGTACGGTTTACCGGTTGACACGCGTCTTGTACGCTGATAAAATAACACAGTCATAAAATAAAATATCGAAAACCTTACCGAAGACAACAGGCGCCCGGCGCTTAAAAATTAAAGCCTGTCGAGGAGAGTTTATACGAAAAGACAACCCTTTTTTGTGTGGCTTTCCGCGCTTAAAAGGGTTTTTGATTTATAGTATTAAAAGGAGGTGAAAACATTTGGGTGAAAAGGCAATAGAGCTAAAAAAACTGGTTGTTCTTGACGTTAAAGACAAAATCGAGCGGTCGCAGGCTTTAATATTCTACGATTACAGGGGTCTTACCGTAGAGGAGGTTACCGAGCTGCGCAACAAGTTCCGCGACGCCGACGTTGAGTACCGCGTTATTAAAAACGCTATTATGCGCCGCGCGGTGGATATGCTTGACATAAAAGGTTTGGACGAAACGCTTACCGGCCCCACCGCCGTGGCTTTCGGTTACAGCGACCCCGCGGCTCCCGCAAAGGTGCTTGTCGAGTTTATCAAAAAGCTTAAAAAAACCGAAATTAAATCGGGTATTCTCGGAAGAAAAATAATCGGCACGGCGGGCATACAAAGCCTTGCCGAGCTGCCTTCAAAAGAACAGCTTTTAGGCAGGCTTGCCGGAACGCTGCAAGCGCCCATATCCGGGTTCGCGCGTTCGCTATCGGGAATTATATGCAAGTTAGGTTACGCGCTTAACGCGGTAAAGGAACAAAAACAGGCTTAAACGTAAAGCCGCAATTAAAATTAAAATTTGTTGGAGGATATAATAATGGATATGAATCAGATACTCGAATCTATCGAGAAAATGACGGTGCTTGAGCTCTCCGAGCTTATCAAGGCTATTGAAGATAAATTCGGCGTAAGCGCGGCCGCGCCCGTTGCCGTTGCGGCAGGCCCGGCGGCGGCAGGTCCCGCCGCGGCGGCCGAAGAGGAAAAGACGGAGTTTAACGTTGAGCTTAAAGAAGTGGGCGCCGAAAAAATAAAGGTTATAAAGGTTGTCCGCGAGCTTACCGGCCTTGGCCTTAAGGAAGCGAAAGATTTGGTTGACGGCGCGCCCAGCATAGTTAAAGAAAACGTGCCTAAAGAAGAAGCCGCCGACGTTATCGCCAAGCTTAAGGAAGCGGGCGCAACCGCCGAAATGAAATAGGGTTGATTTGCGAAAGCCTCCGGAGATGGAAACTGCCGGAGGCTTTTTTTATCGCTTTCCCCGCTCTTTTACCCCTTCCCCTTATAACTTTAATTGACCCGTTCATTGCGTGGTGGTACTATATGGTATAACGTTTGCTTATATCCATTAATAATCGCTTTGCGAAGGAGAAGAAATATGATAAGAATTACAACATTAATTATCTTATTGGTTTTATGCTTTTCACTTGCAGCCTGCGGAAAGACGGAAACGGTTATGGAAAACGAGCCCGATAAAACACAGATTTTAATTACTGATGAGAAACCAACAGAATCAATTATAAAAAAAGAATTATCTTCATACAGTTTTGCCCATGCTGCCGAAATATATGCTGACCCAGACGCTTACACGGGGAAAAAATATGCGAGCCCGTTCAATATTATAAGCGAAAAGCAACAGGTTGAAGCAAATACAATGTATTACGCTAATGGCTATATTAAAAACGGCGGTATACGAACCCTTACGGTGCTCGATTTTAAAGACAGCTTGGCGGTCGATCTTTCGCTCAACCAAACCGTATATGTATATGGGATTATCCAGGGCAAAGGCTTTGTCGCCGATGAAGCAGGTAATCATATAGATTTACTATGGCTTGAGGTTACCGATATAGAGCTTGATGCCGGTACCGCAAATATTTTAACGGAAAACAAAGAATACAGTTTTGAATCAGGAGAGTATTTTGCAACAGACGGCATGCTTACCATAGAAATAATGTCATTGAACTTCTCGCGTGATATGCTGTCCCTCAACACGAAAACTGTGGATAGTTCCGTAAAAAAGATGACAACATATTATTTCGATATAATAATTCATCAAGACGGCTATTTTGCCTGGTACAACAATTGCAATTTCTGGATACAACCTGATAGCATATCAGGTTATGATGGCATACCTATGCCTGTAATGAGCAGCGCTAAAGACATGACAATTGAGTTTGTGCCTTTCAGTGAAAACGGTAAACTCCTTTATGAGCCTCTGGTTATAGATGTAAAGCTCAGTAAATAGCTCTGCGCGGCTATTTTCAGGTTTAGCTTTTTAAGCGACATTTAATCAACATGGTTGCTGTTATTGCATTTGCGTGTTAGCATAATGCCATCAATAATTTTTTTTGGTGACTGCTATGACTGATTCTTTTTCGCTTAACGACAGCAAATATGGCAAGCCCGCCGCGCGGGTTGTGTGCCGCGTTAAAACCCCCGTAGGTGTTTTTTCAGCGCTGTATAATAACGGCAGCATTGTACGCGTGCTTTTTCCGGACGAGCCGGTAAGCGCGCAATATAACGCGATTGACGACGCTTTGCCGTTTGCGCGGCAGATGCGCGAATATTTCGACGGCACGCGCCGTGAATTTTCTCTGTCTATGACGCTGTGCGGCACTCCCTTCATGCGGGCTGTTTACCGCGCCGTGCTTACGGTGCCGTACGGCGGCACGGTAAGCTACTCCGCGCTGGCGCAAATGGCGGGATACCCCGGGGCGGCTCGCGCGGCGGGCACGGCGCTGGCGCGCATAAGCCTGCCCGTGCTTATACCGTGCCACCGGATTGTTCATAAATCGTCTTCAAAAATCGCCTACCGCGGCGGCGCGGACATGAAAAGCTATCTGCTTGATATGGAAGCGCGGTATTCCGGCCGCGGGCTTTAGTTTTCCGCCATGCAAAACAAAACCACCTCCCGTTTTCGGCCATACAGTCAGCTTCGCCTCCCTTAAACCCGTTTATTGAATAAACAAAGCGTCCCTGTGACATAATCACACATACAAGAGATAAGGGATGCGGCTCGATGAGATGGGATAAGTTTTTCGCGCGGGCGGCGCGGCGCGTGTATATAGCCTTAAGGGCGCTTCAAATACGTGCTTTAAACATGTTGTTTATTGCGTTAAGATATTTTTCCCGCGTCCATAATAGAATAATTAATATGAAAGGCAAAGGACGCGGAACCTCTCGCGAACACGGTCGTATGCATACGGCCATACATAAAATTAAACGTGGAATTATTAAAAAGGCCAAAGGCAACACCGCTCTTGTCGCTAAAATTGCCGTTTCGGCTTTTTCCGTCGTTATGGGTTTATTAACCCTCATGCTGTGCGTATATGTTATTATACCGTCAATTATTTCAAACGCCGCGCATTACTTTGAGCACGATTTCGCCATACAGTTATATAACCGCACTTTAAAACAGAATGAAATAGCCGCGTTTGGCGGCGCGGCAAACGATCGGCAGATTGTGTTCCCGCGGGACTGTTTTGGCTCCGTATTGAAGCAAAACCCCGATATTGTAGGGCGTTTGTCAATAAGCGCTTTAAACCTTGGTTATCTGGTGACGCAGCATACCGATAATACATATTATCTGCATACGGGCTATAATTTAAAACCCGGAAAATGCGGCGCAATTTTTTTGGACTGCACGTGCAACGCCGGTTTGCACCCGCCGGGCGGGCATTATATACTCTACGGCAAGGATATGCAAAACGGAACGATGTTCGGCAATCTGCGGCGGTACAAAGACGCAGACTTTTTTAAAACAGGCGGCACCCTGCGCTTCGACACGCTTTACGGGGATTACGAATGGCAAGTGTTCAGCGCCTACGAGACGCAAAGCGAACAAAACTTTGAAGGCTCTTTTTTGTCCGGCGAGGAATGGCTCTGTTATTTAAAACGGCTTGCCGCAAAAAGCCTGCACCCCAAAGACATAAATTTATCGCCCGATGACGCGCTTTTAACTTTGTGTACGGACGGCACGGCAAACAACACCCGTTTTGTGGTACACGCCGTTTTAATAAAATGATTTATTCGTGGCGCAAGGCGTCTACCGGATTAAGCTTAGACGCCTTGTATGCCGGCATAAGCCCAAACGCTATGCCGACCGTCGCCGAGAACAGCACGCTAAGCAGCGCCGCGCCTTTTGAAACCTCCGTTTTTATGCCGAGTATGCCTCCCGCTGCACGGGTCATCAACACTCCCGTTATGAGCCCCAAAAGACCTCCCAGCATGGCGTAGAAAAGCGCCTCGGCGAGAAACTGTCCTAAAACATGGTGCTCCCCCGCGCCCAAAGCCTTGCGTATGCCAATTTCGCGCGTGCGCTCTTTTATGCTTACCAACATTATATTCATTATGCCTATGCCTCCAACCAGCAAAGCGACGCCCGCCACCGCGCCTATAACCGTTTTAAATATATCCAGTATATTCTGCGCGTTGGACAGCTCTTTCGTCAGATTGATTATTTTTATCGAGCCTTCGCCGTATTTTGAAATCAGCAGAGCGACGCAGTTTTCTATTACCCTGTCCAAAGAATCGGTGTTTGCGGCGGAAACCGAAATCTCATCTATGTACTTGTTGGAAAACATAGTGTTGAACGTGGTCACCGGTATATAGCATTTGCCCGAAAAGAAAGAGGAATATATGGACTTCTCTTCCTTTTCAACGCCTACCACTGTGTATTTTTGTCCGTTTATGCTGACCTTTTTTTCTTCCGCATTTTCGTCCCCGAAAAGTTCATTCTTCGCCTTCTCGCTTAAAACAACCACCTTCCTGCCGTATTCCACATCCTTTTGGGTAATCGGCCGTCCCTCGAGAAACGAGGTCTGCTCCATAGAAAAGAGCACGTCGCTGGTGCCCACAACATCCGACACAATTTTTTTGCTTCCGGCGGACATAAAGCTTTTTTTGTAAACCGACGGCGCAACCTCCCCCACGTCGTTTACATTTTCCAGCATCCCCACGTCCGAGAGAACAAGTATGTCGCTCGGGCCGCGCACATCGTTGGGGAAAAACCAAACCCTGTTTATTCCGAATTTTTTAAGCTCGTCGTTTATCATCTGCTGCCCGCCGTTACCCACGGAAATAACGGTTATCATAGATGCTATGCCAATCATTATTCCCAACACGGTAAGCGCCGTTCTTAAGCGGTTTTTTCTCAGCTGATGCGCGGCAACATACAAATAATCAAAAATCCTCATGAAGCCTCCGCCCCTTTAGAAAGCCGCCCGTCCCGCAGCGTTATCAGTTCCTTTGCGCACCGCGCCACCGCCATCTCATGCGTTATAAGCACAATAGTTGCGCCTTTTGCGTTAAGACCGCACAGCATACGCATTATTTCTTCTCCTGTGCGGCTGTCAAGGTTTCCCGTAGGCTCGTCCGCAAGTATAAGGCTCGGGGAATTTACAAGGGCGCGCGCTATAGCGACACGCTGCCTTTGCCCTCCCGACAGCTCTCCCGGAAGATGCGACGCGCGTTCGGAAAGCCCTGTAAGCTCAAGCAGTTCCGCAGACTTTTTATGCCTTTCCCTCGCCGGTATCCCCGCGTACACCATGGGCAGTTCTATATTCTGTTTTGCGGAAAGCGAAGGCAGCAGATAAAAAGACTGAAATATAAACCCTATATGCCTGTTTCTTAAATAAACCTTGCCTTGCGCGGAAAGACGGCGGACATCGGTTCCCGCGAAAAAATAATCGCCCCTAGACTGCGAGTCTATGCAGCCTAATATGTTCATAAGCGTTGTTTTGCCTGAACCCGAGCGCCCCATAACGGCGACAAACCCGCCCTTGCGTATGTTAAGCGAAATTCCCTTCAGCGCGTGTACGCACGCCTCTCCGCGCCCGTAGGTTTTATATAAATTATTTACTTCTATCATAGTTTAGCTTCTGCCCCTCCTGCACGTTTTTAGGCGACGCCACGATACGATCTCCCGCGGCGAGACCGCCTAAAACCTCAACATAGAACGCGTCCTCAAATCCCGTTACTATGGCGCGCCTGTACGCTATATCGTCCTCGCCCAAAACAAACACGCAGCCGTCCGATGTCAGGCAGTCTAATGGAACGGCGAGAATATCTTTTTTGCCGCTTAACACCACTTTTAAATCCACCGCCGCGCCCAGCATTTTTTTAAAACTTCTGTCGGGCTCAATTTCGATTTTCGTCATCATATCGAACGCGGACGAGCTGCCCCCTATGTCCATAGCCGCCACGCCTATTCTTTTTATACTGCCTTTGTATTTTGTATTGCCGGTGATTATTGAAACGTCCATGCCGGCTTCCAAGCTCCCCACGTCCTTCTCATATACATATCCTGTTATTACCGTTTTGTTTGTGTCCGCTATAACCATCGCGGGCAGGCCGGGAGATAAAACTTCCCCCTTATTGATATTAACGGCGATTACCGTGCCTTCAATCTCGCTTTTTATGCTCATCTTTGAAACAAGATTCTCAAGCCGCCGCACCGCGATTTCCGCAAGCTCTATCTGCTCTTCGGTAATATCGCCGCCCGAAACGGTATTTATACCAAGCCCGCTTAAATCTTCCGCCAGTGACGCGGCTGTTGCCTGCACCTGCTCCGCGGCCTTAGAGCCGAACGCCTCGTTGAACGATTCGTAATCGTATCCTGTGGTTTGGGAAAGCGCCAAAGCCAGCTTCGCCTCTTGCTCAGCAC
>Ga0265293_10011670_pt1 | contig 11876 bp, 9 predicted proteins | sample Munlanlewell138R_FD_192505 | JGI IMG/M metagenome (GOLD analysis project Ga0265293, IMG submission 192505) | Leachate microbial communities from a municipal landfill in Southern Ontario, Canada - Leachate well 138R | ecosystem: Engineered > Solid waste > Landfill > Unclassified | place: Canada... | reverse complement strand
CTTCACCTCGTCGCCGAATCCTTCGGCGCGGCTGCGCATGTAAAGGTCGCGCAAATCCTGGGGATCTTCGCAGCGGTAGCCGTAACGCACGCCATCGAAGCGCGACAGATTCGCGGAGGCCTCGGCGGGGGCGATCACATAGTAGGCGGGTACGGACAGACTGGAATGGGGCAGGGAGATCTCCTGCACGGTGGCGCCGAGCTTTTCCAGTTCGCGAATGGCGCTTTGCACGGCTTCGGCGGTTTTCGGGTTGAGGCCCGCATCGAAATATTCCCTGGGCACGCCGATCTTCAGCCCGGCGATGTCGTCGCTGAGGCCAGATGTGTAGTCGGGCACCTCCAGGTCGAGACAGGTGGCGTCCCTGGCATCGAAGCTGGCCATGACGTTCATCATCAGCGCTAGATCCTCCGCCGTGCGCGCCAGCGGGCCACCCTGGTCGAGGCTCGATGCGAAGGCGATCATGCCCCAGCGCGACACGCGCCCGTAGGTGGGCTTGAGGCCGGAAATGCCGCACAGCGCCGCGGGCTGGCGGATGGAGCCGCCAGTGTCGGTGGCAGTGGCGGCGGGGGTGAGGCGCGCGGCCACCGCTGCCGCGGAGCCGCCGGATGAGCCGCCCGGCACACAGCCGGTGTCCCAGGGGTTCTTCACGGGGCCGTACCAGCTGGTTTCGTTGGACGAGCCCATGGCGAACTCGTCCATGTTGGTCTTGCCCAGCACCACGGCGCCCGCCGCGAGGAAATTTTCCACCACGGTTGCGTTGTAGGGCGGCACGAAGTTGTCGAGCATCTTCGACGCGCAGCTGGTGCGCACGCCCTCGGTGCAGAAGATGTCCTTGTGCGCGATGGGCACGCCGCACAGAGGGTGAACGGCATCGCCCGCGGCGCGGCGCTTGTCGGCGGCGGCGGCGGACAGCAGGGCCTGTTCCTCGGTCACCGTGATGAAGCTGTTGTAGGTGGTGTCGAGCAGGCGGATGCGGTTGAGAAAGTGCAGGGTCAGTTCGGCGCTGGAGTACTCGCCAGCGGCAAGGCCGGCGCTCAACTGCGCAAGGGTTTTGTCGTGCATCTGGAGGCGGTCCTTATTCGATGACTTTGGGTACCAGGTAAAGGCCGTCTTCGGTGGCCGGGGCGATCGCCTGGAACGCGTCGCGCTGATTGCTTTCGCTGACCTCGTCGGCACGCAGGCGCTGCACCGCATCGAGGGGGTGAGCCATGGGCGCCACACCGCTGGTGTCGGCGGCTTGCAGCTGGTCAACCAGGGCCAGCACGTTGGCGAGACTTGCCGCCGTGGCGGTGATCTGGCTTTCGGATATCTGGATGCGCGCCAGGTCGGCGAGCTTTTCAATGTCCGCGCGTTCGATAGTCATGATATGATTCCCATCTTTCAGCAGAGCCTCGTGGCGCGAGGGCCGCGTCCGGTAGAGCCCTCAACGGAGCCCGTAAATAGTCGGGCTTGAGAGGCATGTTCAGGCAGGGGCGCTAAGGTAGCACATTTGCCGCTTGCCCTGAATCCCTTCGGTTGTTAGAGTCGCCGCATTATTCACAGGCTGCCGGGTTCTCCCCGCCCGGTCTCCGGAGCACCGGTGGGCCTGTGACGTTCAGACGGAATCATCGAGTCAATGTTCAAGAAACTGCGCGGTTTGTTCTCCAACGACCTTTCCATTGATCTGGGAACGGCCAACACACTGATTTACGTGCGCGACAAGGGCATCGTGCTCAACGAACCCTCGGTGGTGGCGATCCGTCATCATCAGGGCCAGAAAATCGTCGAGGCCGTGGGCGTCGAAGCCAAGCGCATGCTGGGCAGAACGCCGGGCAACATCACCGCCATCCGCCCCCTCAAGGACGGCGTCATTGCCGACTTTCAGGTCACCGAAAAGATGCTTCAGCACTTCATCAAGAAAGTGCACTCCACCAAACTGATTCCGCCCAGCCCGCGCGCCTTGGTGTGCGTGCCCTGCATGGCCACCGAGGTCGAAAAGCGCGCCATTCGCGAATCGGCCTACAGCGCCGGCGCACGGGAAGTGTTTCTCATCGAGGAACCCATGGCGGCGGCCATCGGCGCCGGGTTGCCGGTTGCCGAAGCCTGTGGCTCCATGGTGGTCGACATCGGCGGCGGCACCACCGAAATTGCCATCCTGTCGCTCAACGGCGTGGTGTTCTCCGACTCGGTGCGGGTCGGCGGCGACCGTTTCGACGAGGCGATTGCCAACTACGTGCGCCGCAAGTACGGCAGCGTCATCGGCGAGACCACCGCCGAGAGAATCAAGATGGAGATCGGCAGCGCCTATCCGGGCACCGAGGTGCGCGAGATCGATGTGCGCGGTCGCAACCTGGCGGAAGGTATACCGAAAAGCTTTACCCTCAACAGCGACGAGATTCTCGAAGCGCTGCAGGAGCCGCTGGCGGCCATCGTCCAGTCCCTCAAGCGCGTGCTCGAACAGTCGCCGCCGGAACTGGCCTCCGACATTGCCGAAACCGGTATCGTCCTCACCGGCGGCGGCGCCCTGCTGCGTGATCTGGATCGCCTGCTCACTCATGAAACCGGCCTGCCGGTGATCGTTGCCGACGAACCGCTCAACTGTGTCGCCAAAGGTGGCGGCAAAGCCCTTGACATGATGGACAAACGCCGCCTGAATGTGGCTTGAACAGGGGTTGCGACAACCCCTTCATGCCCGTCGCTGCGGAGTGAGAAGCCGCCCGCGCGGGTGAGCGAACAGTCCGGCCAGTAGCCTGCCGTCAGGGGGTCAGCGATCAAACGAATCTTCTCTTCCGCCCCGTTGTCAGCGATGAAACTGATCGTGCTGGTGGCGATCGCGCTGATTTTGCTGGCGGTGGACGCATTCACACCCTGGCTCGACCCGGTCAAATCGCGGCTCTCCCTCGCCTCGCTGCCATTGCACTGGGTCACCAGCCTGCCTGGCCGTGTCGGCGAATGGACGGAACGCTCGTTGATGTCGAGGGTGGAACTCGAGAAAGAAAACGCCTTCCTGAACCGGGAAATTCTTGTATACAAGGGGCAATTGCAGCGCATGGCGGCGATTTCGGCGGAAAACACGCGCCTGCGCTCCCTGCTCAATGCCACCGAGATGCTCAGCGACAAAGTCCTGGTGGCGGAGCTCATCGGCGTTTCGCCCGATCCCCTGAGTCACACCATCATCATCAATCGCGGCCGGGTGGACGGCGCCTACCTCGGCCAGCCGGTGATGGATGAGAAGGGGTTGATGGGACAGATCATCGAGGTGCAACTATCCAGCAGCAAGGTGCTGTTGCTCACCGACGATGCCCATGCGCTGCCGGTACAGGTCATTCGCAACGGCGTGCGGGCGATCGCCGAGGGCATCGGTGACTTCCGGCGCCTCAACCTGCGTTATGTGTCGCCCACCGTGGATATCAAGGAGGGTGATGTGCTGGTGAGCTCCGGTATCGGCGGGCGTTTTCCGGCGGGCTACCCGGTGGGCACCGTGCTCGATGTCCACCGCGATCCGGGCCAGCCGTTCATGACCGTCGAGGTGGAGCCATCCGCCAACATCGAGCGCAGCCGCCATCTGTTGCTGGTGTTTTCCGAGATCAAGGATTTTCAGGCTGAGAGCGCGCCGAGCGGCGAGGAGCCGCCGCACGGAGGAACGGATGATAGGCCATAGACCCTTCTCTTCCCCCGTTTTCATCATCAGCCTGGTGCTCGCCTATCTTCTCTACTTTTATCCCTTGCGCGGCGAGCTGCTCTATTGGCGCCCGATGCCGGTCTTTCTGGTGGTGTTTTTCTGGTTGTTGGTGGAGCCGCATGTGCTCGGTGTCGGCTTTGCCTGGCTCGCGGGGCTGGTGCTCGATATCTTTGCCGGTGCGCCCCTCGGCCAGAATGCCATGGCCATGGGCATCAGCGCCTACCTGTTGCAGATCGCCGGGCCGCGCATGAAAAATTATTCGGTATGGCATCAGCTTGTCGTGGTGGCGGTGCTCGCCATGTTCTACCAACTGGTGGTGATCGTCACCGGATTGGTGGCGGGCAAGTCTGCGGACGCGTGGTTCATGTTGTACCCTGTGGTCAGCACCGTGCTGCTGTGGCCCTTTGTCGCCATCGCGCTGTGGAAGCTGTATAAACCGGAATAGTGACAATAAGGCCATCACCATGAGTCGTGCAGATTTCGTACTTGCATCCGCCTCGCCGCGCCGCAGGGAACTGCTGCAACAGATCGGCGCCCGCTTCGCGCCGCACCCGGTGGACGTGGATGAACGCCGCAATGGCGGCGAAAGCCCCGAGGATTACGTGTTGCGCCTGGCGCTCACCAAGGCGGAGGCGGGGCGCCAGCGCAATGGCGCATTGCCCGTGCTCGGCGCCGATACCACGGTGGTGGTGGACGGCGATGTGCTCGGCAAGCCCCAGGACGAGGGCGAGGCCGTGGATATGCTGTTGCGTCTCTCGGGGCGCAGCCATCGCGTGCTGACGGCGGTGGCGCTGGTCAGCGCGGCGCACTCACTGTGGCGTGTGTCCGATACTCGGGTGACCTTCGCGCCGCTTACGCAGGCGCGCTGCCGCGCCTATTGGCGCACCGGCGAGCCGGTCGACAAGGCCGGCGCCTATGCCATTCAGGGGCTGGGTGCGGTGTTCGTGACGCGCCTCGAAGGCAGCTATTCGGGGGTGGTGGGGCTGCCACTTGCCGAAACCTGCGAATTGCTCGATGCCTTTTCGATTTCCTACTGGCGCGCTGGCGCGGAGGCTGTCGCCTCATGATGCCGATGAACGCGGAAATTCTCGTCAACTTCACACCCATGGAAACCCGCGTCGCGCTGGTGGAGAACGGTGTGGTACAGGAAGTCGCGGTAGCGCGCTCGCAGCGCCGTGGCCTGGTGGGCAACATCTACAAGGGCAAGGTGATCAGGGTGCTGCCGGGAATGCAGGCAGCCTTCGTGGACATCGGGCTGGGCAAGGCCGGCTTTCTTCACGCCGACGACATGCGCAGCGGCGATCAGTCGGGGCCGACACCGGACGTGCGCCAGTTGCTGCGCGAAGGACAGAAGGTGGTGGTGCAGGTCATCAAGGACCCCATCGGCAGCAAGGGCGCGCGTCTCACCTCGCAGTTATCGGTGTCGTCGCGCTATCTGGTGTTCATGCCCGAGGTCGATCACATCGGCATTTCCCAGCGCATCGAATCCGAGGACGAGCGCACGCGGCTGCGCGAGGCGCTCGATACGATCTTGGCAGACCAGGATAGCGCCAGGCGCGGTTACATTCTGCGCACCGCCGCGGAAGGCGCGACGCTGGAGGATCTGCGCGCCGACGTGCATTTTCTCGACCGCATCTGGCGTCTGGTACAGGAAAAGCGCCAGGCGCTCGAGGATGTGGGCTGCATCTACGAAGACCTGCCGCTGTCGTTGCGTGCGCTGCGCGACATGGTGCGTCCCGGAGTGGAAAAAATCCGTGTCGACTCGCGCGAGGTTTACGGTCAGATGCTCGAATTCGCCCGCGTGGTGACGCCGGATCTGGCGGGCCTCATCGAACATTATCCCGGCGAGCGGCCGCTGTTCTATCTGTACAACGTCGAGGATGAAATCAACCGCGCCCTCCAGCGCCAGGTGGATCTCAAGTCGGGCGGCTATCTGGTGATCGACCAGACCGAGGCGATGACCACGGTGGATGTCAACACCGGTGGCTATGTGGGCCACAAGAATCTCGAGGAGACCATCTTCAAGACCAACCTGGAGGCCGCCGCCGCCTTCGCCCGGCAACTGCGCCTGCGCAACCTGGGCGGCATCATCATCATCGACTTCATCGACATGTCGGACAAGGAGCACCAGCGCCAGGTCATGCGTACGCTCGAGAAGGCGCTGGAGCGGGATCGCGCCAAGACCAGCATCACCACGGTATCGGAGCTCGGTCTCATCGAAATGACGCGCAAGCGCACCAGCGAAAGCCTCGGGCAGATGCTGTGCGAGCCCTGCCCCATGTGCGAGGGGCGCGGGCGCCTCAGGTCGGCGGAAACGGTGTGCTACGACATCATGCGGGAAATTCTGCGGGAATCCCGTGCCTTCGAGTGCGACAAGATCCTGGTTCTTGCATCGCAGGTCGTCATAGATCGCCTTCTCGATGAAGACTCCGCCAACGTGGCCGACCTCGAAACATTCATCGGCAGACCCATCGAGTTCCGGGTGGAAACCCTCTATTCCCAGGAACAGTACGACATCATTCCAGTGTGACTATTCAGCAGTGATAGGGTTGTGGCAGGCATGACAGGGCGGTTTTTGCGGGGAGTTTGGCTGGCATTTGCACTGCTGGTCATTCTCTATGCCCTGTTGGTGGTCAGCGCCCGGGAAATGCTGCCGCTGATCAACCGCTTTCAGCCACAGATCAATGACTACCTGTCGCAGCGTACCGGAACCGACGTACACATCGCGCGCCTGTCCGGCCTGTGGCGCGGTCTGCGCCCCGCCGTGGATCTGGAAAACGTCGTCATCGCCGGGCGCGACGGTGTCAGTGAAGGGGTCTTCTTCGATCGTATCGACGCCGAGCTGCACCCGGGCCGCTCGCTGGTGAACCGCACGCCGGTGTGGAGCTCGCTCGAATCCGGCCTGGTGCGTGTTCATCTCGACGAGGACGAGCAGGGCCGTTGGTCCATCGCCGGTCATCCTCTCGCCATGAGCGGTGATGCCGGCAACCTGGACTACCTCTATCGCATGCTGTTCTACAGCCGCCTGCTGCATATCGAGCAGGTGCAGGTGACGCTGAGTTTTTATTCCGGCACGCAAACCGCGGTGTCCTTCAAGGATATCCGCATCGACAACAGTACGGACTTTCACCGCGCCACGGCGCGCCTGGTGATGGATGAGGGCCAGGAAACCGCGACCTTCGTGTTCGAAGGTCGTGGCGACCCGCTGGACGCGGACGATTTCGAAGGCCAGGGCCATCTGCGGCTGCGTCAGTTGCGTGTCGACGGCTCCCTCGGCGCCATCATTCGCGGCTGGTTCCCGGCGCTGGCGGCGAAGATCGACGAAGCGCCGCTGGATCTGGATATGGAGCTGTGGTTCGACTGGCGGGACAACGCGCTGGTCAATGGCCGCGGTCGCATTGCGGCGGGCGAAATTCCTCTGCCCTGGGCCGATGGCGGTGCGGCGATCCGCGATCTCAGCGGTGAGGTGACCGGCTGGTTCGCGCCGGGACAGGATTGGGGCATGCGCTTTCAGGATCTGTCCGGCACCTGGAACGAGCGCCCGCTGGAGCCTTTCGATGTGCAGTTTCGCCAGCGTGTGGGCAAGCATTGGCGCGAGCTGGACATCGCCACCAGCCAGGTGAATCTGGCGTTTGTCAGCGACTTGCTGGTCAACGCCGATTTGCTTCCCGCCAAGGGGACGGAGGTATTGGGGCAGCTCGACCCCCGCGGCAGCCTGCGCCAGGTAGTGCTGGGACTGGATTTTTCGGGCGACAGGCCGGACTTCAGACTGCGCGCCCAGCTCGACGAGGTAGCGTTGGACTCCTGGGCGGGGGCGCCCGCCGTGCGTGGCCTGAGCGGCTACCTGGAGGCCGACCTGCACAGTGGAGCCGTCACCCTGGACTGCCCGCCGGCCCTGGCGTTGCGCTACCACCAGGCCTACGATGATTTCATGCCCTACAGTTGTCCGCGCGGCAAGGTCGCCTGGCGGTGGCAGCCAGACGAAGAGCGGGTGCTGGTGACCAGCAGCGCAATTTCCATCGCCGGCGAGGAGGGGCGCGGTACAGCCCAGCTCCACCTGGACTTGCCGACCCGCAGGGAACTGCGCGATCCGCAGATGTATCTCATGGTGGGGCTGCGGGATGGCCACAGTCGCTTCATGGATCGCTATGTGCCGCGTGTGCTCAATGCCAATCTGCGCGCCTGGCTCGAGCGCGCCGTGGGTGATGCCGACGTGGAAGAGGCGGGGTTTGTGTGGCGCGGCTCGCTGCTCAGGGAGCACGAGCAGAACCGGAGTATTCAGTTCTATGCCAATGTGCGCGCTGGCACCCTGGATTACCAGCCGCCCTGGCCGGCGCTCAGCGAGCTGAACGGCGTGGTGGTGGTCGACAACACCGAGGTGGATGCCTGGGTGGAGACGGCAAGGGCCGGCGATGCCGGCGTGTCCGGCGCCGGCGTGACGCTGCGCCAAGGCGCCGATGGCCCCGTGCTGCGGGTCGCGGGGGATGTTCATTCGAGTGTCGAGAACGGCTTGGCCGTACTTGCGGCATCGCCGCTGGCGCAAAGCCTCGGCCGCGTCACGCGCCTCGACGCCAGTGGCGATGCCGCTATTGGTATCGAGCTCGTCATTCCCATGCGCCGGGAAGGCGCGCGCGACGACTACCGCATTGCCGCTGTCATTCGCGACGGCGGCCTGACTCTGCCAAACACCAACCTGCGCATCCGCGACATTGCCGGAGAACTCCACTATCGACGCGACTCGGGGCTCGAGAGCACGGGTCTCGAGGGCAAGTTCCTCGGCGGGGATCTTCGCGTCAGTGTCGGCGATGAAGACGATGCCACTGTGCTCGAGGTCGCCGGCAATCCGGACGTGGCCGCACTGGCCGACTACCTCGGGCCCCTGGCGGGCCGTGCCCAGGGGCACATGCAGGTCGAAGGCACCCTGTCGATTCCCGAGAGTCTGGCGCGCGACAACCTGCAGCTGGCGCTGACATCCGATCTGGAGGGTGTGGCAATCGATCTGCCCGCGCCTTTCGGCAAGACGGCGGCACAGCGGGTGGAGCTCGCCAGTGTCACCGAGTTCGGCGATGAGCAGCTGTTCGTGCGAGGCGCGCTGGCGGAGCGTGGGGCTTTTGCGCTGGCGTTTTCGCGCGGGGCGTTCGTGCGCGGTCAGGTGCGTTTGCTGGCGCGGGAAGCGCAGTTGCCCAACCAGGGGGGACTGCTGATTTCGGGGCATCTGGACAGTCTCGACTGGCGGGACTGGCAGCCCTTGATCAGCAGCGGAGCAGGAGGCGAAAGCGACCTTGCCGAAATGCTCGCGCCGCGCCTCGATCTGCATTTCGACGAGGCCCTGTTCGGCGGCTTCGAGCTGGGTGCCACCCACCTGCGCGGCAGCGCCGGGGCTGGTGGCGACTGGTTGTTCTCGCTGGAAACGCCGCGCATTGCCGGGCGTGTCGTGGTGCCGGGTGAACGTGACGGGGTGCTCGAGCTCGATCTCGACTACCTGAGGCTGCCGCCCGGCAAGGAGAGCGACGATGACGACATCGAAGGTGAAAGCGACGACGGCCTTTCCGCGCTGCTGCCCCAGGACGTGCCCGAGATGGATTTCCACACCACCATGCTCTACCGGGGCGACAGGGCGCTCGGCAACCTGGGCTTCGCCACCCGCAGGATCAGCGAGGGCCTGCTTATCCGCGACATTCGCGGCGAACTCAATGGTATCGAGATCCGCCCCCAGCCAGTGGCGGGGGACGAGGGTGACGAAGTCGCGGCGGAAATGCGCTGGAGCCACGACGGTCAGCGGCATCACACGTTTTTTTCCGGCACCCTGGCGACGGACAACATCGAACAGGCGCTGGCGGGCTGGGGTATTCCCGCGCCCCTGACCAGCAAGTCGGCACAGTTCTTTGCGGAAATCGGCTGGCCGGGGCAGCCGTGGCGCATGAAGCTGCTCTCGCTGGACGGTTATCTGGGCCTGGAGTTGCGCGACGGCCAGTTCTACCGCGCCACGGGTGCGGCCACCAATACCTTGTTCAAGCTCATCTCGCTGGTGAATTTCGACACCTGGTTGCGGCGCCTGCGCTTCGATTTTTCCGACATCTTCTCCGGCGGCGTCAGTTTCGACCGGGTCGAGGGCGGCCTCTTGTTTCGCGAGGGAATTGTGGATTTCGATGATCCCATCGTCGCCTTCATGCCTTCGGGGCGCATCCGTCTGATGGGCCGCGCCGATTTGAACGACGAGCAGCTCGATGCCCGCCTGGTGGCCACCATGCCGGTGGGCACCAACCTGCCCTGGGTGGCGGCACTGCTGGGCGGTCTGCCCGCGGCAGCGGGAGTGTTCCTGACCAGCAAGATCTTCGAGCGCCAGGTGGACAGGCTGTCGAGCCTGAGCTACACCATCAAGGGCTCGTTCGACGATCCCGACATCGAGGTGGAGAGAATTTTTACCGATCCCACTAAAAGTCCCGAGAAGCGGGAATGAAGCGATGGGGGGAGATGAGCTGTAAGCTATAAGTTGAACGCTGGTAGAACACAGTTCTTGCAGTGCTCGTGCTTAAAGCTTACAGCTTATAACTTCCTCCACCATACAGAGTTGCGATATGAAAGTGTGTGCCGCCGTGGTGCAGATGCGCGCGACCCGTGGCCTTGCCGGCAATCTGGAGACCGCTGAGGCCTTGGTCGCACAGGCCTGCGCGCAGGGTGCCAATTTGGTCGTGGTGCCGGAGAATTTCGCCTACTTCGGCCACAAGCCGCTAACAGAGCTGGCGGCGACGGAGAAAACGGCGGCGGAGAAAACGGCGGCGGGGCCGGCGCGTGCCCTGTTGGCGCGGTTGGCGCGCGAACACCGTATCTGGCTGCTCGGCGGCACCATCCCGGTGGCGGAGCCAGACGACGCCAAGCCTTACGCGCGCTCCTTGTTGTATTCCCCCGAAGGTGTCGAAGTGGCCTGCTATGACAAGGTGCACCTGTTCGATGTCGATGTGGCGGAGACGGACGTGCGCTATCGGGAATCGGACGACTACCGCGCCGGTGGCAACGCGGTGGTGGCGGACGTCGCTGGCGTGGGGCTCGGCCTGAGTGTCTGCTACGACCTGCGCTTTCCCGAACTCTACCGGCAACTGGCCGGGCGCGGTGCGCGCATCCTGGCGGCACCCTCGGCCTTTACCGCCACTACGGGCAGGGCCCACTGGCAGCTGCTTCTGCGCGCCCGCGCCGTCGAAAACCTGTGCTTCATGCTTGGCGCCAATCTGGTGGGTCGCGATGATAAGAAAAATCCCACCTGGGGCGGCTCGGCGATCATCGACCCCTGGGGACGCGTGCTGGCTGAGCTGGACGATGAAGAAGGCGTTGCCATCGCCGATCTCGACCTTCGCGAGCAGGACGATATCCGCCGCAATATGCCGGTGATGGATCACCGGCGCATATTCGCGGTCTGAGCTGTGGGGCGCTCTTTTTTGCAGCCGGGTGGGGTGCTGTAGGAGCGGCCTTGGCCGCGAAATTCTTTCCCAACAGTTCGCGGCCAAGGCCGCTACAGGTAATTTCCCGCCAATCTGTTGTAAGACCGTCCCTGAGTAACCGTCTTGTGCAATGACGGGAATGTCTGACGATACAGGTGAGGCAATCTATGAATAATATTTGGATTCTGGTGGCTGACAGCAGCCGGGCAAAAATCTACGAAGCCGATCTGACGCTGGAGAACGTCGCCGAAGTGCACGATATGGTGCACAGTGAAGCGCGGCTCCAGGAGCGAGAATTGATCTCGGATCTTCCCGGGCGCAATGTTTCGGCGCGCTCCGGCAGCCACCACAACTTTTCGCCGCAGACAAGCACTCACCAGCAGGAGGTGCAGGCATTTGCCAAGGAGGTAGTACAGGTGCTCGATGCGGGGCGCAACAAGCAGGCCTTTACAAAACTGGCGCTGGTGGCCGCGCCGGACTTCCTCGGCCATATCCGCAACGGCATGCCGCCACCGCTGCGCAAGATGGTGGTGCATGAAGTGGATAAAAATGTCGTGAAACAGCCGGTGCCGGCGTTGCGCAAACTATTGCCGCGGACGTTCTATTCGAATCTGGAATAGGGGGAGGGAGTTGTCAGTTTTCAGAGGCCTGAAAAGTTCACAGTTTTCAGTTGACAGTTATCAGGGGGGTGCCACGCTCACTGACAACTGACAACTGACAACTGACAACTGACAACTGACAACTGACAACTGACAACTGACAACTGACAACTGACAACT
>Ga0265293_10011669_pt1 | contig 11876 bp, 10 predicted proteins | sample Munlanlewell138R_FD_192505 | JGI IMG/M metagenome (GOLD analysis project Ga0265293, IMG submission 192505) | Leachate microbial communities from a municipal landfill in Southern Ontario, Canada - Leachate well 138R | ecosystem: Engineered > Solid waste > Landfill > Unclassified | place: Canada... | reverse complement strand
TTCAGCCCTGGTATTGGCATATCGAAAAGAGCCAGTATCGGTAACAATTGCTGCAAACAAAGGGATGGCAATCTGTTCGGTTATCTCACAATTCAGCTCTTTGCTCAATTGGAATATTATCTCCCCCACTGATGAAGAGCTAACATCGATATAGTTAATATGCCCGAATTTGGTGTTACTGGGGTGGTGGTCAATATTAACAATAAGACTAAATTTATCAGTTTCTACAGGAATATTGCCAATTCTTTCTAAATTACTGGAATCAAGGACTACCAATACCGAATCATTTTCGATTTCTAATATGAATTCTTTATCGAGTTTAGCACTACAAATTATCTCTTCCACGCCTGGCATAAATTTATAGATATAGGGCACCTGGTCTTGATTAACAATTTTTACCTCTTTGCCCATCTGTTTTAAGATAAAGTAGAGGGCTAATTCAGAACCTAAGGCATCTCCATCTAAATTTGTATGTGAGGTAATAATGAAATTATGGTATTTTTTAATTATTTTGGCAATTTTACTGATTTTCGTGTGTTGCATCCTGGCTTTCCCTGCCATCACCTTCCCTGCCTAAATCCTCAATTTTCATCATAAGTTGATGTACTTTTTCCAACTCCTTATCGAAGTGAAAAGATATAGAGGGTGTAAAGCGATATCTTTTAAGCTCATGAGCTAATTCTGACCTGATAAAATTTGTAGCACTATAAAGACCCTTCAGACATTTTTCCTGTTCTTCTTTATTCCCCAATATAGAAATATATATTTTGGCATTATGCAGGTCATTGGATAGAGATATTCTGGTTACTGTGACAAATCCTATGCGGGGGTCTTTTGTTTTTCTATGAATTATATGGCTTATATTTCTTTTCAATACTTTTTCAAAATGTTTCTTTTTTTGTTCTAAAACCATCTGCTTTGTCTAACCTTTTTATTCTTTATCTTTGTTTTGCCTAATTAATTGAAAACCAATAATCAAGTAATTGTATTTCGGGTTGTATTTCGGTATGGCTTATAATTTTTTCCATAATTCGGTCAATTAATCGACGATTATCATTGACACAGGCAATCCCTATAGTACTCTTTTTCCAGGAATTTTTTTGACCAATCTCGGCAATAGAAATATTATATCTCTTTCTTAATAAATTTGTATAACCTGCCAAAATTGTTCTTTTATCTTTTAAGGAGTGGCTATTTGGTAAATATAGGGATATTTTACAGATACCAATTAACATTTTTCCTATTTAGTAACTTCTTGAAAATTATAAAAAACAATTCTATCCTGTACCTGAAAATCATCAAATTTCTCTATATGTATGCCACACTCATATCCAGAGCTGACTTCTTTAACATCATCTTTAAAGCGTCTTAAGGAGAAATCTTTTCCTTCATATATTTTTTCTTCTTTACGTATAACACGGATAGAATCTTTGGTTGAAATCTTTCCTTCAGTCACATAACATCCGGCAACAATACCAATCTTGGGTATTTTAAATATTTCCCTAACCTCTGCTTCTCCAGTTATTATTTCTTCTAATTTTGGCTTTAAATACCCTTTTAAGGCAGCTTTAACTTCATCGATTAAATCATATATTATATTATAAGTTCTAACTTCAATCTCTTCATTTTTAGCCAGCTTCTGAGCATTTTGATCTTCTGCCACATTGAATCCGATAACCAGAGCATTGGACGCAGATGCTAACATAATGTCTGTTTCAGAAATTGTACCAATACCACCATGGATTATCTTTACTTCAACTTCTTCATTGCTCAGGGGGGATAAGGCCTCCATAATTGCATCTAAGGTTCCTTGGGTATCTGCCTTTAAGATAATATTTAATTCTTTGATTCTTCCTTTTTTCATTTCTTCAAACAAACTCTCTAAAGATACCCTCTCCTCTTCCTTCTTTTCCCTGCGCTTTTCTTCCAGCTCCCTTTCGCCAATTATTATTTTAGCAAAATGATCACTCGCCACTACCTGGAATACATCACCGGCACCGGGCATTTTGTTAAAACCTGTTATCTCCACAGGGGTTGAGGGCCCGGCATAGGTAAGATGTTTGCCCATATCATCCATCATGCTTCTTACTTTTCCATATGCCTTCCCAACTACAAAATAATCACCTATTTTTAAATGACCATCTTGAATTAAAACAGTAGCCAAAATGCCTCTCCCTTTGTTCAGCTTGGTCTCTATTACCACCCCGGTAGCAGGCAGTTCGGGATTGGCTTTCAATTCTAACATCTCTGCCTGTAAGGAGATCAGTTCCAATAATTCCGTAATACCCTTCTTCTGTAAGGCAGATATTTCAGCAAACAGGGTATCTCCACCCCATTCTTCTGGAACTAACTGGTATTTGGATAGTTCTTTTTTAACTTTATCAATATTAGCAGTTGCTTTATCAATCTTATTGACAGCTACAATAATGGGGACATTGGCTGCTCGGGCATGATTAATCGCCTCCACCGTCTGAGGCATCACTCCATCATCGGCAGCAACAACGAGTACCACTATATCAGTTGCTTTTACACCACGGGCTCTAATAGTGGTGAATGCTTCATGCCCCGGGGTATCAATAAATACAAATCTATTATCCTTCAGGTTGACCACATAGGCGCCAATATGCTGGGTAATACCCCCTGCTTCTTTTTTGGTAATATGTGATTTTCTGATTACATCAAGGAGGGTAGTTTTACCGTGATCTACATGACCAACAATGGTAATGACCGGCGATTTAACAGACAATGGGATTTCCACAGCATTACCTTTCTTTGCCTTAATTATTCTCTTCAGATTGCTGGAGGGGTTTATTTCAATATTATTCTCATGACATATCTTTTCAACAATCTCCCATGGTAATTCCCTATCGATAGACTTTATCGTGCCTATTTTAGAGACTTGTTGCATAGCTTTTGATAATGGCAAATTGAGCTTTTCTGATAATTCCTTCAAGCTGGGTAACTTGTCTAATATGAGCACTCTTCTCTCCTCTTTTTCAGCTTCTTTTACTTTCTTTTTTTCCTCAGCAATAGCCTCTTTAATAATTTCAATTGTCTCCTCATCAAGTGTACTCATATGATTCTTAACATTGATACCTTCTTTTGTTAAAAAGCTAATAAGACTTTTAGCTGGAATCCTCAATTCTTCTGCTACTTCATATACTCTTTTTTTCATACACCTTGACCTCCATCTCTACCGGATTGTTACCAGGGGTAAATACTTCTTTCTAATACTCTTAAATTTTGTTTAGCAGATTAATTATCAACAAAATCCTTTTCTATCAAATTAAACTTTTCTTCTAATTCTTTCACTATCGAGGGCAATATATCGAGCTTTAATGCCTTCCCCAATCTCTTTTTTTTAATAGCCTCTTGAAAACATATTTTATTATAACATAAATATGCCCCTCGACCTGATTTCTTACCAGTCTCATCTATTTCAATTACACCCTCAGGCGTTCTGATAATTCTTAATAAATCCCTTTTCGGTTTTTTCCCCTGACACCCTATGCATGTCCTGTAAGGTATTTTTGTTAATTTTTTTTTCTTCATATTGTGAAAAGATTTACTTTTTTAACTTAATATTTTTTTACTTTATTCTAATTTACTTATATCTGTACCCGGCTCAATTTTATTCTCCTGCCTGTATTGTGATTCACTCTTAATATCAATCTTCCAGCCGGTTAATTTTGCAGCCAATCTGGCATTCTGCCCTTCTTTGCCAATTGACAGAGACAATAGTTGGTCATTAACCACAACCAGGGCTTTTTTCTCCTTTTCAAATAGTTGCACCAGCAACACCTTGGCCGGATTAAGAGAGTTGGCAATAAAAGTCTTATCATCTTCATCCCATTTAATTATATCTATTTTTTCCTCTTGCAATTCAGTCATTATTGCTTTAATCCTGGAACCCCGGTCTCCAATACAGGAACCGATGGAGTCAACCATTTCGTCCCGGCAAGTAACAGCAATTTTTGATCTTTTCCCGGCCTCTCGGGCTATTTGTTTAATTTCTACTAATCCCTCATGGATTTCCGGAACTTCCAATTCAAATAATCTTTTAAGAAGATCTGGATGGGTTCGAGAAAGTATTATTCTGGGCCCCTTTGATGTTTTTTTAACTTCAACTACATAGAATTTCATTCTACTTCCCTTACTATATGATTCACCCCTCACCTGTTCATTGGGTGGTAGAATTGCCTCGGCTTTGCCCAAATCTATTATATAGTTATAGTGTTCCTGACGTTGAACAACCCCTGTTACAATATCTCTTACTTTATCAATATATCTATCATAGACAGCCTTTCTCTCCGCTTCCCTTATCTTTTGAACAACAACCTGTTTGGCAGTCTGGGTAGCAATTCTACCGAACTCTTCAGGTGTTATCTCAATATCAATCTCATCTCCTAATTTAACAGTTCCCTTTTTATACTGTTGGGCTTGTTCTAAATCAATTTCCGAAGAAGGCTTATCTATTTTTTCAACCACTGTCCTTTTAGATAATACCTGTACCCTTCCACTCTCTTTGTCAATAATTATCTCTACATTATCCTTCCCCTGAGCAAAGTTCTTCTTATAGGCAGAGACAAGAGATACTTCAATTGCATCCAATATAACTTCTTTGGGTATTCCTTTTTCTTTTTCTATTTCATCAAGTATTTTAACCAGATCAATATTCATCATGTTAATCAACCTCCTCCCCGTTAATATGGAGAGCAGAATACTTTTTCCTTCTCTTTTATATATTTTATAATTTTCTATTTTATTAAATCTGAATAACAGGTTTTTTTACTGTAAAACAAACATACAAAACAAAAGAGTGGTTTACAAACCACTCTTTTCTACATTAAGATGTTCCTATAATTTATGATAATATTATAACACAAAAATAAAAAATATCAAATTCTTAATTTTAAGCTCTATTTTTTACTTTAGATGGTCTGTCCTCCTGAGCAAAAATAGTAAAATTATGAGGCAGGTTCACCCACTGCATGGCTACCATTGGTTTGAACAATCTTTACCTTAACTACCTGCCCTTTTTCATAAGATGTATTATAAAGAAAGACTTTAACATAATTATCAGTCAAACCAGATGCAAAGCTCAACTCGTTCTCCTTCCCCAGAGACTCAATTAGAACATCCCTTTCTTTCCCCAGATTTTTCCCTATATATTCTCTGGTCAGCTGTTTGGATAAATCAATCAGTTGTTTGCTTCTCTCTTTTATGACCTTTTCCTCAACTGTATCTGACAAAAACGAAGCCAGATTGAATCTTCTTTCCGAATAAGGGAAAACATGTACCTTGCTAAAGCCAATCTTCCTCACCATATTTAAAGTATTCTGAAAAGCTGTTTCATCTTCACCGGGGAATCCCACAATTATATCTGTAGTGAGAGCTATATCGGGCATCTGTTCTTTCAGAGAATCGACAGTTCTATTGTATTGCTCTGAGGTGTATTTTCTATTCATGAGAGAGAGTATACGATTATCACCACTCTGTAAGGGAATATGGAGATGGTGGCAAAGTTCAGGATAACAATGAAAGGCATCGATAAGCTCTTTATCAACATAGGGCAGCTCTATTGAACTCAAACGAATTCTATCAATATTGGAAACCCGAACAATTTCAGAGATTAAATTTACCAGATTTATTTTACTATTATTTAAATCAGAACCGTAGCTGCCCAGATTGATACCCAATAAAACGACTTCTTTATACCCCTTGCCATCCAAATCCTCAATTTCAGATAATACCTGTTCAACAGACCTGCTTCTGGCACGACCCCTTAGATAGGGGATAATACAATAGCTGCAAAATTGATTACATCCATCCTGTATTTTAACAAGTCTTCGTATACGATTTGAGCTGCTGAAACATTTATTTTCAATATAATTTGTAATTTTATCGGCTGAACTGATAAAAATTTGTGGTTTTTCTTCCACAGGGGATAACTTCTTTATTATATTGAAAATATTTTCTTTATAATAATTACCTGCAATTAAAGAAACATTATCACATTCTTTAATATCAATTAAATTAGACTGGACTGCACATCCTGTTGCAATAATGGTTGACATCGGGTTTAATCGAGCAGCTTTTCTTATCATCTGTTTTGATTTTCTTTCCGCTTCTCTGGTAACGGCACAGGTGTTTATTAAATAAATATCGGCAATTTCATCTAATCCGACAGTCTTATAGCCATTTCTGATAAATAGTTGTCTCAGTGCCCCTGTTTCATATTGATTTACCTTACAACCTATGGTTTTAAAACCTATCTTTTGCGTCACTTGAATCACCGATTTACTTTTTAGAGAAGGAGTCTCTTACCTTTTCAAAAAAGTTTTTCTCACCAATTTTTTCAATATCTTCACCCATTTCTTGAGCTAATTCATAAAATAGTCTTTTGGTCTTCTCATTCAATTTTTTAGGAATATTAACGATTACTCTGACTTTCTCATCTCCCCTATTTTTGGAACCAAGAATATAGGCACCCTTCCCTCTTAATCGGAAAACAGTATCACTCTGAGTCCCTGCCGGTATCCTCATCTTAACATTGCCTTCTAAAGTAGGTACAGTAGTCTCTCCGCCTAAAACTGCTTTAGGCAGACTAATCTTATGGTCACAGTATATATCTGCTCCACTTCGTTTGAACTGGGGATGGTCTTTAACATATAGGACTATAAACAGGTCTCCGGAAGGACCACCATTTTCACCAGGCTCTCCCAAACCGGCCAGTCTGAGACGGTGTCCGCTCTCCACACCTGCCAGTATTTTCACATTTATTGTTTTTCTCTTCTTTATCTTACCCAGGCCATGGCAAACATTACAGGGTGTCTCGATAATAGTACCTTCTCCCTTGCATCTGGGACAGGTTTGAATATTAATAGTCTGACCAAAGATAGTATTTTGAGTAGTTCTCATCTCACCGCTTCCCTTGCAGACCGGGCATGTTTGCCTGGTAGTTCCATGCTCTGCCCCGCTCCCCTTACAATGGCTGCAATCTTCCCAGACTGGCACCTCAATCTTTTTTTCAGCCCCGAATGCTGCCTCTTTTAAAGTTATTTCAAGGGAATACCTTAAATTAGCTCCTTTTTTACTCCTATCTCTGCGATATGCTCTCCGGGTTCCTCCCCCAAAAAAGCTTTCAAAGACATCGCTAAAGCTGCCAAAATCATCCATGCCTTCGCCAAATATGTCTCTAAAATCAAATCCGGCACCAAAATCTGGAGTATCGGCTGTGCCATACTGGTCATATCTGGCCCTCTTTTCAGGGTCACTTAAGATGGCATATGCCTCACCAATCTCTTTAAACTTTTTTTCCGCCTCTTCTTTACTATTGGGATTAGCATCTGGATGATATTTTAAAGCCAGCTTACGAAAAGCTTTCTTTATCTCATCCTGGCTGGCTTCTTTCTTTATTCCCAATATCTCATAATAATCCTTATTAGCCAAAATTATAAAACCTCTTTGTTATGTATAAGTCTATAATAAGTTTATCTTGCTGAATTTCTGGATAATAGATATTTTGTTATCCAGAAATCAGCAAGATTTAAAAGTAACTATAGTTTCAATACTGTTTTTTTAAATTAAACAGTAATTATTTAGAATTGTCTCCATCTTCTTCTTTATATTCAGCATCAAATACCTGCTCACCTTCTTTTGCATCACCCTGTGTATCTTCAGTCTGCTGGTCAGAAGAAGTGTCAGAATAAGTCTGCTGCTCTTGTTGTGTTGAAGACTGTTTGTAAATCTCTTCGGCAAGTCTATGTGAAGAGTTTGTCAGTTTTTCAATACCGGCCTTCATTTCCTCAACATTCTCTTCTTTAACTGCATTTCTCAATTGACTTATGTTTTCATTTATTTCGCTTTTCAAGCTTTCACTAACCTTCTCTGCTGCGTCTTTAAGAGTTTTCTCAGTAGAATAAATCAAATTTTCTGCCTGGTTATGTACTTCTACTTTCTCTCTTTGCTTTGAATCTTCTTCGGCAAATTGCTCTGCTTCTTTGACCTTTTTCTGAATTTCTTCTTCGGTCAATCCACTGGAATGTTTAATGGTAATCTTTTGTTCTTTTCCAGTACCTTTATCCTTAGCAGTTACTTTAAGAATACCATTGGCATCAATATCAAAAGCCACTTCTATCTGTGGCATTCCTCTGGGAGCAGGCGGGATTCCTACCAGCTGGAAACGCCCCAGGCTGGTATTGTCTTTAGCCAGAGATCTTTCTCCCTGCAGTACATTAATGTCGACAGCAGTCTGGTTATCAGATGCAGTGGAGAATATCTGGTTTCTGGATGCCGGGATGGTAGTATTCCTTTCAATTAATTTAGTAAAAACACCACCCAGAGTCTCTATACCCAGGGATAATGGTGTAACATCCAATAACTGGATATCTTTTACTTCTCCCTTTAGTTTTCCACCCTGGATAGCCGCACCCATAGCTACCACCTCGTCAGGGTTAACTCCCTTATGAGGTTCTTTGCCAAAAATCTGTTTCACTATTTCATGTACTTTGGGCATTCTCGTTTGACCGCCTACCAGAATAACTTCATCGATATCATCTGCAGTCAGCTTTGCATCTTCCAATGCCTTTTTACAGGGCTCTATTGTCCTGGATAGAATATCTTCGGTCAATTGCTCCAATTTGGCTCTGGTAAGAGTATAATTAAGGTGTTTCGGACCACTGGCATCTGCTGTGATAAAGGGCAGGTTTATATCAGTCTCCAGAGAAGAAGAAAGCTCACATTTTGCCTTTTCTGCTGCCTCTTTTAATCTCTGTAAAGCCATCTGGTCTTTGCCTAAGTCAATACCCTGTTCCTTTTTAAAATTATCGATTAACCAGCTGACTACTCGCTGATCTAAGTCATCTCCTCCCAGGAAGGTATCACCATTGGTTGACTTAACCTCAAAAACACCTTCTCCAATATCTAAAATGGAGATATCAAAAGTACCCCCGCCTAAGTCAAATACGGCGATTTTTTCATTTTTTTCTTTATCTAACCCATAAGCTAATGCTGCAGCAGTAGGTTCATTTATTATTCTCAATACATTCAAACCGGCTATTCTTCCCGCAGCTTTTGTCGCCTCCCTCTGATTGTCGTTAAAATAAGCAGGAACAGTAATTACTGCATCTTTAATCTCTTCTCCCAGATGATCTTCGGCTGCCTGTTTTAGTTTTTGTAATACCATTGAAGATATTTCTTGAGGGCTATAAAATTTATCCTGAATCTTTATTCTTACATCTGTATGTTCCCCCTCTACAATATCATATGAGAGTACTTTTTTTATTTGCTGTACTTCAGGATCCGTAAAACGTCTCCCAATGAAACGTTTTACTGAATAGACCGTATTTTTAGAATTAGTCACTGCCTGCCTCTTCGCTAACAGACCGACTAATCTTTCTCCTTTTTTGGTAAAAGCCACCATAGATGGTGTAGTTCTGCTGCCTTCTTTGTTCTCTATAATAACAGGTTTGCCACCCTCTATAATGGCAACAACCGAATTTGTAGTTCCTAAATCAATTCCAACTGCTTTTGCCATAATTATTTTCCTCCATTTGTATCGTTTTTATTAATCTTATCATTTTTTTCCTTATAATCCTCTTTCAGGATTCAGTTTTTTTCTCGTTCTCCTTTTGTCTTTTAACAATTCCTTTGGAAACCTTAACCACAGAAGGTCTGATAACTTTTGATTTTAAATAGTATCCTTTAACCAATTCTTCCGCAACCGTATCCTCAGGATATTTTTCAGAATCAACATTCATAATAGCTTCATGACAATAAGGGTCGAATTTTTCACCTATGGCCTTAATAGGTTTTAAACCCTCTTTTTCTAATATATTTCCAAAAAGTTTTAATATTTCTCTCAACCCTTCTTTAATATTCTCAATATTCTTTTCACCGGAGTGTGTATCAGTATAGGAAGAAGCCCTTTCTAAATTATCAATTACCGATAAGAGCTGACAGATTAAATCCTGTTTGGCATATTCCATAAATTCCTGTTTTTTCTTCTCTTCTCTCTTACGGTAGTTTTCAAAATCAGCTTGCATCCTTATTAGTTGTTCCTTATAGGATTTTTCACTTTCTTTTATTTTTTCAAGCTCTACTTCTTTTTCTTTAACATTTTCTTCAAGATTTTTCAGCCGTTCATTTTGTAGCGCAATCTCTTCTAAAAGCCCTGTTTTTTTCATCTTTTTGTGTTCTTCATTCTGGATATCAGGTGAAACACCTTCATCTTTTATTTGCTGTTCATTTTGTTCCATCGCTGACCTCTCCTGTTAAACATATTTATATTTTTAATGTCTTTTAAGATAAATAAATCTTATTAATCGATTATGTTATTCAGATAGTATCTCACTCAACTGTTCGGCAATAAAGTCCAATACCGAAACCGATTTTGAATAATTCATCCTCGTTGGACCCAATACACTGATAGCACCTCTCAATTTTCCTTTCAGAAGATATTGTCTGGTAATTACACTGCAATCCTCCATAACATCCTGTCCCAGCTCACTGCCAATAATAATATCAATCTGATTTTCGAGAATGGGTTTCCTCATGATTTTAATAAGATTCTCTTCCTCTTCAATAAAATCAAAGAAATAATTCAATTTTTCAATCTCTTTGAATTCAGGCTGTTTCAATATATAGCTGCGGTTACCAAGAAAAATCCTTGTCTCATCCTCTGTAAAATCAAAACATTCCTCCATCAACTTCCAGATTGAGTCCAGAGTCTGATATTTAAAGTAATAATGATAAATTTGGTTTAACATCTCATCATTAACGACTTCTAAACTCTTGCCATAGAATTCTTTTTTTATAATCTGAGAGATTGCTTCCAAATTTTCATCAGAAATAGTACAGTTGACCTTCATCATCTTCTGAAAAAATAAACCGCTGTTAGTTACCAGGGTCACTAAAATACGCTGGTTATCCAGGGTAACAAAATGGATATCTTTTAAGGTATCCTTTATCATATTAGGAGCCAAAACGACACCTAAATTATGAGTTAGTCTGGAGATTAATATGGAGGTAACCTTCATTATTTCATTGTAATCTCTCACAATTTTGTATTGTTCTCTTACCTCTTCTTTTTCTTCTTCACTCAGATGAACAACCTCTTTTTCCATTAGTTGATCTACGTAATAGCGATAGCCTTTATCAGTAGGTATACGCCCTGCTGAAGTGTGTGGCTTCATTAAGAACCCTTGTTTTTCCAACAGTTGCAGATCATTACGAACAGTTGCTGTGCTGATGCTCAAACCATAATATGCCACAATCATCTCAGAGCTAACCGGTTCTGCTTTGGTGATATAAAGATGCACCACAGCATTTAAAATAGTATTTATCCTATCATTTATACTCATATTTTTACCTCAGATTAGCACTCTAAGGTCGAGAGTGCTAATTTCTTTTTTACAATATCACTGAACAGGCTTTTTGTCAATAGTTTTATACCCATTATAAGACATCCTAATAGATAAAGAAACTCAATCTAAAAATTCTGTAAAGACATTATTAGCCAGCAGAATACCCTTTTTAGTAAGTAGATAGTTGCTCCCATTATCTGCCAATAAACCCTGCTCCTGTAAAGTTTGTAATGGTGTGTGGAATACCTTTTCCACCGGGACCTTGAACTTTTTCCTGAAATCACCCTTGTTTAACCCTTCCATCATCCTCAATTTTAGAATTATTGTTTCAGCCATTCTTTCTTTCAAAGGAAGGATTTCCTGATATCTAATTGGTAAGATACCGCTTTCAAGAAGATTGATATACTGATTTAAGTCCCGGTAATTCTGATAACGTTTATTATCAAGATAGGAAGTTGCCCCGGCTCCAATGCCCAGATATGGTTCGTTTTTCCAATATAGCTCATTATG
>Ga0265293_10011668_pt1 | contig 11879 bp, 8 predicted proteins | sample Munlanlewell138R_FD_192505 | JGI IMG/M metagenome (GOLD analysis project Ga0265293, IMG submission 192505) | Leachate microbial communities from a municipal landfill in Southern Ontario, Canada - Leachate well 138R | ecosystem: Engineered > Solid waste > Landfill > Unclassified | place: Canada... | reverse complement strand
TGTCGCAATGAATACCGACATTCAGGCTCTTCAGCGATCAAATGCCCAACATAAGATGCCTTTAGGGAAACAACTCACCGGAGGGCTTGGAGCAGGTGGAGTACCCGAAGTGGGAGAACAAGCTGCTCAAGAGTCGAAAGAAGAGATCAAAGAGCTCCTTAATGGGACAGATATGGTTTTTATTACCGCTGGAATGGGTGGTGGAACTGGTACTGGTGCCGCTGCTGTGATAGCTGAAATCGCCCGTGAATTAGGTGCATTAACAGTTGCGGTAGTGACAACCCCATTTGCCTTTGAAGGGAAAAAGAAACTTGAATTAGCACTTACTGGCATAGAGCGATTACGAAAACATGTCGACACCCTTATTTTAATTCCTAACCAATATCTCCTTAACATTGTTGAAAATAATACTCCGATTAAAAAAGCATTCTTATTAGCCGATGATGTGTTGCGCCAAGGGGTACAAGGAATTAGTGAACTTATTACTGAACCTGGAGAAATTAATATCGACTTCGCCGATGTACGGACAGTGATGAAAGGGCGTGGAGATGCCTTAATGGGCATTGGGGTAGGTGAAGGTTCAACAAGGGCCGTTGATGCCGCACGAGCTGCTATTAATAATCCACTGTTAGAGAATGCTCAAATTGATGGAGCAAAATCGGTATTAGTCAACTTAGCAGGAGGTGATGGACTCACCTTGCAAGAGTACCAAGATGTCGTTGAACTTATTACCGAAAACTGTGCTGAAGATGCACTGATTATTGCAGGACAAGCATTTAATCCTGAATTAGGTGAGAAAATCAAAGTAACAGTTGTTGCTACAGGTTTTGATGCTCCAAATCCTGCTCATGCTGTAAATAAAGATCAACGACAACATCGGATGTTTTCTACTGAAGGACCATCACTTCAAGGTCGATTCTCCTCTACAATGAAAAAAGAGGAGCCAGTAGGTGAAGATGTAGTCAAAGTGAATCGATGGCAAGATCTTCAAAACCGTCTTGGTGATAGCCAAGATGATACCGATTTGAGTTTCCCTGCTGTGTTGCGCTACAAAAGAGAGGAGAGTGATTCATAACAACTCAGATGATTGATGAGTTTTCAACCTATTTACGTGTTTCTCGTCGTTTAAGTGAAGCTACAGTAGAACTCTACACCCAAGAAATAAAAAGGTATTGTGCTTTTGTCTCTCACCATAACCAAGATGTTACCACGCTCACATTTGAAACAGTGGTTTCGTTTTTAAATGAGCGCAAAGTAGAAGGAAATCTCTCATCTCGTACCCAAGCTAAGATTATGAGTTCATTACGCTCTTTTCACCTTTTTCTCATTGAAACTACACGCCGAGAAGATAATCCTTTAGATATGATAGATTCAGTTCATATATCTGAGCAACTTCCATCAACACTACACGATCAAGAGATTGAAAAACTCTTAGAGAGTATCGACACCACTGATCTTTTAGGAATTCGTGATTTTGCAATCTTTGAGATGATCTACTCTTGTGGCTTACGTGTGAGTGAACTCACCTCTTTGGAAATGAAAGATATTAATGTTACTACCAAAAGTGTCCGAGTAATCGGAAAAGGGGATAAAGAGCGGCAAATCCCCATTGGAGATTATGCTTTAGAGGCACTAAAAACTTATCTTGAAGTAGCACGACCAAAATTTGTTGGTCCATCTTCAAAAGAGAAAACGTTGTTTGTTGGACGAAGAGGAAAAGCTCTTAATAGAGCATCAGTGTGGAAACGCTTTAAAGAGTATGCCCGTAAAGCCAATGTTGAAGCAAAGGTACACACCTTGCGACACACCTATGCAACCCACCTTCTTCGAGGTGGAGCCGATTTAAGATCGGTTCAACTGCTTCTTGGGCATAGTGATATTAGAACCACTCAAATATATACCCACACCGAAACTGAAGAGTTATTACAAGCTTTTCGAACCTTTCACCCCGATGGAGAGAGTGAAAAAGTATGAAACGAAGTAACATCACCTTTGGTGAAGTTCTTTATATGTGGTACAACTAGAGACACTTATAACACTTCATTGCCTCCCCACATTCACCCTCGAACAAAAACTTGAGTTATTGAAAGTGTGTACGACCCGTAAGAGTTTGTTAGATTACTACAAAGATGTCGCCTCCCCCTCATATAACACATTTCAACAGGTGAAGGTGAACATAGACGCCTTTGTACGCTACACCAACTACTCTCATTTCAAAGTTCTCTCTTACTTTGATGAGAACTACCCCCTTTGGTTAAAAGAGAGCTCTTATGCCCCAATTCTTCTTACCTACATTGGATCTTATCGACCACATCTTCAACATTTAACCTTTCTTACGTCAAAGATAAACGAACCTGTTATAACCACCCAAGCTCAGAGAACAGGGTATGAAGCTTCGTTATTAGATTTTACGTTAGTTGGGGGCTTCTCTGTTCATGAAGATCAAAAAGCGTATGATGCAGCATTGGAACAAAACGGACGATGTATCGCCTTTTTAGCATCAGGAATTGATTATATTAAATCGATGAATGTCCGAAAAGTGAGCTCCTTTCTTATGAGAGGAGGGGTATTTATGTCTCACGTCCACCCATATGGGAGACCAACTTATGAGCGATATCGTCAACGTGGGGCTCTTCTTGCATCGTGTTCAGCTCTCTCTTTGGTGCTCTGTGCGCCACAAAACTCTCAAGCTTATTACTCTGCCCTTACAGCCTTAGATGAGGGGCGAGAAGTTATTGTACATGACGTAGGGGTAAAACATTCTCGAGGTGAAGCAAATAGGGAGTTACATAATCAAGGAGCTCGTACGATACAAAGTCTTGCTGACCTTCTATAACATCTATTTCTCTTTTGATATAGTAGGGTATGAGTGACTTTGTTCAAGAGTATCTAATGTACCTCAATAGCGTGAAAAACGTCAGTGAACACACCTTTATTGCTTATAGAAGTGATTTAAAAGAGTACACGACATTTTTAACACACCACAACCTTGCCATTGAGGATGTACAAGTTGATACTGCTCGCTTATATGTCTCACAATTGATTAAAACTCACTCTTCTCCCACGGTGAATAGAAAACTTTCAGTTCTCAGAGGTTTGTATCGATATCTTCGTAAACTTAATGTAGTACACACCGATGTATTTAGTCGCATCGAAAGTGCCTCCCGTTATCGAAGGCTTCCTGAAGTTCTTAGTCGCCAAGAGATGATCAGTTTATTATCGTATCCCATTACCGATTTTGAGTCGTTAAAGATTTCTTTAATCATCCACATGTTCTACTCAACAGGGTGTCGTCTTTCAGAGTTATTAGCAATGGATGTTCGGGATGTAGAGGTTGCTCAACAAAGAGTACTTATTCATGGTAAAGGGAATAAAGAGCGTTACGGGTTTTTAAATCCCTCCACGCTCACTCTCTTAGAGAGATATCTCCCACTCCTAAAAGAAGTAACTCTCACAGAAGATGCTTTATTCATTGGAAAGAGGGGAAGACGGTTGTCGGCTTCCTCTTGCCATAGTATCTTGGAGAGGGTAGCAAAAGAAGTATCACTGAGAGTGACATTAACACCTCATATGATACGACACAGCTTTGCCACCCATTTACTAGATAATGAGGCAGGAATTAGAATTGTCCAACAACTGTTAGGACACGAATCTATTTCTACCACCCAGTTGTATACCCACGTGACGCAAAAGCGACTTAAACAGGTATACACACAAAGTCACCCACACGGAAGGAAACGCAATGCAGATGAAAGGGACAACAATCATAGCGGTTCGTAAAGACGGACACATAGCAATAGCAGGGGACGGCCAAGTCACCTTAGGCGATACAGTCTTAAAAGGGAACGCAAAAAAAGTGCGTACCATGATGGATGGAAAGATTCTCAGCGGCTTTGCTGGAGCAACAGCTGATGCATTTACTTTGTACGAGGTCTTTGAAGCGAAATTAAAAGAGTTTCGTGGCGATTTAACTCGTAGTGCTGTTGAGATGGCTAAATCGTGGCGAACGGACCGAACACTTCGTCGCTTAGAAGCGATGATTATCGTAGCCGATAAAGAGAAAACATTTTTAATTAGCGGGCTTGGGGATGTGGTAGAACCACAACACGATATGATTGCCATAGGATCTGGGGGTAATTATGCCCTTGCTGCAGCTAAAGCACTAGTGGCGCACTCTTCTTTAAGTGCCGAAGAGATTGCACGCACAGCTTTAGAGATTGCTAGTGATATCTGTATTTATACAAATAAAGAGATTTTAATTGAGACATTATAGGAGTGAGTGATGAACTTAGATGATATGACACCAACTCAAATTGTTGCTGAACTCGATAAATATATTATTGGGCAAAATGATGCAAAACGCTCAGTTGCTATTGCCTTAAGAAATAGAACTCGTCGAAAAAGACTCGATGAGTCAATTCGGGATGAAGTAACCCCAAAGAATATTATTATGATCGGACCAACAGGAGTTGGTAAAACAGAAATTGCCCGTCGCATAAGCAAAATAGCCAATACCCCATTTATTAAAGTCGAAGCGACTAAATATACTGAAGTAGGGTACGTAGGACGAGATGTTGAATCGATGGTACGTGATCTTATGGCAAGCGCTATCCAAATGACCCGCTCTGAAATGGCCAAAGCTCAAGAAAAAGAGGTCGAACAACGAGTCGAAGAGCGATTGTTAGACCTGTTATTACCTCCACCCCCAAAAGGGGATAAAGCCCTAGATGAGGCAACCATCGAAACTCGTGAGAAATTTAAAACCTTCTTAGCAGAAGGGAGATTTGAAGAGCGAGAGGTAGAACTGACCACCACAACTCGCCCACCTCAAGGAATTGAACTCTTTGCAGGTGGGAATATTGAAGATCTTCAAGAGACTATTCAATCTTTAGGATCGATGTTTGGCCCTAAGGGGAAAAAACGACGAGTCCCTATTAAGCGGGCTCGTGAGATGATACGAGAAGAGGAGACAGCTAAAAGCGTCGACCAAGAACAAGTTATTGAGATAGCTAAAGAGCGTGTTGAGCAAATGGGGATTATTTTTATCGATGAGATCGATAAAATCGCCGGCACTAAAAGTGGCCATGGGGGACCTGATGTCTCTCGTGAAGGGGTACAGCGAGATATCCTTCCGATTGTCGAAGGGAGTAAGATAAACACCAAATGGGGTATTATTGACACAACCCATATTCTGTTCATTGCAGCTGGAGCATTCCATGTCTCTAAACCCTCTGATTTAATTCCTGAGTTACAAGGACGTTTCCCTTTACGAGTCGAATTACAAGAACTCACCGATGCCGATTTTTTACGAATCTTACAAGAACCAGAAAATGCTATTGTCACTCAATATGTGGCATTGATGAACACTGAAGGGGTAGAGCTAATTTTTGAAGAAGAGGCTTTGAAACGGATCAGTGAAATTGCTTATACTGTGAATAACCAAACCGAGAATATTGGAGCGAGAAGGTTGTACACTATTATGGAGCGAGTCATCGAAGAGATCTCATTTACCGCTTCTGATCGTAGTGGTGAAACAATTCGAATCACTAGTGATTACGTCGATGAGAGATTATCTGATGTCTTTGAGAGTGAAGATATGAGCCAATATATCTTGTAGGAGCCAATGAAAGATGAAGTACGTCACCATAGTCGCCCCCGATTTTGATGAAGCTGTTCGTAAAGCCCATAAACAGTATGGGAGTAATGTACGAATACACACCCGTCGAGATATCGATTATAGAGGGGGCCTATTGTGGCTCAAAAAATTAAGTAAAGTTGAACTCTCTTGTTATATCGTTGATCCTGTTGATACGACACCAGTAATCTCTCCTCCTGAAGAAGAACAGGTAGCTGAGGCTGTATTAGAGGTCAAAGAGGAACAACCACAAGAAGATCCTCTCATTACTCATGCAAAACAACTATTACGACGAAACAGTTTTAGTGAAACTTTTATCTCAGATATCATAAAGAGGGTAGAAAAGACCTACCACGAACAAGAGACTACTTTGACAAAAGAGGAATTCGAACTTCTTATTGTCGATACTATAGTTTCATTAGTTTCTATTGATCATCACATCCAACTTCGCCCTCCACGCATTTTTGCACTCATTGGACCAACTGGAATTGGAAAGACTACCACCATTGCTAAAATTGCAGCTTTATACACACTACAACAAGAAGATAGTGAGTATTACCGCTCAGTCCATATGATAACGATTGACTCATTTAGAATAGGGGCGTTTGAACAACTGAACTCTTTTGGCCGTTCACTTAATATTCCCGTTGATCAAGTCTCAAATGAACAAGAGTTCTACGCAGCGTTAGATAAAGCACAACAAGCAGATCTCATCTTAATTGATACCATTGGACGCTCCCCAAAAGATAAAGATGTCGAATTGAAAATGAAGACACTACTCTCAGTTGCCGAAAAACAAGGCAGTTCATTCTTTTTAGCTATCAATGCTTCGATGAAAGAAGAGGATCTTCACTCAACGGTGAATCATTACAAAGGGTATAACATCAGTGGAGTTATTATTACCAAAGTCGATGAAAGTAGTACGGTAGGAAATGTGTTAAGTATCTGTTATGAACAAAACCTTCCACTTCTGTTTTTCACCGATGGGCAGAGAGTACCCAAAGATATCCACAAAGCATCAGCGACCTATATGCTCAGTTTATTGAGAGATTTTTCATTAGATTTTGGGTCACTTTGGGCGAATCAAATCGGCTCAGTACCGAATCTTACCTAATCGCAAGAGATCTTCAATCAAATTACCAATAGCTGGGGAGGCAATATTACTTCCCCAAATAGTTGTACCAGATGGGTGAAGCACTCCTATGTAGATGATATACACAGGGTCCTCAATCGGGACAATCGCTAGAGTGCTTGCGAGAAAATGATCATCATCGTATGAACCGGTCTCTTCGTTAATAAGTTGAGCCGTCCCTGTTTTAGCCCCAATTCTGAGTCCTTCAACAGCAATCTTACTAGCTGTTCCACCACTTTCGGTCGCCTCTTCCATCCCCTTTAAGATAATATGGGCTTCTTGTGGTGTAATAACCCCGCACTTGGAAATCTGAGGTGTAAATACAATTTCCTCACCTGTGCCCCTATTGGTGATACGCTTTACAATAGAGGGACTCATTAACTCTCCTCCAGTTGCAATAGCAGTCGCAGCGGTAGCTAATTGTAACGCTGTCACCCCAATTTCTTGACCAAAGGCAATGGTGGCTGCTGAGCGTGAAGACCACTTTTCAACAGGTTGTAATGAGCCAGCAATGCTGCCACTAAGACCCACATCCCACACGGTAGAAAATCCTAAATCTACTAGGCCCTGACGAAATAAAGAAGGATCGGTTTGATTAGCCCAATGGGCAATAGCACCATTACATGAGTATTTAATCATCGTCTCGGGTGTAATGACTCCATGGGCACTCACACAATTAATGGTTGTTGCTTGACCACTAGGGGAGTAAAAGGTGTAACTTCCATCGCAATAAAACTCTTGATCAACATCTGCTTGTTGGGCATGTAAAATAGAGGCTAGACTAAAGATTTTAAAGACCGACCCTGGTTCATACATGGCACTGACTACACTATGCTGTCTTCGTTGAACATCAAAGTCTTGATACCGATTTGGATCATAAAAAGGAAATACACTTGAGGCGATAATCTCACCAGTTTGTGCCCCCATCACCAAAGCAACAATCGAAGAGGGGGAGTGAAGCTCATCAATTTCAATAACTTGTTGATCAAGGAGATATTGAACTTGGATATCGAGAGTTAATTCAAGATCACTGCCGTAGGTAAGAGTCTCACCAAGAGCTGGATATGGAGATAACAGTGAATCATATGTGAGTTCTAGGCCCTCTAAACCACGGTTCTCACTGTTAGTAAACCCAACAAGTTGTCCTGCGTGGTAGTGTTGAGGGTAGGTCCTTCCGTATCGCTTTTCTAACACGACCCCATCGAGGCGTGCCTCACGAATTAACTGTGCCTCTTTGTTGGTGAGCCTTCGTTTCACTAAGTAGTAAGAAGATCGGTTTTTCATATTCTCTAATAACAACTTCTCATCAATAAAAAGAATATCTGAAAGAGTGGAGGCTACCACCTGAGCGTCTTTCATCAGAGGGATGTGAATAGCACACGAGTAATAGGGGGTCTCAATGGCTAACAAGTGTCCGTTACGGTCAGTAATACTTCCACGAATCACTCGGGAAGCAACAAGAGGGTTTGTGTAAGATGAGTTCTCTTTAGATCCAAAGAAGATCACAAAGGCAATGTGAGAGACAATAATGAGAGTAAAGAGGACAATAAGAAGTATAAGCCAAAAAAGATGACCTTGTTTTTCTCTAGATACCATCAGTTAAATATAGTAATATGAGTCAGCATCATTGTCGATAGCGGGCAGGGGTTATGGAGTACAGAGATAAAAGTAATTATGATGATTTAGGGGGGATGAACTCCTCTCCACGTTACAACTCAAATAAAATCGATAAAAAGAGTCGACGGATTATTGTCTTGTTTGTCACTCTCGGTGTTGTATTGTGTTTGGCTGTTGTTGTATTGTGGTTAGCCTTTTTTGCTCGACCCAAAGCTCCCGCTCCTTCTAAAACTCCCTCAATTGTGGTAGAGCGCCCTCTGCTGAGTGCTGATCAGACCACTGTAGAAGTAGAGACCGAGAGACGTGAAGTGACGACACCTGAACCAGGTGAGAGACAAACACCTCTTATTCGTCAAACAGATGAAGTCTCTTATACTCAACATCAAGTTGGAGAAGGGGAGAGCTTAGAGTCTATTAGCCAAGCGTACGGGATTTCGAAAGAGACAATCTTAAGTATGAACGCTATTAAAAACTTATCAACAATTCGCCCCCCTCTTATTCTCACCATCCCTGATCGTGATGGGCAGTTATATACCGTACAAGAGGGAGACTCTCTTTCGATTATCACCAAACGGTTTAACCCAGATTTAGGGTGGAAGACCCTTCAACAACTCAACGCACTGAAAAGTGAAGTCATTTTCCCTGGTCAAAAACTCTTTATTCCTAGTGCCGTTGTTGGTGATGATGGCTCTCTTGCCTCCTTTGATAGATTTATCCGCCCTGCACAAGGGAGAATTACCGGTTTATATGGCCAACCAACAGTGTATGGTACCAGTGAAACTATTGTCGTTCTTCAAGGAATCTGGATTGAAAATAGTGTAAACACTCCAGTGACTGCCAGTAGTACCGGTGTTGTGGTCGATGTGGGCAATGAAATCGACTCAAGAGGTAAGTTTATCGTCCTTTCACACGATTATGGATATAAAACCACTTACTCACACTTACAAGATATCTTAGTTTCCAGTGGCGATACTGTGAAACAAGGTGAGACTATTGGGACAATGGGTAGTAGTGGTAATATTGGAAAAAATGCCCTCTATTTTACTATTGAACAAGAGGGCGTTGCCTTAAATCCAGCAAACTTCTTTTAAGCTCCATGACAATGTTTATACTTTTTTCCACTTCCACATGGGCACGGATCATTACGTCCAACTTTAGGGGTGGTTCGCCTCACCTGTACTGGGGCTTGAACTGCTTGAGGGGAACCAAATTGTACATCTGAGCCGTGTGTCTCCACTGTGTTTGTTTGACGAGCATGGTGAGTGTGATCTTGTTCTTTTACTTGGACTCGGACCACTAAAGTAGCGATATAGAGTCGAATGCGATCAATCATCGTATCAAAGATGTCAAAACCCTCTAACTTATACTCCAATAAGGGGTTCTTTTGGGCAAATGTTCTTAAATAGACCGCTTCACGTAACGCTTCAAGTTGCTCTAAGTGATCTTGCCACCTCATATCAATTTGTCTGAGGTATTGGAAGCGAACAAACTCATTAAAGGTTTTCTCCCCAGTGAGATTCACTTTATCTAAGACCTCTTGTTCCAATAGCAAGTAGATATACTCTATAAGTTGATCGGGCTTTGAGAGCAACTCTTTTGTTAAAACAAGTTGAGGAGTATAGTGAAATTGCTCTTTTAGTAAAGCGTGTAAGGCGTCAGTCGAACCAACAATATCTGCCTCATTCAAAGAGGCTTGTTCAACAATCATCACAACGGTATCTTTTACAGCCACTAATGCACGCTCAACTAAATTTGTTGCTTGAAGAATATCATCACGCTGTGCATATAAAAAATTACGTTGTTCGTTTAATACATCATCGTACTCTAACAGATGTTTCCGTATCTCAAAGTTCTGCTCTTCGACTCGTTGTTGTGCTTTTTCAATGGCTCGACTTACTAAAGAGTGCTCAATTGGGTCACTTCCCATCCCAATTCGTCCTAACATGGAACGAATTGAATCTTTAGCAAAAAGGCGCATTAACGTATCATCAAGTGAAAGAAAGAAACGACTCACCCCAGGGTCTCCCTGGCGACCTGAACGACCACGAAGCTGGTTATCGATTCTTCGTGATTCGTGTCTCTCAGTACCTAGAATATATAACCCGCCAAGGCTTTTAACCTCTTCATACAACTCTTTCCATGTTGGGTAGAGTTCCTTTTTAGCTTCATTGAATACTTCAAGTGGTGCATCAACGCCAACTTTTGCTCGAATCATTCCATCAAATGACCCACCTAATTTAATATCAGTACCACGACCTGCCATGTTCGTGGCAATCGTTATAGCTCCTTTAGAGCCAGCATTTTCAATAATGAGAGCTTCACGATCGTGTTGTTTCGCATTTAACACTTCGTGTTTAATCCCACGACGTCGTAACAGCGATGAAAGAAGTTCCGATTTTTCAATAGAGACAGTACCAATGAGCATTGGTTGTCCTGTTTTATGAACTCGCTCTACCTCTTGAATAATAGCTTCATACTTATATTGCTCATTTAGGTAGACTAAATCGTGTTCATCAGTTCGGACAATCGGAAGGTGAGTGGGAATAACAACGACATCTAAGTTGTAGATCTTTTGAAATTCAGCAGCTTCGGTATCTGCTGTTCCTGTCATTCCTGAAATTTTATCGTACATTCTAAAGAAGTTCTGATACGTAATAGTTGCCAGTGTCTTATTTTGACGTTCGACCTTAATGAGCTCTTTAGCTTCAATAGCTTGGTGTAGGCCATCACTATAGCGTCTTCCGTGTAACACACGACCGGTAAACTCATCGACAATTTGAACCTTTTTATCGACCACTACATAATCGGTATCACGATGAAACAGAGTATGAGCGCGAACTGCTTGACTCACATAGTGGACAAATTCAAAGTTCTCTCCATCATATAGTGAACCTTTTAATATTCTTTGACGAATGAGTAACTCTTCGATATGTAACAACCCTTCATTAGTAAAGGTGACTTTCTTTTGTTTCTCATCGAGTTGGTAATCACCATCACTTGGTTCTACATACTCATCACTATCTGGATCTTTAGAGCACTCTTTTAGTGAAGAGACAATGGTATTCACTGCTCTCACTTTCATCGTATCATCGGCAGCTTGTCCACTGATAATTAAAGGAGTTCGTGCTTCATCAATTAAAATCGAGTCAATCTCATCAATAATAGAGTAGTGGTGAGCCGGTTGTATCTTCTCTTCCCAATTCCACTTCATGTTATCTCTGAGATAATCAAAGCCAAATTCATTGTTGGTGCCGTAAGTGACATCACAACTGTAGGCAGCTTTACGCTCCTCAGGGGACATATCACTGACAATGACTCCCACACTGACACCTAAGAACTCAAAAATAGGGCCCATCCAAGCAGCATCACGACGAGCAAGATAATCATTTACGGTAATAATGTGGACACCTTTAGCTTCTAAAGAGTTAAGATAGGCTGCAGGGACACAGGTGAGTGTTTTCCCCTCTCCTGTTTTCATCTCTAAGATATCACCTT
>Ga0265293_10011666_pt1 | contig 11881 bp, 9 predicted proteins | sample Munlanlewell138R_FD_192505 | JGI IMG/M metagenome (GOLD analysis project Ga0265293, IMG submission 192505) | Leachate microbial communities from a municipal landfill in Southern Ontario, Canada - Leachate well 138R | ecosystem: Engineered > Solid waste > Landfill > Unclassified | place: Canada... | reverse complement strand
CATGGTTGTACTTTGTTCTGTTCAAAACAAAATTACAACTTTGGGGGTGAAACCAAAAGGGAGTAACCCCTTTTCTTAAAAATTTATCCGGTCAGTAGTGATTTCAAAACCAAATCAAAGTTCAGGAGCATCTTGGTTCTCCATTATTAAACGAACGGGAAGCATTCATCAAGCTCAAGAAGGACAAGGGGCGTTGTTTGAGATCTCTCCAGATGACTGCTGATTATCTGTTATTCGCCGTCAAGAATCTGAATCTGGACAGAAACATGCCAAAGATCGTCAAGCTTAAAGAAATCACAGCTTTCCGGGATGTTTGGATAGACAAAAAATTCTGGTTCTATGTAAGTACTATTTCCATAAATACAAGAAACTTTTGCAGTGACCAATATATTGATGTTTCGCCCATAGGAGAGTGGTTTCTGGCTCTACATGTTTTCTTAAATAACTCATAATCCGCTCTAAATATATCAGGGAATTCAAACGGTTTTCTTCCACACATGCGCTTCTTTTTATGTAAACCTTGTTCCGTGTAATCTGAAAGGACTTTCAATGCCCTCATAGAAGTTACGGAAGAACGCGTGTTTAAAGGTCATTTATCATACAAAATCATTTATGATAATGCCGAATTTAAATCGCATAAAATCGATCGCAAGTGCATTGGAATAAGATTCCACATTTTTCCCTTCAATGAATTTCTTCAGATTACTGTAGCAATGGCGATAGCTACCGATAGTATAGTCAGCATACTTTTGCTGCTTCAGGTCTGATAATACACAATCCATGAGTTCATGGATATTCAAATTTTGCTTCATACTAAAAATTTATAATGATTATCCGCAATATGCCCTATTACATGATATGATCTCATCCCCGAACATGACACGGCATCATCCCCTAAGATCGAATGACCTGATCCCCTAAGGTGCGATTAAGTGATCCCTTAAGGAGCGTCGAAGGGTTTCACTATACTATTAGGCGTGGTTGCGGATAATCATTTTTGTTTATTTTATAGGGAGGGAATAATTATGGAATACAAAAATAATGTTTCTGCAACATAATTTGAATTATTTGTATGAAAAAGCAACGGTAGAATATCAGGATTTTTCAGTCCTGCGTGTGATCTGTTCAAAATGTAATCAGTAACTTTGCATGTACAATTTTCGGCAATGTTGAATGTACAGAAACTGGCAATGTGGCATGTACATAAAAAGGGTAAAAAAGAGAGTCTTCATATCTTTGTAATTCACCAAAAGAACAAAGACAATGAAGACTCAGTCACAAACCCTTAGAAAGGTATTTATGTGGTACGAAGTTAAAGAACTTTCCAGTATTCCGGGCAATTCGGATAATAAAATTGCACAAAAGTTGGGTATTGATCGCAGAACAGTTTCCAGGTACAAAGGGATGAGCGAAACGGAGTTCATCGAGTTTGCAGGCAAACAACGTGTATACGAACGTGTTCTGTCACCATATTACCCGGACGTTCTTTCCTTATTGCGTATTGATAACGGTCTGCCGGCGGCCGTGATAGAAGACCGTCTGAGAGAAAAATACCCCGACTTGCCGAAAGTGAACAGCAAGACGGTTTATAATTTTGTACACTACGTACGGGGGCAGGAGAAAATCTCCGTGCCGGACAAGATCCGCCAGACCGAGGCCATGGAGGAGTTTGCCTATGGCAGTCAGGCTCAGGTTGACTTTGGCACAGCCCAGATGCGACGTCCGGACGATAGCAGGTGCAGGGTTTACTTTTTTGCCCTTGTCCTGTCACGCAGCCGCTATAAATATGTGTTTTTTCAAACAACGCCCTTCACCGGGAAAACAGCCGTCGAGGCTCACGAACAGGCCTTCGGGTATATAGAGGGTATCCCCGGGAAGCTTCTCTATGATCAGGACTCCGTGTTTTTGAAAAGTGAGAACCTTGGCGATTACCTCCTGGCCAAGGACTTTCTCCGCTACAGGGATGAGCGCGGCATCAACGTCGAGTTCTGCCGCAAGGCCGATCCCCAGAGTAAAGGCAGGGTTGAAAACGTGGTGGGATACGTGAAAAACAACTTCCTGCGCGCGCGTACATTTTACGATATTGATCGACTCAACGGGGAGGCCCTGAACTGGCTCGAGCGCAAGGCGAACGGTACCATGCATGCCACGACGAAGCGCTTGCCCCATGATGAGTGGATGATTGAAAAGGAGTACCTCACCCTTTTTCATCCCTCACCGGCAATCCCCGGGGATGAGATCCCCGCATACACGGTGAGGAAGGATAACACGATCAGTTACAGGGGAAACTTCTACAGGGTACCATATGGCACCTATAATGGAAAAGGGCCGGAGGTGTTACTCGAGGTTAAGGATGGTCTCCTTTCGCTTTACAACCGACAAGGCAACCTTCTTGCCGAGCATCCTGTCAGTCTGGAAAAAGGGAAAGTGATCGGAAACACAACTTATCGGCGGGACCGGAACTCCAGGCTCGAGGTCTTCAAGCAGGAGGTTTTATCGCTCTGGAAGGGCAATAGCGCCATGAACTCGTTCATAGATGAGATACACAGTATCCCGCCAGTTATGGGCGTATAGTAATATCGGAAAATAGTATTTACTTTTGCAGGTTGATCCAATTATGTGGCAACAATTCAGTAAGCCGGCATGCCTTGTATCCGGGAATCTTTTCGATGATATCGGTCAACCATTCTTGCGGATTTACTCCGGCATTCTTACAGCAGGCAAAGAATGAATACATCATGGCATTACACGCCGCTCCTTCATGGCTGCCGGCAAACATGTAGTTTTTTCTTCCCAGCGCCAATACCCGAATGCGGTTTTCGATCAAATTATTGTCAATTTCGTAAAGTCCGTTGGTCATGATTTTCTCTAGCCGCTCCCAGACATTTAACGTGTAGGCCGTGGCGACGCCTATGGGTGAGCGGGGAAGAATCTCCATACGCCAGTCCTCCAGTTGCCCTTTCAACTCTTTCATCACCGGGACGGATTCCCTGAGTCGTAATTCATGACGTTCCTCCGGTCTCAATGCCTCCAGGCGCGCCATCTCCTCTATTTTATAGAGACGGGCGAACAATTCAAGGGCACGCCTCGAGCGCCGGGGATCACTCTCTTTCGAGTGTTCGAATTTACGCCTGCAATGAGCGGCACACCCCAGCAGGGTAACCTCCTGCCGGTGTTTATACCGGTCATAACCCGCGTATGCGTCCGTCTGTAAAGTGCCGCTGTAATCCCCCAGGAAATTGTCCACCACTTCCCCCGCACGGGATTTGTCATAGCGGAAGCATGCCAACCCGCTCACCGGCGCGTTGAACACCCACATGTACCCCTTGTGCGTGGCACCGGGCTTGTCAGCCGTCAACACCGGGATGGGAGACTCGTCCACCTGGAGATAAGCCTGGTTCCTTATCTCACCGGTTAGTTTTTCGTAAAGGGGTTCCAGCAATTGGCAGGTGGCGCGGAACCACCCCTTGACCGTGGATTCCGGAACCGGGATCTTATCCCGTTTGAAGATCCTCGCCTGCCTGTAAAAAGGCAAATGGTCGATGAATTTGGAGACACATATGTGGGAGAGGATACTTGCCCCGGCGTTTCCCTTCTCGATGGGCGTATGGGGCATGGGGGCGATAACAACACAGCCTTCCCCCTCCGAGCCGGGAACCACATATTTGGGGCGCACGATCCTTCGAACATATACTTCAGCCGGCTTGTATTCAAGGATTTCCGTCACCGATTCCCCTATCTTGACGGCTCCCTCCGGAATGGCCTCCGGTTCCAATGTCTCTTCTTGACGGTGCAGGTGCTCCGGGAAGCAGGAACGCGCGGGGCGTTTCCTTGTCTCTTTGCGCTCATAGGAGACGGATTGGGCTTCCTCCGGGGATTCTTCCCGGGAGAACTCCGGCTGAGCCTGAAGGGCAAACAAATCAAGCTGGAGGGGATCTTCTTTCATGGAATGGAACCGCTCGCTTTTGCTACCGAACAGCATGCGTTTGAGTTCCGCCAGTTGAAAACAGACATATTGGTAATCGGACAACAACTTGTCATATTCCTCACGGGATACGGCACCTGGATCCGGCATGTTCATATCTTCTGCTTTCATGGTGTAAAGATACTGGAAACATACCGGATAAACAAGTATAAAACCCTCTATTCATGCGGATTTAAAGGTTTTTTCAAAACGTTTTTCCCGGGTTGTGTTTTCCGGTGAGATACCCTCGACCATCAGTACCAGGTCATGCCATAAAATGGAATAGCCTTTCGTGTGAAGGTCATACAGGGGGAGGGTGAAACGGCCTTTTTCCAACCGCTTATGGTAGATAACCAGACCACCCCGTTCCCAATGGAGCAACTTGATCACCGTGCGCGATTTATTCATGAATATGAAAACTTCCCCTCCAAGGGGATCCCGTCCCATTTCCATGATGACCAGCCCGCACAAGCTGTCGAAGCCTTTCCGCATGTCCGCATGGGAAGTGTACAGGTAAAACCTCTGGGAGGCATTTAATGAAAACATATGGCATTGAAAATTAGCGGTTCAATAATCGCTCCAATAAGGAAACATCCCTCAATCCCCCTTCAACGCGTAGATGGATGCCTCCGGGATAGTAAATGTCGATAGGCGGCATACATGGGGTTTCATCTCCGGGCACATGTTTCACTTCAACAGGACGCATCAGGGACCCATTGTGGGCACCTGTTTTTTTCATGACTGTCTCCGACGCCTCAGGGTGTTCCAATAAATAAAGTTGCTTCCATTTGTAAAACTGCCATTCGCTTAAACCGTGTGCCCGATAATACTCGGAGCCCCTCATCCCACTACGAAGATAGTCTTCTATATACCGGAACCCCTCTTCTTTACTCAATGGGCGGCTGATCTTTCTGGTTGTTGTTGCCATAAATCGTTTTTACGGCAAAGATCGCAAAAGAATGTGTGTTGAAAAATACGCCCATAACTGGCGGGATACCTTGCATATTTGTAAAATAATATCAAGTTAATGAGTAGACTGTGCCTTGAAACACTTATAATAATTTTCTCAACGCTTCCAGGTTTTCCGGTGAAGTAGCTTGTTTCCCTTCGGGAGCATAAAGCGATGCGATTCTTGAAGCGTATACCTCATATACTTTGTGTTTCACGATCTTCATGGTGGAGTTCACCAGCCCGTTTTGTTCGGAGAAAGGCTCTTCTATAATGGCAAAAGCAGATGGGATCCAACGGTGGGGAAACAGATCGTCATGCTTACCGCCTTTGCGGTATTCATTCAGGGCATCTTCGATCAAGAGAGCGGCTTGTTCCGGATCCGCATTCTGTTTCTTTAATTCTGACGCATTGGGCACGATCAATGCGGTGGTGTAGGGGCTTTGGTTGTTGTACAAGACGCACTGGTCGATGTAGGGAGAGGTGGCGATGAGCGATTCCTCGATCCCTTCGGGAGAAAATTTCTCTCCGTCGTCGCTGATCAGCAATGATTTCGTACGGCCAAGCACATAGAGAAAGCTATCTTTATCGATATATCCCATATCACCTGTCCGGAGCCACCCGTCCACGATGGTCTCGGCCGTCGCCTCGGGATTTTTCCAATATCCTTTCATTACATTTCCACCACGGATGATGATTTCCCCCTTCTCACCGGTAGGCAATTCATTGAGGTTATCGTCCACGATCTTGATATCCATGCGGGGAACAGGTTTTCCCGAGGATCCCAGCTTGTGTGCATGGGGGCTGTTTGCCGAAATAATGGGAGTGGCTTCTGATAATCCGTAACCCTGGTACATGGGGATGCCGATGGCGTAAAAGAACCGTTGCAACTCGATATCGAGAAGTGCTCCTCCACCGATAAAAAACTCCATATTGCTGGAAAAAGATTGGCGTATCTTGGAAAAGATCAACTTATCGTAGAGAGAAAGCATCAGACGGCCGCGGCCGCCTTTGTTGAAACCTTCCTTGTTGTAGGCGTAAGCGGTTTTGAGCGCCTTCCTGAATAAGGAGGCGGTGAATTTCCCTTTCTTCTCTATCTCGGTCTCGATATTCTTCCGGAAATTGGAGGCGAGTGCGGGAACACTCATCAATAAATGCGGATTAATGGCCTTGATGCTTTTAGGTACGTTGCGCAATACCTCCATGGGCGATTTTCCCATGGCGACGGATGCAATGGATGCCCCACATTTCATAAAAGTGTAAATTCCGGCGGTATGGCCGAAAGAGTGATCCCAGGGTAATATCAGCAGTGTGCAGTAATAGGAAGGGATACCGTTGAGGATATCCACCGCCTGTTCAGCATTGCATACGTAATTACCATGGGTGAGCATGATCCCTTTCGGGTTGGCAGTGGTTCCTGATGTGTAGGATATATTTGCCAATGAATCGGGTTGAACGCTCTCCATCCTCTCTTGTAAGGCTGATGGATTGGCTTCAAGAAGTTTTTTCCCTGCTTCTATTACCGACTCGAATGATTGTTCATCTGCCTCGGGGTGATCTTCCGGATCCAACAATATGTAATGCTTCACGGTAGTGAATAATCCCTTCATCGGGCGAAGCTTGGCTATTTGTTGGTCGGATGCCAGTACTACCACGCATTCGGAGTGATTGATACGAAAACTCAAATCTTGTTCGGTTTGCAGTTTCACCGATAAGGGTACGCTGACGGCGCCGGCATGGAGAATGCCCAATTCGCCGATTACCCAGTTGTTCTTTCCTTCGGAAATAAGAGCTACACGATCACCTGCCTCAATTCCTAATGCTATGAGACCTGCTGCGAACTGTAACGATTGTTCTTGTACTTGTTTGTAAGTCAGAGAGATATATTGTGTGCCCTTTCTCGCTTCGTGTAAATAAGGGCGGTCGCCGTATTTTTCTACGGCCTCGTTTAGTAAATCTAAAATAGTTCTGCTTTCCATATGATTATATTTTTACAAAAAGTCTGGAATCGGATGGAGCCACGATCATCAGAATGAAGAATCATGACGTCTTACTGCGTTCGCATATGCAAATATAACATCAACCGGCCGATTTTATCTAATCTCCATTGAATATATTTCCGATCAAGTGAAATATTGCCGGTCGATAAATCCAAAATAGATCGATAAAGTAACTTGTGAGGTGAAATGGCACTCAAGGTTTATTCAGGAGATAAATTGAAAGTCCGTGAAACTATGAAAATTTTTCACGAAACCCTGAAGGTGTGTAGCCCGTATTTTTTTTAAAAATCCGGTAAGCGTTTCTTACATCATTAAATCCGGCCTCGATAGCGATATCCAGAAAGCTTTTTCGTGTCGTCAGTAATTCATAAGAAAGATACTCTATTTTCTTATCCAGTATAAATTGATAAATAGTGGTATCCATGGCTTCCTTGAATTTTTTTTCGAGGGTCCTTCGGCCCAGTGGAACAATTTGCGCTAGTTTATCAATGGATGTATCAGAGGCGAAATTCTTTTCAAGATGCTCTATTATCTTTATAATATATGGATTCGAGATATTATATTTTTCTGTAGACTGCCGTTGCTCGATACGGATCGGTTTTTTAATAATATTGAAAGGGATATTTTTTTTATTCGCGATCAACATGTGAAGTTTTTTACCTGCGGTATATCCAATATTTTCATCGTCAGTGACGATCGACGAGATAGACGGGTAAGACAAGTTGCAGATTAGTTCATCGTTGTCCACTCCCAGTAAGGATATCTCGTTGGGAATATCAATATTGCTTATTTTACACATTTCGGTGACCTGCAGGGCAAAATAGTCGTCGCACGCAAAAACGGCGACCGGTTTTGGGAGTGATAATAGCCATTCGTTCAGCTCTATATGGCTTCGACTCCATTGACTATTGGTCAAATATTCCGATTCAAAATAATAATAATTCCCCCCTAGTTTTTCTACTTCAATGCGATAGCCTTCGGCTCTCCCTTTTGACCAAAGAAAATTTTTATTGCCATAAAAGGCGAAGTTTTTAAATCTTTTTCGTGCGAAAAAATTGGCAGCCATCGCGCCTACTTCTATATAATCACCGGAGATTTTAGAAAACCAATCGGCATCATCTTCATAATTTTGAAGGAAAACGGGAATATTGAGCTTCTTTAAAAATTTGATTTCATGATATTCCCATTGTACGATGACAGCATCAATACCCCATTCCTCGATTCGCTTCACGATACCTATTTCACCGTACAGCATCTTATAATACAAAGGCAGGCGATAAAAGAGCCAGGGATTATTTTCATGTGCGTAACGGATTAGTCCGGCCAGAAAACGACGGCTAAACTCGGTGGCAGAATCTATGAGGACAAGTATTTTGATCATTGCTCGTGTGCGCAGAGGCATATATTAAACTAAATATATATTGTTATTTAACCCTAAAACCCATGAAATGTTCTATAATGGGTAGTGTTTGTTTCAACTTTTTCGGGATAAGCCACTTTTGGTTCGTTAATTATCTTATAGGATATTGTATCAGGACCCTATCTTTGCAGAAGTTTAAACCGGTTATGTAGACATACACAGGTAAGACTTATGAGAAAAATAGCCTGCAAGAATACGGCCTGAAGAGGGTCTGAAAGAATATGGCCTGAAAGGAGCCTGAAAAAATAGTCGTTAATACATATAACTCAACAATTCAACAACAAAATTAAATGTATACCTATGGAACGAGTAATTCGAAAATTATTTTTGATAAGTACAAGTCTCTTATTTTTGTCAATCTCCATTTATAGTCAAAACACACCTATCAGACAGGGAGTTGTTACCGATAAAGTAACGAAAGAAACCTTACCCGGAGTTCAGGTAGTGGTGAAAGGCACAACCAGAGGAGGAGTGACTGATGTGGACGGGGCTTTTGAAATTGAAGCAAATAATGGTGATTATTTGGTATTCAGTATGCTCGGTTATGAACCGGAGGAAATTCTTATGGGGAACGAAACTTCTTTCAATATTAAATTGACCCCTACCACATACGACCTCGGAGAGGTAGTCGTTACCGCATTAGGGATTGAACGAAAGACCCGGACATTGTCCTATTCAACTCAACAAATAGAGGGTTCAATAGGAGAAATAAAGGACAACAGTGCTAATATCTTAAGCAGTTTATCGGGAAAAATATCGGGGGCGGTAATATCTACCGCGGCAACAGGGCCCGGTGCCGCTGCCCGTGTGGTGCTCAGGGGAAACCGATCCATCAGTGGAAACAATACCGCCCTGATCGTTATTGATGGTGTCCCGTATGATAATACGTCTTACGGCCAGGCTACGGGTACTACCTATAATTATGGGGGAAGTGACGGTGCGGTGAATATCAATCCCGATGATGTTGCCTCTATCAATGTCCTTAAAGGCCCTTCCGCAGCCGCATTATATGGCAGCAGGGCAGCTAATGGAGCTATCATCATCACAACAAAACAAGGAAAAGAGGGTGGATTGAAGATAGATCTTAATAGCGGAATGTGGGTAGACCAGCCTCATTTACTAATCAACTTCCAGGACAGATACGGCAGAGGTAACGGAGGGATTGCAGCGGAAGGTGTAGGCGAAAGCTGGGGAGCAGCCGCTCAAACTTATCCGACCAATGTGAAGGACTTTTTCGAAACCGCTTATTCTTTTAATAATACGGTGAGTCTGTATGGAGGGACGGATATGATGCAGGGATTTGCTTCCTATACCAATAACTCGGTAGAGGGAATGATACCGGGTAATAAGCTGGAGAGGAACACAATGAACCTGAGAATAAATACTCAGTTTGATTCCAGACTCACGACCGATGCCAAGATTACCTACGTGAATCAGAAAGTGATGAATCGTCCGCGTCTGGGAGATGCAGGGACGCCCATAGAGGCATATATCATGCCGAGGGATATGAGCGGGCAGGAGTTGAAAGATTATGAGACAATTAATCCGAACAACGGGCAACCGGTACGAAAATACTGGACTACCTCCTCCATTTACGACAATCCATACTGGAGCACCCACAGGACGTCGGTAAACGAAGAGCGTAACCGTGTTACTTTATTGGGTTCTGCCAAATATCAGTTGCTGAATTGGCTGAGTATCCTGGGGCGGGTGAGTTATGACCGGTATGATGATAAGATAGACGGTTCTTTTTACGATGGTACGGTTTCGTTGGGAGACGTAAAGGCGGGTGGTAAATATTACGAGACCAATTCACAATACTGGGAAAGGAACTTCGATTTTCTTCTGTCAGGGGAAAATACTATTGCAGAGCATATAAGCCTTAACTATAATCTGGGAACCAGCTTCTTAAAGAGGAAATATGCTACAGTGACGGATATGGCCAACGGGCTTTCTATTCCAAACAAGTTCAGCCTTACTGCGGCAACTACCCCGGCTTTTCAGGATGTAGGAGGATACACCCGGGCTTTGAATTCCGTATATGGTAACCTGCAAGTGGGGTTTAAATCCTATTTATTCATAGATGTGACCGGAAGAAACGACTGGTCGTCCACATTGCCTTCCCCTCACAGTTATTTTTATCCCTCCGTCGGTCTGTCCGCCATACTATCTGATATGGTGAATATGCCCTCCTGGGTTAGTTTTGGGAAAATAAGGGCTTCTTATACACAAGTGGGGAATGATCCCGATCCTTATTTGCTGAAACAAAGATTCCTTTTTGCCCTGGGAGCCGGTCAAGGATTTATTTCCCGGAATCAGATAAAGTCAATTCAGGATCTGAAACCGGAAAAGACAAAATCATACGAAGTCGGTCTGGACTGGCGTTTCTTTCATGGCCGTTTGGGTCTCGATGCGACTCTTTATAAGAGTAATACGATCAATCAGTTGCTGTATGTGGGTTTACCTATGGCCAGCGGGTTTAACCGGCGTTATATCAATGCCGGGAATATCGAGAACCGAGGGATAGAGATTCAATTGAACGCTACACCCGTTGAAACAAAACATTTTACCTGGAACACCGGTGTCAATTTTTCAAGAAATATAAATAAAGTAATTGAACTGGCACCGAACACCACGCAGGTGAATATTACCGACAATACAAAATATGCCACGGTGATTGTGAAGGAAGGAAGTTCTTATGGCGACCTATATGGATGGGCATGGAAAAAAGATGCTGCTACAGGAAAATATGTGGTGGATGACAGAGGATTGCCGGTAGTAGAGTCCAATCAAAAACTGGGGAATTTTAATCCCGATGCTATGTTGGGATGGAGCAACCGGTTGGGATATAAAAATTTCAGCGTTTCATTCCTGATCGATGCCCGTATTGGTGGTGAAATGGTTTCAGGTACAGATGCCTATCTTGCTGCTTACGGAGTGGCTGACTATACTGATAAATTTAGGGATGGAGGTTTAATATTGGATGCCGTAAAGGCAGATGGAACAGCGAATGCAACTGCCATTACTTCCCAACAGTTATGGACTACCGTTTCCCAGAACGGGCGTGATGCCTGGGGTGATTTTTTTACCTATGACATGACCAATGTACGTCTCAGGGAACTGTCTGTTGGATATGATTTTAAATTGAAAGAAACCACAATCGTCGAATCTGCATCGCTCTCCATTACAGGAAGAAATCTGCTATTTTTCTATAGAGGAAAATCGATCATGAATATTAACGGTATCGGTAAAAAAGATAATCCTACTGATCCGGATGCCTCTTTGGGCGCCGGAAATTATCAGGGTGTGGAATTGGGGTTGCCGCCACTATCAAGGTCAATCGGTCTTAATCTTAAATTAACTTTTTAATAATCAGAATGATGAAAAAATATATTTACAGCTATATGATGTCTCTCATAATATTGATGGGCTGTACGGGAGACTTTGAGGAAATGAATACGGATCCTAATAACCTGACGGAAGTGGGCCCACGTGAAATGCCGTTCATGTTTGCCAAAGCCCAATCATCATCGGCCATGAACCGCAGTT
>Ga0265293_10011665_pt1 | contig 11881 bp, 11 predicted proteins | sample Munlanlewell138R_FD_192505 | JGI IMG/M metagenome (GOLD analysis project Ga0265293, IMG submission 192505) | Leachate microbial communities from a municipal landfill in Southern Ontario, Canada - Leachate well 138R | ecosystem: Engineered > Solid waste > Landfill > Unclassified | place: Canada... | reverse complement strand
GATTGTCTTAGTCGAAGCGAGCTGGAAAGCTCCGGCATAGAAAGTAACACCCTTGTAGACGAAAAGGCGAAAAGACCGGAGGGTATCCTGAGTACCACGGGACACGTGAAACCCTGTGGGAAACAGGGGGGACCACCCCCCAAGGCTAAATACTACTTAGCGACCGATAGTGAACCAGTACCGTGAGGGAAAGGTGAAAAGCACCCCGGGAGGGGAGTGAAAGAGAACCTGAAACCGTATGCTTACAAACAGTCAGAGCGTGAAAGCGTGATGGCGTACTTTTTGTAGAACGGGCCGACGAGTTATGATAACTTGCAAGGTTAAGTGGAAGACACGGAGCCGTAGCGAAAGCGAGTCTTAACTGGGCGAGTAGTAAGTTATTGTAGACCCGAAACCGAGTGATCTACCCTTGGGCAGGATGAAGGATGGGTAAAACCATCTGGAGGTCCGAACCAACCAACGCTGAAAAGTTGCTGGATGACCTGTGGGTAGGGGTGAAAAGCCAATCGAACTCGGAGATAGCTGGTTCTCCTCGAAATAGCTTTAGGGCTAGCCTCAAGGAAGAGATTAGCGGAGGTAGAGCACTGACTGGGCTAGGGGCCTTACCAGGTTACCGAACCCTCTCAAACTCCGAATGCCGCTAATTATTACTTGGGAGTCAGACTATGGGTGACAAGGTTCATAGTCAAAAGGGAAACAGCCCAGACCGACAGCTAAGGTCCCAAAGTATGGACTAAGTGGGAAAGGATGTAGGATCGCCCAGACAACCAGGATGTTGGCTTAGAAGCAGCCACCATTTAAAGAGTGCGTAATAGCTCACTGGTCGAGTGGCCCTGCGCCGAAAATGTAACGGGGCTCAAGTCCATCACCGAAGCTTCGGATTCAAGAAGCAAGATACCAGAAGCAAGAAACAAGAAGCAGGGGGTAAGAAGATGATAAAAAGCTACGAAGATCTGGAGGTATACAAAAGATCCTACAGATTAGCTTTAGAACTTCATAAAACAACCCTAAAGTTTCCTGCACACGAAAAATATGAACTAGGCAGTCAGATAAGAAGGGCAAGTAAATCTATACCTCTAAACATTGGGGAGGGGTATGGAAAGCGCTTTTCCTCAGACGAATTCAAACGTTTCTTATCAATGGCCATTGGTTCATGTGACGAGATGAAAATATTACTAGACTTTGCAAAGGACTTGGATTATCTGGAGCAAGCCCGGTACTTGGAACTAAAAGAACGTTACCAGGTATTAGGTAAAATGCTTTATAGACTCCATCAAAATTGGCAAACTAAGTAATCTTGCATCTTGCCTCTGGCATCTTGCCTCTTGAGTGGTAGAGGAGCGTTCCTACAGGGCAGAAGCAGGACCCGTGAGGGCCTGTGGACTAGTAGGAAGTGAGAATGTCGGCATTAGTAGCGAAAAAAGAGGTGAGAATCCTCTTCGCCAAAAACCCAAGGTTTCCTGGGGAAGGCTCGTCCGCCCAGGGTAAGTCGGGACCTAAGTCGAGGCCAAAAGGCGTAGGCGAAGGACAATCGGTTGAGAATCCGATACCACCTAAGATCCGTTAAAAGGATGGGGTGACACAGGAGGGTAGGTCAAGCGCACCGTTGGTAGAGTGCGCCCAAGCCCGTAGGGAGCAAGACAGGCAAATCCGTCTTGCATAATCCCAAGAGGTGACGGGGAGTGAAACTAAGTAACGAAGTGACTGACCCCACACTGTCAAGAAAAGCCTCTAACGAGGATAGTAGGTGCCCGTACCGTAAACCGACACAGGTAGGAAGGGAGAGAATCCTAAGGCGCGCGAGAGAACCCTTGTTAAGGAACTCGGCAAATTAACCCCGTAACTTCGGGATAAGGGGAGCCTCACTAGCGTGAACACACAAGCGGTGGGAGCGTGAGGAGGCCGCAGAGAAATGGCCCAGGCGACTGTTTAGCAAAAACACAGGTGCCTGCAAAATCGAAAGATGAAGTATAGGTGCTGACGCCTGCCCGGTGCTGGAAGGTTAAGGGGAAAGGTTAGCGTAAGCGAAGCTTTGAACCGAAGCCCCAGTAAACGGCGGCCGTAACTATAACGGTCCTAAGGTAGCGAAATTCCTTGTCGGGTAAGTTCCGACCCGCACGAAAGGCGTAACGATCTGGGCACTGTCTCAACAAGGGACTCGGTGAAATTGAAGTACCGGTAAAGATGCCGGTTACCTGCGACAGGACAGAAAGACCCCGTGGAGCTTTACTGTAGCCTGATATTGGGTTTTGGTATTACATGTACAGGATAGGTGGGAGACCTGGAAGCTAGTCCGCCAGGATTAGTGGAGTCACCCTTGGGATACCACTCTTGTAATGCCGGAATTCTAACCACGAACCGTGAACCGGTTCTGGGACATTGTCAGGTGGGCAGTTTGACTGGGGCGGTCGCCTCCCAAAGAGTAACGGAGGCGCCCAAAGGTTCATTCAGGATGGTTGGAAATCATCCATAGAGTGTAAAGGCATAAATGAACTTGACTGCGAGAGAGACATCTCGAGCAGGTACGAAAGTAGGGCTTAGTGATCCGGCGGTTCCGAGTGGAAGGGCCGTCGCTCAACGGATAAAAGCTACCCCGGGGATAACAGGCTTATCTCCCCCAAGAGTCCATATCGACGGGGAGGTTTGGCACCTCGATGTCGGCTCATCGCATCCTGGGGCGGAAGTACGTCCCAAGGGTTGGGCTGTTCGCCCATTAAAGCGGTACGTGAGCTGGGTTCAGAACGTCGTGAGACAGTTCGGTCCCTATCCGTCGCAGGCGCAGGAAACTTGAGAGGAGCTGTCCCTAGTACGAGAGGACCGGGATGGACAGACCACTGGTGCACCAGTTGTTCCGCCAGGAGCACAGCTGGGTAGCTACGTCTGGTAGGGATAAGCGCTGAAAGCATCTAAGCGCGAAGCCCCCCTCAAGATGAGGTTTCCCATTCAAGAGGCAAGAAGCTAGAGGCAAGAAGCATTCAAGAAGCAAGAGACTAGAAGCAAGAAGCAAGAAAAACCTTGCAAACAGTCAATTGTGTTTTGAAAGGTAAGTTAAAAAGCTTGTCCAAGTGTTTCGAGCCAAGGTATGAAGAAAAGGTGATGTAAGAAGGAATCTTGCATCCGGCCTCTTGCTTCTTGCCTCTTGAAATAAGACCCCAGAAAGACTATCTGGTAGATAGGCCGAAGGTGTAAGGGCAGCAATGTCTTAAGCTGATCGGTACTAATAGGTCGAGGGCTTGACCCAAATTAGATGTTGGAAGTTGGAAGTTGGAGGTTGGAAAACCAAACAACTATAGCTCCAACATTGCGCCAAATGTTTAAACCCTTAAAGTATATCTTCGCTGTTTAGTTTTGAAAGAATGGTTTATTAGCTGGATAGGTTCGCATGCCTTTCTGCCTGTAAAGCATAAAGCTTAAAAACCTTTGCAAGTTATTCTGCATGAGACCCTTCGCTAACGCTCAGGGTGACAATGCAATGCAAAACAATGCAGGACAGTGCAGGACAACGCAGGACAACGCAGAACAGTGCAGGACAATGCAGGACAATACAGGACAACGCAGAACAAAGCAGAACAATGCAGGACAACGCAGGACAATGCAGAGCAGTGCAGGACAACGCAGGACAATGCAGGACAACGCAGAACAATGCAAGACAACGCAGGACAATGCAGTGAGGCCCGCGCACCACGTCATCCTGAACGAAGTGAAGGATCTCATTCATAAAAGCATGCAAAAGGACCCAAAAGAAAAGCACACAAGCAATGTTAGACCACGTTAGACCACGTTAGACAATGTTAGACAATATTATCCCACGTTATTCCATTTCCGGTGGTGCTAGCGAGGAGGACCCACCCGTTCCCATTCCGAACACGGAAGTTAAGCTCCTCAGCGCCGATGGTACTTGGGGATTGCCCCCGGGAGAGTAGGTAACTGCCGGAATTAAATTTAAAAAAGACTCACTTAAGCGGTGAGTCTTTTTTGTAGTATAGAAACGCTTACAGAACCTCGGGTTTGTTTCTTGCCTCCTGCTTCCGGCCCCCGCCTCTTGTATGCCCTGCCGGAATCAATTTTAAAAAGACTCATGCAGTTGGGTTTTTCTATGTTCAGCAAACAAAGCGTCACCTATTATCCAATACCACCTGGGAATCACATTCTTGCTTTTTATATTTTTAGTTTCTTGTTTTTGATGATGCAGGGATATTAAATCTAATTTTTGTATTTTTTTAGATTAAAATAAATAGGAATGATTTCTAATAAACAACTTGAATTTTCCACAATCTTCTGATATTCTTTTCATAAAGTACAATCAGAATTTTTGCCGTAAACTTCATGTAACAACACTGAAAAGGGGATTTCAAAATGAAAAGAAAAATTTATCTGGTAATTTTTTTAGCTCTTGCTGTGCTTTTATTTGTAGGCTGCAGTGATAACGGAGGCTCCAATGAGGGGACTGCCGGAGAATCACCTGGTGAAATGCTTACTTTAGATCTAATTGCAAAAATATCAGACGAGTGGAAATCATCTCCTCATCAGTACGGAGTGAAAGCCACAGAGGGGAGAGGCATCAGCTGTGGTCAATGCCACGATGGGGTAGGATTTGCGGACAGAGAAGTGTATGTTAATACCGATGTTGATTTTGCACCTGCGCATCAAACAGGAATAGATTGTCAAGCCTGTCATTCCGGCTTTGGTAAAAAGCTACTTGATACAGGTCTGGCGGAGCTGCCTTTTATGGATGAGCCCTTTAAAGGCGGTTCGGGGGCAGTATGTGTGGCCTGTCATAACGGCAATGCCAACCCCGCTGAGTTATTCGCCCAGTCGAAGGCAGGGGAATTGAAAAGATTGTCTTACCCCCATTATGGGGCAAATGTTGATTTGCTTTCGGGTAAGGGTGGTATGGAGATACCGGGGGTAGAATACATTGCTTCAATAGCTCACGGCACCACAGAAAATAGCTGTGTAACATGCCATATGCCAACAACTGCCGACGGCCATAAAAATCATACATTTGAAGTAAAACCGGAGGATTTTGATCAAACCTGCGGCACTTGCCATGACAAAGCTTTTACCAAGATGACCACCCTTGGTGGGGTACAAAATGAAATAAAATCATACTTAAACAAACTAGAGCAGGCCATTTTGGAAGCGACTGGTGCAGAACGAATTGATCATGCCGGAGGTGTCTTTGTTTATTATGACAGGGATGGTAATGAAGTGACCGGTATATCTCACGAAGCCTATGTGGCTACCTATAATTGGCAGCTTGTACATGTGGAGGGTAGCTATGGTATCCATAACCCTTTATATGCTAAATCATTGATAAGAGAATCATATAAGTACCTAACCGGCAATGAACTATAATTTTCGGAGGTGATTTTGTGAAGCTAACCAGAAGAAAATTTTTCATCTATTCCGGATTGGCGGGAGCAGTTGCTTTTGTCGGCAAGGGCTATGGTTTAGCTGCTATGGCAAGCGAAAAGCCCCGGTTAAATCCGGTAAATTCCAATGTCAATTACGGTATGTTTATAGATTTAAAAAAATGTATCGGCTGCAATGCCTGTACCATGGCCTGTATAAGGGAAAATAATTGGCCGGAAGGTGTGACCGGAAATAGAGTATTGGAAATGGAAGAAGGTTTGTCTCATACTAAGAGAAAGTATTTTCAACCGCTATTATGCATGCATTGTGCCAACCCTGTTTGCGCCAATGTTTGTCCGGTGAAAGCCACCTACAAAAGAGAAGACGGTTTAGTCGTACAGGATAACACAAGGTGCATTGGCTGTAAATATTGCATTCAAGCTTGCCCTTATCGTGCTAGGATGTTTAACAAACAGCCTCCCTATGCTTATAAAAAAGAAGCACCGGAAGGGGTGCATGTTGGCGGTACTGTTATGAAATGCACCTTTTGTAAGCATCGTATTGATGCAGGGGATATTTCCACCGCCTGCACTGATTGGTGTCCCACCGGAGCCAGAGTTTTCGGGGATCTAAATGATCCCAATAGTGAAGTATCAAAGGCCATCAAAGCAAGAAACGGAGTCCAATTGAAAAAAGAAAAATTAACCGAGCCCCAGGTTTATTACGGCCTTATGGGTTGATAAGGTGGAATAGGAGGTTAAGCAATGACTGACAAAAATGGTCGGTTTAAATTTTACTTAGGTTTAACAGTATTGCTGCTTGTTTTGGCTATTGCTGCCTATTCCGTGACCAGGCTGCTTACCCAAGGCCAGGCTGTTTTTGGATCCACAGACTTGGTGGGCTGGAATCTACTGATAGCTGCCTATGTTTTTATGGCTTTAACGGCCAGCGGATTATGTTTAACGGCAAACTTTTTTGAAGTTCTTGGTATTCATAGATTCCAACTCCTGCAAAAAAGATCTCACTTTTTAGCGATTTCTTTGTTGTTGCCTGCCTTGGGCTTGTTATCCATGGAGCTGGGTAGAATAGACAGGATTATTTATTATGTTTTGTCTCCAAATTTTAGATCCCCTATGTGGTGGATGGGGAGTGTGTATGCTGTCTATTTAGTTCTCCTGATGCTGGAATTTTGGTCTATTCACAAAAACTATAAAAAAATGATGAGAGCTGCTTCAATTATAACCTTGGTGGCTGCAGTTGCTGCTACCAGCATTTTGGGAAGTATTTTTGGCATGGTACTGGATAAAACCTTATGGTTTGGTAGCGGTACACCGGTATTTTTCGTATTTTCGGCTATTGTTACAGGCTTGGCCGCAATGATTTTTGCGACCATTTTTACCTACAGATTTCGGGGACGTCCCATGGAAGATGAATTAAAACAAGCCATTAAGGAATTATCATTTATTTTAGCGGTCTTTTTGGGTATTGCCTTGGTGTTTACAGTATGGCGGCAAATTACTGTATCCTTTGCTAGGGTGCCCGATGCTTCCTTTATCACAGGCAGTCCCTATGGTCTACAATTTTGGCTTATTTACCTTGTAGTAGGGTTAGTCATCCCATTTGTAATTTTGTTAAGGAACTCGGGTAAAAAGACCATTGGTATAAAAGAAAATTTAAAGGCATTGGCGGGTTTAATGGTTCTGATCGGCATGTATGTAGATAAACATATTTTTGTCATCAGCGGCCAATTTAACCAACCCTTTGGAATTACCTTGGGAAGTTATACAAGTACCTTCGCGGAATGGAGTCTGTTTTTTGGGGCCCTTGCAGTTACAGTGGCAATTTACTCCTTTGGCGAGAAAAAACTCAGCTTATAATGGACAAGGGGACAGGACTTTTTACTATAGAAGATAACAAGGATTTTCTCCTAGTCTATATTTTTCAATCCTTTGGGGAGAAAAAAGAAATATTAAGGAAAACCGGAAAATTTGAGAATCCTTTTTCCTTTGAGGAGTTTCCTTTTCATGCCAAGAATGTGCTTATCGTACTTAAACCCGCCAAAGCAATTGAAACTCGGGAAGATATGGAGAAGGTTGGTAGTAAGATAAATTTAATTCGGGCAGAGCCTCTCCCCTACATGCATAACAGTGATAAAGACCTGGGGAGATTTTTGGATATCATCTACCCGCCTTGGTCAAGCCGCTTTAGGCTTGGCAGAGAATTGTATTAGTTTTAATGCTTTACTAGGTTGTCTGAAACAAGTCTTATACTCGGCTATGGGTATGGGTTCATTAAGGGGCGGCTGTAGACATGGTAAAGACATCGGTAGGAGATTCTTTTAACACCTTATAGGGCAATCATTATTCAGTACAGAAAACAGCATCAGTTTATGTGGCGGAACAGGGGAATGGGGCTTTTGTGCTGGGTTATTATTCTTATTTCCACTCGTGTTCTTTTATTAGCCCAGAAAATTTTGTCCACGGTTCCCTTAAAGTCGGGAAGCGAGTAAAGGATAATTCTTTTTTTAAAGTAGGATGTTTAAAAATAATTTTGTAAGACCAAAGGGCGACGGGCTGATTAGTGGCCTTGACAGTGTTGCCATATTTATGGTCATTGCAGAGGGGGTAACCGCTGGCAGAAAATTGGACTCGAATTTGGTGTGGCCTACCTGTGTGTAGTTTAACCAAAACAAGGCTTAGATTATCAACCGTACCGATTACATAAAAATCGCTTACGGCTTTTTTAGCCCCGGCTGTTTTCCTGGAAACAGCAGAGACCATATTTGTCCGGCGATTCTTTAGTAGATAATGAACTAGGATCCCCGCTTTTTTTGGTTTGCCTTCAACTACCGCTAAATAATATCTGCCAAATTCTTGTTTTCTTAGTTGTTCCGCCAACCTAGCTGCCGCCTTTGACGTTTTGGCAAAAACCATTATACCGCCAACAGGCCTGTCCAGGCGGTGAACTAGCCCGAGATAAACATTTCCCGGTTTTTTGTATCTGGTTTTTAAATCCTGTTTTAATAACGTCAGCATATCCGTATCTTGGGTTGAATCGCCTTGAGATAAAATATTAGGTGGCTTTTCCACCACCAATAGGTGGTTGTCCTCATAGATTATTGGTATAGTCATTGTTCGGAGTCCTTTCTGTTAAACGGTTCTAATAGATGGAAAAGAAATAGGCGCGTTTTAAAAACAGTTTTAAAAAGCTTACCGAAAAGCGTAGAACTTGTGGCATCTATATTATGATATCAGTCTTTCTCGATTAGAGCAAAAAGGACAAGGGGATAAAATCTCTGTCCCCTTGTCCCACTCAGTTAATCTTCAAAAGCTTCGCTTACCTTCCAAACCTTCCACACATTGCCCACTAAATCTGGATTGGGCTTTAGGGTTGTTTTGCCCGGCTTCCAGCCGGAAGGAGTGGCCTCCGTTCCTTGGGAAGCACGTACCAGTTGAAAGGCCTTAATTTGCCTGATTGATTCGGATACATTTCTGCCCACAGGCGGCGTTAAAACTTCATAGGCTTGTATAATGCCATCCGGGTCAATAATAAATCTGCCCCTGGTTTCCACACCTGCATCTTCATCGTAGATGCCATATAGTCTACCAATACTGCCATCCTGGTCAGAAAGCATGGGGAAGGGTATGTTTTTACCAATCATTTTTGATAATTCAACTTCATTCCAGATTTTATGGACAAAAACGCTGTCAACACTAACAGAAAGCACTTGTACACCCAGTTCTTGTAATTCAGTATTTTTTTCAGCAACTGCTGAAACTTCCGTAGCTCAGACAAAGGTGAAATCGCCGGGGTAGAAGCATAAAAGCACCCATTTCCCTTTATAATCCGATAAGTTAATGTTCATGAACTTTCCTTCAAAAAATGCCGGAGCCGTAAAGTCCGGTGCGGGGCCGCCTACCTTTATCATGCTTTTCTTTTCCTCCTTCACCTCTAACATATTTGCACTGGAAGTCGTTTCTGGTTGAGCTTTTTTGATTGCCGGTCTTTGACAACCGGGCTTAAATTCCTCTGCCATTCTCTCGCCGTCCTTTCTAGTGGTTTTTTAATCAGTTTATTGTTTCAATAATCACCCCCAGCTAGTGTTTTGCCCAAGACTTGCTCTTAAAATCACAATTAGCATGATGCAATTACGGCAGTTAGGCGGTGTAGTATCCAATAGACGGGGCAGTTAATGAAAGAACAAATGATTAGGCCTGGGATCAAAGTGTAAAAGTTACTTTGTTATAATTAGCAACTATTACTATTAATAAATTGATTATACCTTATCACCGCTTGGATTACAATTACAATTTGATTAAAATAATGAATAATGGAAAAAAGCTCGGATTAGCTGTTTTCTATATGGGGATGCAGCATGGGCAATATTGCTATCCCGCCTCTCTATGTTCCTTTACAAATTTATGTTGTATAATAAAATTAAAAGTTGTAAAATAGGTTTTTAGAAAGTAGTTTTTGAAGTTGATAAGATGGCATAATATTTAGGGGGTGAAAGGATGCCCAAGCTGGAAAAATGGAAGCTTAGAGTTTCAAAAAGAAACCTATTATTTGTGGCAGCCTTTGTTTGGGGCTTTGCTGCCCAAAGGGTCTTTAGTATTGGTTTAAAAGATGTGTTAAACAATACGGATACTCCTTGGCCGTATATTGGGTTGGGTCTGGTGGTTGCCTATTTTTTCTTTAGATTTATCTTTTTGCAGGTATTTCTAAAGTACTCAAGCCGGATTTATAACCTGGAGATAGAAAAACCTTGCATTTTTTCTTTTTTTAATTGGCAAGGTTATGGCATTATGGCCTTTATGATAACCGCCGGGGTAGTCGCTAGACAAATTAAAATTTTCCCCGCCTACTTAATGGGGGCTTTTTATATTACCATTGGGGTTTCTCTTTTTATATCCAGTCTTTGCTTTTTGTACTCCGGACTTAGATTTGAACATTTGCAAAAAAGATATTTAAAGCAGGAAGAAACAACCGAAACAGTTTAAAAGGCAGGCTTTCGGGGCCTGCCTTTGCGGTATTTTATAAAATTTGTTTTAGGGCTCCGCCGGGTGGGGGCAGCCCTTCTTTTTTTATGCGATTCACTTGGCAAAAGTGTTTTAAAAAGCGTTCCATCAATTCTCTTTCCCGAGGTTGTTTTTGGAGGGAAAGAACGTCTTGCAGAATATTCGCCATCCACACATTGTCAAAATAGCGGTGTCTGCCTGTTTTCCAAGTGATTCTATGGGGGTAATTCTCGTTAATATAATAATTCCAAAAAAGCATCTTTTTTGATTCTTGTTCGGAAAGGCGAAATTTGTATTTGGTATGTGCAGGTATATACCCGTCCTTAGCCGTTTTAGCATTAAAGTTTTCATTCACCATAAACATACCTTGGATTCGCCTGTCCTTTTCTTGCATATCGGCATCCCTTGTTGTAATCAGACAAGCACTGTTTCCGCTGATTCGAGGTAGCCTTTTTGGCTGGCCTTGTTTGGCCCCGCTTTTTATCAAGCCGGTAAAGACGTTCCATTCCGTAAAGACCTGATTCAACTCTGGTTGCTTGCACCAAAAAACAGACTGGGAGCAAGGATGGATTTTAGCGCCTCTATGTTTTTTTGCAAGCCTTTCCTGCTCTAAAAAACGCCTTCTTCTTTCTTTTTGCAGGGCCTTTTCCGCCTTTAACCTTTGCTTTTCCTTCTCATCTTCTTTTTTTCTTTTTTGCAGTATTTTATTGACCTTGTTGGCTGTTTTTTGATCAAGCAGTGTCAAATAAGCATCAAATGCATCGGGAAAAATGAATTTTTTACTTTTTGCTGATCCTTCCGAAAAATCTATATCAACATAAAGATCATTGTAGTTGACGATGATACCCTTTCCGAAAACTTTGTGCAGTACTTGTTTATTGACAAGATTCACACAGGTAGCCACCTTTCCTTTGATTTGGGTAAGCTTTTTAAAAAATCTGTAATCGCTTGCCATGCCGGAACAACCGAGTCGTTGTATGCTTCTCGTCAAATTTGTCCACTTCCGAAACCTTCGGTTAGGGGCGGATATTAAAACCGGTTATCTACATTTCAGCGAATAAAAGCTTTGGATTAAAATTGTAACCATTACAATTATATCATAAAAAATAGATAACACAAACTTTTAGTTGACAGTTCTCTAATTGCTATTATAAAATAAAGATTTAACTTTAGGGCTTCAATGATTATCGTCAGCCGCCTTTGTAGCCTATGTTAAAAAACCGATCTAGCTATGGTTGTTATTAAAACTAACGGCTTTTTTTGCTGTACACAACATGCTCCATTAAAAGCACTGCTAAGGTGCCCACTACAAAACCATTTCCCAGTATGGGCACTAATAAGGGAGGAAAGCTGTTAACCGCCTCACTAGGCAAAAAAGAAATAATAATACCCAGCATTAAGGGTAGGCCCAGGGTTAAGCCATCTTCAAAAGAAAAAATTCTTTCGCTAAAGGCCACGATTAGGCCGGCCGCAATTTGCGAGCACATTATATACAGCAAAACCACTCC
>Ga0265293_10011664_pt1 | contig 11881 bp, 12 predicted proteins | sample Munlanlewell138R_FD_192505 | JGI IMG/M metagenome (GOLD analysis project Ga0265293, IMG submission 192505) | Leachate microbial communities from a municipal landfill in Southern Ontario, Canada - Leachate well 138R | ecosystem: Engineered > Solid waste > Landfill > Unclassified | place: Canada... | reverse complement strand
CATGGGCGCTTGTTCCGCCTCGCTACGCTCGGCTCCACAAGCGCCCATGCAATCCTGCCAGGAGGCGCGCTCATGAAACACAGAAACTCTCATAACAACTGGACCAAAAAGCGGGGGCTTGACAATTGTACATGAAGCCGGCCGTTGATGCGTCGTTCCAGTTAACAACTCGGCGTAGTCTTGCAATCTTAAAGGTGAAGCTGTGTTTTTGAAAGAGGCGGGTATGGGATCAATTAAGATCGGTTCCGGAAAAGAGGGCGCGGAACATACGTGCGCGCTCAGCAGCAAGAGCGACGGGATTCGCTGGAATTTCGTGTAAAATCTGCAAATGTGCTTGCTGACATTCTAAAATGGCACGATTAAGGGCGTTTTGATTGTACCCTGATGCCAGGCCTAGGGCGGTGCCTAATCGGATCATAGACGCAAGTGCCAGTGCTTCACCCATGCCCAGCAGTCTGGCGCTTCGTGCGATGCCTAAGGCACGGCCGATGTGGTCAAGCAAGCGTTCACGTTGATTGCTCAAGAGTTTTTCCCGTGCTTTTTCTTCCTCCCGAATAATGGCGGCAATGACTTGCTCGATTTGAAAGAGCATTTCCCCTTCAGATACTCCCAGCGTATCTTGACTGTTGAGCAAAAAAAGATTTCCAACCGTTTCATCCAAGTTCGTATGAAAGCTGCTGAATGCGTCGAGATAAAGGCTTTGTTGCAGCACGGGTTCGACATCAGTTCTCGGTATTTTTCCCGCTGTTGTGGAAGCAGGAGCGGCGCTTTTGGTTTCGCCCAAGCTCAAACCACGAAAGAGAAGGCGACGGGGACGGCAAAGTTCGATGATTCTCGGAATTTCTTGAGTCATTACAATGGCGGGCAAGTGGAGCAAGGCGGACAGATTCAGACCTGTGCCCACCAAGCGCAAGGAAGAACACAGATATCCGTAGCGTTCATGATAAGCGTAGTCAAGATGCTTGCCAAGCTGCGAATCCAAGCGGTCTATACTTTCCCAAAGATGTTGAAGCGTGTCGTCTCCCGATACAGCATGGAATAAGAGGTGGTCAAAAACATTTACACCGACGGAGAGCGTCTGTTTTTGATCGACAAAAACGCCGCGCAAACCCGGTTCTATGAGAAACTCGTAAGGAACAACGCGACGTTCCGACAAGAAGCGGATCATGTTCGTGTCCATATCGGCGGACGAATAATAGGACTGTTCGACATCGGGGAAAACGACTGCCAGCGTATTTAATATGCGTGACTCTATACTGCGTCTTTCCTCAATGGAAGAGCGTCCGGGAAAATTAAATCCTTCCAAATTGCGTGCTAGGGAACATTGATATAAAATGACGGGCTCAGGCGCATTTTGTGTTGTCGTAATCCAGCGAGGAAAAGATTCGGTCAAAGAATGAATAGGCATAACTTTTTTTATCCTGATACAGTCGTTTCCTGGGCTTTGCGTTCCATCCGTGCGATTTCATCGCGTAAACGCGCTGCTTCTTCGTAATTCTCTTCTTTGACCATTTGCCGCAACAGCACGCGCTTCTCCCGAATATCTTTGCTAAGACGTACCCGGTCATCATCGCATTTAAATACTTTGCCGCGGTAGCTGGTTTCCGGCTGGATTTCCTGTAACATGGCATCGATTTCTTTTTCGAAGGCGGTGAAACAGGTTGGACACCCTGCTTGACCGAGTTCGAGCAGAAAGGCGGCCATAAGCCCACATCCGGGGCATTTAGTCTGCCCGCTTCGATCGATGTTGACCTCCGCTTTTCCGCCGCCGCCACTGCTTTCGGGCTTCGGAATGGGAAAAGAGAAACTCGCGGTACCTTCTTGGAATGCTTTGTAACAGTCAGGACAGAGTGCGTGCCGTATCGCTTTGCCATCTACCACTTCTGTAAATTTAACGGAGGCAAGATTTTTCTTGCAGAAATTGCACATCATCACAATCACCTCAATACATAGTATATCACGCAGTCATCTTTGTTCCTGCTAGAACCATGGCGTCATCTTTGTTTTCTTTACTACTTGTACCCTCAAAACACCTTAAAAAGATGCACTATTCCATCATCATCGCCGGTGTTTTTAGCAGATTGGATAAGAGCGCTCAAGGTTTCTCTTGTGCGGTAGTCTCAATGAATTCCAAGGACGCGCGAAGCTTTTGTATCCACAGCGCGTATCCCTCTGTATTCAAATGTACACCGTCCCCTGTGTGGTATGAGGGCTTCAAATTGCCCGTATCATCCGCCAAGATAGGCGTCATATCAAGGAAGGCGTAATCCTTTTTCTCGCAGAGATCTTTCAAACATGTATTGAGTTCAAGAATCCGTTGGTTATAGTGTTTTTCTTCCGGTTTGTTACGTTCATCCAAGGGCAGAATGGCGCTGAATAGCAAGGGAACATGGGCAGGAACCGCCTGTATAATCTTTTGATAATTCTCAACAATCGCGTCATTATCCCGTCGGCTCAGATCATTGACACCGATGGCGAAGACGATGGCCGCCGCTTGTTCTGCGGATTTGTAGACGGGAAGCCGCTCAAGAACGCCGAGGGTCGTATCGCTGCCGATGCCGTAATTAATAGCGCTTGGGTGAACCGCAGCCACGCATAATCCTTGGGTGATGCTGTCGCCGATAAAAAGCACCGATCCTTCCGGCACATTACCATCCATGTATTTATGATAAACCAGCATACGATTAAAATGTTCTGTAATATCCGGATTCGCTTCTTGTGTGTATCCGTGGCTGCTCAAGCCCGCTATCAGCAGACCCAAGACAAAGAGACAGCTTATCTTTTGAATTTTCATAACAACACGTCCATTCTTTTTTTTTAGTGACGCCTTAAGGGGCAGACAAACGGAACCATGGTTTCGGTAATGATGCGGAAGAGAAGGTGCTTCGGGAAGATAAAAGCATCTTATCTACGCCGTTTTCCGGGCGTAGGTACCACAAGCACGGCACAGGGCGCTTTTCGAACGACCTTCTCCGTGACATTGCCAAAGAGCACACTTTCAAGGGCGCTGTGTCCATGCCTTCCCATAACAATGAGATCCATATTTTCTTGCTGTGCGTACTCCAGTATTTTTATGTAATCGCGGCCAATACGTACAGCAACCTTATATTGCAGTGACTCGGGAAGTTGCGCGAGGTAAGTGCTTTCTATGCGCTGGTCAATATCCTGTTTCGCTTTTTCATCGACGCCGTCCACTTCGTAAATATAGGTTCTCCAAAATTGGGCGTCAGGCTCCGGTATGACGTGAAAAATGTGCAGGACTGCTTTGGGTCTGCGTATGGCAGCGTCGAGGGCGTAGGTGAAAGCGGTATCGGCGTTTTCAGAGAAATCGGTACAAAAGAGGATGCGTTCATTGATCGATTTTGGAAATGCAGTAGTGTCCATGGTTTTCATCTCCTATTGAGCGGTTAAACAGGCCCAACGCTACGAAACGAGATTGGGCAAAAACAACGCTATTTGCGGAAAGATAACAATGAGAATGGCTGCTACAATCAACGCGAATAAAAAGGGCATGGCGCCCCGGAACACCGTCGTCAGCGGTATATCGCGTTCCATACCGGCAACAACATACACATTGACACCGACGGGCGGTGAGATCACGCCCATCTGCGTTACTACCACAATGATAACACCAAACCAGATGGGATCAAAACCAAGATCAAGAATGACGGGATGAAATATGGGAACCGTCAACAATACCAAGGCGAGCGCGTCGACGAAACATCCGGCGATCAAATAGAAAAGAATGATGAATAAAATGATTATCCATGCAGGCAGCGGCAAAGCGCCCAACCAAGATGCCAATTCATAGGGGATTCGCGTAATGGCGAGGAATCGACCAAACATGAGTGCACCTGCCACGATCACAATGACCATGCAAGATGTGCGTAAAGTTTCGAGAAGGGCGCGCTGCAATATTTTCCAGGTCAGCTGACGTTTGGCCAAAGCGATGGCTACACTGCCTGCAGCGCCGACAGCCGCCGCTTCTGTTGCGGTAAAAAATCCGGTGAACATGCCGCCCATGACTGCAATGAAAAGGATCAAGGTTTCTCCGGCGCCGGCAAGAGACGCAATTTTTTGGTAGAGCGTCGTCTTGGGTCCGGTAGGCCCGAGTTCAGGACGCAGGGTGCAGCGGATATAAATGGTTGCACAAAATAACAAGGCAATGAGCATGCCCGGCAAGACGCCGGCAATAAACAATTTTCCAATGGAGCCTTCGGTGATAATAGCGTAAACAATAAAAACAACACTGGGCGGAATCATCATGCCCAAGCTGCCGCCGGCAGCAACGGTGCCCGCTCCTAATTCCATACTGTATTTATAACGGCGCATCTCGGGCAGTGCTACAGCGGACATGGTAGCTGCCGTGGCGGGACCGGATCCGCAAATCGCGCCGAAGGCAGTGCAGGCGCCAACAGTCGCCATGGCAAGGCCGCCGGGTAACTGTCCCAGCCATTGGTAGGCGGCATGGAAAAGGCGGCGGCTGATGCCGACGTGGAAACAAATTTGGCCCATGAATACAAAGAGAGGGATAACGGTCAGACTATAGGAGGAAAAAGTCTCGAAAAGATCCGCTGTGACCATGCTCAATGCTGCGGTGGGCGTCACGAGATAGGCGAAACCCGCCACGCCTACCAACGCCATGGAAAAGGCAACGGGCATGCTGGCAGCAAGCAACAGGACCAGAGCAATACATCCGAGAATTCCGACTTGTACAGGGGTCATGGTTTGATCATCTCCCGGCCCGGATGCAATATCTTATAGAGCAATACTAAGGTAGTCAGCACGCAGGCTGCAGCAATAATGAAGGATAACCAAAACATGGGAAGCCCCAGTGTAGGTGAAATTTCCCGAGCTGCTTTCAATGAGAGACCGTGGCGGACACATTGCCATGAAAAGGTACTGAACAAGATCATGACAATAAGCCGGCTGAGACTATCGACGACAACCCTGCCCAAGCGGTGCATTTTTTGGAAGAAAAACTCCACGGCTACGTGTCCTTTCACAGCCGTTGTGTAAGGCAGTGCTCCGGCAATGACAAGGGTCCCGAGGAAACGGACAATATCATATGCGCCGGGAAAGGGGTGGTGGAGCCATCGCGCGACAATGTCAATGCAAATGACGAGCGCCATGGCGAGGGCGGCAAGTCCCGCAATGGCTGCGAAAGCCATCACGGTATAGCGCACACCAAGCCAAAAGATATCCCGTATCCTAAAAAATGCGCGAACAAGGGGCATGTCGAAAACAGCGTTCATCAAGAGGCATTCGCCTCAATACCCGCTTGCAGATCGGCTAAGAAGGCATCACCGGGAAGTTGTTTATCTGCACAGGTTTTCACGTACTCATCTAGAATCGGTTTGACCGCATCAACCCATCGCGCCTGTTCTTCGTCGGAGAGGGTGATTTCTTCATGGTTTAGGCTTTGAATGAATTCGCGGCCCTCATCATCCGCCACATCCCATGCGGCGCCATGACGATCTACCCATTCATTATTGACCTCTTCAAAAATGGCTTGAATATCAGCGGGCAATCCTTCCCACTTCGCTTTATTCATGCTAACAAACATGGCCGTTGTATAACCGATCGCCGAGCTGTCGGTCACATACGAAATGACTTCACCTTGTTTCCAGCCTTTCAGCGTTTCTATGGGGCAAAGGGTAGCTTCTACGACCCCTTTTTGCAGCGCCTCATAGGTTTCCGGTTGACTCATTCCTATAGGTGTCGCGCCTAAGTGCGAAATAATGGTTGCGGACAAGCCTGTACCGCGCACTTTAAGACCTTCCATTTCGTCAAGTGTGTGGATCGGTTTTTTGCTGGCGAGAATGCCCGGGCCGTGGGCATGCAAGTACATGAGTTGCGTATCATTCATTTCAGCCGGCGCATATTTTCGTGCCAGATCGGTGGCGAGTCGTGTCGCAATTTTACCGTTGGGGTAGCCCACGGGCAAATCCAATCCTTCCAATAAGGGGAAGCGTCCGCGTGTGTAGGCGAGGCAACTCATGCCCAAATCGGAAATTCCCGACACGACGCCCTCATAGACCTGCGGTGCCTGTGTCAAAGAGCCGCCTGCGTAGATGGTAACTTTTACGCGGCCATCGGTGCGCGCTTCAATTTCTTTCGCCCATGCTTCCGCTTCTTTGCATTGAATGTGGGAAGGAGGAAAGAAAACACTATACTTTAATTCTATCGCTTTCTGCGGGCGTGCCGATCCATCTCCTCCCGCATCATCTGCCGGTTTGCTACAAGCAGGAACCAATAAAAACAGCAGTAGGATCATGGACAAAAGGCTACATGCATAAACATATTTTTTAAAGATCATTACAACTCCTCCCATACTTGAAACTGTAACATTGACGCTACCCATTTCTAAACACAACGGCTGATTCAGCCTCCGTTTAGTATAACGAATGGGCTATTATGGGCGCAATAAAGAACCATAGGATTATTTCAAGCAATGGATGAGCTTAAACCGGCTTTAAAAACAAAGCACGCCGCAGTACATTCTTAACAGCGCACAGGGTTCATTGCCGAGCTTCGTATGGAAGGTAGATCCAAGCTCGAAATGCAGGCTATTCTGAAAAAAGACTTCGGCAGAAGTTCTGTAAGGAAACGTTTCTAGCTTTATAGGGGCGTCTCGTGTAAAATGGTGGTGGGACATTGTGGACTCCTTCGGGTGTTTTGTCAGGACGATTCTACCGAAGACTTCTATGATGTCTCTTTTTTTAGACCGGTTGCTTTTCAACCTTGAAGCCGCCGATTATTGGCACATGGATATGGTCTTTAGACGATAGGATAGAAAATATGAAAATTGTAATTACACGACGGATCCCGCAAGCAGGGATGGACATTCTTATTGAGGCAGTGGGAAAAGATTCGTTAGTACACCATGATTCAGATCTGCCGTTAACTCGGGAAGCACTGTTGGCGATGCTGCCCGGTGCAAAGGCGGTATTGTCCACCTTATCAGAGAAAATGGATGGTGAAGCGATGGATGCTGCGGGCGGCGGTCTGCAAGTGATCGCGAACATGGCCGTGGGTTACGACAATATCGATTGCAAAGCGGCAGCGGCGCGTAATATCGTTGCCACCAATACGCCCGGTGTGCTGACCGAAGCCACGGCAGACTTGGCTTGGGCATTGATCTTGGGCGCGGCGAGGCGGACAGGGGAATCGGAACGTTTCCTGCGCGCAGGCAATTGGAAAGGCTGGGCGCCGCTTCAGTATCTGGGCGCTTCTATCCATGGTAAAACCTTGGGCATTTATGGCATGGGCCGCATCGGATGTGCCGTGGCACGGCGTGCCTGCGGCTTTGAGATGCCTGTGCTGTACTGCGATGCGCAACATGCTGATTTAGAAACAGAAAAAGCCTTGAACGCCCGTTGGGTCGATAAAGACACTTTAGTGCGCGAGTCCGATATCCTGACGCTCCATTGCCCCTTGACTGATGAAACACGTCATGCCTTTACTTTAGCCGAATTCAAGAAGATGAAAAAGGAAGCGGTTATTGTCAACACCTCACGGGGGCCGGTCATTAAAGAAGAAGATTTGCATCAGGCGCTCCGCGACGGGCTTATTTTTGCTGCAGGACTGGATGTTTATGAATTGGAGCCGACCATTTATAAGCCGATCCTCGAATTAGAAAATGTTCTCATGCTTCCTCATCTTGGCAGTGCTACCGTAGAAACACGGGCAACCATGGCGCGTATGGCAGCTGAAAATATCGTGGCTGTACTCAACGGCCGCCAAGCTCCCAATCCCATTCAATGAACAGGATGCAGGATAAAAAATCTGTTTAGACGGCGCGATGATTTAATCGCCCGTCATAAGGGCAAGGCTTTCACAATATCATCCATGCTCGCCCAAGCCTCAGCATTCCGATCAGCCGGTACAGCCTTTTCTTCAAAGAGATCTTTTAGAAAAGCCGTGTCCGGAGAAAATTGTGCGTAGCTGAGGATACCGATGGGATCTTCCTCATCCGCTTTCGGCGGCGTATAAAAGGCTAATGAAACATGATCTTTGCTTTTCCAATAAAAAACAGCAACAACCCGTTCATCGGTTGAGTCGGGGAAAACAAACATACTTTTACGCTCGTATTTTTTCCCATGACGTTGGATAATGGCGCCAAAAAATTGGGCGGCACGGGCGCGCATGGCTCTCGCTTCTCCCTTCCAAACCGCTACCAGCTCATATAAGCGCTTATCTTTAAATCCGAAATTGGAAAATTGATAATGGCCGAGGAAAGGATCCTGATCATGAACGATGAGCATGGATCCGGGCTGTTCCTTGGTGACAGGCGTATCACGCATTGCCTCATCACTATAGGCGGCTTCAGGGTGGGTATCGACAAAGTCATCAAAGGACATCCCAATTTTTGCGCCTCGCAAAACGCTTTCGAGTTCCGTATAGCTTTCCTGCTCTGCCGATGCTGTGTGCATGAGGAGAAGGCAGGCGAAGATTCCAAAAAGAAGCCACTTTTGCATGAAGAATATTCCTTTCCCAAAATGGGCGTTGACTATACAATAATCGGCACTCGTTCTTCCATGATGACCGTGTTTTGTACGCCTTTTTCTTGGAGTCCCGATTGCAAGGCATTAAGGGATTTGGGCTCACCGTGGACCAACAAAACTTTTTTGTTTTTCCCATGGAACCGCGCCCCAAAATCAATCAATTCTGAACGGCCTGCGTGGGCGCTAAACGCATTCATGGTCTTCACTTCTGCGCGCAAAGCTCGTTTCACACCGAATATTTTTATTTCAGGCCGCCGTTCTACAATACGGCGTCCCAGGGTATTTTCTGCCATAAAGCCGACAATCAAAATGGTGTTTTTCGGGTCTTCACAATTGTTGCGCAGATGGTGGAGAATACGGCCCACCTCACACATGCCCGACGCGGAAATAATGATACAGGGTTCTGTAATGCTGTTGAGTCGCATGGAATCATCCATATTGCGTACATACTCAATATGGTTCAATTCGAAGGGATCGCCGGCCTTCTTCATCACCTCTTTAGTTTCCGTATCGAAAAGGTCCGTATGAAAGCGGAATATTTCGGTGATGTTCACGGTCAACGGACTGTCCACATAAACGGGAAGGGAGGGAATGGCTTTCTTCATTTCCAGCCGTTTCAGGGCAAAGACAATCTCTTGGGCTCGTTCTAGGGCAAAGCTCGGAATAATAATCTTGCCGCCCTTCTCAATGGCACGTAATACCACATGCGCCAGTTGCTCCTCCATCGCCTCAATAGGGTCGTGATCGCGGTCGCCGTAAGTGCTCTCCATAATGACGATGTCCGCGTCTTCGGGTATCCAAGGATCTTGTAAAAGGGGCATGTTTTTTCGACCCAAATCGCCGCTAAAAAGGAGGCGTCGTTCTACTCCGTTTTCTTTGTAATCTACAACAACCATAGCGGAGCCCAGCACGTGTCCAGCATCTTGAAAGGTGATAAAAACATCGGGCACAATTTCAAATCGGTCGTTATAGGGATAGCCGACCAGATGACGCATGGTCTCATAAACGTGCTCTTCTGAATAGAGCGGAGCCACAAATTCACGATTCTTTTTTTGCAGCCATTCCGCGTCACGGCGCTGGATATTGGCACTATCCAACAACATGACACCGCATAGATCAAGGGTGGCAGGGGTGGTATAAATGCGTCCGTTGTACCCGTGCTTATGCAACATGGGGACAGTGCCCGTATGATCAATATGGGCATGACTCAATACAACGGCATGGAGTTTGTCGACGGAAAAGGGGAAGGATCTATTTTTGCGTGCCGCTTCTTCACGACGCCCTTGGAACATGCCGCAATCAAGGAGAATACGATAGCCATTAATTTCAAGGAGATGTTTGGAGCCGGTGACACCGCCGGCAGCGCCGAATGAGGTAATCTTCATATTTTTTTCCTTAAATCAGAGTCTATCTATAGCAAGGGCGCGGACGGATAGTATCCGCTACTTGAGATTCGTGACGATTCAAAAGGCTGCGCCTAACGCCGCCGAAAATGAATGGATCACGCCTCCTCCACCACAGTGTATCCCAGCGCATCAGCAAGGGCAAAGACGTCTTCTTTTAAATCACCATAAAAGGTTACGCGGTGCCAACTCCACTGATCCCATTGGGTAAACAGTTTCTCTATATCACCGACCGGCTCGGCGCACAATTTGGTGCGGCAAGCGCGGTCATCGGGATCGTTGGCAATCGCCTTCGCTTGATGGAATAAAATTTCTTTCCGTTCCGGACATACCTCCAACGAAGTGGTCATGTAGCCGCCGGGCAAGAAAGAGCGTACTGCTGCGCCTTGCCGATCTTCAGAGTGGGTCATGATCGCAAAGGGATTCTCCGATCCCTTCGGGCCAAATACACGGTTGGAGGCAACACAATGAGCATAAATAATCTGCCCACGTGCGGTGTCTATGACCGGATCCGAAATATAACCGGGCCGACCTTGGGTCAGGGCGGTGAAAATCGTCATGGTTGCCGTGGAACGCACATCCGCCTCACACGCGCCGATCAGTCCCTCATTATTCAGTTCATGGAATCCTAAGCAGGGATAGGCGTGGATGTGGTTTCCATAGAATCCGCCCAGGCAGTTAATGGTGATTGCATTGGCATCATATTGGTTGAGCAGTGCTTTGTTGGCAAGGTACATCGCGGCCGAAGCCTCCAGCGTTTCACGGCTAACATCGGTGATATATGCTGCGCCTTTTTCCCAACGATCCGCTATAGCTTTCGCCTCGTCTTTATCCGCAGCCTCCCACAAAGCGTTCAATTCTGAAAAAGCCGCTTGTACCATGGGCACACCCGCGTAGGCTTCCAAGGCTTTGGCTTCCTCATCACGTACCACCACAATTTTGGAAGCCTTCATTTGTTCGATACATTCAGCCGGTGTAAGGGTCTTCAGTGGATCAGCAATACAATCCGGATTGCCCGGCTTCAGGGTAGCCTTCACTCGGGTTTGGGTGACGGCAGCGGAAAAGGTGGAGGCATCTTGTCCGTCTGCGATCCCTTTAAAACAGTTTACCGCAGCAAAAACATCTTCCATACGTGAGGAAGCGATAAAGCCTAGGTTCGAAACATTTCTGCGAATAAAGTCAGCTGTGTAGACAAGGAAACCGCCGCTGCCGCCGAACTGAAAATCTACATATAGGATAGCTTTGCCTGTATCCGCCACGGTCTGCACAACGCGATTCCAACAGTTCATCTGGTAGACGATGTAGCCTAAGATATTTTCCGACGCGCTTTCCTTGAGGATAGCTTCTGCTTCTTCAGGGCCTTGTGCCATGACCGGTAAAAATTCAAAGTCGGGGCAGCCCTGTATCAGCGCATTCGTAATCGTGTCCATGACAGGCGTGAAAGCGAAACCCACATTGGGCCAGTCAGGTCCCGGTTGTGTTTCCGCGTGCAGTGAATACACAATTTTGATGCGTGGTTTTCCGGTTCCGTCCGCCGCAAACAGGCGCCGCGACGATGTCATAACGCCCAATGTCCCCGCACAAGCGGCGCAACTTGATACTAAAAATTGACGTCGTGAAAGGGGGCAACATGCACATCCACCGAGAACGAATTGATCTTTCATCTTTGGCTCCTTTTAAGAACAACGTTGACTTCCGAACAATCACAGCATCTACAGTAATACTATACGGTGAAGGCTTTTCTTGCATCAACTTTTTAAAAAGAGGACCAATTCGAGTTTGAACCTGCGATCCCCAAAAATAAGACTTGACTTTTGACCCCAGATTGTCTATTGTAGTTTTATAAAGATGAATCTTACCATGCGTGATTGATAATACTTTGGAGGCATACTCAACCACAAAATAGGAGGATTTATTCTGTGTTAACAGTATTTGGTAATCGTGCAGGGGGCGGGAGAGTAACTACCTCAG
>Ga0265293_10011663_pt1 | contig 11881 bp, 9 predicted proteins | sample Munlanlewell138R_FD_192505 | JGI IMG/M metagenome (GOLD analysis project Ga0265293, IMG submission 192505) | Leachate microbial communities from a municipal landfill in Southern Ontario, Canada - Leachate well 138R | ecosystem: Engineered > Solid waste > Landfill > Unclassified | place: Canada... | reverse complement strand
GTTTGGCTTCTGAAGCATTGATCACGGCGTCCTGGTTAGTGGTGGGACCGCCGGGGATATTGAGCTCTTGCTGCATATCCTTGTACTTCATATCGAATACCGTGGCGGCGACGCGCACCCGCCCATCCAGCAGGGATGCCTTGAGACCGGCCTCGGTATTAATGACTTATTCGGGCTTGAAGCCAGCCTGCAATACCTCCGGTGTCGCCGCGCGGATACTGAAGCCGCCACTGCGGAAACCAGTGGACTGCATCAGGTACACCATCAGGTCGTCGTGAGGTTCATAGCGGATGCCGACGCGATAGGTGGTGTCGGTATCTTTGCGCGAGCCCCTGGCGTTCAGGGTTTCCATGTCGAGGGCGAGGTCCCAGCGGTGGATTTTCTTTTTCTCCTGAATCCAGCGCGACCCGAGAGTGAGAGTCCACTGATCGGTCAGCTTGTAGTCACCTTCGAAATACACCGAGTGAGATTTGGATTCATGGTTGCCGTATTGGGCGACGCAGGCCACGTTGGGGGTAGTGAAGCCGCAGTCGCCCACATTGAGGCCGAGGAGGAGGGGGTTTTCAACTTCGTTACGCCAGCTGCCTACTTCGCTTTCCCAGTAGTAATAGCCGCCTGTGAGGGACAGCCTGCCACCAGAATCATAGTCAAAGCGGGCCTCGAGACTGTCCTGAGTATAATCGCTGTCGCGGAAGGTATGGATCAGAGTCAGGGGTGAGCCGTCCACATCCATGTGTACGCCGTCTTCGATCTTGCGGTGGCCGTAAATAAGCGTGGTACCAATACTGTCGGTGATTTCCCACTGCAGCTTGGCGGTCACGTCCTCCACTTCGATGTAATAAGGTTGCAGCAGCGCCCCGGCGCCCTCGCTGCGATCGCCGGACAGGGGTTTGTCGGGGCTGACACCGCAGACGCCAAAGGCGCTACAGAACAGTGCGTCGGGACTATTGATGGCCAAAATAGGCGGTGCGACGCCATCGGTTTCCGAGTAGTTGTATTGCAGCTCACCGGTCAAACTGTCGCTGGGCTGCCACAGCAGATGCACACCGAAGCGTTCCTCCTTGCTGTCTCCTTCGCGCTTGCCGGTGACCACGTTCTTGTAGAAGCCCCGGTCTTGCTCGAGCCTGGCGGCAGTGAGCTTCACTGCCAGCTGGTCATTTAGAGGAACGTTGACTACGCCCTCGATATCCATACGTTCATAGTTGCCGATACGGGCCCTGATTTTGCCGCCAAAACTGTCGAGGCTGGGTTTGATACGGTGGATGTGAATAACACCGCCGACCGCATTTTTACCGAACAGGGTACCCTGGGGACCGCGCAGTACCTCGATCCGCTCCACGTCGAGCATGCTCATCACGTTGCCGGAGTTGACGCCATAGGGGATGTCGTCAACATACATCAACACCGTCGGATCGAAGGTTTTCTCTACCTCCTGTGCGCTCACCCCGCGAATGGAAATACCGCCGCCACCGGGGGTGCCAGCGAAAACATTATCGAACACCAGGTTAGGCGCAAATTGAGTGATGCCAGTAGCGTCGCCGAGGAAGGAGGCTTCTACTTGTTCACGCCCTACGGCACTGACGGCCAGCGGAGTATCTTGTACAGATTCCTCGCGCTTCCGGGCAGTGACCACTACCTCTTCCAGCAACCTGGGCCCTGCGGCTGGTTCTGTCTGAGCCTGGACCAGCGGCGCACCGCTTATCAGCAGTCCAGAAGTAACGGAGTAACAGATCGTTCGGACTCTTTTCATAACCACCTCGCATTATTTGTTAGCGTAATTGTCGATCCGTGATATTGAAAAAGCTGGACGTCGGAAGCTATCCGCCGCTGTACTTAGAGGTTGTGCTCTATAGTGTCCTCCCCACTCTGTCCCCCTCGCGGAAAGCCTCCAGTGCCGAGCGCGGTGCCATCACGTCGCCGGCTAGCACCACTGGAGCATAGGTTGCAGCCACTGCCTGGAGCTCTGTACGGGGCGTGGGGTGGCCGCCTACAACGATAAAGTCGAATTCTGCGCTGGACGGTTCTCCGGTCAGAACATTGCTGTACCGGGCCTGGCCATCCGCAATATTGTCCAGGCGACTCAGAGGCACGACGTTCACTTTGAGCTCTGGCAGCATGGCGAGATGCTCAAGCAGATGGGTAAAACCAATGTTTGCACCAAAGTGAATAAAAGGGGTGATCACCGTTACCTGGCTTCCTCGGCGGGCCAGATGTTCGATCACCAGTGCTGTTTCGTAGTTGGCACGCAAGTCGACAAACAGAGAGCGGGTACCGGCCATATCGAACTTGACCCCGTCGAAGTAGCCGAGCGCGGCATCGTCGGAGGACATCACCGGAATGGAGCCGTCGCCCGGTAGCTCCAGGGTAGCGGGGAAGCTGGCGCCCGTGGCCAACACGATGGCGTCAGGTGCAAAAGTACGGATCCACTCCTCATCTACCGGGGTGCGAGTGCGGACATCTACGCCCAAAATACCCAGCTCCTGTTCTGTCCAGGACACAGCGCCGAGCAGGTTGGCTGCATCGCCGAAGGGCTCGACATGGTTCAAGCGACCGCCGAGACGTTCTCCGGCTTCCGCCAGGGTCACAGTGTGGCCGCGGCGAGCGGCCACCTCGGCAGCCTTGATACCGGCGGGGCCGCCACCGATAACAAGCACCCGGCGGCTGACGGGAATGGTTGCTTCCAGCTCCTGGAAGCGGCGCTCCTCGCCCACTTCGGGGTTGTGGAAGCAGGTGATGGGAGCAAAGCCCGCGCGGTCGATACAGCCCTGGTTGGCACCGGTGCACAGCCGCACCCGGTGACTTTGACCACTGGCCACTTTGTTGACCAGGTCCGGGTCAGCAATCTGTGCTCGGGTCATGCCCACCAAGTCGCAGTCCCCGGCCTGAAGCGCTTGCTCGGCCAGGTCAGGGGTGGGAATCTTGCCGACGCCAATCAACGGTAAGGTATCGCCAATGGCTGATTTGAGGCCCCGGGTGAGCGGCAGGAATTCGCCGAAGGGGTGGCGATAGGAGCCGATGGACCTGGCATAGTGAGCGCCGAAGGCGCCTTCGGAGTGGTTGATGTAGTCAAACAGGCCTGAAGCAGCGAGCTTGCCGGTTATTTCACACAGGCGCAGATGGCCGAGGCCACCGTCATCAGGTGACACCCAGTCGTCCGCTGAGATGCGCAACCCCACCACTTTGCTGCTGCCCAGGGCACGCCGCACTCGAGTCGCCAGTTCCTGGATAAAGTAAAGCTCTTCGCCCCACTTGTCGGTGCGCTGGTTGGCAAAAGGCGAGAGGGACTGTTGCAACAGATAACCGTGGGTAGCATGCAGCTCTACGCCGTCCATGCCGCTCTCTACGGTGATTTGGGCAGTGCGGACAAAGGCTTCGATGACTTGTTCGATCTCGTCGTCGGACATTTCATGTGCGGCTTCGCCTTCGGCAGAGACTATGCCGGAAAAGCCCCACAAAGGGGTCAAGTCATCGCGAATGTCCGACTTGCCATTGGCACCCACATGGAACAGCTGGGAGACAGCGCGTGCGCCGTGGTTGTGCAGCTTTTTTGACAGGCGCTGAAGCTTGCGGCTGAGGTCTTGTTCTTCGTAAATGAAGTGCCCGGCATATTGGCTGGTGTGATGGACATGCATGGCCGTCAGGATGATCAGTCCGGTGCCGCCCCTGGCACGCCGCTCCTGATAGTCAATATAGCGATCGCCACTGGAATTGGGGCTAAAGAAGTCGACGAAGGCTGCATGGCCGGTGGAGACGACTCGGTTTTTAACTTCGATGGGGCCGAGGTTGATGGGAGACAGTAGTTTCATTGTCGTTATCGCTCCTGTTCTTTGTGATTACGATTCTGCCAATACCATCACACTCACCGAGACACCGCAGTGACAGCGGCTTGTCGGGAGGTGCTCCGTGCCGCCCCTTGCGGTGGGGCGGCACGGAGTTTGGCGACTGCTAGTCGTTGTTAATACGGATCAACTTGCGACCTTTCACACCTCCGGAGAACTGGGCTAAGCAAATTTCGGGAACCTGCTCAAAGCCATCCTCGATATCGAAGGCTTCGACAATCTTCCCATCTCTTAACCAATGGGCCAACTGGCGTCTCCCCTTGGGCCATTGGTCGACATGGTCGAAATAGTAGAAGCCCCGCATTGAGACCGAGCGCATCGCGAGCTGGATATGATTGTGGATCCCCACTGATTCGGCACCGTAGTGGCTCAGTCCACCGCAGATCATCACGCGACCGCCGATGGCCATATTGGCCAGAGCTGCATCCAGGGGGGCGCCGCCGACATTGTCAAAAAACACATCGACCCCTTCAGGGCACAGCTCGGCGACTTGTGCTGAGAGCTGGCCCTGGCGGTAGTCGATGACCTCGTGGAAACCGAGCTGTTGTACCAGAGCGCATTTTTCCGGGCCACCGGCAATGCCGACTACCCGGTTGCCTCCGAGCAGGGCAATCTGTCCGGCCAGGGAACCGATAGCCCCTGAAGCACCGGATACCAGCACTGTCTCACCGGGAAACGGGTGGACCATGGAGAGCCCCAGATAAGCGCACAAGCCGCTCATCCCCAAGGCTGTCAGGCCGCTGGCTAGTGCCAGATCGGCTGGCACTCTCTGCAGCGGTACGCCGAGGTGGTCGGTGCCATCAGATACCGAGTAGTCAGCCCAATCGAGAAAGCCCGTGACAGCCTCGCCAACGGCCCAGTCCGGATGGCGGGATGCGATCACGCGACCGGCAATGCCGCCGCCCATCGGCTGTCCCGGAGGGATGGCAGGAAACTTTTCCGACCAGCCTTTTACCCAGGCATGATTCATCGGGTCCGGTGATAGGTATATTGTGCGGATCAGCACCTCACCTTGCTGTATTTCCGGGCGTGTGGCCTCGTGGTAGACATAATGTTCCCGAGTCAGGCTCAGGCCGGGACCGTGATCCTCGACCTGGCCCACCAACCACTGTCTGTTGATGGAGTCGTTCATGGCAGCGTATGCATCCCGCCTTCCAGCATGAAGGTACTGCCCGTGATGTAGTCGGAACCTGGTCCAGCGAGAAAGACCGCAAGTGGGCCACCGTCGCGGTCGGGCTCACCCAGGCGGCGCATGGGAATTTTCTGCTTGAGTGCTTCGACAAACTCCGGACGCGCAGTTTTCCAGGCATCGAAGGCGCGGGTTTCCAAAGCAGGGTTGATAATGTTGACGTTGATGCCGTACTGCCCCCACTCCCGGGCAGCGGTGCGCGACAGCGCCCGAATGGCTTCTTTGGCGACGTTGTAACAGGTATTGCCTTCAAAGCCGATTTGACCGGAGCTGGAGCCAAAATTGATAACCTTGCCGTAGTGCTGCTTTTTCATGTGAGGGAAAGCAGCTTTCATAAACCACAGTGTGGCAGTGGGGCCAGTGCGGATCAGATAATCCCACTCCTCTTCGTTGGTGTCCTCACAGGCGGAGAATACGGTGGAGGCCACGGGATTGCTCTCGGTACCGAATCCCTGGGCATTGTTGACCAAAATATGAACAGTGCCGTAAGCGGCTACGGTCTTGTCTACCGCGGCGAACACCTGGTCGCGCTTGGCTATATCGCAGGGGACAGCAATGGCTTCACCGCCCTCGGCACGAATTTCGGCGACGACTTCTTCTACTGTCGAAGGTGTCCGCGACACTACTGCCACCCGGGCACCTTCGCGTGCATAGGCCAAGGCAATAGCGCGACCGATTCCTCGGCCTGCTCCTGTCACAATGGCTACTTTTTTATCCAGTGTTTTTACTTCCATTGAACCACCTCGATCAGTAGGAATTTATACTGTCAATGTTCTCCCTCAAGCACAGCGCAAACAACCCCTCAAAATCGGGGGTGTTCTTCTGTCGAGAGAAGGGATAGAGAGAGCTGCAGAGGCTCCGAGAAGCTAGCGCACAGATGCAAAAGTGCTCGCAGCGACAGCCCCAGGCCTGCTTCAGCGGGGTGAGTAGCGTGTTTGAGGACGCTGGTGAAAAGAAAGCAGGGGACTATTTGATCAGCGCTGTGATCAGCCAGAGCCCGAGCAGTATCCAAATGATACCGGCGACGAGGCGACGGCCGATCATGGCTCGCACACCTCGGTAAATCAGATACAGGCCGATGATCACGGCAGCGATGCTGAGAAGACCGCTGTCGACGCCCAAGGTGCGGGAAAAGCCTTCGACAAAGGCCGTGCTGGCCCCGGTCAAGATCCCGAACAGCCAGCTCAGAGTGTCGACAATCAAGCGCACCAAGGTGCCAAAAAACTCACCGAGCCACTCAGCGGCGCTGGAGAATGCATACATCGCGAGGTTTCCACCTTTGTTGAAGAACTGCTAGCTTCGTCCCTTGTCGTGGAGCCGTCAAGAAGCAGGGGGCAAAGCCTTGCAGTGTGTGTAGCCCTACCCCCAAATGAGTCCTGCTGTCAGCAATAGGGGAGTCGTCAAAGTAAGTACCACGTTCATACCCTGAGCCGGGATGAGAGCAGTTGGAGAGTCGGGGTCAAACATTCCTACCCGCGCCACAACAAAGGCTGCCAATGGTACTGTGCACAAGCCCAGCAAACAGAGAGCCGGCAGAGCACCGACAAGCCAGCCCATCAGGATGGCGAAGTAAGTCCCAAGCAGCAACAGAGCTGCACTTCTACTTGCCCACGCGGTGCCCCAGGCAATGGCGATATGGCGCCGCCCGGCCTGCCTGTCTGCGTCGATATCTGGCAGTTGGTTGACCAGCAACAGGTTGCTGACCAGGAGTGTTATCGGCAGTGATACCCACAAAGAGGAAGGGTAGGTGCGCCCCGTCAGTCCAAGCACTGCGAGGTTGACCATCAAAAAACCGAAACCGATGCCAGGAGCGAACAGGCACAGCAGCGGAAAGCGATTTATCCAGCGGGTATAGGCGACAATGAGTGCTACGCCTATCAGACCGGGAATCACGACGGCGCTACCCAGTTGGCGGACAAAGTACACCCCGATGGCGAAGGTGATGAGCAGGGCCAGCACAGCAATAGACAGCGCTATCGGAGCGAAACTGGCGTGGGCGACCAAGGTGCCGCTGCCGCCGCTGAAGGGAGTGCGAGTGGTGGTGAAGTCCAGGCCGCTGCGAAAATCCTCATACTCGTTCAGAGCATTGACCGCGATGTGGGCGGCGAGACCGGCAACGATCACCAGAATGGCGGCGGTGGTATCCAGGGTGCCGGTATGGCGCCAAGCGATGGCGAAGGCTGGGGCCAGGCTGGCGGGCACCAGCAGCAGGAAAGGTGCTCTTATCACGCCGAGCAGTTTTTTCAGCATGCTTTATCTCCTGGTTGCCAGTTTTTCGGGGCACTTTGCGGTGGAGCCTGTCACCTGCCTGGCCAGCTCCCTTACTGGGAGCTTTGCCGGGCACATTGTTCAGCGCCTGAAAATGGCGATACCCTTGAGGATATTAACAGCCTCGTAGAGCTGGTTATCGTCGCCCAGAGCTGGTTTGGCCGGTGGCCGAGTCGCGGAACGGCCCTCGCTCTCGCCGCTTTTCAAGTGCCCCGCCAGGTTGGCCTCAGAGATGCCGCGCGCTTGATCCAAGACCTTGATCTGGGCTGGAGCTACGACAATATCAGGTTCGATACCTTGAGCCTGAATGGAGCGCCCGTGGGGGGTGAAGTAGCGGGCGGTGGTGAGCTTGATCGCTTTGCCATCCTTGAGGGGCAGCACGGTTTGCACCGAGCCCTTGCCGAAACTCTGGGTGCCGATAACGATGGCGCGCTGGTGGTCTTGCAGAGCGCCGGCAAGAATCTCTGCTGCCGAGGCGCTGCCACTATTGATGATCACCACGATGGGCACGTCGCCGATAAGATCCCCAGGGCCGGAACGGAATTTCATATTGGCACTGGGAATGCGGCCTTCGGTGTAGACGATCAGGCCGTCGTCGATCAAGGCATCGGCAGTTTCGATGGCCGCTGGCAGCAGGCCGCCGGGGTTGTTGCGCAGGTCGATTACCAGGCCGCGCAGGGGAGTGGCCTCCTTGGCAAGGGACTCCAGGGCAGTGCGGAACTGGCCTCCGGTGTCGGTCTGGAACTGAGCGATGCGAACAAAGCCGATGCCGTCCTCGAGCATTTCGCTGCGCACACTGCGCACCTTGATGATGTCTCGCACGATGGTGACTTCGAGGGGGGCATCCATTCCTGTACGCAATACCGTCAGCGCAATGGGCTCGCCCTTGACACCGCGCATCAAGGTGATCGCTTCTCGCAAGCTCATACCCTGAACGGCGTTATCATCGATTTTGATGATCAAGTCACCGGCCTGAATGCCGGCACGGTAAGCTGGCGTGTCGTCGATAGGGGCTATGACCTTGATCAGGCCTCCTTCCATTCCCACTTCAATGCCGAGGCCGCCAAACTCGCCGCTGGTGCTCTCCTGCAATTCATCGAAGTCGCTTTCATCCAGGTAGCTGGAGTGAGGGTCCAGCCCGCTCAGCAGGCCTTCTATGGCTTTTTCGAACAGGGCCGTGTCGTCCACATCTTCTACGTAGGCACTGCGGATCTGGTCGAAGATTTGTACGAAGAGCTGTAAATCTTCCAGCGGCAGGCGGGAGTCGTCCTCTGGGTTACTGGCGGTGGCCAGGGTGCAGGTCAGGGACAGTAGAGCTATGGCGGCAATACGACAGCTGGACTTCATCGCGGGGTATCCGGTGTTATGAGTAGGGCTTCTTCACTCTTGTCATTACTGGTGGGCTGGCCGCAGGGCCATCAACGCCGAACCAGCCAGGTTCTGGGATCCTGTGGGCGGCCATTGTGACGGATTTCGAAATAGAGTGCACTGTCTTCCAGGCCGCCGCTCTTGCCTGCCAGGGCGATTCGCTCGCCACTTCTTACCCAGTCGCCGGGCTCTTTGAGGAGCACCTGATTGTGGGCATAGAGGCTCAGGTAGTCGTTGCCATGGTCGATGATCAGCACCAGGCCGTGGCCGCGCAGATAATCGGAGAAGACGACCCGGCCAGGATGCACGGCGTTGACACTGGCCCCCTCATCTACGGCGATCAGCCAGCCCGTCCAGGGCAGGTTCTGAGCACGCATCGAGCCATAGGCTTGTAGCACCTTGCCTTCCGCAGGCCAGGGTAATTTGCCGCGCAAGCTGGGAAAGGGCTCACTGGTCGGGGCCGCCAACTCCTGGATGGCCTCTTGCAGGCGCGCTAAAACGGTTTCCAGCTCTTCGCGCTGGCGATTGAGCTCTGCGAGTCGGGCTTGCTCGCTGTCCAGCTCCTGGTCCAGCGCCGCCAGTACCTGGCGGCGCTTTTCATTGCTAGTGGCGAGTGCTGACTGCTGGGCTTCCAGCTCGTTGCGACTGTTGGCCAGTTCGAGCTGATTGCTCGCCATGCTGTCCACCACGGTTTCCAGTTCCGCCATGAGGGTGCGGTAGCCCTCGATGCGGGTGCGGCGTGCCTCGATGAAGTAGCGATAGTATTTGAGCGTGCGGTTGAGGTGGTCGGGCTCTTCCTGGTTGAGTAGCAGTTTGAGGGGCTCGGCGCGACCGAGGCGAAAGGCCGCCTCCAATTCGCGGGCGATCATGGCTTGCTGGGCGCGGCTTTGCGACTCAAGTCCCTGGCGACGCTGGCCCAATTCTATCAGCTCGTCGTTAAGGCGGACGATGTCGGCATCGAGGGTAGTGATCTTGCCATTGATAGCAGCGACCTCCAGCTCCTGTTCCTGCAACTCGTCAGCCAGGGTCTTGCGCTCGCTGTCCCGCTGCTGGAGATGTTGGCGCAGCACCTGGATATCCTCTTCCAGGGCACGCAGTTTGGCCTCCTCGGCTTCTTCCTGGCCCTGTTCATCGGCCAGGCCGACCCCGGTTACCAGCAGGGCGATAATCACTGCGCGCCACAGGGACACGGGAAAAAGAGCCCGATTAATCAGTGACAATCAGACTGCGACCGCTCATTTCTGCCGGCTGCGGCAATCTCATGAGGTGGAGCAGGGTGGGCGCAACGTCCGCCAGACTGCCGCCATCTGCCAAGCGCAGGTTGCGTGGGCCGGCATAGATCAGGGGGACCGGCTCTGTTGTATGGGAGGTGAGGGGTTGGCCGCTGTCCGGGTCGAGCATTTGTTCGACGTTGCCGTGGTCGGCAGTGATCAGACACTCGCCTCCCGCCCGTTCAACAGCGTCGAGGATGCGACCGATGCAGAGATCCACCGCTTCCACCGCTTTGACGGCGGCGTCGAACACACCGGTATGACCTACCATGTCGCCATTGGCAAAGTTACAGATCACCACATCGAAGCGTCCGCTGTCGATGGCTGCCACTAGCCGGTCAGTCACTTCGGGTGCGCTCATTTCTGGCTGCAAGTCGTAGGTGGCCACTCTGGGCGAGGGCACCAGTACTCGCTCTTCTCCAGGGTAGGTATCTTCCTGCCCGCCGCTGAAGAAAAAAGTGACGTGAGCATACTTTTCTGTCTCGGCAATACGCAGCTGAGTCTTGCCGAGGCCGGCGATATAGTCGCCGAAGGTATTGGACAGATCCTCAGGGGGGAAGGCGCAGGGAATAGCGAAGTCTGCCGAGTACTCGGTTGTCATCACAAAGGCAGAGAGGGCGGGGCGAGCCCTGCGCTCGAAGCCAGAGAAGTCGTTGTCGATAAAAGCCTGGGTCAGCTCGCGCGCGCGGTCGGGCCGGAAGTTCATGAACAGCACGGTGTCACCGTCACGGACTACGCCGTCGCTATCGATCAGGGTGGGCTTGACGAACTCATCGCTCTCATCGCGCTTGTAGGCGACCTTCAGGGCGTCGGCAGCGGAGGCGGCTCCCTGGTCTGCTTCACCCAGGGTCAGCATGTCGTAGACGGGCTGCACGCGCTCCCAGCGATTGTCGCGATCCATGGCGTAGTAGCGCCCGGTGATACTGGCGAGGGCACCGCGTCCGCTTTCTGCAAAGGCCTTCTCTACCAGCTCGATAGAGGGTGCGGCACTTTTGGGTGGCGTATCGCGGCCGTCGAGAAAGGCGTGGAGGTAAATTCGCTCTGCGCCGCGCTGAGCGGCGAGTCGGATGGCTGCTACCAGGTGATCCTCGTGGCTGTGCACGCCGCCGGGAGAGAGCAAGCCAAAGATATGGACGGCCCCTTTAGCGCTGATCGCTTTGTCGATGGCCGAACAGTACACCGGGTTGTTGAAAAAGTCGCCGTCGGCAATAGCCTTGTTGATACGGGTGTAATTCTGATAGATCACCCGGCCGGCACCCAGCGTCATGTGGCCCACCTCGGAGTTGCCCATCTGGCCCTCCGGCAGTCCCACAGCCAGGCCCGAGGTGGCCACCAGGGTTTTGGGGCCGCTTTTCCACAAGGACTTCCAGATGGGTGCCTGAGCGCTGTGGATGGCGTTGTGTTCGGGGTTTTCACTGTAGCCCCAGCCGTCCAGAATCAGTAGTACGCGGGGTGTTTTGTCACTAGTCATTGGATGCCTGTCCATACCCTGTTGCCAAGGGGTTAATGGTAGCGCCTTGCCTTGCGAAAGGCCAAGAGAAGCACTGGGTCCGGGCTATCGGGTCGATAGTTGTTTGCGATGGGATTATTGCCAGCTGTTGTGGTCACAATAGAGCAAAAGCTGCATTCGGTGCAGCGATGGTTTCAGACCGGGCGCAACAGGTTGGAAAGGCGCGGGTTGGGTTTGTCGGCTTTGCGATAAAGGAGCAGGATATGGCCGATAACTTGGACTTCCTCGCCTTTCACCTGTTGGCAGATCTCAGCGATCAGTTGCTTCTTGAGGACGCGGTCGCCCACCGTGAGGCGGACTTTGATGAGCTCATGATCGCTGAGCGCGCGCTCAATCTCGGCGATTACCCCTTCGGTCAGCCCCTTGGTGGCGACGGTAACAACGGGGTTGAGGCCGTGGCCTAGAGAGCGCAGGTGTTTACGTTGATCGGCGGTGA
>Ga0265293_10011662_pt1 | contig 11882 bp, 14 predicted proteins | sample Munlanlewell138R_FD_192505 | JGI IMG/M metagenome (GOLD analysis project Ga0265293, IMG submission 192505) | Leachate microbial communities from a municipal landfill in Southern Ontario, Canada - Leachate well 138R | ecosystem: Engineered > Solid waste > Landfill > Unclassified | place: Canada... | reverse complement strand
GAACTCGACAGCCTCTCGGACACCGAACTGCTGGACTTCACGACGTTGGCGCGGGTTTTCGGCTATCCCTCGACCGCGGACGCCCAGGACTCCGCGTTGAGTGCGCGCGGGTACCGGGCAATGGCCGAGATACCGCGCCTGCAGTTCGCCCACGTCGATCTGCTGGTCCGCACCTTCGGGTCGCTGCAGGGCCTGCTGGCCGCCAGCGCGACCGATCTGCAATCGGTGGAGGGGATCGGCGCCATGTGGGCCCGCCACGTCCGCGAGGGACTCTCGCAGCTGGCCGAGTCGACGATCGCCGACCGGCTGGCCTGAGTCCGACCGTCAGCCGGCGGGCGGCGGTCCGTCACCGGGCGGCGGCTCCGCCGGCGCGGGCTGCGGGGCCTCACCGGCCTCGGCGAGGATGAACGGCACGGACGCCGATCTGAGGTTGCCCAGCTGAACCACCAGGTTGTAGGTGCCGGGCCCGATCGGTTCCCGCGGCAGCGGGCACTGCGGCTCGGAGCCCATGCCCGTCCAAGTGACCTCGGTGGTGACCTGCTCGCCCGGGGTGAAGGTCTTCACCAGCGTCTCGTTGGACGGTGCGCAGTCCAGGTTGGACCACAGCCGCTTGTTGTCCAGCGAGTACACGTACGCCGAGAGCACCGCGGCGCCGACATCGCGCTGGCAGCCGACCAGGCCGATGTTGGTGACCACCATGGTGAAGGTCGGCTGATCGCCGATGGTGTAGCGCGGTTCGTTGGTGATGCCCTTGACCGCCAGCGTGGAGTCCGGGCAGTCGTCGCCCTCCTGCAGCACCGGCGGGGGCTCGACGGCGGCGGTGGGCGTGGGCGTCGGCGGCGGGGCCTCCTCGGCGGGCGGGACCACCGGGGTCTTCACCTCGGGGTCCGGCGCCTGGGCCAGCGGTCCCTCGGAGGTATTCGCATCGCCGGTGCCGGCCTCGTCGGTCGCTTCGCCGCCGCCACGGGTCACCGCGATCAGGATTGCGACGATGATCACCAGGACCAGAGCCGCAACGCCGAACGCCAATGCCCGACGGCGCCGGTAGATCTCCGGCGGAAGGGGGCCATGCGGGTCTGAATCCAACACGGTCTAACGGTAAGGGCAGGTCACCACAACGTGTTCGACCTGGGACGGCGTGTCGCCGCCGGACCCGGCAAGCCAGGGGGTATTGGCCCGCGCGTGGGACTAGATGCTCTCGGGAGCCTCGTCGCCGATCTCGCCCACCCGGGCGCGCAGCGCCGCCCGCCCGTCGGACAGGTGATAGGTCACGCCGACGATCGCCAGCCGGCCCTCCTCGATCCGCTCCTTGATCTCGGTGGACCGGGCCACCAGTTGCACGCCGGTCTCGATGACGTGGCGGGCCTCGAACTCGTCGACCGTCGTCAGCCCGTCGCGGCGGCCCAGCAGGACCGAGGAGGTGACCCGCTCGACCACGTCGCGGACGTAGCCCGGCGGGATCTCGCCCTCGTCGAGGGCCGACAGCGCGGCCTTGACCGCACCGCAGCTGTCGTGGCCGAGCACCACGATCAGCGGCACGTCCAGGATGGCCACCGCGTACTCGACCGAGCCCAGCACGGCCGAGTCGAGGACGTGGCCGGCGGTGCGAACCACGAACATGTCGCCGAGGCCCTGATCGAAGATGATCTCGGCGGCCACCCGGCTGTCGCCGCAGCCGAAGACGACCGCGGTCGGTGTCTGGTTGTTCTCCAGGCTGGTGCGGTGCTCGATGCTCTGGCTCGGGTGCAGGGGCTTACCCGCGACGAAGCGCTCGTTACCCTCCTTGAGTGCCTTCCAAGCGGTCACGGGACTGGTATTCGGCATACCCGACATTGTGCACCCACCCCCGATTCGGGCGGCGATGAGCATCGACGCCGCCGGGCTCCTGGCTTGGTACGAGCGCGAACGGCGGGATCTGCCGTGGCGCGACCCGGCGGTGAGCGCCTGGCAGATCCTGGTCAGCGAGTTCATGCTGCAGCAGACGCCGGTGGTGCGGGTGCTGCCGATCTGGCTGGACTGGGTGGCGCGCTGGCCCACCCCGTCGGCGACGGCGGCCGCCGGTTCCGCCGAGGTGTTGCGGGCCTGGGGCAAGCTGGGCTATCCGCGCCGGGCCATGCGGCTGCATCAATGCGCCGAGGTGATCGCCGAACATCACGGTGACGTGGTGCCCGCCGACGTCGAGACCCTGCTGACGCTGCCCGGGGTCGGCAGCTACACCGCGCGCGCGATCGCCTGCTTCGCCTACGGACAGTGGGTTCCGGTGGTGGACACCAACGTTCGCCGGGTGGTGGCCCGCGCCGTGCACGGCCTGGCCGACGCCGCGTCGCCGTCCCCCAAGCGCGACGAGGAAGAGGTCGCCGCACTGCTGCCCAACGATGCCTCGACGCCGATGTTCTCGGCGGCCCTGATGGAACTGGGCGCGCTGGTGTGCACCGCGCGGGCGCCGCGCTGCGGGGTATGCCCGCTGAGTTCGTGCGCGTGGCGGGAGGCCGGCTATCCGGCCGGGACCGCGAAGCCCAAGCGGGTGCAGAAGTACGCCGGGACCGATCGGCAGGTTCGGGGCCGCCTGCTGGATGTGTTGCGCGACAGCACTTCTCCGGTGACCCGGGCCCAGCTGGACGTGGTCTGGCTCAGCGACACCGCGCAGCGGGACCGGGCGCTGGACTCCCTACTGGTCGACGGGCTGGTGGAACAGACCCGCGACGGGCGGTTCGCGCTGTGCGGCGAGGGCGAGGGCTGATCAGGCGCTCTCGGGACACTCGGCCGCACAGGCGAAGGTGCGCCGGTAATCCGAGGGGGTCACCCCGATGATCCGCCGAAAGTGGTGGCGCAGCAGGGTTGCCGTGCGGAACCCGGCACGGTCGGCGATCCGGTCGATGTCCAGATCGGACTCCTCGAGCAGTCGGCGCGCATACAACACCCGCTGATCGGTGACCCACTGCATGGGCGTGGTGCCGGTCTCGTCGACGAAGCGCCGCGCGTAGGTCCGGGCCGACATGTTGGAGCGGCGGGCCAGCGAGGACACCGTGTGGCGCTCCTGCAGATTGGCCAGGATCCAATCCAGTTGGGGCGCAAAGCTGTCGGAGCAGTGCACCGGGATGGGCTGGTCGATGTACTGACGCTGACCGCCGTCGCGCTGCGGCGCCACCACCATCCGGCGGGCGATCACGTTGGTGACCGCGCTGCCCAGCTCGCGGCGCACCAGGTGCAGACACGCGTCGATGCCGGCGGCGGTGCCCGCGCTGGTGATCAGGTTGCCGTCGTCGACAAAGAGGACGTTGCGGTCCACCTTGGCCGTCGGATAGCGCCGCGCCAGTTCGTCGGCGTGCATCCAGTGCGTGGTGCAGGACCGACCGTCGAGCAGTCCGGCCGCGCCCGCGACGAACGCCCCCGAACACACGGTCAGGATGATGGACCCGGAATCCGCGGCGGCACGCAGCGCGGCCAGCGCCTCCGGCGGATAGTCCTGGTTGATGATCGCGGGCACGGCCACCAGGTCGGCACCGACGAGCTCGCCGAGGTCGTGGTCGGGGGTCAGCGAGGCGCCCACCGAGGTGCGCAGGGGCCGGCCGACCTCCGGACCGCACACCTTGAAGTCGAAGTTGGGCACGCCGTCGTTGCTGCGGTCGATACCGAAGACCTCGCAGATCACCCCGAACTCGAAAACCGCCAGGCCGTCGAGGACCAGCGTGGACACGGTTCGGATCATGGCAGTATTTTAGCGGAGATCGACTCTCCTGCCACTGTTGGCTGGATATCTACGGACGAATACTTTCTGCCATGAGTACCGCGTTGACCTTCCTGATCGTGATCTTCGTCCTGCTGACGCCGTTCGGCCTGGTGGCCGCGCTGGCGGCGGGGTCTCACCGCGCGGGCCACCTGCGCCTGCACCGCGATCAGTTCCGGGTGGCGGCGCCGCTGGTCGGACCGCTGGACCGGCGCGACCGAGAGGCCCGGGAGCGGTTCGCGCGGCGGCCGTCCTGGCCGGGGTCCGGCCCACGGGGCGAACGCCGCTAGGCGAACCCGTCAGCCGATGACCGTGGCCAAGAACGCCTCCACCGCTTCGCGGTACACCGTCGGGGCGTCGTCGTGGATGAGATGCCCGGCGTCGGGCACCGACCGGTAGGTGACCCGGTGACCGATCTCGGCCATCTTCGTCATCTGCCCCGGCGGCGCGACCGAGTCGCCGGCCTCGAGCAGCAGGGCCGGGGCGCGCACCTCCTGCCACTGCGTCCAGTAGTCGCGGGTGCCCCATTCGGCGGCGATCTCCACCCAGCGCTCCGGGCGCCCGTGCAGCCGCCAACCGGTCGGGGCGCGGTCGAACGCGTCCAGGAAGTATTGGCCCGCAACGGGTCCGAACGCGTCGAAGACCGACTGCTCGGTGGGGAACTCGACCGGCAGGGCGTGCACCCACGGCTCCCACGGCCCGGTGGTGCGCCCGCGGAAGTCCGGGGCCATGTCCTCGATCACCAGCGCGGCGACCAGTTCGGGTCGCCGCGCGGCCAGACACCACGAGTGCAGACCCCCCATCGAGTGGCCGATGAGCACCGGCGCGTCGAGCCGCTCCACGGCCGCGCCGAGGTCGTCGACGAAGCGTTCGGTGCTGATCGGGTGCGGGTCCACGACATCGCGGCCGCGATGCCAGGGCGCGTCATAGGTGTAGACCGAGCCCAGTCGAAGCAGCCACGGCAGCTGGCGCCCCCAGGTGCTCCCGCGGCCCATCAGGCCGTGCACCAGCACCAGCGGACGGCCCTGACCGCCGCGGTACGTCAAAGAATCGATTGCCATGCGAAGCGGTAGCCTAGCGCCATGTCCGTGGTGAAGATCAATGCAATCGAAGTTCCCGCCGACGCCGGCCCGGAGCTGGAGAAGCGGTTCGCGAACCGCGCCCATGCCGTCGACAACCAGCCCGGTTTCCTGGGCTTCCAGCTGCTGCGCCCGGTCAAGGGCGAGGATCGCTACTTCGTGGTGACCCAGTGGGAGTCCGAGGAGGCCTTCCAGGCGTGGGCCACCGGCCCCGCGATCGAGGCGCACCAGGGGCAGCAGAAGAATCCGGTGGCCACCGGTGCCTCGCTGCTCGAGTTCGAGGTTGTGCTGGACGTTGCCGGTCCTGCCGCACAGAGTTAGGACGGCCGCGGCGCTCGCCCTGGGCGCCGCACTGGTAGTTGTCTCGGTGGGCAGCTGTGCGCCGGCCGAGGTTCCGTCGGCGCAGGCCGGCAGTGCCGGGGTGCAGATCAGCACCGGCACCCCGCAGGGCGTGCGCGCCCAGCAGGTGATGGACATGTTGAACTCCGACTGGCCGATCGGACCCGTCGGAGTCGAGACGCTGGCCGCCCCGGACCAGGTCGACGCCGTGGTCACCACCATGGACGGGCTGTGGTGGGACCGGCCCTACACGCTCAGCGGCATCGAGTACGGCGCCGGTTCGGCCACGCTGCGGCTGCTGACGTCCTACGGCGCCCGGCAGGACATCGAACTCGACACCGACGATGCGGGCATGGTCGACCGGTTCGAGGTCGTCAACCACCCGCCGGAGATCAAGTCCTGGGCCGACGTCGACGATGTGCTGTCGGCGACCGGGGCGCGTTACTCCTACCGGGTCTCGCGGATCGTCGACGGCCGCTGCGAACAGGTCGCCGGCACCAACACCGCCGAATCGCTGCCGCTGGCATCGATTTTCAAGCTCTACGTACTCTACGCCGTGGCCGAGGAGGTCCGCGCCGGGGCGCTGTCGTGGGACGAGGAACTGGCGATCACCGAGGCCACCAAGGCGGTGGGCTCGTCCGGTTTCGACGAACTCCCACCGGGGGCCAAGGTTCCGGTGCGCGACCTGGCCGAGAAGATGATCGCCAACAGCGACAACATGGCCACCGACATGTTGATCAACCGCGTCGGCACCGCGGCGGTCGAACGCGCCCTGGTCGACGCCGGCCATCACGACCCGGCGAGCATGACGCCCTTCCCCACCATGCGCGAGTTGTTCTCCGTGGGGTGGGGCCGGCCCGATGTGCGGGAACAGTGGAAGCACGCCTCCCGCGAGGGTCGCGCCGAGATGCTGCGCGACGCCAAATCCCGCCCCTACGAACCGGATCCGGAGCGCAGCCACTCACCGGCCTCGCCGTACGGGGCGGAGTGGTACGGCAGCGCCGAGGACATCTGCCGGGTGCACGCCGGCCTACAGACCGGGGCGACGGGGCGCACCGCACCGGTCAGGGACATCGTCTCGGCCATCCCCGGCATCGACCTCGACCGCGAGAAATGGCCCTACATCGCCGCGAAGGCGGGCAACCTGCCCGGCGATCTGACGTTCAGCTGGTACGCCGTCGACCGCACCGGGCAGCCCTGGGTGCTGAGCCTGCAGATGAACTGGACGCGGTATCACAGCCCGGCCACCGCGGGCTGGCTGATGATGACGATCAAGCAGATGTTCGGCCTCATCCCCGTCGGGCAGCCGGCAGCTCGATGACGACGTCGGCCACCGAACGCGGGTGGTCGCGTTCGATGAATTCCCGTTCCTGAGCGGCCCACCGATCCCAGTGCGGCGCAAAGGTTTCGCCGTCGCGCTCCAGAGCGCGGCGCTTGCGTTCGGCCGCGGGCATCTCGAGCCAGACGCCCAGGTCGGCCAGTGCGCGCGTGCCCGGCGTCAGGGCGCCGACGCCCTCGACGATCACCCGCTGCCCGGGTTCGACGGTGTGCCAGCCGGCCGGCGCGCCGGTGGACCAGTCCCAGCGCCGCCAGCGACCGGTCTCCCCGGCCGCCCGTGGCGCCAGCAACTCGGTGCGAACGTGGTTGCTGGCCCATTCCAGCCCGCCCCAGCCCGGATAGATGTCGTCGAGGCTGATCACCTCGCTGCCCGGCCAAGCGCGGCACAACCGGTGGGCCAGCGAGGTTTTGCCGGCCCCCGACCGGCCGTCGATCAGCACCGTCGTCGCGCCGGCGGGTATCCGGCGCAGTAGCTCAGAGATTTCCAATGAAGTTCCAATGCCCGGTGGCGACGGACACCCCGATCGCCGCGGCGACGATGACGAAAGCCGCCAAGATCAATGCGATCTCGCGGCCGCCGAACGGCGAGGGGCGGGCCCAGGTGCGGGTCGGGTAGGCGCCGAACCCGCGGGCCTCCATCGCGGTGGCCAGCATCGAACCGCGCCGCACCGCGAAGACCAGCAGCGCGAACGCCTGCCCGGCCACGCGCCGCAACCGGCCCCGGTCGGCCACCCCGCGCGCCCGGCGCGCGAAACCCAGATACTGCCAGTCTTCTCGGAGCAGCCCGACCAGGCGCAGGCCCGCCAGCGCCCCCAGCACGAAGCGGGCCGGCAGCCGCAGCACCTGACCGAGGCCGTCGGCGAGTTCGGTGGGGTCGGTGTCGATGAAGAGCAGGACCGAGGGCAGCGCGATGGCCAGCACCCGCAGGAATGTCGCCAGCGCCAACGTGATCGAGCCGTCGCTGACGTTGATGAGCAGGAAGTGCCAGTACACCGTGCCGCCGGGTTGGCCGTAGAGCAGGATCGTGACGGCGGTCAGCGCCGCGGCCAGCAGCACCACCCCGCCGCGCACCAGCATCTGCCGCACCGGCACCCGCAGCACCAGCAGCAGGCCCACCTCGAGCACCAGCGCGGTCAGCGCCGACACCCAGTCCACGCTGAAGATCAGGCCCAGGGCGAGGATCAGCGCGGCGGCGAGTTTCGCGACCGGGTTGAGGGTGGGGGCGCCGGTCATGACAGCTCGATCCGGCGGTCGGCGAGCACCTCGGTGAAGTCGAGGTCGTGGGTGACCGCGACGACACCGGTTCCGGCGGCGACGATCTCGGCGAGCAGACCCACCAGCTCCGCCCAGGTGTTGCGGTCCTGACCGAACGTCGGCTCGTCGAGGACGATCAGCTCCGGCTGGGTGGCCAGGATGGTCGCCACCGACAGCCGGCGCTGCTCACCGCCGGACAGCGTGTAGGGATTCGCCTCCGCCAGGCCCGTGAGCCGCAGGCGTTCCAGCAGCGCGTCGCACAGCTCGGCGATCGTGGTCGCGTCGCTGCCGAGAGCCCTTGGCCCGCAGGCCAATTCGTCGCGCACGCTGCCGGTGAGGAATTGGTGTTCGGGATTCTGGAAGACGCTGCCGATGCGGGTGAGCAGCTCGCGGGAGCGCCAGCCGATGGGCTCGCGGCGGTCCGCGGCGGGCCCGAATCCGGCCGCGGCCTCGACCCGGCCCGCCCGCGGCGGAAGCAGGCCGCCCAGCGTCAACGCCAGCGCGGACTTGCCCGACCCGTTCGGCCCCGACACGACCGTGGTTGCGCCGCCGACGATCTCGACGTCGCCGATGTCCGTGCAACCGCCGGACGGGTAGCCGACCGACAGGTCGTGCGTGCGCAGCAGCGCCGCGCCTCGCGCGCCGCTGCGGGGCGGGCGGGGCGGTTCGACGCCCGGCACCCAGACCCCGGCGCGGGTCAGGCGCTCGCCCTCGGTGTCGATGACGTCGGCCGGCGCACCGTCGGCGAGGATCTCCCCGGCCTCGCCCAGCACGATCAGTCGGTCCACCACCGGCAACCACACCTCAGTGCGATGCTCGACGACCACCAGCGTCGCACCGGTGCGTTCGACGGCCGCGGCCACGGCGTCGCGGACCTCGAGCACACCGGCCGGGTCGAGGTTGGCGGTCGGCTCGTCCATCAGGAGCAGGCCGGGATTCATCGCGAGCACGCCGGCCAACGCGAGGCGCTGCTGCTGCCCACCGGAGAGCCGCGCGGTGTCCCGACGCAGCGGCAGCGACAGGCCGACGGCGTCCAGCGCGCGTCGCACCCGCGGCCAGATGGCCGACCGCTCGACGTTGAAGTTCTCCATCCCGAAGGCCACGTCGTCGCCGACGCGGGACAGGATCACCTGCGAGTCGGGGTTCTGCAGCACCATGCCGATCCGGCTGCGCCGCTCGGCCGGCGGCGCGCCGTCGACGAGCAACCGGCCGGACTCGTCGCCCTCCTCGCTGCCGCCCAGCAGCCCCGCAAGTCCTTGCAGCAGAGTCGATTTCCCCGATCCGCTGGCACCGAGCAGCAGGACCCGCTCCCCCGCGGCGATGTCGAGGTCCAGATCGCGTACGGCGTGCCGGGCACGACCGGCGTGCCGCCACGACCAGCCCCGGGCGCTGGCCCTGATCACCGCGCGGGGTCGCCGGCCGACCAGGCCCGGCCCGAGGCGAACCGCGACAGCGCCCCGGTCTTGGCCAGCCCGCGGACCGCGAACCAGGACAGCGCGCCGGCGAGCAGCGCCCCGGAGACGATCCCGGCGGCGGTGTAGGTGACGGCGAAGGCCGTCGCGGCCCCCGGATACCAGAGCACCAGATCGTTGATCGCCATTGCCAGCCCGGCGGTCGCACCGGCGAGTACCGCGACCGGCAGGTTCCACACTCGGTAGAAGAACAGCGCGAACACCAACTCCGCGCCCAGGCCCTGGATCAGGCCGGATTCGAGCGTAAGCACGCCCCACTGGTTGCCGACCAGCGCCGACACCGTGGCCGCGACCAGTTCGCCGTAGAGCGCCGCGCCGGGTTTGCGGATCACCATCGCGACCAGCACCCCGGCGAACAGCCAACCGCCGCCGGCCAGCGCCTGCAGACCGGGTAGCAGCGCGCTGAGCGGGGCGGTCAGGGGATTCGAGGCGATGTTCCACAGGACGAACACCAGACCCGCGGCGACCGCGAGCACGCTGGCCACGACGATGTCGACCACCCGCCAGCGGTACACCCGTTCGGCCATGGCTTTCACACTCCCTACGCCGGCATTACCCGGACAGGTACATACGGTCGACGGCCCTCAGCCGTCCTCTCAGCGCACTGCCGCGTGCACTCCCGTGTGGGTTTATCTGCACCAAGGTAGCGCAGTGGGGCCGCCGGCCAGCATCGCGGCGGTATGCTCCGTGGGCTGCGGTGAACGGGAACTCGGTGCGAATCCGAGGCGGCCCTCGCCACTGTAAGCGGGAAGACGGTTTCCCCCATGCCACTGCTCGTGCCTCGTGCGCGGGTGGGAAGGCGGACACCGCCGGTCCGGACCAGTCGATCTGGCCCGGGAGACTCGTGAGCCAGGAGACCGACCACAGCACCGACATCGATGCCCACGAGGTGCTGGGCGGAAAGGCACTACAACCATGCACATTGCAGAGGGCTTTCTGCCCCCGGCGCACGCGGTGGCCTGGACCATCGCGGCCGCGCCGTTCGTCGTCTACGGCGCCAGACAGGTGGTCGTGACGGTGCGCAAGCACCCGTCGGCGGGGCCGTTGCTGGCCGCGGTCGGCGCGTTCTCGTTCGTCATGTCGGCGATCAAGCTGCCGTCGGTGACCGGGTCCAGCTCCCATCCCACCGGGACGGGGCTGGGCACCGCGATCTTCCGGCCGCCGGTGATGGCGTTCCTGGGGACGATCGTGCTGCTGTTCCAGGCGCTGCTGCTGGCACACGGCGGCATCACGACGCTGGGGGCCAACGCCTTCTCGATGGCGATCGCCGGGCCGTGGGCCGGGTTCGCCGTGTTCTTCGCGCTGCGCAAGGCCGGGGTCGGCCTGCTGCCGGCCGTGTTCGCCCTGGCGTTCGTCGCCGACCTGGTCACCTACATCGTCACGAGCGTGCAGCTGGCGCTGGCCTTCCCGGCGGCCGAGGGCGGCATCGGGGAGAGCTTCGCCGAGTTCCTGGCCGTCTTCGCCGTCACGCAGGTGCCGTTGGCGATCGTCGAGGGGCTGATCACCGTCGTGGTGGTCCGGGTACTCATCCAGGTCGCCTCCTCGGAGCTGGTGAGCCTGGGCTTCCTGAACCGCAACACCGAGCGCGAGGAGGTCCAGTCATGAGCACCGGTTCCAATGGTCGTTCCATGGCCCCGATGGTGATCGCCCTGTTGGGGCTGGCCGTCGTGATCGCCGTCGGGTCGCTGCTCTTCGGCTACTCCCGCGACGCCGAGGCCGAGTTCGGCGGCGCCGACGGCCAGGCCGAGGAAGTGATCACCGAGATCCACGAGGACTACGAGCCCTGGTTCTCCCCGCTGGTCGGCGAGCTGCCCGGCGAGGTCGAATCTGGGCTGTTCGCGCTGCAGGCCGGGCTGGGCGGCATCGTGCTCGGCGGCGCCATCGGCTGGTACGCCGGCCGGCAGCGCGGCCGCAGGGAAGCGGAGTCGACGACCGGGTGACCACTGCGTCGTGAACCCGCTCGAGATCAGCGCCGCGCAGAACCGGTGGTCGACCGACCCCGCTCTGGAGAAGGTCTGTCTCTACGGGGGTTTGCTCCTGTGTGCGATGGCGCTGCCGCCGCGCACCGGGGCACCGCTGGTGCTGGTGGTCACCGCGGTCGCGACGATCGCGGTGGCCCGGGTGCGGGCGCGCCTGTTCTTCCTGGCGCTGTTGGGTCCGGCGGTGTTCATCGCGATCGGGTCGCTGCCGATCGCGGTGAGCCTGCGCGGCGGGCCGCACCTGGAACCGGGCGGGGTCGATCTGGCGGTGGACACCGCGCTGCGGTCGATCGCGGCCTCGGCGGCCACCATCGGCCTGGCCGTGACGACGCTGATGGCCGACCTGCTGGACCTGGCGCGCCGCGCCGGGGTGCCGGCGGCGCTGTGTCATGTCGCCGATCTGACGTATCGGCTGGTCGGCATCCTGGCCCGGTCCGCGGTGACGGCCCGCGAGGCGGTCGGGCTGCGGCTCGGCCTACGGCACACCCGGGGCGCGATCGCGGTGGTGGGCGCCCAGTCGGCGCTGATCTTCGTGCGCGCCACCGGGCGGGCCCGGGCCATGTCGGAGGCCATGTCGCTGCGCGCGGAACCGGGGATGACCGCGGTGCTCACCGAGGACCGGCCGGTGCGCCCGGCCCGGCTGGCCGCAACCGCCGCGCTGCTCGGGGCAGTCGCGGCGGCGGCGCTGCTGAGC
>Ga0265293_10011661_pt1 | contig 11882 bp, 8 predicted proteins | sample Munlanlewell138R_FD_192505 | JGI IMG/M metagenome (GOLD analysis project Ga0265293, IMG submission 192505) | Leachate microbial communities from a municipal landfill in Southern Ontario, Canada - Leachate well 138R | ecosystem: Engineered > Solid waste > Landfill > Unclassified | place: Canada... | reverse complement strand
CTCTCTGTGCATGCCTTCGTTAATTTTTGCAGAAACCTCTTTGGTGAAAGAATTTAATTGTGCTGCGACCACTGAATTGAGAACAAACATTGCTGACGAACAGTTGGCCGAAGATCCTACTGCTCGGAACTCAAAACGATTACCTGTAAAGGCAAAAGGAGATGTTCTGTTGCGATCGGTATTATCGATTAATACTTCAGGCACATGGGCAACGCCCAGTTTCATGCGTTTGAGTTCATCCATGGTGATGATGTTATTTTCAGCGCTCTCTTCAATTTTATCTAACACAGCCGATATGTGGGTTCCCAGAAACACTGATATAATGGCTGGAGGCGCTTCATTGGCTCCAAGGCGATGTGTATTGCTCGCAGACATGATGGAGGCTTTCAACAACGCATTGTGTGTATAGACAGCCATAACTGTGTTTACCAAAAAAGTTACGAAAAGCAGGTTTTCTTCGGCTGTTTTACCGGGAGTAAAAAGTCCTACACCGGTATCGGTTCCTAACGACCAATTGCAATGTTTGCCGGAACCGTTTACGCCTTGAAATGGTTTTTCGTGCAAAAGCAACCGAAAGTTGTGTTTATTAGCTATTTTGTGCATCAACGACATCACAATCAGGTTTTGATCGACTGCCAAATTGGTTTCTCCGTAGATAGGTGCAAACTCAAACTGATTGGGAGCAACTTCGTTGTGACGCGTTTTGATAGGAATTCCATAGCGGTAAGCTTCAAACTCAAGTTCGCGCATAAACGCAGCAACTCGGGGAGGTATCGCGCCAAAATAATGATCTTCCAACTGTTGATTCTTTGCGCTGTCATGTCCCATAAGTGTCCTGTCAGTCAACATCAAATCGGGACGAGCCGAATAAAGAGCTTGATCTACCAGAAAAAATTCTTGTTCCCATCCCAAAAAGGAATAAACCTTTTTCACATTCTTATCAAACAGGTTACATACCTCAACAGATGCTTTATCAATTGCTGAAAGCGATTTTAAAAGCGGAGTTTTATAATCGAGGGCTTCGCCCGTATAGGAGATGAAAACCGTGGGAATACAGAGCGTGTCCTCAACAATAAAAGCGGGTGATGACGGGTCCCAAGCTGTGTAGCCTCTCGCTTCGAAAGTATTACGAATACCTCCGCTGGGAAAGCTGGATGCATCGGGTTCTTGTTGCGCAAGCAATTTTCCCGAGAATCGCTCGAGGATATCACATTCCAATGGGCTACCGTTATATTCTATAAATGAATCGTGCTTTTCGGCTGTTCCCTCTGTTAGGGGTTGAAACCAATGGGTGTAGTGCGTTGCTCCCATTTCCATAGCCCACATTTTCATTCCGGCTGCAACATGCTCCGATATGTTGTGAGGCAACGTAACTCCTTCGTCAATAGCTTTGATAATAACGTTCATGGTATCTTTCGATAAGTATTTCGACATTTTAGTGCGATTAAACACATATTTGCCAAAATATTCCGAAGGAAACTCTTTGGGGACAGTGATAGAAACAGGCTCTCTTTTGAAAGCTTCTTCAACTACTTTAAATCGTAATGTGGACATACTAATGTGGTAATGCTACAAAAAGTAGAATTATCTGAAACAATGGATATACTACAATTTTGTATTAATTTATCGCAAATATACGCATTATGACACAAAAAACAGGTTTTTTGTGATTTTTATTTAGTGGAGGAGCGAATAAGGTGTGCAAAAGTAATTGTGAGAATAATTATGAGTCTATTCCGATAAGTCTACTGCCACTAAATCCCCTGAAGTGGAGACTCAGATTGAGTGCAGATTATTAGGTTTTCACCTTCATAAATAAAGGGCATAAAAGATTAACAATCAGCACTTGAGGATTTTCAAACTGGGTTTATAATTTTTAATTTTTGAAATTAGTTCTTTCTATTTTCTATTGCCCTTAACCTTAGTCAAGGGATTAAAGTTTGTGCATCTGTTATTGGCTTTAGCCACTATTCCTTTCAGGTTTAAACAAAGAGTTTTAAAATGTGGCTAAAGCCAGGTTTCATCTAATTCTTATATCCGTCGGTTAAAACCGACGTCTATAAAAACTCGAAAATATTTCATTCCGTTGTTTTCCAGAGACATAATTCGGTTATATTTTTCATAAACTCATCAACTTTCTTACGCTGGCGCAAGTCTTCAGACTTGTGTCTTTTAACTCCCAAGGCACAGGTCAGAGACCTGCGCCAGCCAGGGATTTTTTATCTCGCTAAGATGATAAGAACGCAAAGTGTTTATTTAATTGATAAAAAGAAGTTCAATAAATTCTCTTTTGCGTTCTCCGCAACTTTGCGTGATACATTCTTTTGTTTTCTCTCTCGCTAAGACGCTAAGAACGCCAAGTCTTTCTTTAAATTGATAAAAAGAAGTTCAATAAATTCTCTTTTGCGTTCTCCGCAACTTTGCGTGATACATTCTTTTGTTTCTCTCTCGCTAAGACGCTAAGAACGCAAAGTGTTTATTTAATTGGAAAAAAGAAGTTCAATAAATTCTCTTTTGCGTTCTCCGCGATTTTGTGTGAGATAAGATATCTTTTTTGCTAAAACATGATAGAAGCTAAGAATCTCATCATAAGTTATTCGCAATTCGGGTTATTCCATCTTTGATTAACGCCTCATTAAAGTTGATTAAAAGACCGAGCCTTTTATCTGCAATTCTCAAATAAGTCAACAACTTTTTAAAATATACACGAGGAATAGTTTCAACTGATTTTATTTCAACAATAACTTTATTTTCAACAACTAAGTCTGCTCTAAATCCTATATTCATTTTAAGACCTTCCCAAAAGACTGGTATTGGTTTTTGTCGTTCAACATATAAACCTTCTTTTACAAGCTCATAATACATTATCTCTTCATAAACTGATTCCAATAAGCCAGGTCCTAGTTTTACGTGAATCTCATATGCTGTGTTGACGATTATGGTTGCTATTTCGTTTTCAGTCATTTTATTTTATTTTTTACTCTCGCTGAGATGCTAAGAGCGCGAAGATTATTTTTAATTAGCTACAAAGAAGCTTAATAAATTCCCTTTGCGTTCTCTGCGACTTTGCGTGATACATTCTTTTGTTTTTCTCACGCTAAGACGCCAAGTGCGCCAAGTGTTTATTTAATTGGAAAAAAGAAGTTCAATAAATTCTCTTTTGCGTTCTCCGCAACTTTGCGTGATACATTCTTTTGTTTCTCTCTCGCTAAGACGCCAAGAACGCGAAGAGCTTTTTAAGAAATAATTCCAAAAAGGTTTAATAAAATTCTCTCTTGCGTACTCCGCGACTTTGCGTGCATAATTCATCTTTGCGTGCTATCTTCACGAATAAACATGTATGCTCCGCTGTGCTGATGGCAAATAATTAAGCCCCCACCAACATATTTGAAGTATAACAAAAGAGATTATTACTACTATCATAGCCGTACGATTACTAACACCTTTTCTTAATCGGACATGAATGTAGATGAGATAAGAAATCCATGTTGCTGCTGCCCAAGTCTCTTTGGGATCCCAACTCCAGTAATGCCCCCACGCTTCTTTTGCCCAAATTGCGCCTAACAACATTCCCATAGTTACAAATGCAGTTCCGACGTATACCAGATTATCGGTCATTTCCATCAACTTGTTCGTATCGGTAAGTTTCTTCTCTTTAATGAGATAGTAGATAGCAATAAGCGTTACAGCACCCAATATGGCATACGAAAACATGTAGATAATTACGTGTGGTGAAAACCATGGACTTTGCAATGCTGGCATCAACACTTTGTTATGGATATCGGGTTTAGCAATGTTTATAACAATAAAGACAGTTGCTAAGAGTGTGCTGAATGAGAGTAACCACTTATATCGCCAACGCTCATATGTGATAAGCCCTACAACCGGTAAGAAAAACGAATACCAAAGTCGAGTTTCGCCCATCGTACGCAAGGGAGGTCGCTCAAGCGAAATCCACATTCCAAGAATGAACAGAAAAAAAACGATCAAACCTGATACCGTAAAAAGTGTCGGAACCAATCGTTTGTTAGTCCTGAATGCTACAACAGCTCCTATTGTCCATAAAATAACAGACAGAGATGAAAAATATATAAAGTAATCCCAGCTCATGATTTTTTCTTTTTTGGACCCACAATAAACAGATAAAAAGATCCCGCCAACAACATAATAATTCCTGCATAAACAATTGGTAACCATGGATCGCGCACCAGTTCGAAAACACTTGTTCGAGAATATTTTCCGCGCGATTGATCGTAACTTAACTGATAGATTCTCCAACTATCGATTGTTAATGGTTTGTTTACTTCGATAACAGCCTCTTTTGCATCACCTTTATCGGTGAAAACCTGAACGTGTGAACTGTATTTTTTCACTTCCTGAACGGGCATTGCCACAGCAGTTTCCTTATCGATATAAACCACACTATAAGGAAACATGAAACTACCATTGCTCACCCATCCCACTACAGGGTCTTTCATCTCTTCGCTGCTTACTCTTATTTTTATGGCATGCGTAGCACCTTCGGAATGATATGGCACTGCAAACGAGTTCAAAGAATCCTGCATAATTGCCGCATTGGGCAAATACGATAGTATATCGATGTTGTAACCCATCAACTTTGTTGATTTATTTTCTCCTTCAAAAACATAGGATACAGGTCTGTTTTCGGGCAATACTTTTCCCGTTTCTAAATCCACTATCATTAATTTGGGTGGATACTCTTCAATCATAAATGTGTCTAACTGAATGGCAATGGGTAGCTCTACTATATTTTCGCGTTCGTCTGCTGCTCGCCACTCTACACTGCCTTCGGTAACATTCATTCGAAGACGAGAAACATCTGCACTACCCAACATTCCGCCAAAAAAAGCAAGAAAAAGACCCACGTGATTTAAATAGAATCCAATATCCTGCCAGGTAAATTTTCGGCGTGTACGTTTGAGAATGGTAAAGCCAAGGATTGCAAGGGTGAAATAGCTGATAAAAATGAACGTCCACGAAGTGGTCATTTGATACCAACCAAACAATCCGGACAGATTGTGAGGAATATCGTGTGGCGATGCATGAGCAACAAACTGAGGAACAATTCCCAAGATAATTACAATGCTCAATAAAACCACAATTGCCGGAACTGTGGCATGCACCGAGGACAACCATCGCACAATTGCACTTTTTTTTGCAAAAAAATGAAGTAACAAAAGTACTCCTATGAAGAGTAGACCAAAAATTAGATTTACAGGATATTGAAATGCAACGAGTTGCAGGTTACCAATTGAAATCTGCAACAAAAAACCGCTTAATGCAATACCGATTGCTACATAAAATCCTTCTTCATAACCCCAGGGATGCTCCCAGATAGTTCTATTCGTTTTGTTCATGAATGTATAAAAAAGTAAGCTACGAAGATAATTAATGTTGTCAACAAAACAATTGGGTTTTCCTGTTTTAATAAAAAAACCTTATTACAATAAAGCGCACGCATAGTATCAAATGAAACCGTGCGTGTGCTGTAGTTACTTGTTTATATAGTTTTTGCAAGAAAACAAGAGGTTTTCTGGCAGACACTATGCTATATAAGATTAATTATTTTAACGATACAATGCGGTTATTCTCTTTAGCTGTTTTCAACCATTGGGGAACAACGGTTTCTAAGAAAACTTCTTTATCAGCTCTCTCTTGAGAAATATTCAATCCAATGTAAGCTTGCGCTTTCGCTTTGGTTGATATATCGGGCATGGGCACTTCTCCCGTAAAACCTAACTGTGCTAATACTTTGGAGAGCTCAAAACGAGCTTTATGAGCTCTATCTAAACTGTGCGACATGATACGCTGGTATTCAACCGGCGAGTGAAAAGAACCTCCGTGTGATGCAACTGCATAATCCCAACGCCATTGTGACTGACGAAGTAAATCTAACACAGGTTTCATCTGATTTTCGTTAGCGCCTTTTTCCCAAGCATACTGAGCTTCTATATGAGCTGTAGAAAGTTCTTTTTCAACCAGATTTCTTATTTGATTGGCGCTTCGCTGACGTTCGTAAACAGCATTTCGCAAATCATCTTCGCTCTCTCTGTGGCATACCTGACACGTATTGCTGATGCTGGCAAGCGGACTTCTAACCTGATGATTACTATATTTTACTCCGCCTTCCGATACATAAGGCATGTGACAATCGGCACAAGCAACTCCCCGTTGTGAGTGAATTCCTGTTGAGAACAATTCGTAGTCAGGATGTTGTGCCTTTATAATGGGCGCTCTACTTAGCTTATGCGTGTAATCGAAAAACTGGATACTATCGTAATATTGCTCTGCACCTTCCATAGTGGTTCCATTGTGCCAAGGGAAAGTAAGATAACTTGTCTCCTTATCAAAATAATATTCTACATGACATTGAGCACACACCAACGAACGCATATCCTGATGCTTCTCATTGTTTACATCTTTTCCCATTGCCTGAAATCCTTCAATCAGACCGGGACGGGTAATGCGCAAGTTCATAGTTTCCGGATCGTGACAATCGGCGCAGCCTATAGGATTCACAATTTCATTTCCATATGCTGCCCAAGTATTATCATAAAAAGCATCTACTCCAAGCGAATCCATCAAACGAGGAACATCCGGGCTTTTACACGTCCAACATGTTGCCGGTTGTGTCATTACATCCGACGACATTGGCGAACCTGTTCGCAAGGTATGATTGATATCGTCAATGGCATGCATGTGTCCGCGAGGTGTGGAGTAATCCTTAGAAAATGCGTAACCAGCCCATAAAATTACCATTTCGGGACGTTGTTCCAACACATCTTTTGCACTGCTTCCGTTAAATTCACTTTGGAAAGTAGTATCAGCAGTTTGTCTCCACGTTTCATATTCTCGCGGATAATTAGGCTGAAATATTTCGTTTCGGGGTTCTATCCCTTTGATCTCTACTTGTCTGTTATACATGATGCTGGTAATCTCGGCACGACGTTGCGTGATGGATGCGGCTAACATCCCTAACAAAAAAACTGCTCCAAGTGTAACAAAAAACATGAGCCAACCTAACCAAGGTTTCATCTTTCTTTCTCTATTTGCATTCATAACGATATAAATTTGAGAGTTATTTTTTTGGTTGTGTTATATTACTGAGCCATTTTGGAACATTTGTTTCCGGCAAAGGAACCAATGCATTAGGCGTTGATGAAATTGATCTGCTTCGAGTATGCGTAACATCTCTATGACAATCCCAACAGGCCATTCCATTTTCTGCTTTCATTTCCCTAAATGTCATTCTACCTGCCTTTATAAACTCTGTCGTTAGTTGCTCATGACAACGAATGCAGTTGTTCATTATTACCTGAGAACTTGCTTCAATTGCCTGCATTGCTTGAGGTTCGTTGCGCAAGGTGAAAACAGCCGAGTGACGCAAACCATCTTTAGCTTTAAAATAATACATATTGAATATATTATCTTGTGGCACGTGACAATCGTTACAAGTAGTGTTGCGTCCGTGAGAACTATGCAACCAGGTTGCATAATAAGGAGCCATGATGTGACAGTTTACACATGTTGCCGGGTCATCTGAAAGATAACTGTATGCGCGCGAAATGTAAAAAGTATAAACAAACAGACCCAGAAAAGCTGCAATAATAATGATAGCCGGAATCTTCCAGCCTCCTCGTGGACGAATATAATTTATTAAATCTACAATTAAATCTCTTATTCTATTCATGATAAAACAGGTGTAATGTGAATGCATGAATGGATATGTGAACAAAAATAAAACTTTGTAAGCGAAAAAAGTGTAATATATATTACATTATTGAAAATAATTTCACCATATTTGTTTTTAAATTCGATGAATCGATAAAAAAGAACAACTCTCCATGAATAAATCTTTTATATTTAAATGTCCACTGTGTAATTCAATTCCCGAACCTGAGAAAGATAATTTTTTAAACGATGTGCGATTTAGTCTCAAAACTTTTAAAAAAGATGATTGGATTATTTCACAAGGTGAAGAGTACACATCACTCTACATATTGATAGAAGGCGAAATAAAAACGGTCATGGTGGGTGAAAAGGGTGATTTTATGCATATCGAAAACATAAAAGCTCCGCTTCCGATGGCTACCGGTTTTTTGTTTGCAGGTAATAACAAATCGCCTGTTAGTGCAATCGCAATAAAAGATTGTAAATTAATATCTATTCCAAAAGAGAATGTTTTCTATTTGATGAGAACGTATGATGCATTTATGCATGCTATTTTAAGGTCGATATCCAACAAAGTCCAGTTTTTATCGGAAAAAATAAGGCTCACTTCGTTGCGAACCATAAAAGCGAAGCTTGCTTATTACATTTTAAAAGAATCGGAAGGGGAGAGTTCTTTTCAGTTGAAAACATCGAAACAAGAAGTTGCCAATTTATTTGGAGTTTCACGGCAGGCTCTCACCAATGTGATGAATCAACTACACAACGAAAATATTATCCATGCCGAAAGGCGAAAAATAAAGATAGTAAACAGGCAGGCGTTGAAAACATTGTTTTGAATTAATTAAGTATGAAGAGTTAAGAGTTAAGAGTTAAGAATGAAGAATGAAGAATGAAACAGTGAGCGGTCAAAATTTACAAAACCACAAACCACAAACCACGTTTTCAATGAAAAGTAATTTCAACATACCGCTGTTTTTCATTGGTGTTGCAGCCTGTCTTTTTCCTTTTGTCAGTCCAGCTATTGCCCTGTTTATGGGTCTTTTGTTAGGTTTTACGGTCGGCAATCCTTACATCAAACAATCTTCGATTGCATCAAAATATTTATTGCAGTTTTCGGTAGTAGGACTGGGATTTGGGATGAATTTATACGAATCGTTGCAAAGCGGTAAAGAAGGCATGCTTTTTACAGTAGTTTCTGTTGTAGGAGTATTAGCATTAGGTTTTTGGTTGGGTCGCCGCATGTTGATGGATTCAAAAACTGCTTATCTTATCTCGTCTGGAACTGCAATTTGTGGAGGTAGCGCCATTGCGGCCGTAGCTCCTATTCTCAAAGCAAATCCAAATCAAATGTCGGTCTCTTTGGGAACAATCTTTATATTGAATGCTATTGCATTGTTTATTTTTCCGCCTATTGGCAAACTACTGGAGCTTACGCAAGAACAGTTTGGACTGTGGGCAGCCATTGCCATTCACGATACAAGCTCAGTAGTGGGCGCAGGCGCAGCATACGGCAACAAAGCGCTTGAAATTGCCACCATGGTTAAACTAACGCGTGCGCTTTGGATAATTCCATTGTCCATTGCCACTACATTCTTTTTTAAACAGAAGGAGACAAAAATAAAAATCCCCTGGTTTATCTTTTTCTTTGTATTGGCAATGGTTGCCAATACAATTTTCAACTTACCTGAGAAGATTACTTCATTTCTTGTTTTTCTTTCCAAAAAAGGAATGACCATTACGCTTTTCTTAATCGGTTCCGGCTTATCATTGAAAGTATTGAAATCGGTTGGGATGCGACCATTGGTGTTAGGAGTAACGTTATGGATATTTATTGGATTGATTAGTCTGATTACAATCATATTTATTTAGTCTTTGCAAGAAAAGGAGGGTGCTTTTGTGGCACTATTGGTTTTTCGTGATTTTGGTTTTTCGTAACCTTTTAGCAAGTTGTCATTCCGACCAGCGGGAGGAATCTGTTGAACAGTCTACATACATGTATGAGATACTTCACTACGTTCAGTATGACAGTGCAATACATCACCATATCAGTAAATCCTCACATTACCATATCAGCACATCAACATATCACCACATCAGCAAATCAACATATCACCAAATCCTCACATCACCACATCATTTCTCCCAATTTAATATAATTATTTGTTTCACAGAGAGACCATATTCTATATTTTCCTTAGAATATCGTATCTTTGCACCCTGAAAAAAGATTGTAAATGCAAAAAATAAGAAATATAGCCATCATCGCACACGTTGATCATGGCAAGACCACATTGGTAGACAAAATGCTCATGGCAGGTCATCTGTTTAGAGACAACCAACAAACGGACAATTTAATCCTGGATAGCAACGACTTAGAACGTGAGCGGGGAATCACCATTCTTTCGAAAAACGTATCTATTCGGTACAACGATGTAAAAATAAACATCATTGACACTCCCGGTCACGCCGACTTTGGCGGCGAAGTAGAACGCGTACTCAACATGGCAGACGGTTGCTTGCTGGTTGTGGATGCTTTTGAAGGACCAATGCCTCAAACTCGTTTTGTTTTAGAAAAAGCATTGGAGATTGGGTTGAAGCCGGTAGTGGTTATCAACAAAGTAGATAAGCCAAACTGCAGACCCGAAGAGACTCAAGAGAAAGTGTTCGATCTGATGTTTAGCTTAGATGCTACAGAGGATCAGTTAGATTTCCCAACCATTTATGGTTCTGCAAAACAGGGCTGGATGTCGGATGATTGGAACAAACCAACGGAAGATATTTTTGCTTTATTAGACACCATAGTTGAGCATATTCCTGCACCGAAAACTTTGATAGGAACGCCTCAAATGCAGATAACATCGTTGGATTTCTCCAACTACGTTGGACGAATTGCAGTGGGTAGAGTCAATCGTGGCTCCATCGTACCAAACAAAGACTATGCACTCTGTAAACGCGAAGGTGTTATTAAAAAAATCAGAATAAAAGAATTAGACGTCTTCGAGGGTTTGGGTCGTGTAAAGACGAATGAAGTACAATCGGGTGATATATGTGCTTTGATTGGCATAGAAGATTTCGAAATTGGCGATACCATTACTGATTGGGAAAATCCGGAACCACTGGATCATATATCTATTGATGAGCCGACGATGTCAATGCTTTTCACAATCAATAATTCTCCTTTTTTTGGTCAGGACGGTAAATTTGTTACTTCAAGACACATTCACGATCGCCTAATGCGCGAGCTAGATAAAAATCTCGCTTTGCGCGTTGAAAATGCAGGTTCTGCTGATTCATGGATTGTATATGGTCGCGGTGTTTTGCACCTATCAATACTCATAGAAACAATGCGTCGTGAAGGATACGAATTGCAAGTGGGTCAACCACAAGTAATCATAAAAGAAATTGATGGAGAGAAATATGAACCCGTTGAACAACTAAGCATCAATCTTCCGGAAGAAACATCGAGTAAAATAATTGATATTGTAACACGCAGACGTGGTGAGTTAATTTCGATGGAAAGTAAAAATGAACGCATGCATATGGAGTTTATTATTCCTTCGAGAGGTATTATTGGATTAAACAACAGCATTCTTACTTTATCTGCCGGCGAAGCAGTTATGGCCCATCGTTTCTTGGAGTTCCAACCCATGAGAGGTCCAATAGAGAACCGTCAAAATGGTTCTATTGTAGCCGGAGAAACTGGAAATGCATATGCTTACGCTTTGGATAAACTACAGGATCGCGGCAAATTCTTTATTGAACCGCAAACCAACGTTTATGCCGGTCAGATAGTGGGTGAAAGCTCAAAAGAAGGAGACTTGATAGTAAATGTAACGAGGGCAAAAAAAATGTCTAATGTTCGTGCATCGGGAACAGATGATAAGGCTCAATTGTCTCCTCCAGTTATATTTAGTCTGGAAGAAGCATTAGAATATATCAAAAAAGATGAATATGTGGAGATTACTCCAAAACATATGAGGTTGCGAAAAGTACTTTTGGGTGAAAACGAACGAAAGCGGGCTTCGAGGAGCTGAGAGTGAAGAATGAAGAGTTAAAAGTTAAGAGTTAAGAGTTAAAAGTTGACAATTTTTATTACTGATTACTGTTCACTGTTCACTGATTACTGTTCACTGATTACTGTTCACTGATTACTGTTCACTGATTACTGACTGCTGACTGTCTCTTTTACT
>Ga0265293_10011656_pt1 | contig 11885 bp, 11 predicted proteins | sample Munlanlewell138R_FD_192505 | JGI IMG/M metagenome (GOLD analysis project Ga0265293, IMG submission 192505) | Leachate microbial communities from a municipal landfill in Southern Ontario, Canada - Leachate well 138R | ecosystem: Engineered > Solid waste > Landfill > Unclassified | place: Canada... | reverse complement strand
GCACAGATCGCACCACAGAAGCTCACGATGGCAATGAGCTTCACTACCGAAAAGAAACACTACAATTGGAACCGTATTACACCTCGTCACCTCATCGAGGCTGGCAAACACCTCGGCCTTGACTCTTCGGTAGAATCACTCCTTTCCACTCTGGCCGACAGGGTTCCGTGCGCCTTGGAGCACGTCAGCTCTGCCCTGCTTGCCGACTTCCCCACAGAGGTCTCTCAGCCAATCCTTGAAGGGGTGTATCGGCAGTACCGTCGCTTGGTCGATGGGTAAAACCTCTTTGGGAGCGATGGGTAAAACCTCTTTGGGAGCAATTGCCATTTCATACCCCTTACGGTAGTATGACCATACTTTGCAACCGCATCGATAAGGACTATATGATGAGTGAAGAACTGTTTAGCCAACGGACCACAACCTGTGGTGCCCTCACCAGAGCCGATGATGGCTCGCGTGTCGTCCTCAATGGATGGGTTCATCGAAACCGCAACCATGGAGCGGTGCACTTCATCAACCTCCGTGACCGCTACGGCATCACCCAGGTGGTGGTCGACGACGATGCAAGCAAAGATTTGGAGGAGATTGCCGCCTCATTGAGGCTTGAGTTCTGCATTGCAGTCACCGGTACGGTGCGCTGTCGCCCTGATGCCATGATCAACAGCGAGATGGCCACCGGTGAGATTGAGGTGAAGGCCGAGCGCATCGAGATCCTCTCCTCCTGCCCCGCCCTCCCCTTCCAGATCGACGATGGGACGAAGACCAAGGAGGACCTCAGGCTCAAATACCGGTACCTCGACTTGAGAAGCCAAGGGATGCAACAGCGCATGAAGCTGCGCCACGACTTCATCCTCTCCATCCGCAACTACCTCTCGGCGCGTGACTTCTACGAGATCGAGACCCCGACGCTCATCAAGAGCACCCCCGAGGGAGCGCGCGACTTCCTCGTCCCCAGCCGCCACTATCCGGGCAAATTCTATGCCCTTCCCCAGAGCCCACAGCTCTTCAAGCAGATCCTCATGGTCGGCGGCATGGACAAGTACTTCCAGATCGCCCGCTGCTACCGTGACGAGGATGCCCGAGGGGACCGCCAGCTGGAGTTCACCCAGCTCGACCTGGAGATGAGTTTCGTCAAGCGCGACGATGTCCTCACCTTGATGGAGGGCCTCTTTGTCCACGTCTTCAAGGAGGTGATGGACCACGACCTGCCCCCCACCTTCCGCCGTCTCACCTACGCTGAGGCGATGAATACCTACGGTACCGACAAACCCGACCTGCGCTATGATCTCGAGCTTGAGGATGTCGCCGACCTGGCTGCGCGGAGCACCTTCTCCACCTTCAAGGAGATTGTTGGCAACGGCGGCTTCATCAAGGCGATTCGTGCCCCAAAGAGCGAGACGGTGGACTTCAGCCGCAAGTACATCACCTCGCTGGAGGACGCAGCCAAAGTCTACGGCGCCCACGGTTTGGCCTGGATGAAGGTCGGGGAGCACAACACCCTCGCAGGCGGTGTCTCCAAGTTCTTCGAGGGCTTGGAGGGCGAGATGATCGAGCGCATGGGCGCCAGCGACGGGGACATGATCCTCATGGTCGCCCACGCAGACTGGAAACGGTGCTGTGCCAGCCTCAGCGCGGTGCGCAGTACGCTGGCCCGCGACCTCGGCCTCATCAAGAAGGGGTTCGAGTTCTGCTGGATCATCGACTTCCCCCTCTTTGAATACAACGAGGAGGGTGGCTTCTGGCAGGCGGCCCACCACATGTTCAGCATGCCGCAACAGGAGTTCCTCGACACGTTGGAGAGCGACCCGGGCAGCGTGCTTGGAGACCTCTACGACCTGGTGCTCAACGGCTACGAGGTGGCAAGCGGGTCGATCAGGATCCATGATGTGGAGCTGCAGAAGCGGATCTTCCGCATCTGCAACTTCGACGACGAGACAGCTGAGCAGCGCTTCGGCTTCCTGCTCAACGCCTTCCGCTACTCCCCACCGCCGCACGGAGGTATCGCGCCGGGCATCGACCGCATGGTGATGATCATGGCAGAAGAGACATCGATTCACGAGGTCATCGCCTTCCCGAAGAACACGGCGGCGGTGAGCCCGATGGACGACTCGCCCAGTGAAGTCGACCAGAAGCAGCTCGATGAACTACACCTGGTCATCAAGTACCCAGAGAAGTAACAGGAGGGGCCCCGGAGACCGGGGTCTTTTCAATGAACGAGAAGCACCTGACCCTACGCGTATCACAGCTCAATATCATCATCAACGCCCTATTGGCGCTCAGCAAGATTGCCATTGGGCTCCTCTCCCACTCTGCAGCGCTCTTCAACGACGGCATCAACAACGCCGGTGATGTCGTCAGTTCGGTCATTGCCACCATCGGTATCGCCGCAGGCTCAAAGGCCAGCGACGCTGAGCATCAGTACGGCCATGAACGGTTGGAGTGCGTTGCAGCGATCTTGCTCTCCGGCATCATCATGGTGGTAGGAATCGGCCTCTTTGGAGATGGCCTTCTCTCCATCGTCAAGGGATCGTACCACAACCGACCACAGCCTGGACTCTGGGCATTGGTCTTGGCCATCATCTCGATCATCATCAAGCAGGTGATGGTCCTCTACAGCCGGTGGGCCGCCAAGAGGAGTGGCTCGGTAGCGCTCCTCGCCTCCGCCTGGGACAGCCAGAGCGATGTCTTTGCCACTACCGGCGGTCTTATCGGCATCGCCTTCGCTCGCGTAGGCTACCCCATCGCCGACTCGGTGGCCGCCATCATCATCGCCCTCTTCATCTTCCGTGTCGGCCTTGCCGTCTTCCGCGACGGGGTGGACAAGATGGTGGACCGTGCCTGTGAGGATGCGATGGTGGAGCAGATCAGAGCCCTCATCACCGCCCAAGAGGGGGTGATGCGCCTCGATCTCTTGCGTACCCGTACCTTTGCCAACCGCTGCTATGTCGATGTCGAGATCGCCGCCGATGGCACACTGAGCCTCACCGATGCCCATACCATCGCCGAACACATCCATGACACCATCGAAGAGACCTTCCCGGCGGTCAAGCACTGCATGGTCCACGTAAATCCCTTCAGAGACAAGAAACTCTAACTATTCAAACACTGTAGGCATGCGTCATGTATGACGTTGTTCGATGCAACTCCGATCCGTTCGGCGGTAAATGGCGATACAGGTGCCCCATCGAAGGAGGTCACTCTGCCTCCCGCTTCCTTCACGAGCAACATCCCTGCAGCAACATCCCACGGCTTTACGCTGAATGGGATATAGGCATCCTGTTGCCCATCGGCGACTTGGCAAAATCCCATGACCGAACACCCATATGAGCGGACTTGCCCAACACATTGTAATAGGGCGTCCACCTTCCCAATATGCTGAGATCGCTTATCCAGCGAACCAAAATCGATGTCAATGCGAGCTTTTGAGGGATCATCGAGAGCGGACACACTCATCCTCACCTTGTTTCTAAATGCACCAGAACCTCTTTGAGCCAAGAAAACATCACCGGTTATTGGAAAGATCACCCCACCTGCAACCGGCTCCCCATCTTGCAGGAACCCAATGCTGACACCGAACTCAGGAAGCAGGCCCCGCAGAAAATTCTGCGTCCCATCGATAGGATCCACCATCCAGCACCGCTGCGGGATCGATGTGCCAATGGAATCGAGGCCGGACTCTTCCGCTATCATGACGTCGTCTGGGTACTGTGATCTCAAATAGTTGATTAGTACCTTCTGCACCGTGATATCAACCTCTGTTAGGAAGTCTGTTGTGTTCGCCTTTGTAGCAATCTCCAACGTATCACGCGTACGGTATTTCTCACGAATGTATTCGGATACCGAATGCAAAGCGTATTCAATACGCTGTATCTCACTCATTGACTGCTCCCCCTCGCCTACAATCTCATGCCTTGTCGGTCGAAGATGTGAATGTGCTCGAGAGGGACAACCAACTGAACGCTCTCCCCGTTTTCGACCCCACCATTTGTTGGAGCGACCACATAATATTCAGATTCCTCGACAACCACGCTGATGACCACCTCGGGACCAGTGGGTAGCACCGCCTTGACCCTCCCCGCTATCTTGATCTCTTTGCTCCCTTCCTTCTTCTCAGCACGGGCTGACACGAGGGACACGGCCTCAGGCCTGAATCCAATTTTCCCAATCCGGTCCTTTCGATCTGCAAGATCATAGCTTTGCGCCACCTGCTCAAGGAGCCTTCCCCTCCATCCAGTTGCATCAGAGAATTCAACCATATTCATAGGTGGGCTGCCGACAAACGTCGCAACAAAGTCTGTTGCGGGCTTCTGGTATATGGTCATTGGATCGGCATATTGCTCGAGGCGTCCCTCATTCATGACCGCCACATGAGTGGCCAAGCTCATCGCTTCCAACTGATCGTGGGTGACAAAGACAATGGTGTTTCCCAATCGTTCGTGCAACGATTTCAACTCCGACCGCATCTGAAGGCGAAGGGCTGCATCCAAGTTCGATAGGGGCTCGTCGAGAAGGAGGATGTGGGGCTGCACCGCCAACATACGGGCAAGTGCGACTCGTTGTTGCTGTCCTCCGCTCAGCTGGGCAGGGTAGCGCTTTCGGTAGGATTCCATCCGCAATAGGTTCAACGAGCCGGTGATGATCTTGGTCCGCTCTTCCTTATCAACTCTTTGCATCTTGAGGCCGAACTCAACGTTCTCCTCCACCGTCATATGGGGCCAGAGCGCATAGCTTTGGAACACCAGCCCCAATCTTCGGTTTTCTGGTTTCACGAAAATATTCTGTTGTGGTGAGTCGAACACCTCTCCGCCGATGGTGACAACACCGCTGTCAACCCGCTCGAGGCCAGAGATCATTCTCAGCGTGGTGGTTTTCCCGCACCCTGAAGGCCCAAGCAAGCAGACAAAACTTCCAGGGGCAACGTGGAGAGAAAAATCATCCACGGCCAAAGCATCTGGACCAAATCGTTTTACAATACGTTCAAGATAAATATCAGTCATCGGGCTTTCCTCTTCTCTTTTTTACTTCAACCACCAATGCCTTGAGCAAAATTCGTTTTCGTCAGCCGCTGAGCGATTGCTGTCAGGGTAAACGTCAACAGCGCGATCACCAGGATTACCCCATTGGACATCTGCATCAATGCGTTGTCGGTGTAGCGGATGGAAAGCGTTGTCAACACCTCCAGGCCTGGTACTGCCAACATGATTACCAAGCTCAACTCCTTCATCCCTTGTACGAACGCCAGCAGTATTCCACTGAAGAGCGACTTCTTTTGGATTGGAATCACAATCTTCGTCATCCTTGTTCTCCACCCTGCTCCAAGAATCATCGCGGCTTCTTCCGGTTCCACCCCCATCTGCGCCATGGAAGTGATACTTGAGCGTGTCGTCAAGGGTAGATACATGACACTCATCGCCATGATCATGAGCAACAGTGTGCCATAGAGCGCAGGTATCGGCCCTCGGCCTGTGGCAAAGAGCACAAGGTAGGCGGCGCCGAATCCAATCCCTGGCACGAGATATGGCAAGAATGAAATTTGTTTCAGGTATTTGCTGATGTTGCTCTGCTGCAATCTGACAATCGAGTATCCCACCAAGGTTCCAATGAAACCACAGGCGATCGCTCCGATACCTGCCACCTTGATACTGGTCCAACCGACCTTCAAGAGATTTGGATCTCTGAGCAGCCCGGAGACCGCCTCACGCACCTTCGTCTCTTTGGCAAACCAGAACTGTAACGTAAAATTGCTCTTCACAAACCAGCCTGGAGTAATCATGATTGTTGACAAGAACAACACTCCCAAGGGAACGACGATCACGGTGAACAGGAACAATGCAACCAGTAGGTTCATCATCCACTGTGATTTTCCAAGGACGAGTGGTCGCGACATCTGTCCCTTTCCACCCATCGTGACAAACCGTCGGTATTCGCGCAACACGTATACGTCAAGGGCTACCAGGGTCGCTCCAATCATCAGCATTGCCAAGGCAATGACGGCCATGACACCGGGTTCACTGGATTGGTGTGTGAAATACAGCGAAGTTGAAAGGGTGTTGAACCGAACCGGCCGTCCCAATGTATACGGCGTACCGAAGGTTCCAACCGATCGGGCAAAAGTCAACAGAATTGTTGACATAATCGCCGGGCGCATCACGGGAAGAAGGATGTAACGGGCTATCTGGGCTTTATTGGCCCCAAGGATTTGCGCCGACTCCTCCAACTGACTGTCAATGCGCTGGAATGCATTGCCAAACATCAGGAATGCCAGCGGAAAAAAATGCATGGTCAAGCATACGATGATCGGCAACGGGCCGTACGAAACAGCATCCGGAATCATGAAACCCATCACTTCAAGAATACCAGGCGCACCCGCCATCTTTCTGTTCTTGAACAGCGTCACCCACGCTGCGGCATAACTCCAGGAGGGGAGCATAAATGGGATGACAGACAAACTCGAGTAAAGCTTCTTCAATTTCAAGTCGGTTCTGACGAGCAACCATGCAAGAATATATCCGATCACCGTGGTGGTAATCGTAATGATGGTCGCTATGAGCAGCGTATTCAGCAACGGTTGCAAAAAGAGGACACTTGCCACCTTGGAAGTGATGGCTCGCTTGAAGTAATTGAGCGTAAACGACCCGGTTTTTTGTTGAAAGTACACAGCATCTATGGAGTGCACTTGAATAGATTCCAAGACCAACATGACGACTGGGATTGCAATCAAATACGTTAATACCAACGCCAATACAATCCCCAACACCCACGTCGGATTTTTTATGTGTCGAGCCATTCTCCTGAACGGCCCACGGGTTGCGCCCATGAGCAGTAACCCATCCCTGATCCTCTTCTTCGGCACTTCGTTCTTTCGATTAGTGTTTTTCAACACAGGCTCCTTGCTCAGAATTTCACCTTGTAGACGGCGCATGCACCATGCATGCGCCGCTACTCATACCATAAGACTCAATGTCTGCTTCTGTCTATTTCTTTTGTGACATCAACCACATATCGATGAGATCACGACGAACAGCTGCCGACTGCATCGGATCAAACAACAAGAGCACATCAAGCCACTGGCCCCAAGAGGATGTGTACGGGTTGTCGGCGCTTGCTTGGATCTGCTGGTTGGGGGAGAAGCTGCCGACTGTGTTGGTCCATGGGAAACTCCCCTCCTCAGTCAACAAAAATCGGGCCCAAAGCCTTGCGGCATTCGGATGAGGTGCCTTGGTGGGGATGACCATATACGTCGGTAGCGCAAACCCAACAGCCGGTACGATGTTAGGATCAAAACCGAGGTTCAGGTTTTGCTCTTTAGCATCCCGATGCCGGGTAAGGGTATGGATTCCCACCGGGGGATTCGTTTGTCCAGGAGAACCGATCGCCTTCGATACTTCGGTATCGTGTTCTACGGCAATGGGGTTATTGGCAAAAATCTTTGCGACCCAGTCCCACCCCGCATTCTCGTATTGAGTGACCAATTTCTTCCCGTACAGCTGTTCGTACGCAGCTTCAAACTCATCGGCATGATCGATCACCGCTGCAAAGAAGTGCCACATGTAGGGCTGAATCTGCGGGTCACAGGTGACAAATCGTCCTCTCCACTTCTCTTCGGTCAACTCCCAAAGGTTCTTGACCGGTGATTCTGCGTACACTGCATTGTTGAATCCAAGCACACAGGGTTGCCAGTATACAACCTGCGGATATTGCTCGGCTTTGCTAATGTACTCGGCCAAGTCCGGTGGGGTCCAGGTGACAACCATGTCATTGGGAATGAACTCGGAGAGGATGATTGCCCCATCGTCCATCCCCAAGATATCGACTTGAACGTTATCCGCCTGATACTCACGTCTCAAGCGCTCGATGTTCTCGGAGTCGTCAAACCTCGGACTGGCAACTGTCTTGATCCCATACTTTTTTTCAAAGACCTCGGCTGCTTGTGGGGCTCGACCACTCTGCCATCGTGCCACCAACGATCCTTCTGCCTGTGCGGCCTTTACCAGCGCATCATAGTCATACCCCTCTGCGGTCCAATATACCTCTTCCTTGAACCCTGACGGGCTTGCTTCTTTTTTACCGGCAGCGGCAAGGGGTGAGGCCAACATTGCCCCGAGTATAACCATAATCAATGCCATACTTAGCAATTTTCGCATACGAACCTCCTTAAGGTTTTTTTTAGTATTCCACAGAAATATACTGCTGTCAAATACATTTTGTATGTATGTATCCTGTTGCAATATATTTGGTATGGGCCTATACTCGAACATAATCACCGTTGTTACATGAGGACCGAACCGATGGATGGAGAACATACCCAAAGTACGATTGATTTCAATTCTTCAGTCCCTCTATACAAACAAGTAAAAAGCGAATTGGCCCTATGGATTCAGGGAAGTGAAAATGGAGCATCGCTACCGACGGAGAAAGAACTCTGTCTGCAATTTGGTGTGAGCAGGCAAACAATACGACAAGCAATCCTTGAGTTGGTTGAGGAAGGGTTGGTGACGAGGAGAGCGGGGCAGGGAACATTTGTCCGAAAGCAAAAAATCAGTCGGGACACCCGCTGGGCCCTTGAAGATTTCAATCGAGAGATGCGTTACCACGGCCTTGAGCCAGAGACGTTTGTCCTATCTTTGACACAAGAGCAGAGTCACAATTTTGTATCTCGCCAATTGAACATCCCCAATAAGGCTCTGGTATGGGTGATACGGCGCCTCCGCTTCGTAGATGGATGGCCAGTGGTAATCCAACAATCGTACCTTCCCGCACACCTCTTCCCTGACTTCCAAACCAAAGATGAAGACTTGAAGGAACGTTCCTTACATACAATTATTGAAAGTGACTATCAATATTTCCTGCAAAACGCAGAACGTACGATTGAGGCCATTCCCGTAGCTTCAAGAGAAGCCGAGTTATTGAAAATTGCTCCGGGCAGCCCGGTGCTATACAGCACCAGCCTCTGGGCTGCTACAGGTGACATAAAGGTCGAGTACGTCCTTGAGTGGTATCGGGGTGATCGAAGTCAATTCAAGATCCAGCTTGGCCGTCAAAGTGACTACAGTGACCCGACTATTGGATGATGGGAGACCAATTGCTGGAAATATCACTCCTGTTGGGCTATGATGGGGTGAACAGGAGTATATATCATGGCAAATGTAAAACATATTCGTGCTGACTTCGTTCCCGGCCACTGGCAATTCGTCACCGACCGAGGCAAGAGTTTCGCCATCGAGTCGGGCAGCTCGCCCTATGACTACCTCTTCGGCGCGCTCAGCGGCTGCCTCTTCTCAACCTTCGCCGACTTGGCCAGGAAGATGAAAGTCGCTTGGGAGCATGTAAGCTTCGAGATCGACGGGGAGAAGCGGAGCGAGGTGCCCACCACCTTGGATTGGGTCACCGTGAAGGTGACGGCAACCGGAGCGGACGACCAGGCAAAGTTCACCAAGGCATTCGAGACGGCAACCCGCTACTGCTCGATCTACACGACCATCTCCAAGGTCGCGCGGATGGAGTGGTCGGTAACCTTTGCATAAGAGATGGCGATGGCAAGCGAACCGGCACTCTTTGAGACGCTCAAGGCCTCGATCAAGAAGTTCGTCGAGGAGGATTCAATCCTCCTGACGTGGCCGAAGGCCAAGGCGAGCATCGCCCATGCGCTGGCCACCCACCTGGGTCTCACCATCACCCACCCTTCACAACCGCTCCATATCGATATCATGACAGCGGGAGCCGATGTGGTGATCCATGACCGAGGAGACAATCTCTGGCTGGCCCTGGTCATCTCCACCACCTACCTCACCGCTTCCCAGCAGGAGCAGTTGCGGTCGTTGAAGGAGCGGGGGTGTACGCTGGTCTTCGGCATCGCCTTTCTCAAGGAGAAGGAGTACCACCTCCTCTACCGGGTACGGCGCGACGCCGTCGACTACTACCACTATCGCAAGGGTACCCACACCGTGGTGCGCCTGCGTGAGCGCGACCAAGGCAGCGACGAAGGTCAGCTGCTGTTGGGCATCAGCGCGAAGAAGCGAGGAAGAAGGGCCGCTACACCGGGTCGATGACCCGGTGCAGGCCGGTCATCTTGTCCACCCCCCGGCGGTGGGCATCTTCGCTGCCGTTCCACTCCTTATCGCGGTTCTCCGACTTGTACATCTGTGTCATCCAGTGGAGGTCACGGGCGATGCGATCAAGATTTTCGGTTTCCAGACGTGTCATCTCAGCGACGAATGCATCGTAGCGGCCCTTGGAGACCGCCTCCTGTCCCCGCTTGAGGAGCAGGACAAAGTGGTGGAGACAAAACCCCTTTGAGACGAGCAGCGCGCTTCGAAACTCCTCCTCCTGCTCCCAAAGGTAGGCGGTGGTGAAGAGGTAGCGCATCAGCCGCCCCTCCATGGCGGTACAGACCAAGCACCCCGCCTCACGGCGGAAGATCTGCTCAGCAAAGCGAGCCACGGCCGCCTTGGCCGATCGCCTCCCCTTGGCCCGGGAGAGGTCGGCCAACGAGTCACGCAACCGCTCCCGTGTGGTACCCAAGTAGGTGTCGGCCATCAGAGAGAGGCCTTGGGGTTTGTTCGCCGCCAGCAGCATCTGCCAATGGGAGGGGCAGAAGCCGTTTTCGTTGACCCGTACCCGCGTCTCGGGGTTCATCACCGAACTGCCGAGGTAGAAGTTGATGGCATCGCTCTGCGCCTCACCCATCAAGTCACAGACATAGCACTCGCTCCCGCTTCTCACCCCATCCCAGACCGGGATCCGTTCAAGCTCAAGCTTCATCGCGCCGGCCCATACTTCATGCGCATGAGCTGTGCCAACCGCCCCTCTCCAAGGGGGTGGAGCTCACACCCAACGCTCTTCATCAAGCGGGTGACCACTGTCATTTCGCTGGCCCGCTCCAAGAGCTCGATCTTGTCAAAGGCATCCAGCAATGATGTACCGATGGTCAGCACCCCGTGGTTCTCCAGGAGCAGCACATCGTGGTCGAAGGCCTTGATGGCGACTTGCTCGGCGAGGTCCACCGTCCCCATGAGGCGGTAGTCGACGAAGATCGGGTCCTCCAGGATGTAGTAGGATTCGGCGATGAGGTGGGTGTCGATGGCAACCTGGCCTTCCCGGGTCAAGGCGGTGAACGCCGAGGCGTAGGTGGGGTGGGCGTGGACGACCGCCATCGCATCGTCACGGGAGAGGAGGATGAGCCGGTGCATCTCCGTCTCGATGGAGAGGCGGAGGTGCGGTGTGAGGTTCTTCCCCTCGATGGTGACGACGGCAATCTGATCGGCGACCAAGCGCCCTTTGTCCAGTGCCGATGGGGTGATGAGGAAGTGATTCTTGTCCAGCCTCACGCTGATGTTTCCCCCACTGGCCGTCGTCAGGCCCCGGTCATAGAGCCGTCTCATGTAGTCGGCGACCGCGCCTCGCTCCGCTTCGAATCTATTGGTGCTCATGCGGCGAGTATACCATGCAAGCGCATGGTTGGGAACAAAGCACCACGCCTTGAGAAGGAGCCTTCTCATTTGCTACAATGCCTGCCAAGGAGAGCAAGCGATGAGGATGTCCAAACTCTTTTCCAGAACCCTGCGCGAGGCACCCAACAGTGCCGACAGCAAGGGGTATGAATACCTGCTTCGAGCGGGGTTCATCCGTCAGTTGGGGGCCGGTATCTTCAACCTGCTGCCCCTCGGGTTCCGAGCGGTGACCAAGATCGAGACCATCATCCGGGAGGAGATGGATAGGATTGGAGGCCAGGAGATCCTGATGCCGCTGATCAACCCCGCCGATGTGTGGAAGGAGACGGGACGCTACTACTCCATCGACCGGGAGATGAGCCGCTTCAAGGACCGCGTCGGGCGCGACATGGTCCTTGCCATGACCCATGAGGAGGTCGTCACCGACCTCGCCCG
>Ga0265293_10011655_pt1 | contig 11886 bp, 7 predicted proteins | sample Munlanlewell138R_FD_192505 | JGI IMG/M metagenome (GOLD analysis project Ga0265293, IMG submission 192505) | Leachate microbial communities from a municipal landfill in Southern Ontario, Canada - Leachate well 138R | ecosystem: Engineered > Solid waste > Landfill > Unclassified | place: Canada... | reverse complement strand
CGGACCCTAAAGTGTTTGATTTCATTTGAAAACATAGAACAGGAGCCCTTATGAGCCTTCATCCCCTTGCTGGCAAACCCGCCCCAATCGAATATCTCGCCAATATTCCCCGTCTTGTTTCTGCCTACTACACGCTGCACCCTCAACCAGATGACCCAACTCAACAGGTTTCCTTTGGCACTTCCGGACACCGTGGCAGTTCGCTGACTGCCAGTTTCAATGAAGACCATGTCGCAGCCATCACCCAGGCTATCATCGAATATCGTAGGGGCGAAGGCATCACTGGTCCTCTCTTCATGGGAATGGACACACACGCCCTCTCTGAGCCAGCGCTTTATACCGCCATTGAAGTTTTCGGCGGCAATGGGGTAGACATTCGTATTCACCAGGATCATCGTTATACACCCACGCCGGTCATCTCGCACGCCATACTAACTTTCAACCAGGCTTACCCTGAAACCTTAGCTGACGGCGTGATTATTTCACCCTCCCATAACCCTCCCGAAGACGGCGGTTTTAAGTACAATCCACCCAACGGCGGTCCGGCAGACACAGGCACTACCAGGTGGATCCAGAACCGCGCCAACGAAATCATCGCCAACGGCATGAAGGATGTGCGCCGGATTTCACTTCACAAAGCCATGGCTGCATCCACCACCACCCAGATAGACCTGCAAACTCCCTATCTCGAAGACCTCAGAAATGTCATCGATATGCAAGCCATCTCGGATTCTAAGATCCACATCGGTGTCGACCCCTTGGGTGGTTCTGGAATCTTCTATTGGGAGCCTATGGCAGAAATGTACAACCTGAATTTGGATGTGGTCAACAAGCGCGTCGACCCAACCTTCTCTTTTATGACCCTCGATAAAGACGGAAAAATCCGTATGGATTGTTCATCTCCTTATGCCATGGCCAGTTTGGTCGCCATGAAAGACGATTTCGACATCGCCTTCGGCAATGATGTAGATTTTGACCGCCATGGCATTGTCACGCCCAGCGTCGGCTTGATGGACCCGAATCACTATTTAACTGTCGCCATCTGGTATCTCTTCCAAAACCGTCCCGGTTGGTCAGAAGATGCAGCGGTCGGTAAGACGCTTGTTTCCAGCTCAATCATCGACAAAGTGGTCGAAAAAATCGGCCGCAGGCTCTGCGAAGTACCGGTTGGCTTTAAGTGGTTCGTGCCCGGCTTGCTCAGTGGTGAAATTGGCTTTGGTGGCGAAGAAAGCGCTGGCGCATCTTTCCTGCGTAAGAACGGAACAACCTGGACCACCGATAAAGACGGTTTCATCCTCGACCTGCTGGCAGCTGAGATTCTGGCAGTTACGGGTAAAGACCCTGCTCAACATTACCAAAACCTCGAAAAAGAATTGGGCGGCAGCTGGTATGCCCGCGTGGAGGCCCCGGCCACTCCTAAACAAAAAATTGTCCTTTCTAACCTCTCTCCCGACCTGGTTAAAGCTAAAACCATGGCAGGCGATCCGATCCTCGACAAATTGACAACTGCAACTTGTAATCATGCTCCAATTGGCGGCTTAAAAGTGGTCACCCAAAACGGCTGGTTTGCCGCCCGTCCCTCGGGTACTGAAGACATATACAAAATTTACGCCGAAAGCCTCAAGAGCGCAGAACACTTGTCACAGATTCAGGCAGAAGCACGTGAAATTGTTGACGCCGTTTTATAAATTGTATTGGAATTCGGAAAGGGTGCCTATTTTTAAACGCACGTTTTTACGCAACAAACAAAATCTCTTCTTTCACTGCTCTAATCACCTTTCTTGGCACGAAGCAGAGGAAGATTAAATAAAATCATATTTGGTTTATAGTCACATCCTGATATTTTCATAGACAGAGGCGAATCATCAATCCGTCTCTTTTTTCCTCGAAAGAGGTCGCAACAGCATGTGCCACCACAGGGGATAACCATACAACCACTCTCTGTTTAAAGTCAGTTCAAAAGGAGACCGTCACTAATCATTACAGCCTACTGGTCATCATCATCTGGTCGCTCACAACCGGTTTGGTGCGGTAAAATGGACCAATACAACGAAAAGGATCGCCCATGCAGTTTGCAGACTCGCCGAAAAATCAATCTTCCAAATCCATTATAGAAAAGATCAGCTCTTCCTGGAAAGACGCAGGGGAAGCCCTGCGTAATACTCCCCAGGCATTCAAGCTGGTTTGGCAAGCCAGCAAGCGCCACACGCTGATCAATTTCACCCTGATCCCTCTGATAGCGGTGCTTCCGGCAGCCCAGTCTTGGGTGGGCAAAATGATCGTCGATAAGATCCTCCAGGCAACCGAAGCCACTTCGGATGTGCAGGCCGGGTTGCGCCTGGTACTTCCGTTTGTGCTGATTGAATTTGCTCTTTTGTTAGCCAGTACCTTGCTCAGTTCGTATCGAAGTCTGTCCAATAGCATTTTACGCTCCTTGCTCACCAAACACGTCAATACCCTGATTATCGACAAAGCCATCGGCCTCGATCTGCAGTTTTATGAAGACCCTGTCTTTTACGACAACATGCAAAACGCCCGCAGGCGAGCTGATAGTTCCGCCTTGGCAATCATCACAGCCATATCCCAGGTTGCTCAGCAACTCATCACCCTGATCTCATTGGTGGTTCTGCTGGTTAACTTTAGTCCCTGGCTGGCAGTCTTTGTCATCCTGGCCGCGATTCCGAACTTCCTCTCCAATTCCCGATTTGCTGAGATGTCCTTCCGCGCTATCAGCCGACGCGCGCCTGAATCCCGCCTGTTGAACTACATTGAAATGCTGCTTACTAGCAATGAAACCGTCAAAGAAATCAAATTGTTTGGTCTTGGCCCTGCTCTCAAACAACGTTATGAAGTCCTGTTTAGCCAATTTTTGGAGGAGGACATCTCCATCGCGCGTCGCAACACCCTCGCCAGTCTGGCCTGGGGCATGCTCTCTAACCTTGCTTATTACGGCAGTTACATCTGGGTAATTGTGCGCACGATTAGCCAGACAATCACACTTGGTGATATGACTATGTTTCTATCGGTTTTCCGCCAATCACAGCGCGCCGTTCAGCAGTTATTAGAAAACTTCAGTCGGCTCTATGAAAACAACCTCTACCTGGACAACCTGTTGGATTTCCTCGCTATCGAACCAGCCTTGGTCTCTCTTGAAAACGGAAAGATCCCCCCGACACCCATTGAGGAAGGCATTCGTTTCGAAAATGTCACCTTTAAATACCCCGGTTCTGACAATTATGTCTTGAAAAACATTAACCTCTTCATCAAGCCCGGTGAAAGCATCGCTCTGGTTGGTCTCAATGGCGCTGGCAAGACAACGCTGATCAAATTACTGACCAGGCTCTATGACCCCACCGAGGGTCGCATCTTGCTGGATGGTACTGATTTGCGTGAGTTTGATCTGAAAAGCCTGCATCAGCGCTTTGGGGTCATCTTCCAGGACTTTGTCCGTTATCACTTCAGCGTCAGAGAAAACATCGGTTTCGGTCAAATCGAAGACCTCGACGACCAGGCTCGTATTGAAGAAGCCGCAAACAAGGGTGGCGCCGAGGAAGTCGTCAACGACTTACCCGAAGGATACGATACTATCCTGGGTAGGAGGTGGAACCGTGGGCATGAACTCTCTGGCGGGCAATGGCAAAAGATCGCCCTCTCCAGGGCTTTCATGCGCAAGGCCGAGGTGCTCATTCTCGATGAACCAACCTCTGCCCTTGATGCCCAGGCGGAATATGAAATTTTTCTACGCTTCAGAGAACTAATGGAAGGACGCATTGCTGTTCTGATTTCTCACCGCTTTTCAACTGTCCGCATGGCGGACAGGATCGTTGTTTTGGATGAAGGGCGCATCGTTGAATTGGGAAGTCATCAAGAATTGATGGAGCGCAACCAGGCCTACGCTCACCTGTTCAACCTTCAGGCCGAAGGTTATCGCTAAGACAGTTGCGCCATCTGTAACATGATTGCGCGTCAAGCAAGCCGATAATTTGAAAAGCTAAGGCATTCACAAGTCCATGAGGATTTCTGTTCTATTGCATACATAGATTTTTATCATACAAAATTTGTCCTATCCTCTTGCTAACAAGTTCTAAGTTTGGTATATGATTGAGCTTGCATAAAATTTACTCTCGAGGGAATATGAACTTAAACCATTCAAACCAAAAAAACATAACGGCATGGGCTCAATAGTCCACACAGATGGGGTCGCCTTTCGTGTCTGGGCTCCCTATGCCGAAGCCGTTGAAGTCGTGGGCGACTTTAACCAGTGGGGCGAAGGCTCACACATGCTCGAATCTGAGGGGAACGGAAACTGGTACACCGATATACCCGCCGCGAAGCCTGGTCAGGAATATAAATACATCATCCATTATCAGGGCAATCGCCTTTACCGTGTCGATCCGTACTCCCGACAAGTCGTCAACTCTGTTGGCAACAGCGTAATTTATGATCCCAACAGTTTTGATTGGAAAGACGACAAATATAATCTCCCTTCTCATAACGAGCTGGTCATTTATGAGATGCACATCGGTTCTTTTTCAGCCAGCGAAAAAGGAAAAGCCGGAAATTTTCAAGAGGTTATCGACAGGTTTGATCACTTGCAACAATTAGGCGTCAATGTCATTCAGATCATGCCGATTGCTGAATTCCCAGGCGATTATTCCTGGGGCTACAACCCTGCCAATGTCTTTGCAGTTGAATCCAGTTATGGTGGGCCGAATGCCTACAAACACTTTGTCAGAGAAGCACACCTGGCCGGCTTTTCCGTGGTTCAAGATGTTGTCTACAACCATTTCGGTCCTAGCGACCTTGAATTGTGGCGTTTCGACGGTTGGCACGAAGGCGATTACGGCGGGATTTATTTTTACAACGACGACCGGGCTCTCACACCCTGGGGCGCCACCCGGCCAGACTACGGCCGACCAGAAGTGCGCCAGTTTTTACGAGATAATGCACTTATGTGGCTGGACGAATATCACGCCGATGGCCTGCGCTTCGATTCCACGCTCTATATGCGCACTAAGGATGGCAACGAAGCCAACCCACTGCCAGAAGGCTTTGATCTGATGGCTGCAGTCAATGGCGAGATTCGCGATAAATACCCGCATGTGATTATGATCGCCGAGGACCTGCGTGTCAACCAGTCCATCACAGCTGATAGTAACGAGGGCGGGGCTGGCTTTCACGCCCAGTGGGATGCCACCTTCGTCCATCCTATCCGCGCGATGGTTGAATCGATTTCAGACGAAGACCGCTCGATGGATCAGCTCAGGGAAGCGATCACCTTTAGATACAACAACGATGCCTTCAAACGTGTGATTTACAGCGAAAGCCATGACGAAGTTGCCAACGGCAAAGCGCGGGTCCCACAACAAATCGACCCTCATAACCCCACCAGCTGGGTTGCCCAGAAACGCTCCACCCTTGCAGCAGGGCTAGTCTTCACGTCTCCGGGCATCCCCATGATCTTCCAGGGGCAGGAATTCCTCCAGGGCGACTGGTTCCGCGATAATGTGCCTTTGGATTGGGCAAAGAACGAAAACTTTCACGGTATCACACGTCTGTACCGCGACCTGATTCGGCTCCGCAGGAATTGGAACGACTATACTCGCGGCTTGCGAGGTCAGTTTGTGAATGTTTTTCACATTGACCAACAGCAAAAGATGCTCGCTTTTCAGCGTTGGGATCAGCACGGCAAAGGCGATGATGTGGTCGTGGTTGTCAATTTTGCCAACGAGTTCAAACAAGGCTATCAGATCGGATTCCCCGCTGAAGGCACCTGGAAGTTAAGGTTCAACAGCGATGCCAGCATCTACAGCGAGGCTTTTGCAAATACCGACAGCTATGATGTAAAAGCGAATCGGGGCAAAAGAGACGGTCTCTCCTGCCATGCCGACCTGAACATTGCTCCCTACTCCATGCTGATTTTTAGCCAGGATAGCGAATAGCAGGATAATTGTACTGAAATATGCTTTCCGGAATGAGACCGCCTGAGTCCTTCGTTTTTCTTAATACCTCGCGCGGTCTCACTCCCACCCTAACAGCGTGTTCATCCGAGACCGGAGTGAAGTGTAAAGAATTTCCCCCCAAGTCTTCATTTATCGGTTAAAATAACTCCAAGGTCTGATTATGCGCAACATAACAGCGACCCTCTCTCCCATGTTGGCAAAACATGTCGGGAACGACATGATCAGAAGAGTTGCGCCCTATCCGATTGATACCTACCCTGAGCTCGTTCAAGAAGTCGCCGACCTCGCTTATCTTAACAAAGACTTCCTGCTTTTCTATCGCGGGCAAGACCGCGATTATCTCAACAAGGCCGATACCAGCACTTATTACCCGACCATCTACCGTAAAGAGGTGCTTACCGCTCAAGAAGCCAGATTGCGCTTCGATATGCTCGAACTGGCCGAACACCAGCTTGCCGATGCCTTTGATTCCGGCGAGTTGGAAGGTCGCCAGGACGTCCGCCGCAAAAGTTATATCGCCTGGAGTCTCCTGCAGCATTATGGTGTTTGTGACACACCCCTGCTTGACCTCACCCAAAGCCTGGGAGCGGCGGCCACTTTCGCTCAGTACAACAACGAAGAAGAGCGAGGTGTCATCGCGGTTTTTGGCCTGCCATATCCTACCAACCGCATCACCTACAACAGCGAGCACGATCTCGTCATCGTGCGTCTGCTTTCCGTCTGTCCTCCCATGGCCTTGCGCCCTAATTTTCAGGAGGGCTACCTGGCGGGCACGATGGATATCACCCGTGATTACGCCGATAAATCCGAGCTGGACTTCAACAACCGCCTCATCGCCAAATTCTCCATCCCCAATGATCCCTCGTTTTGGGGCAAGGATTTTAACCCCATCCCTGAGCAACTGCTCTTTCCCCCCGATGACAGCATGGCTGAAATCGGCAACCGAGTCAAAACGCTGGTTATCAGTGAGATGAAAAACATTTTCGTTCTCTGACCTGCAGGCCAAACAAACAATATCCACTCCAATTTATTGGCAAGATGGCAACCCTATCTGCTTCAATTCAGAGGGCTTTGCGGTACAATCCTATCGGAACCGAGAAAACCCATGCCTAAAAAGAAAAAACTCCGCAATTCCGTCAAGGCGGTAATCATCCAGGGCAATAAATTGTTGGTCCTTCGTAAAAAAGACCTTGAAGGAGCCTACACAGTTCTGCCTGGAGGCGGGCAGAAGTACAGCGAAACTCTCCACCAGGCACTCAGGCGCGAGGTCATCGAAGAGATTGGCGCCAGGGTTAAAATTGGCAGGCTCCTCCACATTCGGGAGTATTTTTCTGAGAAACACGGTTTCGCCCTTGAGGACCGTTCCCTGCACCAGGTAGAGTTCTTTTTTAAGTGCAAGCTGCTTGACGGCTACCAGCCAAAAAATGGCAAAAGCCCTGACCCTCATCAAAAAGAGGTTGTCTGGGTCAGGCTGGACCAACTGAACCAGGCCAATTTCTACCCAATCACCTTACGGAAAATTCTGATTGACTTGAAAGACGACGATTCACCCATTTACTTGGGCGAATGTAATTAGAAGCCTGTTTTCTTTCCACAATTTTATTCTTTAATAACCCGGTCTGATATTTGATGCTCAGCCTGCTATTGTATTTTTTTGTGAACTACCTTCACTAAAGGTATAATAACAGTGTTAACTAAAGTTTCTTTCCATTCCAAAAGGATTCATCATGCGTGAAGGTTTCTTGTCTAATGACCAAATGCTCTTCCTGCAAAAAGAAAAACGCAGCCTGCAAAACGTGCATGCAGCTTTGAGCCATTTTTCTTTGCCCGCAGAGGACCTCAGTAAACTGCAAAACGCCATCGCGCAGCTGGACGAACTTTTCCTGATCGTCACCGCGGGAGAATTCAATGCCGGCAAAAGCGCGCTCATCAATGCCCTCCTAGGCGAACGCGTGCTTGAAGAAGGCGTGACCCCAACCACTGCTCAAGTAACGCTCCTGCGTTGGGGTCAGGAAAACACCCGCACCATCGTCGACGAAGGCTTTGCTATCGTCACCTATCCCCTGCCCCTGCTCAAAGAGCTCAATATGGTCGATTCGCCCGGTACCAACGCGATCAATCGCCAGCACGAGCGTCTCACCAGCGACTACGTCCCCCGCTCCGACCTGGTCTTATTCGTCACTTCTGCGGAACGTCCGCTCACGCAAAGCGAGCGCGTCTTCCTCGAGAAAATTCTGACCTGGGGCAAGAAAATCAGTCTGGTCGTCAACAAGACCGACATTCTCGAAGGGGATGAAGCAGTTGAGCAGGTGCGCGAATTTGTCAGCACCAACGCAGAGATGATCCTGGGCTACCAGCCCGAGATCTTCATGGTCTCTGCCAAACAAGCCCAGCTGGCACAAAATACCTCCGACCCCACTGAAGCCGCGCGTCTGCGTCAGCTCAGCGGTATCGACAACCTGGAAGGCTATATCACCCAGACTCTTGACGACAAAAAACGGTTGGAACTCAAATTGCGCAACCCTATTGGCGTGGCATCCAACCTTGAAAGGACCGCCTCTCAGGCCATCGACCTACAGATCACCGACATGCAGCAAGATTCCGCCCTCACAGCCGACCTTGAAACCACCATTTCACAGTACCAGCAGGGCTTGCTCGCTGAGATCCCGCCGCGTCTGGCCGAGGTAGAAAATATACTGATCAATTTTGAAAACCGCGGGCTCGATTTCTTCGACCGCACCATGAAACTGACCAATATCTTCAATCTCGCTAAAACTGACAAGATTAAAGAACAATTCCAGGAAGAAGTGCAGGGCGATGTTTCACAGGCGATCGATAACAAAGTGCGCGGTATGATCGATTGGATGGTCGACAAAGACCTGAACACCTGGTACCTGGTGGCAGGAGCGATGGAACGCCGCCAGGTTCAAAGCCAACACGATCTTCCAGGCAGACAATCTCCTCAGGCCGCCCGCCGGCAAGAGTTGATCGAAAACGTCAGCCGCACGATCAAACTGATCGTGAACCGCTATGACCGCAAGCAAGAAGCCGAACAACTGGCTGATTATGTCCAGGAGTCCGTCGCCCAGACAGCCCTCTTTGGTATTGGCGCGCTCGGAGTCGGCGCAATGGTCGCCACCGTTTTGACCACCAAAGCCCTGGACGTGACCGGTATTGTCACCGCCGGTACCCTGGCTGTGCTCGGTCTTTTCGTGATCCCCTACAAGCGCAAACAGGCCAAAGAAGATTTCAAAGCCAAAATGGCTGAATTGCGCGACACCCTCAATGAAACTCTGTCTACCACCTTCACCAAAGAGGCTGACAGCGCGGTGGTAAGATTGAGAGATAACATCTCACCCTACTTTGAGTATGTCAAAAGCGAACAAAACAGGCTCGATACCAGCCGCACCACCTTGCAGGGGTTGCACGAAGAGCTGAGCGAGCTTGACGTCGAGATCGACCAGGTCGTGCGATAGAGCCGCCGCAAGCAGATTGATACAATAATGCGCGAAGAAAACGACCTGCCCATCAGAGAGGCCCGTGAAACGGTTTACCAGAGCGATTATCTCAAGCTCCACCTCGACCGTGTTCGGCAGCCCAATGGCGCCATCATCGAACGTTTCCACTACATTGAATTTCCAGGCTCCGCGGCCGGTGTGGTGGTTCAAAATGAGCAAAGACAGGTGCTGCTTTGTCGTGTCCCCCGTTACGCCACCAACACCTGTGGTTGGAGTGTGCCTGCCGGCGGGGTCGAAGCCGGCGAAGACCCCTTGGCGTGCGCTCGCAGGGAAGTGCGGGAAGAGACTGGCTTTGATTCCTTCAATCACCGTCTCATCTACAGCTATCACCCCCAGGCCGGCAGCAGCAACAAGCAGTTCCACATCTTTTTCTGTGAAGTTGGTCAGGAAACCGGTCAGCCCGACCCGGATGAAATCAGCGAAGTGCGCTGGTTCAGTCGTGAAGAAGTCGAAGCCTTGATCGATCGCGGCGAGCTGGAAGACGGCCTTGGCCTGACTGCCTTGCTCTTCTGGCTGCGAGATTAATCGTCATTGAGATCTGTCATGGGGGGCAGTCAGTTTGCGCGCTGACCAGCTGAACGTGTTCCTGCGGCGTGATAAGCCATAGCTGGAGGCTGTAGAACCATCCAAAACCAATAATCCATTAAAATCAATTTATGCCAAACCAGCCCAACCACACACCCAAACCCAAAACCGCTCAAACTCTCTTTTGGCTTGGCATGGCTTTTTACCTGCTTACCCGTTTGATCGCCCTGGATAAGTTCCCCATCTATTTCTTTTCTGACGAAGCTATCCAAACCATGTCCGCTTTTGACCTGATCAATCGCGGATTTAGAGACGTTCAAGGCAACCTTTTGCCAGTCTTCTTTGAAAACGGGCAGCAATTTAACCTTTCTCTTTCGGTCTGGCTGCAGGTTTTGATCGCTTGGCTGCCCCGCTCTGTTTGGCTCACGCGCGGATTGCCGGCACTGATCAGCCTGGTCTTTCCGCTTTCAATCTCGCTTTGGGCTCGGGAATTCCTCAAGAGCAAACATTGGTGGTTGATACCTCTGCTCATCAGCTCGCTACCAGCCTGGTTTTTGCATTCCCGGACCGCTTTCGAAACTTCGCTCGGCGTCAGTTTTTACAGCCTTTTCCTGTTCTTCTACCTGCAATATCGTTCGAAACACCGAAAAAGCCTTCCTTTAGCCCTTTTGTTTGGCGCCTGCGCTTTTTATGCTTACGCGCCGTTGCAGCTGGTGATGGTTGCCGCCGGGCTGGTGCTCTTGCTGGTCGACTGGCGTTACCATCTTCAAGACAAAAAGAGCCTTTTGCAAGGTTTTCTGACACTGCTGCTCGTTACGACACCATACTTCGCTTTCCATCTGCGCCATCAACAAGCACTGGGCACCCATCTGCATTTGCTCCGTTCCTACTGGCTCAGCAGCATTCCCCTCTTAAACAAACTGGGTATTTTCCTGGGCAAGTGGCTACAGGGTCTGAACCCGCTCTACTGGTTCTTTCCGAATCAAACAGACCTGATCCGACACCAGATGAAAGGTCTCGGGCACCTGCCCTGGTTTTTCCTGCCCTTCTTTCTGGTGGGTTTGTCGCAATCCATCAAGAACTGGAAAGAACCCGCCTGTCGCTTCCCGCTGATTGCCTTACTGGTTGCACCTTTAGGGGCTGCGATTGCCGATATTGCCATCACCCGTGTTTTAGTGATGGTTGTGCCCTTCAGCCTGCTCATTTTCCTCGGGTTGGACCAAACGCTCGAGTTTCTACGGGGAAAAAACCTCCTGAAAAACTTGCCGGCATATTTCTCTGCGATTGCCATTGCCATTTTTTCGATCTGGATGGGTTGGTACGCGATCGTGAAAGGACCGCTTTGGTATTCGGACTATGGGCTCTATGGTATGCAGTGGGGTGGGCAGCAGTTGAGCCAGAAAATCAGTGAATTCATCCAGGATAACCCACAATCAAAACTGAAATTAAGCCCTGGCTGGGCGAACAACACGGATATCATCATGCGCTATTTCCTCGGCGACCCCCTGCCCCTTGAGGTTGGCACGATCCGCGAATACGACCTGTATTACCAGGAACTTGACTCCAACCAGGTATTCATAATCACGCCAGAGGAGTACAGCTGGCTGGTCCAGAACCCTAAATTCGACCAGATCGAAGTGCTCGACAGCCTGAATTGGCCGGACGGGCGTAAAGGCTTTACCTTCCTTCGGCTTGCGTACTCACCGGAAGCCAGGCAGATTTTTGAAGTTGAATTGCAGCAGCGTCGCCAGCCTGAGGTAAGCGAATTTGACCTGCTCGGTCAGCAAGTGAACATCACCTATTCCCGCCTCGACCTGGGCACGATCGCCCATATTTTTGATGGCGATAACGCCACACCATTGCGCACGTTGGAAGCCAAC
>Ga0265293_10011653_pt1 | contig 11889 bp, 8 predicted proteins | sample Munlanlewell138R_FD_192505 | JGI IMG/M metagenome (GOLD analysis project Ga0265293, IMG submission 192505) | Leachate microbial communities from a municipal landfill in Southern Ontario, Canada - Leachate well 138R | ecosystem: Engineered > Solid waste > Landfill > Unclassified | place: Canada... | reverse complement strand
TGATGGTCTCGCGCAGTGCCAGCGCGGGCGCCAGCTTGCGGTTGGAGATGGCGTCCTTCCGTAGGTACTTGGGCGCCGCGTCGTCCTCCCCCTTCGGCACCAGCTCGCCGCTGAGGCGCGCCAATGGGGACGCCAGCACGGTGCCCACCAGCGCCACCGCCAAGTTGAAGAACGTGTGCGCGTTGGCTATCTCGCGCGCGGCGCCGCCGCCTATAGCGGCCACCAGGTCGGTAATGGGCTCCACGAAGAGACCCACCGCTAGCGCGCCCACCGCCCTGACGAGCATTTGCATGAGGGCGGCGCGCTGCGCGGAAGCGTCGAAAGTGCGCGAGACGAGTAGGGGCATGAGCGAACTGCCCGCGTTACCACCGGCTACGAGCGCTATGGCGGTGGAGAGGCTCACGCCGTCGGACAGGTAGAGGCCGAGCCCCAGCGCGGTGACCGCGTTGCCGCTGGAGAGGATGGCGCCGAGAGCCGCACCTATGACCAGCATGGCCAGCGGCCGGTTGTTAGCCGCCTCGATAAGCATGCTGAAGAGCTCGCCGCCAGCCAGCGCGGTCATGGAGTCCACGGTCACGTCCAGGCCCAGGAACAGCAGGCCAGCGCCCAGCAGGAGCGTGCCCGGCTGCTTGAAGCGCTGCCACAGCGAGGAGAAGTAGCCGACGCCGATCATGGCCCAGGCGTAAGCGCCCAGACTGAACGCCGCCAGTTGAATAGCCAACGTGGCGCCCAGCTTGGCGCCCAGCAGCAAGGCTATACCGGCGGATACGCCGATCAGGCCGCCACCTACCAGGCCCAGCGCCGTCATGGCGGTAGCCGTGCCGCTCTGCGTGGCAGCGGCCACGCCGGTGCCGGTGAGGAGCGCGTGGAAGGGCGAACGCGTGGCGGCCGACATGAGCCGCCTGGCGGACGGCCCGAGCATCTCCTGCAACGCCCCAGCGATCTTATGGATGCCGAGCAGGAAGAGCGCCAAGCCACCTATGGCGGTCAGCAGCAAGGCAGGCCTCTTCTACAAGTCTCACAAGTTGCGAAGCCAGCCGGCGTAGCAGCTATTGGTCGGGCAGCGGGCGCGGGCGGGCCGCCACGTCGCGGGTCGTGATCCATCGTTCTCGTTCCTGCTCGTTTAGAACCGAGCCGTTCTCTCTCCACGTTGTCGTGGTGAGGAGCCGTCGGGGCGGGTCCTGCGGGGGCGCCTGACTGGCTCCGTGGTTCAGCAGTTTACGCCCACCAGCGGCCGCGGCGGAGTACCGTACCCGCCCTATGCAAGAAAAAAGGTTAATCGTGCATGTTTGTACAAAGGCTGCGCCTGAAAGTGGTGGCAGGTTCCGCCCGTCTGCTGGTACGGTATCCCTGCAAGCAAAAACCTGCATACCCGGAGGAGGGTTCTTTATGCGTAGATTGGTCGTCCCTATTCTCGTCGCATTATTGACCGTGAGCGGCCTCGCGCTGGCTCAGGACACCGTCAAGGTTGGGGTCATCACCAGCCTCACCGGCCGCTTCGCTGAGTTCGGCGAGCAGCACCAAGCCGGTATCCAGGCCGCGCTCGAGGACGTTAACGCCGCCGGTGGCGTCAACGGCGCCACGCTCGAGGTCGTCTACGAGGACGACATCTCCGAAGTGAACGCCGCTCTGGCCGCCGCCGAGACGCTCGTCAACCAGAACCTGCCCCTCGTCATGGGCGCCTACTCCTCGTCCATCACCAACCCGCTGGCGCAGTACTTCACCCGCCAGCAGCGCCCCTTCCTCGTCTTCACCTCCGGTGACGACGCCATCACCCGCCCCGGCTCCGACTGGGTCTTCCGCCTGAACCAGCCCTCGTACGCGTACGGCGACGTGCTCTTCGGCGTGTTCGAAGCCCTCAACGAGCAGCACGGCGACGGTTACATCGACACCATCGCGGTCATCCACGGTAACGGCGCCTTCGAGGTCTCGGTCGCCGACGCTGTCGACCAACTGGCCGAGGAGCGCGGCTTCACCGTAGTGGCGCGCCAGGACTACGACCAGACGGGCGCCGACTTCCGCCCTATCCTCAACCGCTTCCAGGGCCTCAACGCCGACGTGGTGTTCATGGTCAGTTACGCCGCCGACTCCGTGGCCCTCATGCGCCAGATCGCTGAAGTGGGCCTCAACGCCAAGGTGTTCGCGGGCGGCGCCGCCGGCTTCGCTCTGCCTAACTTCATCGAGGGCTCGGGCCCGGCCGCCGACTACGTGTTCACCGCCACCATGTGGACCAAGGACGTGCCCTACCCCGGCGCTCAGGAACTGAACGACCGCCTGCAGGCCATCCTCGGCCGCACGCCCTCCTACCACGCAGCCCAGGCGTACGCGTCCATCATCACCGCCGCCGACGTGCTCTCGCGCGCCGCGTCCTTCTCGCCCGCCGACGTGCGCGAAGCGCTGCTCGCCACCGACATGCCGAACACCGTTTACGGCCCGATCAACTTCTCCGACTACGCTGGCTATAAGAACCAGGCCTCCCTGCCGGCCGTGGCCGAGCAGGTCGTGGACGGCGAGTTCGTGACCGTGTACGTGAACGGCGAAGTCGTAGCCCCCATGCTCGAGACGCCCGCCTGGGCCGACCGCTGAGCTAAGGCGCGGTAGCGGACGTTGGACTCCCTGATCCCCTTCCTTCAGAACCTCAGCGGTGGGCTGCTGATAGGCGGCATCTACGCGCTGATCGGCGTTGGGCTGTCGCTCATCTTCGGCGTCATGAAGGTCATCAACTTCGCTCACGGCGAGTTCGTGATCCTCGGGATGTACGTGGCCATAGTGCTGTTCAACCAGCTCGGCCTCGACCCGTACGTGTCGCTGCTCATAGCGGCGCCCGCCGGCTTCCTGGTGGGGGTCATACTCCAACGTCTGCTCATCGCGCGCCTGGTCGACATACCGGGCGACAGCACCCTGCTCCTAACGCTGGGCCTCGGCTTGGTCATAGCCAACGTGCTCTTCCTCATCTTCGGGGCCGAGCCGAAGTCCATCTACGTGCCTTACGCCATTCAGACCGTTATGGTCGGCGGCGTCAGGCTGCCAGTGGCGCAGCTCATAGCCGGCGCCGTCACTCTGGTCCTCATCACCGCGCTGTGGTTACTGCTCACGCGCACAGAAATAGGTCGCGCCATCAGAGCCACCTCGCAGAACCGGCTCGGAGCCGAGCTGGTAGGTATCAACACCCCGCGTATTCACGCCATGGTGTTCGGCCTAGGCATGGCGCTGGCGATGGCTGCCGGCGTCATCCTGGCGCCGCTCCTGTTCGCCATCCCCACGGCCGGCGCCGCCTACACCCTGAAGGCGTTCGTCGTCACCGTACTGGGCGGCCTCGGCAGCGTGCCGGGCGCCATCGGTGGCGGGCTGCTGCTCGGCATCGTCGAGTTCATGGGAGCCTCTTATCTTTCCTCGAGTTACCGCGACGCCTACGGCCTCTTCGCCTTCCTTCTCGTCCTTCTCCTCAGGCCTGAGGGCCTGTTCGGCCGCACGGTGAAGCGCGTATGACGGACACCCCCGACTCCCCCGCCGTCCAGCCAACGGGCGCTCGCGGCGGCATACTGGCGTCGCCATGGCCGCGCCTGCTGCTCGTAGGCGTAGCCTTCGGCGCGTGGTACTTCCTGTTCCCTTCGTATCTAACCTTAGGCATCACCCTCATGCTGCTGGCGGGGTGGGCGTCCGCCTGGGACCTCCTGGGCGGCTGGTCCGGCCAGGCCAGCCTGGGGCACGCCGCCTTCGTGGGCCTCGGCGCCTACACGGTGGCGGTAACCGCCTCCCGCTTCGACTTAGCGCCCTGGTGGTCGGCGCTGCTAGCCATGGGCTTCGCAGCCATACTGGCGTTCCTATGGGGCCGGCTTACCTTCGGGCTCCGAGGATCTTATTTCGTACTCAGCACCATAGCCATCGCCGAGATCCTGCGGCTGGTGGCCATCAACGAGCGTCAACTCACGGGCGGCGCCGTCGGCATCTTCATCTTCAGCCTCAAGGAGCCGTTCGGGCTGGACCTCTTCAGCCGCCACGTGGAGTTCTGGCTCTCGCTCGGTTACATGCTGCTGGTCATGGTGGTGGTGGCGCTAGTAACGCGCGGCCGCCTGGGTTACCAGATGCGCGCCGTGCGCGAGGACGAAGCGTCCGCGCAGGCGGCCGGCATCAACCCCATCTCCGTCAAGTCGTGGGCGTTCATCATCTCCGGGGCGCTCACCGCGCTGGGCGGCACCATCTACGGCATCTTCCTCTCCGCCCTGCAGCCCCTCCCCATGTTCGAGCTGCACCTCTCCGTGCGGATCGCGCTGGTGGCCATCATCGGCGGGCGCGGCACGCTCTTCGGCCCACTCATAGGCGCCGCCTTGATCACCCTGGCCAGCGAACTGTTCCGCACCACCTTCGCCCAGGCCAACCTGCTCATATACGGATTACTCATCGTGCTCGTGGTGCTGTTCATGCCGCGAGGCATTCTCGGCGAGATCGAGCGCCGCATCGTGAGGAGGCGTTATGCCAAGAGCACTCGAGGCTAACAACATCACGGTGCAGTTCGGCGGCCTCACGGCGGTCAACAACGTGTCGCTCACCCTCGACGAGGGCGCCATCCTGGGCCTCATCGGCCCCAACGGCGCCGGCAAGTCCACGCTCTTCAACGCCCTCACCGGTTACGCCAAGAACAAGGGCATCGTGTCGTTCTACGGGCGCAGGGTGGACCGCATGGCGCCGTACGCGCGCACCCGGCTGGGTATGGGGCGCACGTTCCAGATCGAAAGGCCGTTCGAGGGCCTCACCGTGCTCGAGAACGTGCTCATCCCCGCGTTCCTGCACACGCCTAGCCGCGCTCAGGCGGAGGCCAGGGCAATGCAAGTGCTGGAGCAGGTGGGCCTGGCCGACCGTTACCTGCAGCCCTCGTCCGACCTCAACCTGGCGCGGCGCCGCCGGCTGGAGCTAGCTAAGGCGCTGGCCACCGAGCCCAAGGTGCTATTCCTCGACGAGCTGATGGCGGGCCTCAACCCGCCTGCGCTGAAGGAGATGATCGCTTTCGTGCGCGGCCTGGCCAGCTCGGGCATAGGCATCATCATGGTCGAGCACATCATGGAAGCCGTCACGGACCTGTGCCAGGACGTGATCGTGCTGGCTTTCGGCGAGAAGATCGCGCACGGCGCGCCCGCCGAGGTCATGAACGACGAACGCGTGGTCGAGGCGTACCTGGGTGGAGGCGACGATGACGACTGACATTGGCCAGCCACCCGCAGAGCAGGAGCGCATCCTTAACGTCGTAGAAGCCGACCTGGGCTACGGCGAGCTGCAGGTAGTGTTCGGGGTCTCGCTGCACGTGGGCAGCCACGAACTGGTGGGGCTAGTGGGCGGCAACGGCAGCGGCAAGTCCACCATCCTGCGCGCCGTGTCGGGCATGATCAAGCCGCTAGGCGGGCAGATCGTGTTCAAGGGCGAGCAGGTGGGCGGCCTCAAGCCGCACGACCTGGCGCTGCGCGGGCTGGCGCACGTGCCCATGGGCCGGCAGCTGTTCGGCGACATGACGGTGGAGGAGAACCTCTCGTTAGGCGCCTACCTGCCGCCCGCGCGCAAGCGGCGCGATGAAGGGTTCGAGAAGGTGTACGGCCTCTTCCCCGACCTGTACACCAAGCGCAAGGCGGCGGCCGGCTCGCTGTCGGGCGGTCAGCAGCAGATGGTGGCCATCGGCCGCGCGCTCATGCTGCACCCCACCATGCTCATCATGGACGAACCCAGCCTCGGCTTGGCGCCGCTACTGGTGCGCGAGGTCATGCAAGTAATCCGCAGCGTGGCCGAGACGGGCCTGCCCATCCTGCTGGTGGAGCAGAACGTCACCCAGGTGCTCAAGATCGCCGACCGCGCCTACGTGCTCGATAACGGCCGGCTGGTGCTGGATGGCCCATCTGAGAAACTGCGCGGCGACCCCATGATCAGGCGCGCCTACCTGGGGCTCTAGGGCCAACGCAGAAGCGCAACCAAGGCGCGCCGCGCCGCATGTGCGGTCACGGCGCGCCACTGCGCGGACCCTGCGTCAGGGCGGTGGGCCCTGCGTCAGAACAGGTCGTCGCTGGTGATGGGCTTGGTCTTCTTGGTGTAGTTGGTGGGCCGCTTATGGAAGAAGTCGTAATGCTTGCCCGCCAACACCTCCTCCTCGAACCAGCGCGTCTCGGCCACCAACGCCTCGTCTGGCGTGAACACAGGCGCCACGCCCACCGCCTCCAGCGACTGGTTGAAGCGCTGCTGCAGGTAAGCGTCCATGACGGGGCGGGGTAGGAAGTCGAGCTCGCCGGCCTCGAAGATCCAGTCGAGCACCCCGCGCTCCGCCTCGTAACTGGCGCGGCAGGCGTAACGCACCCGCTCGCCGAAGGCGGCGTCGAACCAGTCGGGCCGCTCCTCCCTGAGGATGTTCACCAGCTGGTAACCGAACATGCCGTGGATCTGCTCCTCTTTACTGGTGGCCTCAACTATGTTGGCGATGCCCTTGAACAGGTTCCGGTGCCGGTTGAAGCCCTTCATGATGAGGAACTGCCCGAACAGGCTCACGTGCTCGATGAAGGCGCTGAACAGCAGCAGGCGCAGCGCGGCCTCGCGACCTACCTGCTCGGGTTCCAGCTCGCCCGCCGGCAGCGGCTTCAGGTGCGAGTTGAGGAACAGCACCCGCTGCTTGAAGGCCGGGAACTGGTCCAGCCGTTCGAACTCACCGTTGAGGCCCAGTAACTCCAGCAGGTGCGCGTAGGCGTCCTGGTGCCGCACCTCGCTCTCGGCGAACGTGTAGCCCACGGCGCCAACCTCGGGCTTGGGGTAGGTCTTGAAGATGTCGCCCCAGAACGTCTTAACGGCTACTTCCACCTGAGCTATGGCCAGCATGGTGTTCTTGATGGCGTTGCGTTCCGCGTCAGAAACGCCCACCCGGTAGTCGTGCACGTCGTCGGTGAGGTTGAACTCGGTGTGCAGCCAGTACGAGTGACGTATGGCGTCGCGGTACGCCAGCAGCTCCGGGTACTCGGCGGGCCTCAGGCTGAGCCGCGGCTCGGTGAGGCTGCGGCGGGTGACGGCGGGTGCGGCGGCGGGCGCTGCGGCGCGCACGGCAGTGGCCTCTGCGCTCATGCTCACGCCTCGCACACGGTGCACGTGAGCAGGTCGCGGTTGAACTCCTGCGCTGCGTTGACGCTGTGCTGGTAGTAGAGGCTCTTGACGCCGCGCCGCCACGCCTCGAGGTACAGGCCGTTGAGGTCCCTGGTGGGCGTGGCCGGGTGGATCATGAGGTTGAGCGACTGCCCCTGGTCGATGAACTCCTGCCGCTGCCCGGCCTGCACTATGAGGTCCAGCTGGCTGACTTCCGGGAAGGTAGCGAAGACGCTCTTCTCGTCAGTCGTCAGGAAATCGAGGTGCTGCACGCTGCCGTCGTGCTCCAGCACGGAACGCCACACGCTCTCAGTGTCCCTGCCCTTCTCCACCAGCAGCTGCTTCAAAGCTGGGTTGCGGAAGGTGGTCACGGACTTGGCCAGGTCGCGCACGTAGTAGTTGGAGCGCATGGGCTCGATGGACTGCGACACCTGCCCGAGGATGAACGAGCTGGAGGTGGTGGGCGCCACGGCCATGAGGGTGGCGTTACGGCGGCCATAGCCCTCCAGAACCTCCGGCTCGCCGTAGCGGCGGCTGAGGTCGGCGGACGCCTCGTAGGCGGCGGCGCGGATGTTCTTGAAGATGCGCCGGTTGAGCGAGGCGGCCATGAGGCTGCCGAACGCCACCATGCGCGACTGCAGGTAAGAGTGCCAGCCGAGCACGCCGAGCCCTAAGGCGCGGTGCTTGACGGCGAAGGCGCGGGCGCGGCCGAGGTGCGGGATGGCGGCCGTCTTCTCTATGAACTCGCTCATGACCGCGTCCAGGAACTGCACCAGCGTCTGCACCGCGTCGGTGTGCTCCCACTCATCGAAGTACAGCAGGTTCATGCTCGAGAGGCAGCACACGAACGATTCGTCCTCGGCTACGGGCAGCATGATCTCGCTGCACAGGTTGCTGGAACGGATGGCCAACCCGCAGTCCCGGTACACGTCGGCGGCGCCGCGGTTGGCGTTGTCCTCGAACAGTATGTACGGCATGCCGACCTCGTTGCGGGCCTGCAGCACGCGGGCCCACAACTGGCGCTTCTCCTGGTCGCCGGCCGCCATGGCCTCCAGCCAGGCGTCCTTGACCGTAACGCCGAAGAAGAGGTTCTGGATCTGGTTGCCGTCGGCCCGGATCTCGAGGAACTCGCGGGTATCGGGGTGATCGATCGGCAGGTACGCCGCGCACGAGCCGCGCCGCGTGGCGCCCTGCTTGGTTACGTCGATCAGGGTGTCGAAGAGGCGCATGAAGTTCACGGCGCCTTCGCTCTGGCCGTTATCGGTGATGGGGCTGCCGCGGCCGCGCACGTCGCCGAAGTAGGCGCTGGTGCCGCCGCCGTACTTGCTCATCATGCCCACTTCGGTGGCGGCGCCCAGGATGCCGTCCATGCTGTCGGGCACGTACGAGCCGAAGCACGATATGGGCAGGCCCCTGTTCAGCCCGAAGTTGGCCCATACGGGCGAGGCCAGCGAGTACCAGCCGCGGCTCATGTAATCCAGGAACTTGTCGGCGAAGCCGTGCATGCCGGGTAGCAGCTGCTCGGCGCGCTGCGCGATCTGCTGTAAACGCTGTTCGGGGGTAACACCGGGCAGCAGGTAACCGCCCGCCAGGAACGCGCGGCTCTGATCGTTGAGCCATTCGAAAGGCGGCCTGGCACTACGGACCTCGGAGCGGCTAGGGCCGCCCCAGGGAAGCTTCACCACTGTGTCTGCTGCGCGGATCACTGCTGCACCACTCTCCGCCCTTCCATCGAGGGCCAAGGCACTTACCGCGCGGCGGGTACTCGGACTCCCGCGCCCCGGTTAGTGGGGCACGGATACCGTTGCGGGACAGTGCTGGGTTCGCACCAGCTTCCCCCGACGCCCGTGCTGGGCGTCCCCTCTTGGCAGAGGGGCGACGCGGCTAGGTACTACAGCTTGTAGTACGTGGCAGTGAGCATACAGCTTATGGACGTAGCCTGTCCATCAGGATTACGTTGTTCTCAGTCGCGGCTGCCCATGAACATGGAGATGTAGTAGAGCAGGTACATGACCGAGGTGGCGGCGGCGGCCACGTACGTGAGCGCGGCGGCGTTGAGCACCTGCTTGGTGCCGGCCACCTCGCTGGTGGTAGCGATACCCAGCGCCTGCAACTGCTGCCCGGCGCGGCGGCTGGCGTCGTACTCGACCGGCAGGGTGACGACCTGGAACAGCACGGCGGCGCCGAAGAGGATGACGCCTATCTGGATGAGGCCCGTGAAGCTCAGCATGAAGCCGCCGATGATGAGCCACGGCGCGAAGCGCGCGCCCAGGTTGGCCACCGGCACGAGCGCGGAGCGGATCTTGAGGGGCCCGTACGCCTTGGCGTGCTGTATAGCGTGACCCACCTCGTGGGCGGCCACGGCGTGCGCGGCCACGCTGGCGGTGCGGTAGTTGTTGGTGCTCAGGCGCACGACCTTCTTAGTGGGGTCGTAATGGTCGGTTAGCTGGCCCGGTACTTCCTCCACCGCCACGTCAGCCAGGCCGTTGGCGCGGAGGATGGTGCGCGCCGTTTCGGCGCCGGACAGCCCGGAAGCGGCTGGTTGCTGTTGCCAGCGGGCGTAGGTGTTGCGCAGGTACATCTGAATCAGCAGGGTCGCGGCGAGCGTGACTATGAAGATGACTAGCATCAGTTAGAACTCCTAGTAACTAGCGCCCAGAGGCGTGACGTGGGGCGCGGGGTCTTAGAACGAGATTACACGCTCTGGCACGGCTCTTCATGTGCACGCGCGACTTGCACGTGAACATATCTCGGACCGATTCCGAATATTAAAACACGACGAAACTCGTCTGAATGTGGGGCCAACGCCTCAGGTATGGGTTACCAACAGAGAAAGTCATGGGACGAACCGGCAGGAACTGTGGGGCTTACGTCCCTGGCCGGTATGCCTAACCCCGTCTTAATGTGGAGTCCGATGTCCAGGATGGAACAAGGCTTCCAACGTTCAGAGCAGGAGGTGCGCCTGACAGTCCGTCGCCCACGCCACAGCGCAGAAAGCTCCCCGAGCAAGCCGAAGCGCCACGGCTCCTCTCCCCTTAGCAACAACGGAGGAAGTTAATGAAGAAACAACATTGGCTGCTACTGGTTCTCGGGCTAGCGCTCGTGACAGCCGGCCTCGTCTTGGCGCAAGGAGCTCGCAGCGCCACCCGGACCGCTAGCGACGCGGCCGCACGCACCTACGTTGCGCCCGGCGTTCATGACGACTTCTATGCGTTCGTCTCAGGCGGCTTCAACGGTCAGATGAGCGTGGTCGGTCTGCCGTCCGGACGCACCCTGAAGACCATCCCCGTCTTCAGCCAGTTCGGCGAGAACGGCTACGGCTACTCGGAAGAGACCAAGGCCATGTTCAACACGTCGTACGGGCCCGTGTACTGGGACGACTCGCACCACGTGCAGATGTCCATGACCAACGGCGTGCCCGACGGCCGTTACGCGTTCATCAACGGTAACAACACGCCGCGCATCGCCCGCATCGACCTCAAGACCTTCGAAACGGTCGAGATCATCGAGCTGCCTTACGTGGCCGGTAACCACCCCTCGCCGTTCGTGACCATGAACACCGAGTACCTGGTGGGCGGCACGCGCTTCAGTGTCCCCGTCCCCAACCGCGACATGCCCATAGCCGAGTACGAAGGCAACTTCAAGGGCATGCTCACGTTCGTGGCCATGGAGCCCGACACCGGGCATATGGACATAGGTTTCCAGATCCTCATGCCGGGCTTCGACTACGACCTGGCGCACTGCGGTAAGGGCCCCTCGGCCGACTGGTGCTTCTTCAGCTCCTACAACTCCGAGGAAGCCCACACACTCAAGGAAGTCAACTCCTCGCAGCACGACAAGGACTTCGTGGCGGCCGTCAACTGGCGCCGCGCCGAGCAGTGCGTCGCCGAAGGCGCCGCCCAGCAGATGGACGCGCGTTACGCGATCAACCGCCTGAACGAAACCACCCACACGGCCACCACCCAGTGGGGCGACAGCACCACCGTCCTCCTGCCCGAGAACTGCGAAGGCCTCGTGTACTTCATGCCCACCCCGAAGTCGCCGCACGGCGTCGACGTGGACCCCACGGGCCAGTACATCGTGCCTGGCGGTAAGCTCTCCGCCACCATCGCCGTCCACGGCTTCGACAACATGCTCACCGCTATCGCTAACGAGGATTACGAAGGCCACTCGTACGGCATCCCCATCCTCTCGTTCGACACCACGGTCGCCGGTCAGGTCGAGCGCGCCTGCCTCGGGCCGCTACACAACGAGTTCGACAGCAAGGGCAACGTTTACACCAGCTGCTTCCTCACCTCCGAGATCATCAAGTGGGAACTCGACACCTTCGAGGTCGTTGACCGCATGCCCGTCTACTACTCCGTCGGTCACCTCATGATCCCGGGTGGCGACAGCATGCAGCCGTGGGACACGTACGTCCTGGCCATGAACAAGATCACCAAGGACCGTTACCTGCCCACCGGCCCCGAACTGGCGCACTCCGCGCAGCTGATCGACATCAGCGGCAACACCATGCAGATGCTCCTCGACTTCCCCACCCTGGGTGAGCCTCACTACGCTCAGGCCGTACCCGCGGAACTCGTGGCTCCGAACAGCCAGATGATCTACAGCCTGGCCGACAACCAGCACGAGTACGTGGTGAAGAGCGAAGCCGACGTGCGCGTCGAGCGCGACGGTAACGACGTCCACATCTACATGACCGCCATCCGCTCGCACTTCGCGCCTGACGTCATCGAAGGCGTCAAGCTCGGCGACACCGTCTACTGGCACATCACCAACCTCGAG
>Ga0265293_10011647_pt1 | contig 11893 bp, 17 predicted proteins | sample Munlanlewell138R_FD_192505 | JGI IMG/M metagenome (GOLD analysis project Ga0265293, IMG submission 192505) | Leachate microbial communities from a municipal landfill in Southern Ontario, Canada - Leachate well 138R | ecosystem: Engineered > Solid waste > Landfill > Unclassified | place: Canada... | reverse complement strand
AATATACCCGCAAGTGACTGCTGACCTCCGAGCACATTGCATGGAGATCATTCAACAGTGACGAGCAAAAATATGTTGTTCCTTCTTTTCTGGAAAACCAAGGGTGCTCTCCACAAACTGTCCTCAATAACCCTATGTTGGCGCTCCCTCTACCTCGCCTCCACCCCCAACATCGCATGCAGATAACAAGCAAAGTCTCCTATCTCTTTACGATCCTCCGTAAGCATATCACACCAACTTGCATCCCTGTCTATCCTCCCAAGATATCGGGCTAAGGAGTTGCATGAACCTATGAAGGCATCGTGGGCAATCGTCCTGGCTTCATCCATCTGGATTCGAGCTTCGATATCCATAAGCTGCCAATTGGTGCGACGTCTTGCGTAATCAACGGCCAGTTTTACTAGGTCACGATAGAGCATTTCTGCGTCCTCGTCACCTTTGGTTGCGGCATTGAGTTTCTGGTAGATTTCTCTTGCGGTACTGTATTCCATGGTAAACGCTCCCTTCATTGGCGCATATTATTTAAGTTCCCATGAATCTGAGTCATTTATGGTCAACCAAACCTTGTCGGCAGGCGATCTGCACCTCCCACAAAAAGAACGAACATGGTCAAGAAGGGTTTTCCTAACGCCTGCCGAAAACGTAAACGTGATAACCATTTTTAACCAAAACATGGCTCGTACAATACTATCTCGATCGTAGTACATAAAAATTCTTAAGGAGGAGTCCAATGGAAACCATTTTTATGCCCACCAAGACTGCGGAGGACTGGAAGGAGTTTTTAGCAAAACCAGATCTTCACTGGAAAACTGGCTTTTCTGCTAAGGCGTTAGCTTATTCTTGGCAGGAGGCCGATGGCTTCCCTACGCCCGTGCAAAAAGTACTCAATAACTCGGGGCTTAAAGATGCCCAGCTTCTATTCGGATTCCCGGAGTGGAAAACTCCACTTCCCGGTGGCAAAACTGCTTCCCAAAGTGACATTTACGCAATCGCAAAATCTAATGATGGACTGATAAGCATAGCGGTTGAAGGGAAAGTCAACGAAGGCTTTGGCCAAACCGTCATTGAATGGAAGCAAAACGGCAGCGAAGGTAAGGAAGAACGACTGCATTTCCTAATTCGGAAGCTTGGTTTAAAGAACAAAAATATCGATAAAATACGTTACCAGCTACTACATAGAACTGCTGCGGCATTAATTGAAGCTCATAAGATTATCGCGCCAAATGCCCTTTTGTTAGTTCACTCTTTTAGTGAGCAAGACGAGTCGTTTGCGGACTTTGCCGAATTGGTCAGTTTATACGGATTACAAGCTACTAAAGATGCCATCGTTGGACCGGTAGAGATAGATGGCACTAACTTGTACTTTGGCTGGGTTACGGGTGATCAACGATTCTTGAACAAGTGAACTACCTCTACCTAGGATCATAAATGTTTGGCCCAGGGAGGAGATTGTGTGGAGTTTTTCAAGTTGGTCGGACTTCTTGCCGGCGCATTTGTATTATACGCTGCAATTAATATCTACCGCCAATATCTAGCTAATCGATTCCATATGGAGCTTCTTGATAAGCGCTCGATTTCTGCCCTGGTTTTTGCTGGCGGGTTCCTTATCTATAACTATCTTGCGAATACCACTTTAGTGATATCAATCATTCTGTACTCTATTTCAATATTGTTCTTTCTGATAATCTTTGCGTTTAATATTAAATCAACTAATATTCCACATGGCATTCTATCAACTCTGGTTCAAACTGTAGGATCCACCGCCATCTTGTTTGTAATTATCTATTTCCTTATGCAGACGCAGAATAGAAAAAGAAGAAAACGATAACGTCAACCTTTAACGGCATCTTAGTTGCTCTTTTAAGGATTTAGGGGTTTCAGCCCCTTCATATTCCTCCCAGTACCCAAATTTCAAAAATGCATTGACATCCATGTCCTCAGAAATCGTTCCGGTATCCAGGGATAGAACATATCCTCGCCCGTTACCCTTCACTATTAGGAACGTATTAGATCCTCGAGTCGCAATAATCCTTTCCATCGTTTTAGCCCCCCAAATCACCAGTTATTCGCTCTACTCAAAAGCCTTGTAACCACCGATTTTAGACATTTACTATACCCTGAGTATTCCGATCGAATAAGGCCACCTTCACGGAGAAAGAGGGCCACCTTGACGGTCAAATAGGGCCACTGTCACGGACCACAAAACCACCTTATAAAGGTGAATGATGGTTGTCGCCTGACTGACATTTCAGCAGGTTTAAAGTCTGTTTCAGTCGATACACTATATGTATCTTCTGGCAGCCCATTGGGCTTAGAAGGGTATTCTCAGGGCCTGCGATAGACACCAGCTTAGTGGCTTATCTAACATGCGGTAACAGACCTTACATTGGGCGTTTCTATCGGTTAGCATCTGGGCGGAGCACCAGCATGCCCCTCTTGCTTTCGTGGCTGGCAACATGATCGGTTTCGAGTACGAAGTAGACCCGCGGGCATGGCCCAGGAAAGCTCGATGGTGATAAGGGTTTTGCCCACATGGCCTTGCCAAACGTGAACGTGGCCTTCTTACCCCGTTATAGTGGCCCTGTTTCTCCGTGACACTGGTCTTTTCTTACCGGAATATACAGGCATCTCTCGTTTTAGTTGTTCATTCCATTCCATTGCACCGCCTGAGGCTTCTAGAGGCTAACTTATAAAGCACGTTTGTCTTTTGATCGTTATCCTTTTCGATACTACCTCTGTTTCCTTGTAGCCTTTTCTTCCCTCTCAATCTGACGTAACTCTGAACGAAGGATCACATACGCCAAAACATTCGCTATAGTTTCGGCAGTGTTCAAGTCAGAAAGTACCAACTCCTTGTCCGCTGGCAACCAGCCCAAAACAACTCGCTCATCTATTCCTAAAAGATTTGGTGTGACATCATTCATAAAGGCGATCAGTGGCTCCGTCCTTTTTCTTGAGCGAACCCCACTATGAGCAAGTCTGCGGGATGTGTGGCTATGAGATGATCGATTGTAGATATGCCTAAACTATACAGGTATTTACGACAGTATTTCCTGCGCTGGCAGTGCCCCCATCAATGAGGATGGAGTGCCCAGAAGGAAGCTGGACTAGAATAGAATCGCCTTGTCCAACATCGATATAGTGAATAGTAAGAGATTCAGCTGCGTGAAGTGGGATTGCTATGCCGATAAGTAAGAAAAAGGTGAAAGCCCACCAAAGACATCGCTTCATTGCAATACCTCCATATACAAAGGTTCATATGCACATCAACTCTTAAAAAATCATGATGAACCCAATATATATACCAACACCAAAAGTATCCAGATTATTAGTTGAGGCAGGTCCTTTTCTAGATGATACGATCTTTTATACATATATATGGGTACAAAGGCTGGGTTACCATATCTAGCAGTTTCATACCCGGCTCTGGCCAACATCGATTTGTCCCACGATGCCAGGGCAACATTCAAACCCACTGTAATCGGCCAAAGGTATTCAAACCGTATTCTAAGCAGTGGAGCTAAAGCATCTTGCATTATTAGGCCAATAAGTGGGGCAAATGCTAAAGCCCATATCGGCGACTTCCTCACAAACGCCTTTAACGGCGGTGGTCCGCTAGTGTCAGAGTCTATTGATAAGATCTCATATACTTGAATCCAGTCCCCCATCCCCGTTTCCCAAACGTAGTTCCAACCATTCAAGCGGCCGGTGTTTATGAACTCCAGTAGCTTCTCAAATGAAACGGGTCCTTTAATCTTCCCGTTTTCCTCATAGTACCACTTCAACTGTTCCTTGGGACTGACGTTGCTGTCTTGCTCGCGTGCCAAATAAAGCACCTCCTTTAGAATCAATGCTGTACGAGCCAAACTTGTTTATGGTGCCAATACATTGGAGCTTTTTCAGAAGTAAGACGAGCTACTCGCTCGATCCACAGCGTAATCAATCAGTTCACCGATTAGTAGAATAGTTCCATCAAAGAACTCGAAGCTCCCAGAATCCTCATGAAAAAACTGACTAAAGCCAACCATTTTCAGATCACTCAGAATAGCAAGAGCATAGACTATTCTAGCCTCCCACTTGAGGGTTCTAAGTTCGGATGCGACCTTGGGGTCACATGCTAGGTACGCATACACTTCTCGGGCACCCATCCCAGGATGATTCCATTCGAGAAGAACGTAATGAATCTCCGGTTCAGCGACGATATCCTCTATGTAACCAAGGAACATGACAGGCCTATCATGCTCGTCTATCAGCCTTTCCTTAATATCGACTGTGAAGTTATACTCTTCGAGATAATCGTAAACAGGATCATCCATCAATATAGCACCATATTTCAGTCCTAGTCTGTGAAGCTCCTCCTGCTGTTCCATACGGGCAGTCGCCCGAGATCGCCTTAAACTATAATTCTCGTATCGGTCATACACCCAAGGGACCACGAGTATCAGTAAAAGACCGACCATTATAACATTGGTCAATATCCTTCCAATTCTCATACGCTTCCCCCCCTTCCATCCAAGTCCGTCACCGGATACTAAAACTTGTCTTGAAAGATCTTAAACCCCTATTTATGACAATAGGCCAATCGCCCGGGGTAGTACGTGTTCCAACCATCCAGGACCATGACACGCGTCCACTGGCATTGGATGTCTTCGGATATAATCCCGCAGCCTTGCTGGGTCCACTCCTGTAATGTACGCTGATGCTATACGTGGTATGTGGCTCGCCTTGAACAACTATCGTTGCCGTCCTCCCGGGCGCGGTGTTCTTTGTTAAGGCAATGACGTTCATATCCAGTGGACGTGATACGTAGTAGACTACTGAGCACACCAAGATCAGGAGGACTGTAGTTGAGACGACCCATAGGCGACGCGAGTGTCTTTTTGTTATGTCCGGCAACATATTTACCTCCTTGTGACCAACCATGATAAGTCGGGCGCACGCCGACGGCGTTGTCGAGCCATCAGTCAGGCATCTTCTTTTTATATCAGTGGCTAGATCAATCAACATGATCTGAGTAACCTACCCGAACGCGGCAAATTCTTTATCCGAAGAATTCCACTAGATTACCCGCCCTGGAGATACTTGCAGCATCCCTTTCCCCATCATTCCATGTACTCAACACAATCACAGGAGGCGATTTCATTACCGCAGAATGGACAGGCCTCAAGCCTGCACCCATAAGAATGGTACTGGCCTCTTGCAACACCACAACCACCGCACGACGCTTGAAAAAAGGGATTTAAGACCTTCATCCACAATTCCTCTTCAGAAAGGTCAGAAGAGATTTTGGGTTCATCGCCGTACTTAATTCGCTCATGCCTCTCTCCTTGGCAGTTAACACAATAGCGGTAGCCTTCCGCGTTTTGCCTGTGGGCTTCGAGAACACCCTCTAGATCGTAGCCCGTGAGTTGCTTGTGAATCCGCCTATATATAGCATGCAACTTGCGATACTTCTCCGGGATTTTATCCAAACCTATCGCAGTCTTGCAGTGAAGGAGATCAGTTCTCTCATGGGTACAATTCAATAAGAACTGCCATTCACGCTCTGTGAGTGACAGACCAGTCAAACTCTTACCTCTCGCTATTGCTTGGCGAAAGGTTACCAAAAGGTCGCCAGTTGTCTGTGGTGAATCGACATCAACATAAATCAAATTTGGATGAACCCGATAAATCGCCTCTTTTAGGAGTAACTCCATTGCTACTAGCAACGCTATGTATGCCAATTTCCATCTGCTATGTGCTTCGAACCTAGACTTTGGCTTAAGGCCCAATTCACTCTCATCTGCGGTTTTACACAAATCTAACGAAATGCGTATGAAATCGTACGAATTCTGCAATAAGCCTAATTGAAGATCCATTAGAATCCACCTCAAAACTATAGATTAGCGTGGCATAGGGAGCTCAGGCGACGACTGGTCAAAGCGCCTAGCATGACCACTGTACCCGCCAGACGTTCATGGGTTTCAGTCAATATCAGCAAGTGCGTTGACAAGCGCTGACTTCACCCTTTCTACGTTTGTACCGCCAACCCCCATAAAGAATGCAGAAACATGTGTTACACAAGGAAACCCTCCCCCTACAACCTCCCCCATCCCATCATCGCTACAGGACAAAGCTCACTAAACTCAAACTCATACCTCTGCTTCTTCTCCACAAGCTTCTTTGCCGTATGTTCGAACAGCAGAATTACCTGTGCCCCCGATACCCCCTTGGGCACACCTTTTACCCTTACACAATAGGCCTTATCACCATCACAAGGTCCCGGTTTAGTCTCTGGCTTTGCTATGCCTGTAGCAACGTCCGATACTCTAAGGACAACATTATTCGAATAGATCATCCATCAGCCTCTCAATGTTTTTTCTGCGCTCTTTGGTGCCACTACTATCAACCGTAATCGCAAGAGTGATTACATTGCCTTCTTTGGCCTCGGGTGGCAAGAGGAAGCGCGGCAAATTGAATGTCTTACCACTTTCATATTCAACAACCGCAAACTCGGATTCAAGGCGATCAATTATCAGCATATACATTCCTCCCATTTGCCACTAGGGGTTACATCTCTTGCAGGGTACAAAACCCATTTGCATGGCTTCTGCTAGCGACTTCAGGTCAACTCTATTGTGCGGTGCAGGTAGACTGCTACAGCTGGGGAGGTGGAATATCTTAGAGTTCCTATTCCCGATATACATTAGCGGAGTGGGCTCTGGGGTTTCTCCGTCCCGTTCTATCCTAACCTGCAGCGTCTGCCCATCACTAATCACAACGACTGTTCCATGGATATCGGTTCTAAAGGTTGCCACTCCGTGTCTTGCCAAGCGCGCCAGCACTTCCGAATGGGGATGGCCATAGGTGTTATCCTTGCCTACTGATATCACGGCAACGGAAGGCTCCACTTCCTTTAGAAACGCCTCACTAGTTGACGTTCTACTACCATGATGACCAACTTTTAACACATCCGCTTCTAGCGGCAAATTACCCGCCATCATCTCTCGCTCCGACAAGACTTCAGCATCTCCGGTAAAGAGAAAGCTCGTCTCGCCATAAGTAAGCCGCAACACGGCACTGTAATTGTTTAGATCGTCATACGACGCGCCAACCGCTCCTACAAAAGTGGCAGTGGCCTCATTGCCTATATCGAGTGCAACTCCTGCCTTGCCCTCCGTGATTCTAAGCCCCTTTTCTTGTATCGCTAGTAAGAAGTTCTCGAAAGTTCGGGTCGTGTGGGTTGCTCGGGGCATGTACACTTTGTCAACAGAAATCTCCTTTAAGACAGTAATGAGCCCACCGATGTGACCCTCATGGGGGTGTGTAGAAATTAGATGATCGATGCCCGGGATACCTAGACTATTCAGATAATCCACAACGGTATAACCCGCGCTGGTGGTCCCCCCATCAATGAGGATGGTTTGCCCCGAAGGAAGCTGCACCAGGGTAGAATCTCCTTGTCCAACATCGATATAGTGAACACCAAGAGATTCAGATGCGTGAAGAGGAACTGCTATGCAGATCAGTAAGAAAAAGGTGAAAGCCCACCAAAGACATCGCTTCATTGCAATACCTCCATATGCGAAAGGTTCATATGAACATCAGCTCTTACCGGTATACCATATTAAACCACCTGCAATCAGTGCTCCTACCATAAGATATAGCAGAAACATGTTGGGAATTGGCTCGTATTTTGTGTACGTTAGTACTCCGGTCGTGAGGTACCCTATTGTGTAATCACGAGGTTCGTAGCCTTTCCCCACGCCGAGCATTTTACCGGCTTCCGGAGCCATTTCCGTAAAAGTAATGGCGTACATGCCGATACAATAAACCAATAAAATGATAACGATCCAACCTCTCTTTGTCTTTTTGTCCATAATACCACCCCTTCTCCCCAAGTTATGCACGTAACACTTAGCTTACTGGATGCTTAGCACAGTTAGCGTTTGGACCAAAAAGGATGTTTGCCGGATTTAAAAGGTATTGATAATTAAGTTCACGAAAATACTCGACGCAGGTTTTTCAGAATTCTAACTCTCCTGAGCTACCCGCTGCAACTTTAATCGATCTTCTTCCAAATCTAACACATGCAGCTTGCGATGGCAATTCGGGCACAAAGCAACGGTGTTATCGATAGTATCGCTACCACCCCTAGAAAGCCAGACTATATGATGTGTTTCTAGAAAGGGAACCTCTTGCTCATCAAAGAATGGTGCTTCTTCCTCGCAAAGCTGACAGACACCATTAGCCCTACGTTTGGCGTATTCCGCAACAAAGGCATCTCTAATATACGTATTGCTTGTTACCGATCTACTGCTTGCCTTATCGCTACCGTTCTGCTCGGCACGTTCCCGAAGCTCTGACAGACTCAACTTTCGAGCTTCACGTTCCTTTCGTTCTATGTTTTGATCCAACAAGTCCTCCGATATCCCTGATTCCTCAGAAATCCGCTTTAACGGGAACATCCAAACAAGCCTTGATGCTCCGTCTTCATCCTTCTGCCTCTCTTGATAAGGCTCTCCGACCAATTCCACAAGTCCTTGATATACATACTGCCCTGGAAGAAATACCTCAAACAAATGTACATCAACGCCATTGTAACGTGATTCGGCCAATGTCTTATTCTGCATAAAGCTCAAAGATTGATCACCAGTTTTTCCCATCCCTGTGTAATGAAGGATGTCCTCTATCCATTTATCGTCATACAAGGATTTCGTGTGGTCGCAAATGAGAACAAGCGAGTTTGTGGCACGAGACCTTCGCATACCTCCCATGTTTCCACATTTATATTCCAACCGTAACTCCTCGTTTGTGACCACATCTCCAATTTGGAAACTAATCACTTACATCCCTCCATCAGTCGTTTTGCGATAGGAATATCTGCCGGAAGCAGGTCGTAGGCCAAGAGTCTTTCAATGTCGATCCACTTGTACTTATCATGTACCGACATAGATAGCTCTCCACCTACGATAGTGCAGTAATAAGCCCGTAGATTGATCTTGATGCTGCCATAGTCGTAAAATACCTTCTCACAAAGTTCACCAACCTCAACGTTGATAGACAACTCTTCCTTCAACTCACGAATAAGGTTCTCGCTCAGTCTCATACCGCTCCACTTTGCCGTCTGGGAATTCCCAGACTCCTACAAAGTCTTGCTTTGGTGAGCGTCTTGCTTATTAATACCTTGTTGTTTTTTATCACGCCAGCTGTCACAGTTAAGATTTACAACGGTCTGTACGCCATAATTGTATTAGAGTCTATATTCCATGCCATTTGTTTAAGATACCTATGAGACATTTTCTCCTTGCGTTAAATAAACAATGAACGCAGTCAGTTCCGCTAGCCCGAATAGATCGCTTGCTTTAATAACGTAATGTCCCTCTCGATATCTCTCGGTTTTATGCGACTTAAGACCCTATTTGCAACTTCTGGTGTCCAATAAATCTTGAGGTTTTTTCGCGCTCGGGTTATTGCGGTATAAAAGATGTTGTGCGTTACCAAGTCTTCTACTTCGTCGGTTATAACAATTTTGACAGAATCATATTCCAATCCTTGCGACTTATGAATAGAGACTGCATACGAAACCTGAAACGGCACAATTGCAGAAGTCGATGCATCGTCATCTTCTTCTACACTTTTATACTTATCTACAAAAAAGCGAATAACTGAGCCCCCACGTGGTGAGTTTGGCAAGAGCTCAAAATCGTAATCGCGCGCCTCCAGGCCGTTTATGACCTTGTCCAATTCGATGTCGAACTGAATTTGGCCGTCAAACATTTTAATACCTACAATCCAGCCTTTCATGTTATTGTAAATTAAAGGAGAAAACCGCTCAGACTCATTAAAAAGCACAGGATCTCCAATTTTGTATACGTGAAGTCCCCATTGGATGGCAGAGTTCTTGTTTGACTGCTGCAGGAAGCGGTTAATGTTATTTATCCCATAAAGTCCATCATAGTTTAGGCATAAGACTATTTCATCGTCCTCTGGCTGATCGAAAATTGAGGCATCAGGCGAAACAGAATAGCCCTGTCGCGCCATAAGTTCCATAACCCTATCATCCATATTTCGAACCCTGTCCCACAACGTAAGCAGTTGTTTATTAGTACTCCGATACGGCGTTGTCAATTCACAAACTGATTCCGAGGGAAAAAATCCTCGTGCAACAGTGAACCAATTTCCAAATCGGATAGCTTCAATTTGATAAACGTCACCGACCAATATTAGCAATTCAAACTCGGCTTTGTCCAAGACATCCCTCATATGTTGGTTACTCACGGTGCTGCATTCGTCAATGATCAGTAAATCATAACTTGCTGTAACACTTCCACCTTTTATGAATTTCGTTATCGTCATAAACTCACAGTTTGATGAATCCACCTTACTCCTCAGATTTTCAACTGCAGGATTTGTATGCGCTAGGAATAGTTTATCCTCCTTTGAAAAGAGATGCGAGATGTGTTTCGTAAGTGTCGTCTTTCCTGTACCAGCTGAACCATAAATCAAAGCAACTTTTGATTCCTCGAACATAGCTCGCAATGCAGTTCTCTTTTGATCACAGTTAACAGTATAGATGTTCGACTCCAGCCATGCGTTGACATAGCTTGAATAATTTTGTATACCAGTATTCGATAGCTCAGTTAGCTTTCGAATAATTGCTATTGTGTCCTCTTCATAATGGCGAATATAAAGATGGGATTTGCGTTGTTCGATTCTGCGTCCTTGATGCCTTTCATTGTGGTATAGCTTGTTGTTATAAGTGGCAATAAGGGCATCGATGTCCTCAAAACCATCAAGATCCGCGATTCGTGTATACAGTTGCCCGAGCTGTTCAGTGTTATTGCGGATAAGACGTGCAAGAATTTCGTGTTTCCTCTCGTGTGAAGGGATACAGTCAAATAGGTCGCCTAGTCGCGGGTTGTGCCTCAACAATGATGTATTGAAAGGCATCTTGTCGAACGGTATGCATCCGTATGCCAGGCACAGGCCGGACAGTTCTCTATTGCTCTTATCTACCTGTTCCATGATAATCTGGTTGTTAAGATGATAAAGTAAATAACGCAACACATTACACCCCGGTCGATTACACTTGATTATCTCCCTAGCTCTATCTAATAATTCCAAAATGGGGCTTGTCTTTGCATTATGGTGTGACAGTATTTTACTTCTCGCATCGCTGTAATCAAGATCGTCGAGATTAATAAACTCCACGAGATTGAACCCTGTCTGCGTGAGAAATCGCATTAACCCTCTGTACTCCGCTGTCCGACCTTGGTTGAGGAGGTTTTCCCCGAACACATTTGAAAATCGCCGAATTTCGCAGGGCCGAATCGAAGTCTCCCAATTGACGATGATAAAAATGGGCATCGTATTGTCATGAACGCTGATATAATCTTCCTTGATGTCTAGCTTGACCGAATAATACTTAGGAATGTCTAAAGTGGTAAATGCGATTATTCTATCGAATTTGCTTGCTTTTCCGGTGGCAGGCATAACTGTTACCTCATAGTAAACCCTTTTGAAAACTAAAAATGGTTTTATCTTATAAATATAAAATCTATCACGATGTACTCGGCCCGAACTTGATGGACGATGGCGATTGACTTTCTCCGTTATCTTTTCATAGTACTCCCGCATTTGGTCGTCGGTATCGAGTGGAAATTTTTCTAAATTTTCCAACACCTTCATATCATGGCTTGTTTCTAGAAAACTCCGGATCTTCCACAAATGCTCGAAGTACTTAAGCATCACTCTTTCAGAGTTCTCCGGGTCAAGAGTGTAATGTGTAGCTAGCCACGCTCTCTGACCGCAATTGCGCCACGCTTTTTGTCCAGAAAGGGCAAGAAATCTTGCCCCCCAGTCTCAACTAGCAAACTCACTTTCGATCACTTGGCGCACCAAGTAATCATCA
>Ga0265293_10011646_pt1 | contig 11894 bp, 12 predicted proteins | sample Munlanlewell138R_FD_192505 | JGI IMG/M metagenome (GOLD analysis project Ga0265293, IMG submission 192505) | Leachate microbial communities from a municipal landfill in Southern Ontario, Canada - Leachate well 138R | ecosystem: Engineered > Solid waste > Landfill > Unclassified | place: Canada... | reverse complement strand
CCGCCGCCCGCCGATACCCCGCCACCGCCGGAAACCCGGACCGACCAACCACCCCAGACCGAGCAGCCCCAGCCCGATCAACAGGCCCCCGATCAACAGGCCAGCGCCGAACCGCTGACCCGCGACGCCATTTTCATCGGGCTGGACGGTGAAACATTGGGCAGTGCCACGATGCGCGCCAGCCCGCATGGCACGCTGTTCATGCTCGATCTCGAAGGGCTGCCGGCGGATAGCTGGGTTTCGTTCCATATCCATGAAACCGGCGAATGCACCCCCGAGGATGCGTTTGAATCCGCCGGTAGCCATTTTGCCCTGTCCGATACCGAACATGGCTATTTCGCGGAAAACGGCCCCCATGCGGGCGATATGCCCAACCAACATGTTGCCGCCGACGGCACCCTGCGCAGCGAGGTTTTCAACACTTTCGTCCAGCTTAGCGAAGGCGGTGCCACGATCGACGGGCGCGCGCTGGTGATCCACGATGGCCCCGATGACTACATCAGCCAGCCCAGTGGCGATGCCGGCGATCGCATCGCCTGCGCCGTGATCGAAACGGTGAATTAACGCGCGCCGAATACCATTTCGCGCATCCAGCCCAGCAAAAGCTGGTCATAGGCCAATTTGCTGGGCTGATCCGACAGCGCATGATCCGCGCCGGTGATGATACGATAGGTCAGGGATCGGGCCTCGACAAATGACGCCAGATAGCTTGCGATGACCGTATGCGGGATCAGGTCGTCATGTTCGGATTCCACAATCAGCACATCACCGCGAAATCGCGCGCATTCCGCCAGCGCCATGTTATCGGCAGGCAGCACCCGGCTGCGGCGGTAGGTGTCGATATCCTTGCGATCGAACCGGGCCTTGGCCATGGTCCAGCCTTCGTCACGGTAAAGCGCGGGCACCCGCAGCGCCAGCCAGCGCACCCGGCGCATCCCCGCCACCAGTGCCGCCAGATAGCCGCCATAGCTGCTGCCAATCAGCGCGATCGAAGCCGGGTCTACCTGCGGATGCGCGGCCAGCCGGTCATAAGCCGCGCAGATATCGCGCAGATTCTGTTCGCGCGTCACCGTATCCTGACATTCGGCATTGGCGCCGTGGCCGCGCAGATCGAATGTCAGGCTGACGATACCCAGTTGCGCCAACCTGCGAGCGCGGTCCTTGTCGCGGTCCTGACTGCCGGCCCAGCCGTGAATGAAAAGCACGCCGGGGATCGATGTGCCGGGCTCGGCGATCTGGCCCGCAAGCGTGGCGTCATCGGTGGGGATGTCAACGGATCTGACCTGCATGGGCGGGCTCCTCGGTGGCATATTTCAACAGCGGGCCAAGCATGGGATCATCGCCGTGGTAATAGACCACCGCGCCGGCCGGTGGCCGTGCCTGCGGGCCGTAAACCTCGGCGGTGCGGGCGAAAATTTCGTGGCGGGCCGGATCGGCCAGAAAGGCCTCGACCGCGACCAGCTCGGCCCCCGATGCACCGCCCGCGCGCCATGACTGGTCGATCACCCCCATGCGCGGCTGGCCATCCACGCCGGTGCCATGGGCCACATCATAATTGCGCCGCGATGCAATCAACCCCGACAGATGCAAATCGGCCAATTGATCGAAACGCATGGAAATTTCGACCGCCGCGCGCAGATACGCCCCGAGCGGCCGCGCCAGCAGCGCATCAAACCCACCCCGCACCAGCCAGAGCCGCGAGCCGCCATAGGCCACCGCCCCGCTATTCGACCGCGTCTGTTCCTGCACCCCGCAATAGCTGATCACCATTCCCGGCAGCCGCGTCTGGCCCACGCTATAGGTGGTCACATCGGTCAGGTTTTCTTCAACCACGCAGGCACCATCGCCGACGAAATCCAGCGCCCGCGTCAGCGACATCAGATCGCCAACCGCCACCTGGCCCATACCGCCGTCGGCCTGCGCCGATTTCAGCCGCACCGGCCCATGGCGCAGCATCTGGCGCGCGGCATGCACGATATCCTCGGCGCAAAAGGCGCTTATCCCGCCCAGCGTCAGGGGTGCAGCATCGCGGGCAAAGGCGGGCGACCAGCCGGCGGGGATCACCTTGGCACGGGCCAGCACCGGATGCATGATCGTCTTGTCCGCCAGATAATCCCAAGCCACCCAGCCGCCAAAAAGATCACCCTCGCCCGCGATGGCGCAGGCGATCCGCGTATCCGTTCCGCACAGCACCTGCATCGGGATCACATAGCTGTCAACTTCCGCCGGTTTATGTTCAAATGCGCCACAGAAATTGAACCCGAGCACCTTGGCCAGCCGTCGCGACAGCATTTCATGCGACGCCGCCTTGTGCCCGTGCCGCCCGTGGCTGCCATAGGTGCAGACCAGCCGCCCGGGATTGGGTGCGCGATCGGTTTGTGGGGGAAAGGCGTCGGCCATGATCAACTCACTTTCGCAAATGTCCCAGCCAAACCGACCGCACGGGGCTTTGTTCCAACCGCCGACGCGGGGGAACTTTGGGCCACATTTGGGGTTATGCCCCAGATGGTGCTGCGCGTAGCGCGCGTGGCTGCCCGGAACCTTGGGATGATGGAGGATTCACATGTCTTCCCCGAAAACAGATATCCGCACACAACGCCGCCGCCACCGCGGCCCGCTGATCGGGATGGCGGTTGTGGTATTGTTCGGCGTTTTGCTGATCGTTTACTGGCTGTTCGAAGAAGCGGCCGAGGCCGATCCGCCCGCCGGTGCCGAAGTCCAGATCGATGGCCGCACGGGCGAACCCGAAGCCGAGACGCCGATGCAAGGCGTGCCCCCAGCGTCCGAGGGCGTCATCCCCCCCGGCGGTGATGATTTCGGCGTCGAGGAAACCGCCCCCGTCGAACCGGTCACCCCCGAAGCCACGCCCCCTGCCGTCGATACGCCGCCGCAGCAGCAATGACGGCAGAGCTTTCAACCACGAATATGGCCGCGGCCCTGTTGCGGGATTTGGGCCGCGCGCCGCGGGATTGGGCCTTGTTTCTGGATATCGATGGCACCTTGATCGATATCGCACCCACGCCCGAGGCGGTTGAAATCCCGCACATGCTACCACCCGCCCTTGCCCGGTTGAACGCGGCATTGGGCGGGGCACTGGCCCTGATTACCGGGCGGCGCTGCGATTGGGCGGCGCATCACTTTGGCCCATTCGCCATTTCGGGCCTGCACGGGGCCGAGCGGCTGGACGCCACGGGCCATTACGCCACGCTTGGCCCGCCGCGCAGTGCCGTGGAACGCGCCCGCGCGCTGATTGCCGCCAAATTACCCCAAGATGTGCTGCTTGAAGACAAGGGCGGAACGCTTGCCGTTCATTACCGCCAAGCCCCCGCCCAGGCCCGGACCGTGGCCGCGTTGATGGCCGATACCGCCCGGCTGCTTGGCCCCGAATGGGTGGTGCAGCATGGCAAAATGGTGCTGGAACTGCGCCCCGCCGATACCGACAAAGGTCAGGCGGTGGATTTCTGGCTGACCACCCCCGCTTTTGCGGGCCGCAGTGTGCTGGCCATCGGCGATGATACAACGGACGAGGCCATGTTCGCCGCTGCCCGAAAACACGGTGGGCACGCGATCCGTATTGCCGCCGATGGCTATGCGACGCATGCTGATGCGATCCTGCCCAGCCCCGCCGCCCTGCGTCAGTTGTTGCAGGAGATCGCCTGACATGGGGCGGCTGATCGTCGTGTCAAACCGTGTGCCTCTGCCCGACCGCGCCGGCAACCCGCCCGCCGGGGGGCTCGCCGTGGCCGTCCATGCGGCGCTGCAGGAACGTGGGGGGCTTTGGCTTGGGTGGTCGGGGCGCTCGATCGGCAACCGTGAACCCGGCCCGTTGAATATCATCGAACACGGTCCTATCCGTTACGCGCTGACCGATTTGTCGCGCAAGGATGTGAATGAATATTATAATGGGCTTGCCAACCGGGTGCTTTGGCCGATTTTTCACGGGCGGCTGGATTTGGCGGAATATTCCCTGCGCGATATGGCCGCTTATTTCAGCGTGAACCGGCTGTTTGCCGACCGGCTATTGCCTTTGCTGCGCCGCGACGACGTGATCTGGATTCACGATTATCACCTGATCCCGCTGGCCGCAGAATTGCGCAAACACGGGATTACCAATAAAATTGGTTTTTTCCTGCATATTCCCTGGCCGCCACCGGATATTCTGTTTGCCATGCCGGTTTATGATACTTTGCTGCGGTCTTTATCCGCCTATGATCTGATCGGTTTTCAAACGGATTATGACCTCGATAATTTTGCAAGCTGTCTGCGGCGCGAAAATGCGGGCGAACCTTTGGGCGATGGTTTGTTCCAAGCCTATGGGCGCAAATTCATCGTCGCGCCCTTTCCCATCGGGATCGAGACCGAGGATTTTGCCGAACTTGCCGCACGTGCCACGAATGAGCGCATGGTGCGCGATATGCGTCACAGCCTGGGCGGCAAGGATCTGATCATCGGCGTGGACCGGCTGGATTATTCCAAAGGCATTACCCAGCGTATCGATGCGTTTGAACGGTTTCTAACCAATAACCCCGCCGATACTGGGAATGTCACGCTATTGCAGATATCCCCCGAATCCCGAACCGAAGTGCCCGAATATCAGGCGCTGCAGGATGCCACGGCGGTGCAATGCGGGCGCGTGAATGGCCATCATGGCACGGTCGATTGGGTGCCGATCCGTTATGTAAACAAATCCATCAAACGCCCGGTTCTGGCCGGGCTTTACCGCGAAGCGCGTATTGGGCTGGTCACGCCGCTGCGCGACGGAATGAATCTGGTGGCCAAAGAATATGTCGCCGCCCAAAACCCCGAAGATCCCGGCGTTCTGGTTTTATCGCGCTTTGCGGGGGCGGCGCGCGAATTATATACCGGCGCGATTATCGTCAACCCCTATGATACCGATCAGGTCGCAAGCGCCATTGGCCGCGCCCTGTCCATGCCGCAATCCCAGCGCGTTGAGCGGTGGGAAGTCATGATGCAGCGGCTACGCGAATATGATGTCATGGATTGGAGCCGCGATTTTCTAAATCGTCTGTCGCAAACTGCATCGATTACAGCGACGCCAAAATCAGGATCACCAACAGAACTGCAATAACCACGATCACGATATTGCGCAGCCGCCGGGTTTCGGGCGGATAAACCCGTTCCTGATCCGATGGGATATGATCGGGATGGGTCGGCGGAATTGGGCGATCTTCGACACCGCGCGCCATTGCATCATGCCGGCCGATCTCGGCCTCATGTGCCATGCGCGCTTGTTCCGGCGTGATCGGGTGGCCCGATGCTTCATCATCCGTGCCCAGTGACGCGGCCGCCGGGTCGGGATAGGCCACTTTATCTTGGGCAAGGCCAGCATCGATATCGGCGCGCAGGCGCGATGCGGTGTCTTTGTCATGTTCAGTCATCAGGATGCCTTTCTATTACAACTGCCCACAGGAAAACCGCTGAAACAGGCGAATTGTTCCTGTGCGGAACAATCGCGATGGCGTTTCGTTGGGCCACAGACGCCAGACAGGCCTATCCAATGGACCACTATATCCGATATTATTGGGATGCATTGCCCAAACTGATCCGCTTTCTGCTGACCCATTTCGCCAATGGCGTGGCAATTGGCTGGGTTACGGCGCTGATCGTGATCCGGATCGATCTGGGAAATCTGGGAACTTTGCTTGCCTCTGCCCAAAGCGGGTGGGTCGCGCCTTTGTTTTTTAACAGGTGGCGCTGATATTTGGCACGGTCGGTGCGTCTGCGGCAATCATGACAATGGATTATGAATGAACTGGCCCGCGCAAATCTGCGCGGGCCATGCGTTCAGCCGCCCATAGCGGCTTGATTTATCTTGCTTTCCGCCAGTTTGGTCAATGTGGCATCGGTCGCATTTTCTTCGCTGAGGGTTTGATCCAAAAGCGCCGCCACCTCTTTCATATTCATTTGTTCGGCCCAGCTTTTAAGCGAACCATAGCGAGAGATTTCACAATGCTCGGCCGCCTGGGCTGCGGCAATCAATCCGGCATCAAGCGCGGTCGTGCCTTTGAATTCATCAAGGATCTCTTCGCTTTCTTCGATAATGCCATCAATCGCAGGGCAGGTTTTGCCGCGTGCGCGTTTGTCGATCAGCTCGAACACCTGCTGCAGGCGTTCGACATGTTCTTCGGTTTCTTCCTTGTGCTTTTCAAATGCCATACGCAGATCATCGCTTTGCGCGCCGCGCGCCATTTTGGGCAGCGCCTTCAATAGTTTGCGCTCGGCGTAATAGATATCCTTCAGCCCGTCATAAAACAGCGCATCAAGTGTCTTGTCTTTCATCTCGCGTTCCTTTTCCGACATGTTTGCCAGTTGGCCTGATACAACCTGCCCCCATGTCGAAGGTTCCCACGCGATCGGCGGAGCTTTGCCGATCGATCAACTGCTTTCGTGGACATCGTGATATATGATACTATCTGAGCATCAAGTTACCAAGTCGGAGGAGTTTCCATGCCCCATTTACGGGAAGGGAACGTCGCTGATCAGGTTCTGGAACTTATTCCTGCTCTTCGCGCGTATGCCCTGTCTTTAACCAAAAATCGGCCCAATGCAGAGGATCTTGTGCAGGAAACCTTGCTCAAGGCTTTTTCAAATATTGATAAGTTTCAACCCGGCACCATGCTGCGCGCCTGGCTTTTTACCATCATGCGCAATACGTTTTTTACCTCGGTGAAAATCTCGGCCCGCGAGGTGACAGGGGCGGCCGATTGCGTATCACTGCACGCGGTGGTGCCGGCCAATCAGGAATGGGCCTTGCGCGGGCGCGAAGTGATCGACGCCATCAATCATCTGCCCCCGCATCACCGCGACATGCTGATTTTGGTCGTGCTGCTGGGCGAAAGCTACGAAGATGCCGCCGCGCGGTGCAACTGTGCCATCGGCACAGTCAAAAGCCGGGTGAACCGGGGCCGCCGGATGGTGGTGCAATATCTGGGCGCGGATGCCGGCCCGATCAGCGCCTAATCATCCGCCCGCGCGCGCAGGTTCGCCAGGATCACCCCGCTGGCCGGGCGCGCCGGGATCTGGTTCAGCCGCACGCCCAAATCCTGCGCGGGCATGTCGTAATCCACCGCACAAAGCCGCATGACCGCCGCCTTCATCACCGCCACCGTGACCATTTCACCGGGGCAGCGATGGGTGCTGGCCATATCGCCCGCGCCTTGGGGGATAAAGGTAAACCCGTCATCGCGCCATGACAGCATCCGCGCAGGCATCAACCGATGCGGATCGGGGAAATAGCGGGCGTCATGGGTGGTGCCATAAAGATCACACAGCAGCCATTGCCCGGCGGGGATATCATGGCCCCGCCATGTAACCGGCCCGGTCGTAACCGCGCCGACAAAGGGAAAAAACGGCGAAAGCCTGCGCAATTCCTCGACGAAATCATCCAGCAGCCGTTCGGCCCCATCGGCGCCGGTGCGAAACAGCGCGCACCACGAAGGTTCGCGGTGCATCTGGGCGGCGGCAAAGGCGATATAACGCCCAATCGCCACAATCGGGCGCAGGATATTGAGCATTTCAATCGCCGCCACCGCAACGGACAACAGATCGCCCTGCAGGTCGCGATGGTGCGCGATCATATGCAGCGGCGTGCCGGTATCGGCGCTGCTGCGCGCCGCCGCGATCACGCTTTGCATCAGCCGCTCGGCCCGGGTGCGGCGCAGTTGCGCAAGCCAGTTGCGCGGGCCCAGGCGGCCGGCATTATCCACCATCGCCGCCAGATCACCGGCAAGCTGCCCCATGGCTTCGGGCGCAAGCGTGATGCCAGACCAACGGCAGGCGGCCTCGGTCAACACGCGCGCCAGTTCGTCGAGCAGCACGATCCGCCCGCCATCCTGCCAGCGCGGCAGCGCCGCATCCCAAGCCGCATGGAAATCGGCGATCAGCGCCTTAACCCGCGCGGGGTCGGCCGCCAGCGCGATAAACATGGCCTTGCGGTGGCGATGTGCATCGCCATTCAATTGCTGCACGCTGCCCTTGCCCTGCAACAGCCGCAGCACGAAACCCGGCATCGCCCCTACCCGCGTCACCGGCCCGCCGTAAGCCAGCGCCGCCGCCGCCGGGCCGCGCATGCAGATCACATCGCGCCCCATGATCCGGGTGCGAAACGCATCGCTGCCCAGCCTGTCGCACGTATCGGGGATAAAGGCATAGCCCTTGCGCAACAGGGCAAGGCTTGCATCGGCGCCATAGCGCGGGATTTCAGCGGGGTTGGTCATGGTCTCTCCCTCAGCACAATGGCAGCCAGAATACCGCAAAGAAATTTACCACTGCGCTAAGCGTGGCCGCGATCAACGCATAATATCCCAGCCGGATGACAAAGCCCTGCACCGGATGGCGGCGCATCCACCAGCCGGTGGCCAGCAAGGCTGCCAACAGGCCAACCGCCCCCCCGATCAACACCAGCCGCAACAGATTCGTGCCAAGCGCCGGCGCCATATGCCAGCCCAATTCGCAACCCGTCGCATGGCCCGCATAAAGCGCCAGAAAACCCACGGCCCAAAGAATGAATCCCACAAGGATCGGCGCGAATCCGGGGGCGTGATCCCTGCGCATCAGCCTGCCCCCCCGCCCGCCAGCACCGCGAAAAGCGCGACAAATCCCAATGCCACAATCCCGGTAACGGCCGTGTAATCATGCCACAATTGCCCGATTCGCAAATCACCCGCCCGCCGGGCCGATACCACCCCCTGCCAGCGGCGCACAAAGCCGATCGCCACGAATACCAGCCCGACGCCCGCGTGAAATCCGCCATACGCCAGCACCACGAAACGCGCGGCATTCGCCGCATGGGCCGTGGGCGCGGGCACGCCTGCCATCAGCATGCAGGTTGCCCCCAGTGCCAGCGCATATCCCGCCGCGCAGATCAGCAGCCCCGCCACGATCCGGGGCACCTGCCGCACCGCCACGCGCCCGCCGATCGCGGCCACAACCAGCCCCGCCGCCGCCAGCGCCAGCCAGATCATCTGCGGCATCGCATTCCCCGGCGGCGGCCAGTTCGGCGCGGCCAGCCACAAAAACAGCGCCCCGAACAACAGCGATACGAACAGCGTCAGATCGGCGGCCAGCGTGAACACCATCCCCCACCATGTCGGCGGGCGCGCCACCTCGGGATGTAGCGGCAGGTCCAGCCCCTGCCGGGCGGGCATCAGCCCCCGGTCACGCTCGGCTGCCGTGGTCGGCGGCCAGGCCAGAAATGTCGCCACAATCGCCAGCACCGATAGCGGAATCGCCCAGTAAACTTTGAACAGCATCGCCAGAAAGAACGACCCCACCGCCAGCGCCGAGAAAAACGGCGCATAGCTTTGGCGTGGCAGGATGATGATATGCTCGAACGCGCCGGTGATCATGTCGCTTCCTGCGGTTTCCTGCCAATGGTTGCGGGCCTTGGCCAGATAACCTTGCCCCAGCGCCAGCGCCCGGCCCAGATTTTGCGGCGCGATCTGGTCGGCACGCACCGAAATCGCCGGCAGCGCCGCGAAATTATAAGATGGCGCCGGCAAGCGCCCCACCGCCCATTCCAGCGTGCCAGCCTGCCACGGATCAGGCCGCGTGCGTTTGCCAAAACGCATCGTCAGGATGAAATCGGCGATCACCAGCGCGATACCGATCGCCATCACGAAACTGCCCAGCGATGATAACAGGTTCAGCATGCTCCACCCGGCATCATCGGGATAATGCGCCACCCGGCGCGGCATCCCCAAAAGCCCGGTCAGGTGCATCATGAAAAACGTGCCATTGAACCCGCCAAAGATCAGCCAAAAGGCAATGCGCGACAGCCCGCCCTCGGGCATGCGGCCACAAAAATGCGGCAGCCAGTAATAACCCGCCGCCATCATCGGAAACAAAAATCCGCCCACCAGCACGTAATGCAGATGCGCGACCACGAAATGCGTGTCATGTGCCTGCAGATCAAAGGGCACCATCGCCAGCATGACGCCCGTCAGCCCGCCTGCGACAAATACCACGAAAAACCCGAAAATATGCAGCATCGGGATCGACAGCCGCGGCCTGCCATGCGCCAGCGTCGCCAGCCAGGCAAAGATCTGCACCGCCGTCGGCACCGCCACCAGCGCGCTTGCGGCCGAGAAAAACGCCAGCGACAGATGCGGCAACCCGGTGGCATACATGTGATGCACCCAAAGCCCGAACGACAGAAACGCCATCGCCACGATCGCCGCAACGATCAACCGGTATCCCACCAGCGGCCGCCCGGCAAATACCGGCAAGATGGTGGAAATGGCGCCTGCGGCGGGCAGAAAGATGATATAGACCTCTGGATGGCCAAACAGCCAGAACAGATGCTGCCAAAGCAGCGGATCACCGCCGCGCAGCGGGTCAAAGAACGGCAGGTCAAAGGCGCGCTCGACCTCAAGCAGGATCGAGCCCAATATCAGCGGCGGAAAGCCGATCAGCATCATGCCGCCCACGATCAGCATATACCACGCGAAAATCGGCATCCGGTCCAGCGACATGCCCGGCGCGCGCACCCGCAGCACCGTGACCAGCAGTTCGACCGCCGCCGATACGGCCGAAATTTCAACGAATGTCACCCCCAGCAACCAGACATCCGCATTGATCCCCGGCGACCACGGCAGCGATGAAAGCGGCGTATACATGAACCAGCCGCCATCAGGCGCCACCCCCGCCGCCAGCGCGCCCAAAAGCATCAGCCCACCAAAGAGATAACACCAATACCCAAACGCCGAGAGCCGCGGGAACGCCAGATCCCGCGACCCGAGCAGCTTGGGCAGGAAATAGATCGCGATCCCTTCGAACAGCGGGATGGCGAACAGAAACATCATGATCGTGCCATGCATGGTAAACACCTGGGCATAAAGCCCCGGTTCCATGAAGGCCGCATCGGGCGATGCGAGTTGCACCCGGATCAGCATGGCCAGCAGCCCGCCGATCACGAAAAACGCAAGCGAGGTGACGATAAACCGCCGCCCGATGATATTGTGATTGACCACCGAAAACTGCGGAATACCCGGCGGCGTGCCCCAGATCGCCTCAAGCGCGCGGTGCCGCGCGGCCATTTCGGGCGCACCGGCGGCATAGACCGAACGCGTCCGTGCATCCTCGGGCGGCAGGGGGGTATCGGCTTCGCGCTCGGGGGTGTGATCGCTCATGGTGTGCCCCCGCCCTGCGCCAGCGCGTCAAATGTGGCCGCGTCATGGGCGATCACCTCGAAAAACATATCCGGGTGGCCAATGCCGCAATATTCGGCGCAAACGCCACCAAATTCGCCCGGTGCATCGGCCATAAGCAGCACCGATGCCTGCCTGCCCGGCGTGGCATCGATCTTGCCCCCCAGTCGCGGCACCCAGAAACTGTGGATCACATCCTCGCTTTGGGTCACGATCTCGATCATCTGGCCGGCGGGGATATGCAGCAGGTTCACGCCCGCGGGCATATCGGGGTGGTCGGGATAGCGAAATTCCCATTCCCACATGCGGGCCACGGCCTCGACCCGCAGGGGCTGGGCACCCGGGGCGGCGCGCAGCAGGGTTTCGCCCTGCGCAAATCCCGCGATCAACAGCGCCACCAGCACCGGCACCGGCAATGCCAGCCCCCCGGCGACAATCCAGCCTCGGGGCGACAGCCGCGCGCCGAAACCCGGGCGCAACAACACCAGCGCGAACAGCCCCACCACCAGCGCGAACAATGCCACCGATCCCCAGAACATCACCCACCATAATTGCGCAATCGCCCCCGCCGCCGGCCCCCCCGGATCAAGCGCCGATCGGTGCCCGCCGCAACCCGCCAGCGCCAATACCCCCGCCAACAGGCCAAGGCGCGGGAACATTGCCCCGCGCGCGCGAGTTTTGCCTGTCAACCGACAATCGCCACCCAAAGGATCGCCATGCAGCCCC
>Ga0265293_10011643_pt1 | contig 11897 bp, 8 predicted proteins | sample Munlanlewell138R_FD_192505 | JGI IMG/M metagenome (GOLD analysis project Ga0265293, IMG submission 192505) | Leachate microbial communities from a municipal landfill in Southern Ontario, Canada - Leachate well 138R | ecosystem: Engineered > Solid waste > Landfill > Unclassified | place: Canada... | reverse complement strand
TCATCATTGTTCATAAACAATAATTCATAACCGATTGTACGAGAAAAATGTCAATGTTGTGGAAATTATTTGTGACGATAATCGTTCCATCTTGCATTATTTTTGTCAATGCATTGGTACTTTTTCTCTTGACGAAATCGAGAATGCTAAGCCCACAAACAGTCATCGGAGCAACAACTCAAGGAACAACAATGGCAGACATTATTATCAATAATGTCAACGGGGTCGCAGATGGTCTAATTCAGGGGTACTAACGTGCCCAAGAAGGTCGAAAGGAAACGTACAACTTCGGTTGTTCATTATCGGTGAAGAAAATGAAAATGATGAATGACGATGGTGATAATTGATGATGATAATCGGTGATGATTAGTAATATTCATTATCGTTCATCTTCTTCGTTTATCATTATCGTTCGTGATAATTGATGATGAATGATGATGGTGATAATTGATAGTGAACGACGATGGTGATAATTGATAGTGAACGACGATGGTGATAATTGATGATGAACGACGATGGTGATAATTGATGATGAATGATGATGGTGATAATTGATAGTGAACGACGATGGTGATAATTGATAGTGAACGACGATGGTGATAATTGATGGTGAACGACGATGGTGATAATTGATGGTGAACGACGATGGTGATAATTGATGGTGAACGACGATGGTAATTAGTAATTATCTTCTTCGTTTATCATTATCATTTATCTTCTTCGTTTTTCATTATCATTTATCATCTTCGTTTATCATTATCATTTATCATCTTCGTTTATCATTATCTTTTATCATCTTCGTTTATCATTATCATTTATCTTCTTCGTTTATCATTATCATTTATCTTCTTCGTTTATCATTATCATTTATCATCTTCGTTTTTCATTATCATTTATCATCTTCGTTTTTCATTATCATTTATCATCTTCGTTTTTCATTATCATTTATCATCTACGTCGTTCATTATCGTTTATCATCTTCGTTTTCATTTTCTTCATTGGTGATGTGTTTCTATAAATTTCAGCCCGCAGTAGCGATACTGTGAGTGACCTTAGTATCAGATACTTTCGTTTGAAATGTTTAAGCATGATAACGATTATAGATCTGATGCGAGACGCGTGATAACGGTCAAAGATTAATTTCAAGACCGTCAGTGACTTAAATCACTGCTACAGACTGCGCTGGAGAGAAAACCAGCTTTGGCATGCGTCGGTGAGCTACGAAGAATCATGAATTTCATTAATGTCCTACACCTATGTTCTTCATTTGTGTTCATTAATGAAAAATAACAATGTCCTACATCTATGTTCTTCATTAATGAAAAATAACAATGATGGTTCTTCGGGTTTGCTTAATGTACAGTCGGTTGCGAAGCTCAAGGTAATTCCTGAAAACTAGTCCTCATGAGATAATATGTATCTGGTGTTGTATTTGCAAATGTACTGTAATCTTGATAAACGCCTTTTGGAAATTTTTCTTTGAATTCTCGAAATTTATCGTTGACTTTAGCTGCTTCATCGGATGTAAGTAATAGATAAGTTGATCTTCTATTAGCTTTATCTGTAACGACAGCCATGCATCTTTTCCGTAACAATGAAGAGAAGAAGTTGTTTTTAGCTCCTTTCGGAATTGTCATGTATTTGTTACGAGCGCAAAATGTATTATAGTCAGCCATGATATGTGAACTTTCATAACCGGTCGAGAATTTAAGTTTATTAGCTTCGATGAATTTATCAATAACTTCAAGAATTGAATCTTCATCACTAAGAATTTCCACCGTCTTTTCAAGAGACATCGATTCTCTTCGTTGTCTGTACATTTGCCCTCTTACTTCACTAGTATTCAAGGAACTTTTAAGAAATTCTACATTTATCTCCGTCATATCATTCAAATGGATGTACACTCGCGTAGGATTCAACATAAATTTGAAAACGATTGGACAATTGACACTTATCATAACTCCAAGTTTAGCATTAGTAACATTCAAATCACGAATGAATTTCTCATCATCTGATGTAGTGATATTCTTTCCAGACTTGATTTCAAATCTAATGTCTAATGATTGGTCATGAAAATCACAACTTTCAGGAATTGTAGAAACATTCACTAACGAAGGAAATTGTGGATTAAGGAATTGAAATACCTTCTTCTCGATATCCATCGGTGAATCACTATCTGATAATTCAATTGGTGATTTTGATGTTACTCTTGCATTAGCAGTAAGATGATAAGTAGATTTTTCCGCTTGTGAATTAACAGCAGTATCAAGAACTTCACTTGTGGATTCACTTGTGGTTTCACTGATGGGATTACTAATGTTCTTTTCATCAGTGGTTTCACCAATGGATTCACTTGTGGATTCACTAGTTCCTTCTAATCGTTTTCTAATTATTTCATATAGCTCTGGTTTCTTCCATTCTACTACATATTTAATTAGTAAAGGATGACAATAGAGTCCTCTTTCACCACCTCCTTTCCTAATTATGTATAAATCAGTAGTTATTAGTTTCTGAACTTCTGCTTCAATGTGTTTAGTTTTGACTCTATTCCGCCAATCCTTAAACACAACATTGAATTGTTTGTAGAATGCAGTAGCATTAAAGTAACCATTGCTATCAATTTGGATGTTGAAATTTTCAAATTCGATTGTCTCCATTTAAATATAAATAAAACCTGAGAGCGTCGCAATGTCGCACAATTTCTTCACGACCCAAAGAGCTTGAAGGAAACAGTTTCAATATTCTCAAAAGCGGCCATTCCAAGAAAGTTCGCAGATGCCGTCGTTCTTCGACGAATCGTGACACAAAAACTAGATGATATTTGGAATTTCCCACTTAACATGTCAGTACCAACAACTTCACCAACTCCATGGACAATGTTGGAAGCAACCATTAGAAGTGGAACACAATTCGAACCAGAATTTAATATTATGAGAACTGTTGATTTCATTGGTAGAAATTATGTCAGAATTAGATTGCCTGCAATTAATACAACAATGATCAGAGATGATGCTGTTGCAAAATCGAATGTACCACTTATGTCAGATCCTGATCACATCTATCTTGGTGCTTGGCATCGTGATTTAATTCCTAGAATTATTAATAAAGTCGAATTTTACCCACGTTCGAATGCTCACAAGTTGTTTTCATATACTGGCTACGACATCTATGTTCATAACATTCTTTTCGGAAATGCTCAGAAAGAAATGAATGACTTGATGAGTGGTGAAGATAAATTTGAAATTTGCTATGACCCCTACTACGTGAATGGTTCAGCAACTGGACTTTCATCATATAAGGGCATTGATGCATTTGCTTCTTATGACCTCAATCCCGAACAAGGTGAACCAGATAATGGTGGATTCAGAGCTTATAACCCTCGTACTGAAAACGATGAATCATTCCAAGATGGAATTATTGATTATTTCCAACTCGACACTACAATGGATAGTTATGAATTTCGTGAATTCTATCGAAAGGGTGTCTGGTATGAAACACCAACATTCAAGAACTATAATGTTAGACATTCAATCCATTCTCGAAGGATGTTTCATCAAGCGAAAGATTTGACAATTCCTCTTGATATTCTTCCATTTGGATATTCTGTCGCAGCTTCACTACCATCAGCAGCATTGAGTGGTGAATGTGGATTTATCAAGATCATTCTTCATGACGATTGGCTTGACCGTGCATTCTATCTAACGAAAATGTCAGATATTCCATCACTACATCCAGTGGTTAATCACTTGCATTATCGAGAAGGAGATTCTACTCCACTTGGTGATACTATTGCTGAAGGTGATCCACGTATTGATTGGGTTAATGAACGTTCACTTGGAAGATTTGGAGACCCTACACTCAATCGTCAGCAAGGCACTATAGATCCCGGTGAAGAAGATGATAAGTTCAACTCCAAGACGAAATATTCACAACCTGGTAATGTCATTGGTGGTTCCAGTGGTCAACATCTTCGAGAAGCAATCATTGGAACTAAAATCGAAATTGAAAGTAATGGTGGATTGTATATGCCTGGAATTGCGAAGAAAGGTAAAGCGAAAGTTACTACAGCTAATAATTGGACAAGTCGTAGAGACAATTCTACTACAACTGATATTTCTGCAATCGCTAGGAATGAACGTCTTGGAGATTCAACTTATAAATTCATTTTCAAGATGAGTGAAATTGATTCATCATATTATACAATCATTCGTAACAGCATTCATATCAAACTTCTCCAAGTTGGATATCAGACTCTTCCTGTCATTCGTGAATTGCTTTCGAAATTACCAAATATTTACATTACAACTGAATGGGAAGACCAGGTGAAGGGAATTAATGACACTCAAATCGACATTAATAATGACCTTTACATTCAAGCTGTGATTGTGTGGTTTATTCCAACAGATTCGAATGGAATTGAATCCATGAGAGTCTATCCAGTTCACATGCTTGATCATGAACTTCCAATCATTCCCGGAATGAGAATCGTTAACGAACAATCGCAGGGAACAACAAATTATGATTGGGATATGTTGAACATTGTCAATCCAGCACAAATGAAACTTTCACCACTTATCGAAAACATGGGGTTGATTAGCTTCTCTCCTTCATTGACTGCGAATACACTACCATTGGCCTATTATGATAGTAACATTAGCGGATATCTTAAAGCTCAATTCCTACAAGGAGAAGGTTCTCTTACAACAGGATCAACAATCAACATCAAACGAGGACAAACAAGAATCATTACTATCGGAGTTAACGGTGCAGCTAATGTAAATCTTAATTTGTTTAGACTAGTGTTTTAAACATTAATGATTACTAATGAAGAACAATAATGATCACTAGTGAAGAACATTGTTTATTTTTCACTTATGAATAACAATAATGAAGAACGACGATGAACAATAATGAATCCACTTGTTTATTTTTTCAAAAATGGACGTTTACGCTTATTTGAAGTATGATAGATTAACTAATACAATAACAACTTCTAAAGGCGATAATTTCACACAACAACAACCACCATTTGCTTCACCATTTGCTTCACCACCATATTCTTCACCATTTGCTTCACTATCATATTATTCATCATTTGCTTCACCACCGACGATGGATGATGAAGAAGAACCGTTACCATTTGCTTCACCATTTGCTTCACCACCATTTGCTTCACCACCGACGATGGATGATGAAGAAGAACCGTTACCATTTGCTTCACCATTTGCTTCACCACCATTTGCTTCATCATCTTCTTCACTACCGATGATGGATGATGAAGAAGAACCATCACCATTTGCTTCACCATTTGCTTCACCACCATTTTCTTCATCATCTTCTTCACCCCCGATGATGGATGATGAAGAAGAACCATCACCATTTGCTCCATGGCCGATGACGGATGAAGAATTATCATCATTTGCTTCACCATTTGCTTCACTACCATTTTCTTCACCATTTGCTTCACCACTGATGATGGATGATGAAGAACCACCCATGTCATTCACTAAACAAAAGCTAGAAATAGGACGAACAACTTCACCACCAGTAGTCCCACCATTAATTCCACCACCACCTCAAAGACCAACAGCTCAAATAAATAACTTTATAAATAAACTACTACCAGAACCACCAGCGGAAATTATTTCAACCGAAGTCAACAATACATCATTTCATCCAATAGATTTACAAACAAATATTATACAATTCCCGGAACTACTACCGCCACCACCACTAATTCCATCACCACCATTATTAGAAGGAAATTCGAATTTCTTAATTCAGGTAATTAATCTATGGAAAGGAACTAATCCGAACAAACTGGCGTTACTATTATTATCGATGATACTTCATGAAAAGTTTAGCCGAAATGAGATAGTAAGACACTATAACTACCATTATATTGGACCACCTCATAATTATTTCAATATATTGACGGATGAAATATTTCAAAACTTGGTGAAAATCACCACACCACTTCCTGCGAACATTCATTTAGTATTATTTATAGATAATGCTGAAAATGGTAACTTCACCACTATTTATCGAATTCTTCGAACGTTAAGAATACCAATAAATCAAGTTACGATATTAGTAACAAACAAGAAAGTAGATGCAGTTATTGGTAGAACGATGGTCATGAATTACGTCTTTAATACATTCAAACATAGAAATTTCACACTTTCATTCAGCGATGATGATGATCTTCATTGTAATCTTAATAAATTACTTGAAATTGTTGGTAGAATTAGTACTAGTCATGTGAGTATTCTACCAATGACTGGCCCAATTGGTGATAATGCAAAGGCGCTGAACTATTTCGGCGATAGAAAACAAGATCTTAGTGGGAGTCATAGTATCTGTCGCTTATTAATTCCAAGAAATGTTTTCATAAATTATCCGATGACTCTTGATATTTATCCAAAACAGATGGAAGATACTCGTTTCGTGTTGCGATTATTTAATATGAATTTATTGCAATATCTCGAACTGACGCAAGAAGAAGAAGAAGAAGAATTTATTAAATATTACTATTGTACTTCTGGAGGAACATACACGAAAACACCAGTCAATCAAGTGGCTATTGCAAGATTTCAAACAATCAATGATTTCAGAATTTACTTCACTCGACAAAGGATGAAGGGAGAAGATACCAATCCATCTTTGTTGAAAGAATATATTCAAAAAGATTTGAGTAAAACATTGATGAATATTATTGACGAAATCAGATATAGAAATCCTGGTGGCCCATCGCGGGAAATAGATACACAACTTAAAAATCTAAGTTATAAAAATATTTGTGCATCATTAGCTGCGATGCAATTAACACCAAATGAAGAAGAAGAAGAAGATCCACCATCGTCATTACCTGCAATGCAATTAACACCAAATGATGAAGAAGAAGATCCACCATCGTCATTACCTACAATGCAATTAACACCAGATGAAGTTGATGAAGAAGAAGAAGAAGAAGAAAAAGAATATGAAAGTTTATCATTACCTATAAATAGACGTGTTAGATTAAATTATCTACCGTTGGATGATGATAAAGATGAAGAAAAATCACCATTGGTCATAGACAATAGATCCATTAATAGACATGTTAGATTAAGTCAAGAACTACAGTTGAATTTAAATGATGCGAACACTTTTATCAAACATCCAGATCCAATGTATGGAGTATTGCCGTTGTTTGTTTATAGACGAATTCGAAATATTAAAGAACCTTCACCGAGAGTTTTTGATTTAAGTTACGATTATGAAACAGGGGTGCCTGAGGGTGGTACAGATACACTTCTTCGTCGTAGAATTATTGATTTCCCAAACAGTACAGTTACACCAGAACAGTTCATTAATATTAAATATAAGGAAAACTTAAATGCCACTATTAATTATTTAACTGAAAGATTTAACAATTCATACGAAAGTGTTCTTAACGATATGCCGAAAGATTGGAGGTTAGTATATAAAATAGAGATTCATTTTCTAATTGAAGTTGGTTTGTATAGAGTTTTACTCCCCGATATTGACAAAGAAACTATTATTAAATATTTAGAAGATTTGAATTACTTTGTCGATTATTATGTTTTATTATATTTAGCACCAAATGCTGATGATGAAAGACGTAAACCAATATTTGATAATGTATTGAAACATGGTTGTAGATTATTTGATGGAATAACTAATATACCACCACAAACTCCAGTAAAAGGACAATCAATCACACCAATGTTCAGGTTTGTATTTATTAATAAATCACCGCCAATAGTAGAAAATCCTAATGAAAGTATATTTGTAACTAGGTTGAGAAATTATCCGGTAGAATCTAAATTTAAAGATATATTCTTTCAACAACTAGATGTACCAACAATAAATTCCGTTAAATGGTTAAGTGCAACTCCTGGTGAGCAGGAGATTATTGTTCATCCAGATTCGTTAGTAAACTTCAGTGTTATAAAATTTGGTGAAGACACAGTTGCACGTACCGAAGATTGGACTGTATTTGCTATGAATATTTATCGAGAAAATAGTGATATTCTTAATTTAATCGCTGGTGTCGATAGGATGAATGAAGTTAACAATACTCGAGAAAGAGTCAATCCACTAAACAAGATGTATGGTGGTAAATCTAAAACAATAATTACATTCATCATTAATGTTCTATTGGTGACTATTGTGATATTGATTGTAGTTGCTGCAGTTTTACTAGTGAAACCATTAATGAAACCATTGGTGAAAAACAATGGTGAAACTAATGGTGAAAAACAATGATGAAAAACAAGGTGGAGAACATGATGAATCACATAAATCAAATTTATTTTTAACGAAATGACTAAATTCACCATTAATCTTCCAGACTTAAATTTACTTATCGATTGCGAGAATTCATTGAATGTCATAAATATTGAAATTGCTGATGATATGAAAACTATTAGAGAATCATTTGATTCTTCATACGTCTACGAGAAAGAGAAGATTGACACTAAAGTATTTCATGAAGTGAATAATTATCTTAGAAAACATTATGTTCCAAACATTTCTGAATTATATAAGCTAATGTTTGATGGTGATGTCATTAGAGAATGTCAAGAGATAATTGGTCGTGCACCAAACATTAGTCATGTTGGAATGAACTATGAGGATATCGTCGAAGATGAATTGCAAGAATTGGTTAACGAAGTTTATGATAAAGATTCATTTCGTTCGTTGTTTGGATTTATTGGATATATTCTCTACGAAAGAATTCATCCACATGAAGATGGAAATGGAAGAATTGGAAGATTAATCTTCATCGAGCAATTGTCAGATTACAAAGACTATCCATTGTCGCTTTCCTTAATTCATTGTCCAGAACTTCGAAAATTACACGACGACATTCTTCAACATTATTCATTTCCGACGAATGTAAGATTGCCGAAAGATAATAGATATAGTCAAGTTGAATTATTGGAATATGTTAGAAACAATATCAACATTCCAAATACCGAAGATTATTATACGATAACAGTAGATTTGGAAATGTGTCGAAAAATATATAAACTATTAGCACTATGTCGAGAATTTAAACAATTATGGAAACATGTGTCGATGTTAAAGAAATTCGTGATAAAGAAAATAATTAGAAATACATTAACGTGGGAAGAGATTGATAAACTATGCGAAGAAAACAATATTAAGAATTTCGAATTGACAAATTTCAACGTGGAGAATCACAATCTAATAATGAACAATTGGAAAACTCAATGATGAACTATCACCATTCATCTACCATCGTCTTTCATTATCATCATTCACCATCGATTATGAACTATCGATTATGAACTATCGATTATGAACTATCGTCATTCACCGTCGTTTATGAACTACTGATTATGATCTATCTTCATTCATCTTCGGTTATGAACTATCGTCCTTCATCTTCGATTATGAACTACCGATTATGAACTATCGTCCTTCATCTTCGGTTTTCATTATTAGTTATTATTTTTGTCTCGAAAATGAACGTTACTGAACTTGTGTTTGAAGATGGTGCTTTTATTGATTCCTATGCATATGCGAATCATTCAGAATTGACTTCAGTTACTTTCGGAAAATCAGTCACGATAATGGATCATGCTTTTATCAATTGCGTGAAACTTAATAATGTAAATTTAACAACTGAAATCATTCGAAAAGGAACTTTCGCAAATTGTGTTTCATTAAAGAATATTACTCTTAATGGAGTTCGAGAAATTAAAGATGGAGCTTTTCAATATTCCGGTGTTGAGAATATTAGTTTACCAAATACATTAACTAGAATAGAAAACAATGCTTTCTCAATGTGTTCTAATTTGAAAAATATAACATTACCAGATTCACTAGAAATGATTGGAAACAATTGTTTCAAATGTTCAGCATTACAATCGATAGTAATTCCGAAAAGTGTAAAACGTATTGGAAATGCTGCGTTTATGTATTGCGAAGATTTGGTTGATGTTAATCATTCATTCAAGAGATTGCCAAGACATACATTCACTGGATGTCCGCTGAAGAACAATAATGAAAGAACATTAGTGGAGAACATTAGTGAACATTAATGAAATTCATTAGTCATGTTATTATTTTTCATTACAAAATGACATCGATAGTTATTAGTTCATCGACGGAAGTTATTGAAGAAGCTAAGTTTTTCGGTGACGAAGAATTGGAAACATTAACTTTCGAAGATGGTGAAACTCCACTTATCATTGAAGATGAAGCTTTTGCATTTTGCGAGAAATTATCTAAAATTAACTTTGGCAATAGAAAGATTAAATTAGGAAGAGCTTGTTTTGAATGTTGTCCAATTGTCAAACTCGAAATTCCTCCTAATGTTATTCTTGGTGATAGATGTTTTAGTGATAGTTATCAGTTGAAAGAATTAAAAGTTGATACTTCAATTATTCCATATTCTTGTTTCGGATTCAACGTCTGCGGAAGTGTTATAGAATCAATCTATATTTCCGACAATGTTTCTGAAATTGGTGAACAAGCATTTATGGGAATTGATGAAATTTCAAATATTAGACTTCCAGATTATCCTATCACTATTGGCGAGAATGCTTTCGATGTTGAACTTGAATTCACTGAACCGCTACGCGATTTCCAGCAAAGCTGGGAACGAACAACTTGAAAATGGTTGGGCAGATTTGGATTTGTATGTAAAAGAATTTTATTAATAAACGAAGATGAAAATCGAAGATGAATGATGATGGTGATAATTGATGATGAATGATGGTGATAATTGATGATGAATGATGATGGTGATAATTGATGATGGTGATAATTGATGATGAATGATGATGGTGATAATTGATGATGGTGATAATTGATGATGAATGATGATGGTGATAATTGATGATGAATGATGATGGTGATAATTGATGATGAATGATGATGGTAATTAGTAATTATCTTCGTTGTTCTTATCGTTTATCTTCTTCGTTGTTCATTATCGTTTATCTTCTTCGTTGTTCATTATCATTTATCTTCTTCGTTGTTCATTATCATTTATCTCACTATCGATTGCGGCAATTATTTTTTATTATTAAATGAAGAATTTAGTAATTGATTCATCAACGAAAATTATTGAAGTTTCTGCTTATTCTGGTGACGATGAAATTGAGACAGTAATTTTCGAAGATGGTGATACTCCACTAATTGTCGAAGAAGAAGCATTTGCATATTGTGAGAATTTAACTAAAGTGGATTTTGGTAAAAGGAAGATTATATTAGGAAATAGTGCTTTCTATTGTTGTCCATTCTATCAACTTGAAATTCCTTCTAATGTTACTCTTGGAGTTAATTGTTTCGCTGATAATTACAATCTTGAAAGACTAACTATTGATACTGCTATTATTCCGGATTATTGTTTTATCAATAATGAAGAAGATGGTGAATTAGAATCAATTTATCTATCCGATAATGTTGTCGAAATTGGTGAACAAGCTTTTGGAGGATTAGTGATAATGAATGAACTGGTTCAATCGAAAGTTCATAAACGATAGTGGATGACGATAGTTCATAATCGAAGATGGATGATGATAGTTCATAATCGATAGTGAATGATGATAGTGAATGACGATAGTGAATGACGATAGTTCATAATCGATAGTGAATGATGATAGTTCATAATCGATAGTGAATGACGATAGTTCATAATCGATAGTGAATGATGATAATGAATGACGATGATGAATGATGATAGTGAATGATAATGAAGAACGATGATGAATGATGATGAATGATGATAGTGAAGAACGATGATAAATGATGATAGTTCATAATTGATGGTTCATAAATAATAGTTCATAACCGAAGATTCATAAACGATGATTCATAAATGATAGTTCATAAATGATAGTTCATAACCGATAGTC
>Ga0265293_10011642_pt1 | contig 11897 bp, 9 predicted proteins | sample Munlanlewell138R_FD_192505 | JGI IMG/M metagenome (GOLD analysis project Ga0265293, IMG submission 192505) | Leachate microbial communities from a municipal landfill in Southern Ontario, Canada - Leachate well 138R | ecosystem: Engineered > Solid waste > Landfill > Unclassified | place: Canada... | reverse complement strand
CGCCGCCCGCGCCGCCTTCGGGGCCCATGTCAATCACCCAGTCCGCCGTCTTGATGACGTCCAGATTGTGCTCGATCACCACCACGGTATTGCCCGCCTCGATCAGGCGTTCGATCACTTGCAGCAGCAGCGCAATATCGTGAAAGTGCAAGCCTGTGGTGGGTTCATCCAAGACATAGAGGGTGCTGCCGGTGCCGCGTTTGGACAGCTCCAGCGACAGCTTGACGCGCTGGGCCTCGCCGCCGGACAGCGTGGTGGCGCTTTGACCCAGGCGTAAATACCCGAGACCGACGTCGATCAGGGTCTGGAGCTTGCGAGCTACCGTCGGCACGGCCTCAAAATAATCCAGCGCCTGCTCGACCGTCAGCTCCAGGACTTCGTGGATATTCTTGCCGCGATAGCGGATTTCCAGCGTTTCCCGGTTGTAGCGCTTGCCATGGCAGACATCGCAGGGTACGTAGACGTCCGGCAAGAAGTGCATTTCCACGCGCAGCACGCCATCGCCTTGGCAGGCTTCGCAGCGGCCGCCCTTGACGTTGAAGCTGAAACGGCCCGGATCGTAGCCGCGAGACCGCGATTCCGGCACGCCCGCGAACAATTCGCGGATTGGCGTGAACAAGCCCGTATACGTGGCGGGGTTGCTGCGCGGCGTGCGCCCGATCGGGCTTTGGTCAACGGTGATGATCTTGTCCAGGTGCTCAAGCCCTTCCAAGGCGGTATAGGGCGCGGGCTCGGCCTGGCTTTTATAGATGTGGCGGGAGACTGCCGTCGCCAGCGTGTCGTTGATCAGCGTTGACTTGCCGGAGCCGGACACGCCCGCAATGCAGACCAGTCGGCCCAGCGGCACGTGCAGATCCACGGATTTGAGGTTGTTGCCGCGCGCGCCCAGCAGGCGCAGCCATTCGGTGCCGGCGTCGGAGACGGGGCGACGGCGCGGAATCGGAATGCGGCGCGCGCCGCTCAGGTATTGGCCGGTCAGCGAGTCCGGATTGGCCAGCACCTGTTCCGGCGTACCTTGCGCAATCACTTGTCCGCCATGTTCGCCGGCGCCGGGACCCATGTCGATCAGCCAGTCCGCGCAGCGGATCATGTCTTCGTCGTGTTCAACCACGATCACGCTGTTGCCCAGGTCCCGCAGATGTTTCAGGGTGGCAATCAGGCGGTCGTTGTCGCGCTGGTGCAGGCCGATGGAGGGTTCGTCCAGTACGTACATCACGCCGGTCAGGCCCGAGCCGATCTGGCTGGCCAGCCGGATACGCTGGGATTCTCCGCCGGAGATGGTGTCCGCGCTGCGGTCGAGCGACAAATACCCCAGGCCGACGTCGTTCAGGAATTTCAGTCGGGCCTGGATTTCCAGCACGATGCGCAGGGCAATATCCTGCTTGACGCCGCTCAGCTCAAGCTGGCTGAACCAGTGCAGGCAATCCGCCAAGGACATGGCTTCGATTTCAAAAATGGCCCGCCCCGCGTCGCCTTCTCCCACCTTGACATGCCGAGCTTCAGCCCGCAGCCGCGAGCCGCCGCAGTCCGGGCAGGTTTTCAGATGGCGGAACTTGCCCAGTTCCTCCTTGACCGCGGAGGACTCGGTTTCGTGCCAGCGGCGTTCCAGGTTGGGCAAAACGCCTTCGAAGGGATGGTTGTTGACGGCGGGCCGTCCTTTTTCGTTGACGTAGGTGAACGGAATGGATTGCGTGCCCGAGCCATACAGTACTGCTTGCCGGACCGATTCCGGCAAGGACTCGAAGGGCGTATCCAGATCAAAGTCGTAAAAAGCGGCCAGGCTGTTCAGCATCTGGAAGTAAAAGGCGTTGCGCCGGTCCCAGCCGCGGATGGCGCCGCTGGCCAGGCTCAACTCAGGAAACGCAACCACCCGCTTCGGATCGAAGAAGCTGACCTGCCCAATACCGTCGCAACTGGGGCACGCGCCCACCGGGTTGTTGAAGCTGAACAGCCGCGGCTCCAGTTCCGGCAAGCTGTAGTCGCAGACCGGGCAGGCGTAGTGGCTGGAAAACAGCTGTTCTTCACCGGTGTCCAGATCCAGCACGATGACGCGCCCGTCGGACAGGGCGGTGGTGGTCTCGAAGCTCTCAGCCAGCCGCTGGGCAGCGTCCGGACGGATGCGCAGACGGTCCACCACGACGTCCAGCTTGTAGTCGGTGGGCGCAGCCACACCGGAAAGCTGCTCCATTTCAAGCATTTCCCCGTTGAGCCGGACCCGCACGAATCCTTGGGCCTGCAAGCTCGAGAGCGTTTGCACCAGGCCTTCGTCTTCGTGGTTGCGCAGCGGCGCCAGCACGGCAATCCGCGTCTGCGGCGGCAGGGCCAGGCACTGGTCCACCATCTGGCTGATGCTTTGCGCCTGCAAGGGCAGATGGTGGGTCGGACAGTAGGGGGTGCCGACCCGGGCGAACAGCAGGCGCAGATAATCATGCACCTCGGTGGCGGTGCCAACGGTTGAGCGCGGGTTGTGGCTGCTGGCCTTTTGCTCAATGGCAATGGCCGGGGAAAGCCCTTCGATCAGATCGACGTCGGGCTTGTCCATCAACTGAAGAAACTGGCGGGCGTAGGCCGACAGGCTCTCTACGTAGCGCCGCTGGCCTTCCGCATATAGCGTATCGAAGGCTAGCGACGACTTTCCAGAACCCGACAGACCCGTAATCACGACGAGCTGGTGGCGGGGCAGGGCGAGCGAAATGTTTTTCAGATTGTGGGTGCGGGCACCCCGGATCCGGATGACATCCATCAATAATCCTGTACTTACCGGCCGACAAGGCAACTTGGTACTATAGCGCGCTGGACCTAAAAACGGCTATCGCCGCGCTCGTGCGGCTTTTCTTTCCCTTCGTCGATGAACTCTCCTTCCGCTTTCCGCATGACCGCTCAGGAGCGCCGCAGCAGTGTTTCGCTGGCGGGTCTCTACATCCTGAGAATGCTGGGCCTGTTTCTGGTCCTTCCCGTTTTTGCCGTCGCCGCCCAGGGACTGCCGGGCGGCACCGATCCCGCAAAAATCGGGCTGGCGCTGGGCATGTACGGCTTTACCCAGGCCGTCATGCAGATTCCTTTCGGTATGGCGTCGGACCGCTGGGGTCGCCGTCCGGTCGTGGTGGCGGGCATGCTGCTGTTCGTGCTGGGCAGCGTGATCTGCACCGTGGCCGACGATCTGTTCTGGATCACGCTGGGCCGCGCCATCCAGGGCTCGGGCGCCATTTCCGCCGCGATCACCGCCTGGCTGGCCGACTCCACGCGCGAAGAGGTCCGTACCAAGGCCATGGCGCTGATCGGCGCTTCCATCGGACTGACGTTTGCCGTGTCATTGGTGCTGGCGCCGTTGCTGGTGGGATGGGGCGGCCTGCGCGGCTTGTTCGGCACGATTACCGTGCTGGGCGTGGCGGCGCTGCTGGTGGCTAGTTTTGTCATCCCTGCCGCGCCGCCCACGCCAGCCAGCCCGGACCAGGCCTCGTTCGCCGACGTCCTGCGCAATCCGGACCTGTTCCGCCTGAACCTGGGCATCCTGGTGCTGCATCTGGTGCAGATAGCGCTGTTCGTTGCGATCCCGGCGGCGCTGGTGGAAACCGGCGGGCTGGATGCGGCGGGCTTGTGGAAGGTCTATTTACCCGTTGTCACGATTTCTTTCGTCTTCATGCTGCCGATCATCGGCGTCACCGAGCGTTTCCGGGCGCACCGCCCCGCGCTGCTGGCGGCGGTGGCCGCATTGGTGCTGGTTTGCGCGGCGCTGGTCTGGACGCAGCATCATTTTGTGGCGCTGGTGCTTAGCCTGCTGCTCTTCTTCACCGCATTTAATACACTGGAGGCTTTGCAGCCTTCGATGGTGTCGCGCGTGGCGCCGCCTCAACTGAAAGGCGCGGCACTCGGCGTGTTCAATACCTGCCAGGCCATCGGGCTGTTCCTCGGCGGGGCGGTGGGCGGCTGGTTGATCGTCCAGTGGGGCAAGGGCGGCATGTTCTGGGTCTGCGCGGCGCTGGCCGTGCTTTGGCTGCTGGTGGCCTGGCGCATGAGCCCGCTTCCGGTGCGTGCCCGCCCACGCGCTGAATAAGCAGTTTTTCTATCTGTCTTTCCTGTCCTGCCCGCGTGGCCGGACAGGATTTTGAGTCATAATCCAAGGCTATCGAGTCGTTGCTGTCAGCGGCTCCCGAAGTCCGGGGAAGGCCCCGACTCTTTAAGCCGAAACGCAAGGAGAAATGCAATGGCTTCCGTGAACAAAGTCATTTTGGTGGGTAATCTGGGGCGTGACCCGGAGGTTCGCTACAGCCCGGATGGCGCGGCCATCTGCAACGTGTCCATCGCCACCACCTCCAACTGGAAAGACCGGAATACCGGAGAGCGCCGTGAAGAAACGGAATGGCACCGTGTGGTGTTCTACAACCGCCTGGCGGAAATTGCCGGTGAATACCTGAAAAAAGGCCGCTCGGTGTACGTGGAAGGCCGCCTGAAGACCCGCAAATGGCAAGGCCAGGACGGCCAGGAGCGCTACACGACGGAAATCGTGGCGGATCAAATGCAAATGCTGGGCGGCCGTGAAGGCGGCGGCATGTCCGAGGGCGGCGGCTACGGTGGCGATGCCCCAGCCTCGCGCCCCAGCCGTCCGGCGCCGCAACAACAGCAGCAGGCGCCTGCCGCGCCTGCGCGCCAGCAGTCCAGCATGGCCCCGAACTTCGCGGACATGGACGACGATATTCCGTTCTGAACCCGCGCTGCCCAAAGGTGCCTGGAAAGCCGCTGCTCGCATTGCGCAGCGGCTTTTTTGTCGCCGGGCCGCTCCCAAGACAAAAAGCGCCCTCCTAGCCTGGGGGCCTTCCACCCTTTATCTCGTCATCTTTCTGGACCAGATAAATCAGCACCACGCCTATTGTCATGAAGAAGCGGAATGCGCTGGGCACGCCGTTCCATTCTGGTGACATCCACATACCGAACCACTCGCCGCCGATCGACATGAAGCCCACCTGCCACACCAGAAAACCCAGCGTCAGACCCGTCACGGCCATGGACTTCTGGCGGTTGAAGATGGAAGCCGGTCCATGCCGGTGCCGGAACAGGCGCCATGCGCCCCACCAGCAAAGGATTGCCGTCACGGTTTCAAGCGCGATGATGACGATATAAGCCGCATGGTGCAGAAAAATCGAATCAATGGCGCGGTAGGTGATCGTGGCGTCGGGGAAAATCGTGTCCATGCGCAGCACATGGTGAACGAAGGGGAAGTTGCTGCCGTAATCGGTGATGTTGCCGAAGGCGGCCAAGGTGGCGAACAAGGCGATGGCGCCCACCAGCAGGACTTTCGAGTAACGGATGACCATTCGGGATCTCTTTGCGTGGAGAGAATAAAAGGGAGCTTACACTGCTCGATTGTGAAAATTTGGCCATGAGGCGGGTATGTTGGGTGATGTCGCGATTCGCGTGGGTTTTCTGATCGGCATTACGCTGTTGGGGTGGAGCGCGGGCAAGCGCTTGAAGATCGATCCGGCGGGCTTGGCCGTGCTGCTGGTCTATGTCATTTCGCCGGTCGTGATCTTCGTCGTGATCCAGGAGTCCACCGCTGGACTGGCCTATTTGGGCTATAGCGCGGGCATGTGGGGTTTGTCCAGTTTGTCGGCGCTGCTGGCCTGGCGGTTTGCGCGGCGGTTCTGGCAGGACGCCCGGCTCAATTTGTTTTCCTTTGCCTGCGGAACCTGCAATACCGGCTATTTTGCGCTGCCGCTGGTCATGGGGCTGCTGCCCGCCGAGGCGGTCGGCATTGCCGTTTTCATTATTCTGGGCGCAAACCTGTATGAATATTCGGTGGGTTTCTATCTGACGGCGCGGGCGCAATACAGCTGGCGTACCAGCTTGAAAAAAATCGCCACGCTGCCGATGCTGCACGCTACCTGGATTGGTTTGCTGGTGCGTGAACTCGATGTGCCGATCAACGCGGTTGTGATGTCGGGCCTGCAAGGGTTCAAAGGCGCTTTCAGCGTGATGGGCATGATGGTGATCGGTCTGACCTTGGCGCGATTTGACCGGCTTGAACTGGATGGCAAGTTTCTTGGCCTGGCTTTGCTGTGGAAACACGTGTTTTTCCCGGCCGTTTCCTTGACGCTGCTGTTCACCTTCGGTGCTTTCTCCGTGCTGGAGAAGTCCGTCATCACCATCATGCTGGCAACGCCGATGGCAGGCAACGTGGTGGTGATTTCCAGCTTGTTGGGTGTCTATCCGCAAAAAGCGGCGCTGATGGTGGTGTCGAGCACGGTGCTCACTTTGCTGACGCTCCCTCTGATCATGGGCGTGGCGCTATAGGCGTGCCCGGAGCGGGGGTATTTCCGGAAAGCGTATTGATTTCATCCTTCATTCATTAGGGATATATGAATATGGGGGAATCTTCGTTGTTGATTAATCGTCAGGCTCTTAGAGTAAAGCCTGGTAACACCTGTTCACGATTATTCTGCTACGGAGTTTTTATGATCGATCAATTAAAAAAGAAGGCCCAACTATTGCGCTATGGCTCCTCGGTGGCAGTGCTGTTGATGGGTGGAGCCGTGTTGAGCGTGGCACATGCTGACCCGGCTGTTCCGTCCGGTCCGCTGGTCAGCACCGAGTGGCTGGCGCAAAACCTCAACAACAAGAATGTCCGCGTCATTGAGGTGAGTGTGAACCCCGGCCAGTATGAGCGCAGCCATATCCCGGGCGCGCTCAATTTCTCCTGGCACAAAGACCTGAACGACACCGTCCGACGTGATATTGTCAGCAAAGAAAATTTTGAGAAATTGCTGTCCCAAGCAGGGGTTGCAGACAACACCACGGTCGTCCTCTACGGTGATAACAATAACTGGTTTGCCGCCTGGGCTGGCTGGGTGTTTGATGTGTACGGCGTGCAGGACGTGAAGCTGCTGGACGGTGGACGCAAGAAATGGGAAGCGGAAAAGCGCCCGTTGGATAACCGGCAACCGAACTACGCCGTTTCCAACTACCAAGTCACCAAGGTCAACACCAATTTGCGGGCCAGCCTCAGCGATGCTGTTGCCGTGGCGCAAGGAAAGAGCCAAGCGCAGTTGGTTGACATCCGCTCGGCCGACGAGTTCTCCGGCAAGATTTTTGCGCCTGCGGGCGTGCCAGAGTTGAGCATCCGTGCGGGTCATATTCCCACGGCAGTGAATGTGCCCTGGGGTGAGGCCGTCAATCCGGATGGTACTTTCAAGTCCGCGGAAGACCTGAAGAAAGTATATGCCGCGGTTGGTGTTGATGGTTCAAGGCCAGTCATCACTTACTGCCGTATTGGCGAGCGTTCCAGCCATACCTGGTTCGCGCTGAGCAAAATCCTGGGTTATGAAGTCCGCAACTATGACGGCTCATGGACCGAGTACGGCAATGCGGTTGGCGTGCCCGTCAACAACCCGGCTGGCACGGTGTTTGGTGCAACCTGATCCGGGTGCCCGCCACGCACCTGAGCGCAAGCCCCGGCTGAAAAGCCGGGGTGTTTCCCCTGTTTTTTCGGGCCCGCGTTTGCGGGCTTTTCCGCGATGACGCTCTCTCATTCCTTTGCCGTGCTGTTGGCCATGCTGGCCCTTGCCAGCAGCTTCGCCCTGTCCAGCCTTGAAGATGGCAGCACCTTGAGCTTTGCCTGGGTGGTGGGGCTGGCTTTCGGGCTGCTGATGCAGCGCAGCCGCTTCTGCTTCTATTGCCATACCCGGGATTGGGTGCTGCATCGCGAGCATCGCGGCGTGCTGGCCATTTTGCTTGCGCTGGCTGTGGGTATTGCGGGCTACACCGTTGTGCTTGGCAGTTGGGTGCAGCAGCCCACACCCGCCTACTTGCCGCCGGATATCTTCATCGGCCCGGTCAGCTGGGTGTTGGTCTTGGCGGGTTTGGCCTTTGGCGCGGGCATGGTGATTTCGGGATCGTGCATCAGCGCGCACTGGTATCGGCTGGCAGAAGGGTCAAGGGCTTCGCCGTTCGCCCTGATTGGCACGGCCATCGGATTCATGGCGGGCTATGCCTCGTGGAACCGTCTTTATACAGAAGCGATTGTGGATGCGCCGGTGGTCTGGCTGCCCGCCCATCTGGGTTATGGTGGGGCTATTCTTGCGCAGTTTGGCGTGTTGGCGCTGCTGGCGGCATGGGTCTGGAGCCGCCGGAAAAAAGTCGATGAATTACTGTCCACTTCGTCTCCCGCCACACTCAAAGCCTGGTGGCGCGCGCTCTGGCAAGAGCGCTGGCCTGCCTGGGTTGGCGGCCTGGGCGTGGGGCTGATCTGTTTTCTGGTGGTCATTCGGATGCGGCCGCTGGGGGTGACGGCTTCGCTGGGGCATGTGGCGCGTGAGGGTGGAGAGGCCCTCGGCGTGGTGCCGACCCGTTTGCTCGGGCTGGATGTGCTGGCGGGCTGCGCTACCATTCCACAAGACGCCTGGCTGAATCCCCATGCACTGATTCTATATGGTTTGGTGATTGGCGCGTTGGTGGGCGGCCTGGGCAGCGGTCAGTTCAAGTGGTCGTGGCCGAGCTGGAGAGATGCCGCGCGTGGCCTGACCGGAGGGGTATTGCTGGGTTGGGGCGCGATGGTGGGCCTGGGGTGCAGCATTGGTACTTTGCTGTCCGGCATATCGGCAGGCGCCTTATCCGGCTGGGTGTTTGGCGTGTCGATGCTGCTGGCCGTCGTGGTGGGGGTGAAGCTGCAGCGCCGGATGCAGGGTTGAACGAAGAGGCGCCTGGCTGCTGCGCCTTTGCCTGCTTTTTTTATTGGTGTTCGCTGCCAACGTCCGACAGCGGCGGCGCTGTCCTAAACACCTCGTCCAGCGTGGTGGCGTCCAGCAGGTTCAGCGACCACGCTTCCAGTGTTTCGCTGGTGGCGGCGTGCAGGCGTTGCTCAACGTTTGGGGGCAAGGGACTGAATTTGCGAGCGAGTTGCTTGTGTAAAAGCTCGACTTGGCCCTCAACGCGCCCTTCTTTTCGTCCCTCAGCCAGACCCTCCATTTTCCACTGATGGGTCCAGGATCTTGAGTGATCAGTCAGCATGGTCTTGATCTCCAGTAAGTTGTGGGTTGGCGGCAGGTCCACCTTGGGGAGTGCGCGCGGCAATAGTACATAGCGGGTCCAACTGGCGAAGGCGCGGCGCAGCGTCAAGTCTTCTTGCGTATAGTTATACACCCTTTGAATCAGGGCTTGGACATCTTCAAGGCCACGATTGTGCTCAAGCCGGAACAGGAGTGCAGTGAGGTTGTCTTCGGGCAACTGGCGGCTTTCAAGCAGCGCGCCTTCGTCAACCAATAAGTAGCGGTGTTGCGGTTGATAGCGCCGCAAGCCGGGGGACACGGGATCAATCAGGTCAAATACATTCAAGGCGGCGCTCCAGCGGGACGCGCCACTGTAGATCACCAGTGGCAGCACGGCGGGCAGGTTTTGTTCCAGCTTGATTAGTTTGTGCGCCAGCAAGCTTTCATACAGCAGGCCCAGGTAAGTCATCATACGCAAGGACATGTGTCTGTCGTTGCTTGATTGATGCTCGATCATCAGCAGCAAAAATAGGTCACGGCCATCGCGCCGTGGCAGGCGCCAAACCAGATCACCCTGGCGTTGCTTCAAGGCGTCGCTGATGTAATTCGTGGGGAACGGCTCAAGGCGGCTCCAGTCCAGCTCTCCAAGCCAGGGCGTATCCAGAATGCCCTCGAATAAGCTCCGGACCAGGGTCGGGTTGCTGAACAGCAGGCGGTAACTCTCATCATGTTGGTGCACGCGGTGTCTCCAGGGAGGGATGCGTGAACCATAAATCCTGCCGTTCCCATTGCGGCGCCAACTGGGCGGGTTTCAGCCATTCGGAAAAATACGGCTGATGCACCCCAGCCGCTTACGCCAACGCCGCCTCAATGGCCGCGCCCAAGGCCTGCGTGCTTGCGTTGCCGCCCAGATCCGGCGTCAGTACCTTGCCCGTTTCCAGTACCTGTTCAATCGCGCTGACAATGCTGTCATGCGCGGCGCGGTAGTTCGCTTTGCCTTGCCCGAGGAAATCCAGCATCAGTGCGCCGGACCAGATCATGGCTATCGGGTTGGCAATATTCTTGCCGAAAATATCCGGCGCCGAGCCATGCACGGGTTCGAACATGGACGGAAACACCCGCTCCGGATTCAGGTTGGCGGACGGCGTGATGCCGATGGTGCCGGTGCAGGCTGGTCCCAGATCGGAGAGAATGTCGCCGAAAAGATTAGAGGCGACCACCACGTCGAAGCGGTCCGGATTCATCACGAATTGAGCCGTCAAGATATCAATGTGATATTTGTCAAAGCGCACGCCGGGGTAAGCTTCGGCCATCAGCTCGGCGCGGCGGTCCCAATAGGGCATACTGATTGAAATGCCATTGGACTTGGTGGCTGAAGTCACGTGTTTTTTTGGCCGGGATTGCGCCAGCTCGAACGCGTACTTCAGAATGCGGTCCACGCCATGCCGTGAAAACACCGCTTCCTGGATGGCGACCTCACGCTCCGTGCCTTCGAACAGAATACCGCCCGCGGCCGAATACTCACCCTCCGAGTTCTCCCGCACAATATAGAAATCAATATCGCCCGGTTCGCGGCCTTTCAGCGGGCACGGCACGCCCTTGAGCAGACGCACCGGCCGCAGGTTCACGTATTCGTCAAAGCCGCGCCGCATGGCAATCAAGGATTCCCACAAGGAAATATGGTCGGGCACCACGTCCGGCCAGCCCACCGCGCCGAAATAAATGGCCTCGAAGCCGCGCAGCGTGTCAAACCAATCCTCACCCATCATGCGGCCGTGCTGCGTATAGTATTCGTGCCGGGCCCAATCAAAGTGTTCAAACTGCAAGGCAATACCGTGGCGCTCGGCGGCGGCGCGCACCACGCGCAGCCCCTCAGGCATGACTTCCTGGCCAATGCCGTCACCGGCCATCACTGCAATCTTGTGCATGGTTTTCCCTTTTACTGGCAAACGTTGTTCAAATACCGCGTGTCACGCTTAGTGCCGAGAAGCTTTGCGCTACCGGCATGATCTCTATGGTGTTGATGTTGACATGCTCGGGCTGCGACGCAACCCAGGCAATCGTATTGGCAATGTCTTCCGGCTTGATGGCTTCCACGCCTTCATAGACGGAAGCGGCCCGTGTCTGGTCTCCTTCGAAGCGGACCGAGGAAAACTCCGTATCCGAGCACAGACCGGGTGCAATATGCGTGACCCGCACACGGGTGCCGGTCAGATCGGCGCGCAAATTCTGGCTGAACATCTGCACAAAAGCCTTGGTGCCGCCATACACATTGCCGCCTTTATAAGGATAGGCGCCCGCCGTGGAGCCGATATTGATGATCTGGCCCTGGTTGCGTTTGATCATGTGCGGCAGCACCGCATGCGCCAGGTAGGCCACGCCGTTGACGTTGGTGGCAATCATGGTGTCCCAGTGGTCAAGCGAAGCCTGCTGCGCCGGATCCAGGCCCAAGGCCAGCCCCGCATTGTTGACCAACAGATCAATTTGCCCCCAATGCTCCAGCACGGTGTTGACGCCGTGCTGCACCGCGCGCCGGTCACTGACGTCCAGGGGAAGTGCCAGGAAGTGCTCACCAAACTGCTGGCTCAGCGCGTCAAGCTTGACGGCGCGCCGGGCGGCCCCGGCGACATGCCAGCCCTCGTCAATCAGGCGGGCCACGGCGGCGCGGCCAAAGCCGGCCGAGGCGCCGGTAATGAAGGCGACTTTCATAGTTTTCCTTGAGAAAAAAGCGGACGAGCGAACTTCGTTAAAACTAGGGGAAGCGCACGGTTTTGGCAAGGGCTGTGCCACCGCAAACGGCTGTTTCCAGGTCGGGGCCTCTCCGGCGCTCTGATCTGGGAGCAGCAGTTTGCGTATTGGACAAACTTGATCCAGCGCAATAAAACCCTATTCCCATAAAGGTTGTATGGGATTGTTTGA
>Ga0265293_10011641_pt1 | contig 11898 bp, 8 predicted proteins | sample Munlanlewell138R_FD_192505 | JGI IMG/M metagenome (GOLD analysis project Ga0265293, IMG submission 192505) | Leachate microbial communities from a municipal landfill in Southern Ontario, Canada - Leachate well 138R | ecosystem: Engineered > Solid waste > Landfill > Unclassified | place: Canada... | reverse complement strand
GAGGAGGATAAACTAATATATTATGGCATACCCGGAGGGATTTGAACCCCCAACCTTCTGATCCGTAGTCAGATGCTCTATCCAGTTGAGCCACGGGTACTTGCGGTATTTTATTATAGTTGGATTATTGGCTTTTGTCAATTGATTAGTCGCAATTAAGAATGCCAAAGTTGATGAAAACCTGTTTCTTCCAGCAAGTGGGGCGGTGTTTGGGCATCTTGCAATAGCCAAATCTTTTCTTGAGGCAGACCGCAAACTTGCTTACAGGTGTCTTGCTCTGCTTCGGTAAGGGTTGCATAGCCTTGTGTGTGTTTTTCTTTGATTGCCTTTTGGATTAGGGTATGGCTGTAATTGTCTATCTTAAAGGTGCGCGCAATAAGCAGCAATATTATAGATGCCAAAATAGGTATAATGGAATATACTATTTTTACTCCCCACATAGTTTGTATTGTGCGTATTGCTTTTGAGGGATCAGAGGGTTTTAGACCAAATGCAGAAAGAATTAAGCCTGCTACAAAGCTGGCAATGCCCGAATTGACCTTTTTGATAAAAGTAGAAAGCCCTGCCATTAGCCCTTCTCTGCGCTGACCGCTAATAGCTTCATCTACATCGGTAATATCCGCAAATAATGTCATTGGCACAAAACCCAGCGCACTTACCCCTATGCCTAAAAAGGATATGGACACTATAAAGACCCAAGGAGAGCCTTCTGGCGGGATAAACAAAGCTATAATGCAGGCCAGCATTAGGATAGGCACGCACACTTTATAGGGCATATGCTTGTTAAACTTCTTCATTAGCACCACATTAGCAGGGAAGAAGCCTATTTCTGTTGCACCTTTTATAGTAAGCACTATGGTCATTATTGACATACCTAAAACAGGCTCTTGTTTAAGCACAATATATGTAAAAAATGCCATCCCAAGGGTAACCATATTGCCTATAAACCCAGAAGCCAGCCCCATACCCAAGTTTTTGGTAAAAGAGCGATTTTGCAGCACGCTGCCATACTCACTAAAGACTTTTTTAAGGGTGATATCCGTATTTTTTATTAGACAAGGCTCTTCCTTTACACCTAGAAATGTAATTAGGATAGGCAGGGCAAAGATTATGCCAAGCACCAAGCCCATTATTGCAAAATTGCTTTTGAAAGCGGGCGATATGCTCTCACCTCTATGCCCGCTGTAAATTACAAACTCAAAAAAGTAAGTGGAAAATACGCTGGCTACCCCAGCATAAATCATTTGCATAGAAGAGTAATTGGTGCGTGACTCATAACTGCCGACAATTCGGGGCAACAGGCAAGAATAAGGTATGGCAAATATGGTGTAGACAGTGCTAAAAAAGATATAAGAAAAGGTGTAATAAACTACCTTATGAACTTCGTTTTGCAGTCCAAAGGAGTACCATAGCATAAAGAAAGAGAGAAACGCAGGAATAACCGATACCAGCAGATAAGGACGGCATTTTCCCAGCTTGCTTTTGGTGCGCTCTACCAACACTCCCATAATGGGGTCAGTTACACCATCCCAAACTTTGCCTATCATAATAGCCAGCCCCGCCCAATAGGGGTCAATTTGCTCTACTACGGTAAGGTAAAGCATAAAATATGAAGCTATTATCATAGAAACGCCGCCCGAATAGCCTTCAGCACAGGCGTAGGCGTTCATTTTCTTGAATTCTTTGGTATCAATCTTAGCCATTTACAATATATCCGCAAGTAATAAAAATATCATACCCCACCTTGTGCCAATTGTCAACAGCTAGAAAAACAGAATATAGATGTTGTCCTAAAGCAAATTATGAAAGTTAAATGGCTTAGATCTATCTTACTCTAATAATTGACTTTAATGCAGAAATATGATATTCTTTTTCTTGATAGGTGCTTGACATATTTGCCATTAACCTTTCCGTTATTCAATATGCGCAAATCAAAGTTGCTATTGTTATTTGTGACCTAGAGATAGTGAAGCGAAATATTAGTTTTTAATTAAGTTAGGTTATCCAATAGTTGAGAGATCGAAAGGATTCTATTTGGATAATAAAAAGTTTGCCATAGATAAGGCAGGGTTTTATATTAAATGCTGTTCTTTCTTCACCAGATAAGATTTTGAAAGAAAAAGGGGATATAGCAAAACACATTTTAGATGTATTAAATAAAATTTATCATTAAGGAGGAGTAATTATATATGGCAGGGCATAATTTTAATTTTGATGGTGGAGAAATATTAAGCCGAATAGGTGCTGCTTGGTTTGTTTCATATGCATATCATGATCTAATAGATAAAACCTTCATGGCATGGGATTGTGATATTACTGAAAAATCACTATGTTCTCGCAAATCAAAATACAATAACTCAACTTTCTACCATAAAGCATGGCTACAGGAAGTTCTTAAGATGGAGCAGCTGGATAAACATAAAAATAAAGTCGGTCTGCGCTCGACAGAAATAAAAAAAATGGCAAAAAAAATACTTACATATTTAGAAGTTAGCAAACCCACATTGTAACAAAGAAAATTTAGTTTCTTGTACAAATATTATTATGTTAAACAATGAAAATTTTATTATTTACTGATTACATAGAGCAAGACTTGAGCAGGAAAGAGAATATTTTTGTGTCCAATCGCTGACAGAATAAGAAAAAATGATTAGAATTGGTATTAATTAGATAAGGCATAAATTTGCAGAAATACAATAGAAGATAATGAAAAAGGCATTCTTTAAGGCGCTGAATGAATTTCTTTTCAATATGGTATATAAGGAAGTATGCATAATTAATTTTGTAGTTATGCAACAAAACGGTCTTTGGTGTGTACGCATTTAAGGACAATAAGAAAAATCTTTCATAAATCTACTGTAAGTTTTTGCTATTTGATGTTATAATATTGGTGAATTTTTGCAAATATGAAATTCAAAAACATATTTAGAACTGTTAGATTATAAAAGGTGTTGCGCAGAGTTGTTAAAGGAAGGATTATAGGGAAGAAAGGTTATTTATGGCTATAAATTCTAAAATCACCGATATTCTTGAGGCAGAGACAGGGGCTAAAAGTTACAAGGCTCATAAGTACAGCTTGGATAATGAGATGCGGCCTACTGTTGATTATGGTGGGGAATCAAATGAAAATATTTGGAAAAGAACAATGGAGACAACTATTTATAAAGCGCCTATTGATCTTTCATTTTTGGCACATAAGTTATCAGCAAATGAGGAGCAACTATTCACATATTTTTTAGATGGTTCTAGACGTGTATATAAAGTCGATCATCAAGGCTATGCGGCTTCAGGAACGGGTAGTAGGATGGAAATTTACCCGATATTGGCAGGGCAAATCGGAATTGGCTGTTGCAAGCGCGAAGATAAAAAAATGAAAAAAGAAAAATTTATTACAGAGACTGTTATTTCTGTTCCAGACAAGGCGGATGCAGATGGTAAAAATGGCTTTTTTCCCGCATTAGCAAAAAAAATCAATAATAGCAGTGAAGATCTTCAGAGGCTAAACTTGGAAATTGATACAGTTTTGAGCTATTCAACAAGAAAAGATGTTAAAAATGATAAAGAATATGAAGATAGAGCTACAGCTAGAATACAAGACAGGATGATAGAAAAAGAAAAAGAAATGGTTTCAACTCTTGTACGAGAAGAAAAGCTTAATCAAAATAATTATTTAATAAAAGATGGCTCTTTAGAATATCGTCCTACAAAAGAGGACAGAAAAGATAAAAGGAAATTAATTAAATTTCAAAAAAATTATGCGTGGGTTTTGGGGGCATCAAAAAGTTTTAACCCCTCAGCTTGTTTAGATATTAATGGGAAGCCTAATCCAGGGTTTATTGCGAACTTGCCTCTTTATCACAGAACGCCAGTGGCATGTTTCTCAAATCCTTCTATATTTGGAGATATGAAATTTGCAGTATGGTATATACGTATTCGAGACCAAGCAAAAACACGCACTCCTTTTGATGGAATTATTAAAATAGAAAAGATGCTTACAACAGATGATGAAAATATGTATGGTATGGATAGTGATTTAGTAGATACTTTAAGCGCATTGATTATAAATGAGCGAAATCCCGTTTGTTATGGGGCTGATTTGCGATGGGCAAATCATATATACCCTATGTTTTTAACAGAAAATTTTGTAAAATCCAGATATATATCAACAGATAGTTTCTTGCAATTATTTTAGGAGGAAATATGATGAAAATGCAACCTATAGGACGTGTGTTGGCAACAGAAAAGCATCCTACTACAATTGATAAATTTTGTTTTTGGACAGATGCAAATTTAAAGCTACATGCTTTTGATGTAGTAAAAGTGGAGCGTGCTGACGGCTCCTTTACATATGGAGTCATAGAAAATATATCTCACATTACTGATGCTCAAAGTTTTTTAACTAATTATATATCATCTGATTTTGGTAATGCAGAAATTAATGCACCTACATTAAGAATTGGAATGAATTATGTTGATGCAAAAGTATCATTCAATAACAAAAATAATGAGACCCCAGTTCATAATAATGATAAAGTTTTTTTAGCAACCAAAGAAGAAATTGTTGCTGCGCTTGGCTTAGACAAAATAAAGAATCCTTTGGTGTGCGGATCTTTGAGGATGTATGCTGGAACAAGAAATGAGGTAAGTTTGCCTGTAAATTTAGATGGTAAATTTTTGCTTGGACCAGAAGGAGCACATCTTAATATATCTGGAATATCAGGATTGGCTGCAAAAACTTCTTATGCAATGTTTTTATTAAAAGCAGTGCAAGATTGTGGGATGAAAAAAAATGAAGAAGACGACGAAGAAAGAACTACAGCATTTATAATTTTTAATGTTAAAGGACAAGATTTGATGGCAATTGACCAAAAAAATGAATGTGAGGGTAATGAACAGGAAAAAGAAAAAATACAGAAGCAGTATGTGGCATTAGGCTTGAGCCCAGAACCATTTAAAAATGTTAAATATTATGTACCTTACTCCTCTGAAAGGTCTTCAAAGCAATCAACTTATTTAAATTCTACTGATATGGCCAATTATATTCGACATGGCCAACTAAAAAAATATAAGTATACTTATGAAGATGATAAAGAAAGTATAGAAATGATGTTTTCTAACATAGATGATCCACAACAAACAATGGAGTCAATTATAGCAAAAATTATTGATGAAAACGATATGGATTTTAAATCATTAACCATTTGGAATGAATTTCTAGAAAAAGTTTCTGAAAAAGCACAGAAAAGTGACAGTAAAGGGCCAAAAGATGAGATTTCAATTTTGAGCTGGAGAAAATTTAAACGCATTGTGAATAAAGCATTGAAAAATGATGATATGTTTGCTAATAGAGCTGACAAGGGAAGAAATGAATGTAGATTAAGCGATGAGATTAAGCAAATAAAAGCAGGGGAAATCATGGTAATAGATATTGCTAAACTACCTGGAGACAAACAGTCATTTGTTTTTGGAGATTCGCTCCGAACTGTATACGACCTCAAACAAGATGTATTTGACAATGAACCAAATGTAAATCCACCTGATAGAATTGTTGTTTTTATTGATGAGCTAAATAAGTATGCTGGAAAGGATACGCCAAAGAATTCACCAATATTGAGAGGAATTTTAGATGCCACTGAACGTGGGCGTTCTCTTGGAGTAGTTTTGTTTGGGGCAGAGCAATTTCGCTCAGATATAAATAATAGAGTAACAGGAAATTGTTCCACACATGCATATGGACGCACAAACGCAATTGAAACTACAAAAGGTGATTACTCAAGCATTCCGTCTACATACAAGAATATGCTTACACGCCTAGAGCAAGGAGAATATATTTTGCAAAATCCAATATTTAGGTCTTTACTTAAGATAAGGTTCCCAAAGCCAATATATAAACAATTCAAATAGGGCGAAAGGAAATGAAAGAAAATTTTACTTTTGGAGCGAATATTCTGGACAATTTAACAACAGGAATGTACATAGATCCTTTAGTATTATATCGAGAGTATATACAAAATGCTTGTGATTCAATTGATAAGGCTGTAGAATATAATGTTCTAAAAAGTGATAAACAAGGGAGAATTGAAGTATGGCTAGACAAAAGCAAAAGACAAATAGAGATTGAAGATAATGGTTATGGTATTCCTGCAAAAGATTTTAAAAGAGTGTTGGGCAACATTGCTGATTCTGACAAGATCTTAGGAGAAGATAAAGGTTTTCGTGGAATCGGGAGACTTTGCGGGTTAGCTTATTGTGGTAGGTTGAAGTTTATTTCAAAAAAGAAAGGCGAAACGATTATATCTACTTTAATTTGTGATGCTAAAGAAATGAGAAAGTTGCTAGCAGATCACCAAAGTAAACAACAAAAATACCTCGCAAGCGAAATTCTTACACAAATATATGAGTTTAAGAGTGAGGAGACAACTGCTGTTGACAAACACTATTTTAAAGTTGTTTTAGAAGATGTGGGCACTCAAAATGACAACTTGCTAGATATTTCATTAATAAAAGAATACTTGTCTTTCGTGGCACCTGTAGCATACCAAAATACATTTTATTACAGAAGCAAAATTTATGAAATGGCAAAAAAAGATGATATGAAAATAGACGAGTATTCAGTACAAATAAATGGCGAGGATGTCTTTAAAAAATATGTGACTGTGTTAAAGGATAGAAATAATAAGAAATATGATGAAATTGCAGATGTGAGCTTTAAGAAGTTTAATGATTCTAATGGTACATTAATAGCATGGATGTGGGTTGGAGTTCACCAGTTTAAGCAAGCAATACCTAAAAACAATCTAATGCGAGGGATTAGATTGAGGAAGCACAATATTCAAATAGGAGACGAAGATGCTCTTCAGAAGCTATTTAAAGAAGACAGGGGCAATAGTTATTTTATTGGAGAAGTTTTTGCTTTGGATAAAAATTTAGTTCCTAACGCACGAAGAGATTACTTCAATGAAAATCAAGCTAAAAAAGAATTAGAAAAGGCCTTAAAAATGGAGTTCGATCAAATTATGTATAAAACATATCATTTGGGCTCATATATTAACAGCAGAGTTAAAAAGATAAAAAAATATGAAAATACAAAAACAGATTTTGAAGAAGAAAAAAAAGTGGGATTTGCAGGTAAAGAACATGAAGAGCAAATGGAAGCAGAACTGACAAAAACAGAACAAGATGCCAAAAGAGCTCAAAAGGAAATAAATAAAAAATTAGAAAAAATTCCTGAAGATTCTTTGCTGAGTAAAGTAGCTATAGTAATTGAACAAAATCTTGGCGAGGGGCTACCTCAACAGCCTGATATAATAGAACATACGAATGCAAATAATTCCTATAAAACAAAAAAGAGCTGGAGAACAGACAAACTCTCTAGTTTAAGTAAGCAGGAAAGAAAGCTGGTAGGTAAAATATTTGATATCATATTTACAGTTGTGGAAAAAGGTATTGCTGAAAAAGTTGTTTCTAAAATTGAGGAAGAACTTAGATGAGTGGTAGAAAGATACTGCTATTAGAGCCTCCTTATAAAAATAAATATCCCCCAATGGGGCTGATGAAGCTTGCTACATATTTTCGTCATTGCGGAGATTCAGTTTATTTTTTCAAGGGTGAATTAAAAAAATTAGCTGTTGATTTATTATGTGATGAGCTTCTTGTAGAATTAAATGAACCTAAGATTCTACGTTCACGTTCTCTAATTTTCAACTATATTAAATCAGGGAAAAAGGAAAGTATAGCTAATGTACTAGAATTTTTAGATCAGCCCAAACACGCTATTTTTTTTAAGTATCGACAAAAATATATTAATAGAAACTTCCCAAAGTTTGATATTATAGGGATAACAACATTGTTTACTTTTTATTGGAAAGAAACTATAACAACAATTAACAATTCAAAAGAATTCTTAAAAAAGGGGGGGCAACTTTTAATAGGGGGAATTGCATCAACTATATTACCTGAAGAAGTATGCAAAGAAACTGGCATTAAACCTATCACAGGACTTTTAAATAAACCTGGTATAATAGACAATGACAATGATATAATTATTGATGAACTACCTCTAGATTACTCTATTCTAGATGAGATTGATTATGTTTATCCTGCAAATGATGCGTATTTTGCTTATATGACAAGAGGATGCATTAATAAATGCACCTTTTGCGCAGTGCCATGTTTGGAGCCTCAATTTTGCAATTATGTTAGTATCAAAGAACAAATAAGGTCCATTGATGATACCTTTGGGCAGAAAAGAAGTCTTTTGTTAATGGATAATAATGTGCTAGCCTCTAATCGTTTTGATGAAATTATTGATGAGATAAAAAAATGTGGTTTTCAAAAAAACGCAAAATATACAACATCGAACGAATATGAAAAAATATACAATAGCATTGTTTCGTGTTTAGACGAAAAAAACATTAATCGCGGATATATAATTAAAATGATTAAAATATATGATCAAATTGCTGATAAATTGTCTGAGGAATCACAGCAAGCAAATTTTTATGTAGATAGGGAAAAATATCGTTTATTATACCCAGCGCTAGCTACCAAAGAAAATATAATTAAATTTGACAAAGTGGCTCGGCCATTATATTTAAAAACCTTTAAAGCGTCTATTCGTAATAGATTTGTAGACTTTAATCAAGGGATTGATGCAAGGTTAGTTACTGAACAAAACATGAAAAAAATGGCTGAGATAGCAATAAGGCCTTTAAGGATAGCTTTTGATTATTATGAAATGAAAGATATTTATGTGAAAGCAGTTCGGACTGCAGCAAAACATGGAATTAAAGATTTATCTAATTATTTATTATACAATTTTAATGACAAGCCAGAGCATTTATATGAAAGATTACGAATCAATATTGATTTATGTGAAGAATTAGGTATTTCTATCTATTCTTTCCCAATGAAGTATCACCCAATAGCAGATAAAGCATATTTCAACAATAGAAATTATATAGGCAAATATTGGAATAGAAAATTTATAAGGGCAGTACAAGCTGTTCTAAATGCGACAAAAGGTAAAGTAGGAAGGGGTAAAAGTTTTTTTGAAGAGGCTTTTGGGCAAGATGTTCATGAGTTCATGAAAATCTTATGGATGCCTGAAACGTTTATAATCTATAGGCGTAAGTATGATGAAAAGTTACGAGAAAGATTGTCAGATAAATATGATAAAAAGATAGAAAATAGATCTAACTATGCTAACGAATGGTGGATAAAATTTCAACAACTTGATGATAATCAAATAAAAATAGTAAAATCTATTGTAAGTAAGAATGACTTTAACGAAGAAAGTATAGCTAATTCTGATCGATTAATTTATGAAGTATTAAAATATTATAAAATTGAAAGATTATGAGTTGTTTAAATATAATTAATTATTAAAAACAACTTATCAAGATTCTTAATTAAACTAGATAAAGAAGCAATCAGCACGATGATGGTATAATCAAGAAAAAGGTTAATATTATTAAGTTCAGAGGGGGCAAAGATGTAGATATAAAGGATAAAATCTATTTCTGTATTAATTCTTATACCAAAATTGAATAACTTATAAGTGTGGAATAATAAATATGTTAAAAAAATTCTTATAAATAGTATTTATTTTTATAATTTCGAAATCATTATTAGTAAAAATCTTCCCGTAATTGCTCGTGGGCTCCTGCTACTGGCTTGCCGCTGGCAAGTCAGTTTAATGCGTCGCCTGCAATGACAAGGAGCAAAGCTCTATGGGTCTGGATTGCTTCACTGTCGTTCGCAATGACTTATTCCTACCGTCATTGCGCGGAGCAATAGCGACAAAGCAATCCAGGAAAAAATACACGTAGAGCATGGTAAAACGCACTTGCAAATGATTTAGGTGGATTAGTAGGGACAAGGAGCAACCCTCTGCGGGCCTGGATTGCTTCGCTGATTATACCCTCGCTATGCTGTCGCATATGCTCGTGGGCTCCTGCTACTGGCTTGCCACCGGCAACCCAGCTTAACGCGTCGCCTGTAATGACAAGGAGCAAAGCTCTATGGGTCTGGATTGCTTCGCTGATTATACCCTCGCTATGCTCTCGCATATGCTCGTGGGCTTAAGCTACTGACTTGCCACTGGCAACTCAGCTTAACGCGTCGCCTGCAAAGACGGGGAGCAAAGCTCAACCTTACTACAAGTTAATAATTCGATATAATATTGCCTTTAGGCATTACCGTTGGCATTAACGGTAGGTTTTTTGGGGTCAGAGAATAATTATAAAAAATAATACATATTGACAAAAATAAGGTGCTATGCTAAAATTAAACTAGTAAAATATTTGGGAAAATATCTGAAGCTATAAAAAGGAGTGGCTATGGCAAAGAGAAGTATAATCTTAGTTGCCTTTTTAATAATTATATCGCTATCTTTAGTGCTAGCCTCTTGCCAAGAGCTACCGGAAAAAAAGCCGGATTACTCTGCAGTATTAGATAAATATTCAAAAGCTGCTCAAAAAAGGGCTACCGCATTTGTCAATATTGATTTTGATATGAACTTTTTTCTTAATGTGACTGACTTTACAAGCGGCAATCAGTATATTAAGTTCTCGCAAATTGGCGAGTTTGATAGGATTGACTCTGGCGGAAAAATTATTGTTGATATAGACGCTTATGCTGACAAGTCGGATATGGGGCTTATTCCTATTGCTTTAAGGTATAAAGGGTTTAACGAGCTAGCTGATGTAACTGAAGATTATTTTAAAAATAAGAATACAATAGCCAGTCTTTTGTTGGGCTATGACGGCAGAGATACCTACAATATGAAAGCAGGATATTATAAAAAAGGGAAGGAAAGGGAGTATCAAGCATTTTACGCAATTAATCACGGAACAATAGAGTCTTATCAATCGGCTCTAATGCTGGCATCCTGCCAAAAAATTATCCCAAAAAATATTTTAATGCTAAATGATATTTTTAGCGTTGTATCTAACCCCGATTATCTGGTAAGTGATTGCGCGCCCACCAGATATGATGAACAAGAGCGCGCATTTCTGTATTCATTTATATTTAATAATCAGGGATTCAAAGAGCATATATTTCAAATTTTTGAACAAAAGATACTGAGTTATCTTGTAAATGAATATAATTCCTACGCTCAAGAAACCTATGAATATATAGAGGACACCATTAGAGAATGGTTTAATATAGAAAGCACCTATATGAAAGCTAGGGCAAATTCGGACTCGGAGCTTACCGAAACGGAGTCGGGCATTAAGCTGAAAATAATAGTGCCCAATAGAGATGTCAAGTATATTGCCAACCTGCTTTCTCCCGGTAGCGGTGAGGAATTTTCGGATCTAATCAGCAATATAAGTATAAATATAGATATTAAGGTCAATGAACAGTATTCTTATGAAGAAGATTTACCGCTTGTCAGTTATTCGGAGCAGGATCTTTTTGCCAGCTCAACCTTAAATATTGAAGATAGAGTTGTGATAACGATAGAGGATTTGCTAAGATTGACAGAAACAGAGTAATATTTATATTTTTTATTACGATAATGTTAAAAGGGCAAAAGGGCAAATGCCCTTTTTTTTAACCTAAATCCTTATTTTTGTTTAGAATAGCGATACTTATAATCTATTGGCTATCATTGGCTATTGCCTGCTCGCTCTCCTCTGCCTGTTCGCTCTCCTCTGCCTGCTTGCTCTCCTCTTGTTTAGAGAAGACCTCGTCAGAGGGTGCAGAAGGAGATTCCTTCTTGCGCATTAGAATAAATTTATTGATAGGAAAAGCTATTAAGAAGCCCGTTAACTGGCAAGAGATTTTTGCAATGGTGCCTGCAATATCTGTATTGGGGATAATATTACAAAGAGCATTATTCAGCAATCCGCCCAAGTAAGTATGTATACCTATTATTGTGGCAAGTGCTAA
>Ga0265293_10011639_pt1 | contig 11900 bp, 8 predicted proteins | sample Munlanlewell138R_FD_192505 | JGI IMG/M metagenome (GOLD analysis project Ga0265293, IMG submission 192505) | Leachate microbial communities from a municipal landfill in Southern Ontario, Canada - Leachate well 138R | ecosystem: Engineered > Solid waste > Landfill > Unclassified | place: Canada... | reverse complement strand
TCGGGGTCGTCCGAAAGGGCCGGGTTGATAAAATTCGTCACTCGTCGGCCCTGGGACCACGTCTTGCCTCCGTCATCGCTGATTTTCAGATAGAGCTGGTAGGTACTGCGGGCGGTAATGTTGAGACCCTGATATACGACGTAGTCGCGACCGTCGTAGGCTGCGTGGGACGGTATGAACGTCAGCCCGACCGCAGGATCCGGCTCTAGTGCTTTAGGTTCGGACCAGTCATCACCTGTGTCGGAATAGACGTACACGGCCTGCTGCCGACCTTCAAGATTCTGGTTGACAAAAAGGAGAACCGAACCGGTCGATGTTATTGACAATCGGGGAGCGACGTTCGTCTGGGCCGTTCGTAACTCGTGAACAGCGTTAAACTTTTGGCTCGACAGGCTGCCCCGATAGATCACCGTCCGTTCAGCCGATTCCGTGACGGCTACATAGAGCTCGTTGTTGGGATCGATCACGACGGAGTAGACATAAGGGGGGCTGTCACCGGCATAGGCGACCGGTCCGATAACCCGGTCTAATGTGGTCCAGGAGCGTCCATCTTCCGACCACTGGAGAGAAATATAGAGATTCCCACGCTCGGTTTCATTCGGATCGGGAACCATCTCCTGGTAGACCACCACAAGACGGTCGTCTGTGGTCATCATGCGGGGAAACCGAATCTGCCCCGTCGCCAGTGTTCGGGGCGCTTCGAAGTAACGCGTTGGTTGGGTCTGCTGAGTCTGCTGAGTCTGCTGAGTCTGCGGGGCAACCGGCGAAACTAATCCCCCCAATACGTACAGGATGAACACAAAGACACGACCAAGCCGTCTGGAACTAACCATTTTACCCATCACCATTCCGCTTCTCAAATGCCCAGCCGCAAGGCGATTCGACGCCGTAAATCGACCAGAGGAGGATAGTTCCGATTTTCCTGATCCTGCAGCAGCCGTTCGACGATGGAAAACGCCTGCAACGCCTGGCCCTGGCTGAATAACGTCTCCGCCCGACGAAACTGTTGTTCATCGTTGGTAGTAAGTGCCACGGTAGCCTGTCCTCCCAGTTGAATCCGAAGCTGGTCCAGGAGAAAAGCTGCTTGCCCATTTGTGGGATCCAGCTGGATGGCATTCTCAAGGAGTGAAACAGCGACCATAACCTGATCTCGGCTGCCGGTACTGAGGCCCCGGGCGCGCTGGTAAATTGTTGATGCCTGCTGTCGTCGGGCGGCGTCGACCGGGTCAGGACGGAGATTCAGAGCAATTTCGAGCCTTCGAATCTGATTCTGGATACCCGGGTAGTCAGGATTGATCTCAGCCAGAACTTCCAGTTCGCTGTAGACTTCCAGGGGACCGTCTTTGTCCAACCGGTCCAGGGCCTGTTGATACCGAGTTGCAAATACGGATTCAAAATCGTCGGCGTTTCTGATCTGCGCTATTCTGAGTTCCAGTATGCGGGCCTCCCAGTTCAGCGGCCGCACGTCCCGGACGTTCCGGAGGTTTTCTATAGCCCGGTCAAAAAGCGGTTCCGCCTGTCTTTCCCGGCCGCTATTGTACAACGAAACGGCCCGATTGTAGTCCTCTCTGGCAATACTCAGGTAATTACTCAGGATGGGATAGAGGGGATCGGTGATTGCAAGATCGCGACCTTCTTCCAGGCTCAACGCCGCCGTCACAAGACGCAAGAGTCGTTCTATTTCGGTGTTGGGATCGATATTAGTCTGCTCCCACGTCTGCTGTGCCTCAAGAAGGGCGTCCCGGGCGATGACAAACTCATCCTGGTTGTACAAGTTGTTGGCACGCGTCAAAAGCTCCCGGACTCGTTGGATCACAACGACGTTTTCCAGCTCCTGCAGCTCGTCACCCAACGCCTGGATACGGGCATCGACCACACGGCGAAACTCCGGATTCTCCCGCAACTCCAAAGATTCAAAATACGCCTCCCTCACGGCGTTGAAGTTGTTCCGGGCAGCGTCAACCTGCAGAGAGCTGATGGCTGCTCGCATGTCGGCAGTTCGTGCGACTGCCTCATCTACCAGCGTTTCCGATTGAGCGATGAGTTCTCTGGAAACTGTAACTCCCTGGTCTGCCCCTGCGATTATTGCAGCCAGATCATCTTCAAGTTCATCGAGCCGCAACGCTGCATCGGCAACGACATCGCCGGCGCGGACGTATTCCGGTTCGGTCTGTACCGTTGCAATCGCCTCCTCCACGGTGCGATAAACGTTGGTTGCCTCGGTCAGTACTTCCTGGTACGCCGCAAGTGCTTCGTCGGGATAACGAAGAACCCTAAACCCATCGTCGATACCGGGGATTGGTTCTGAAACACCTTCGTTCAGCGGTTCAGTCTGAGAGAGACGTTTTTCAAATTCGGTGATTGAATCGGGAACCGTTTCGGTCTTGAGAAAGGCAATACGCTTCACCAGATTCCGTTCTCGAGAGACCGTTCGTTCAAGGGCATCGGTCCACCGAGTATCTGTTTCGGTAAGACGCTCGACGAGGCGAGGATGCAGGTATTCTTCCGGAATAGTCTCGTATACCTGCCGGTCGGCTTTCCAATCGGCCTGACCGGCCTGAAGGGACGTGGTGATCCTGTTTGTCTCTGTTTTTCTGATTACAAGGACCGGGAGTACGTCCGTATCATCGACGTCATCGGCACCTGCGTCGCCGCCACTCCGGACAAAAGCGGCCATGATTTCCGACAGATCTGCCAGGCTGACGATAGCCGCAATGACACCGTCGGACCACAGGACCTCTTCTGCCGAATCGGGAGGATACGATGCAACAACCTGGGCCGGAGGCGGGTCTGTTTCAAAAAGGCCAATTCGCGCCGCTTCCGCCTCTTTCCACAAGCGGGCGTTCTGTCCCGCTTCTTCATACAAGAGTCCCGCTTCCGGGTATCGGTCAGCCCTGGACTCCTCGTCGGCGCGAACCAGGAGTTCTTCAGTCCGGTTTTGTCCCGCTTCTACCAGAGGTGTTAACGAATCTTGATACGCCTCTTCTACAGCATACGTGAGCCCCTCTTCCCCCCGGAAAGTCGGTCGGCCACGAATGATAATGTCCTGAAAGGTCAGGTACCAATCCACCGGATCGTTGGGAAACTGTAATGCCACCTGAGAACGGACAAGAGCCACATCTCCGGAGAGGCGGGACAACTCGCCAATAACACCCCACATCTGAAGCGCCTCGGTGTAAAAAGACGTCAGCACACCCTGCCCAACCTTGGTCAGATCATTTCCACCGGCGGCCTGACGAACCAGATCTCCCTGTTTACGATACGGTCCAAGACGCTCTAAGAAAACATCAGCCTGTTCGGGAATACGGGCAACAACGGAGTTCACCGTATCAACAAAGATATCTCCGTATCCCCTTTCTTCAAATCGCTGGCGCTGCAGGTTACGGAGGCTCAGGTACACGTCCACAGCTCCCTTGTAATCGTCTGCGGCCAGGAGCTCCCGGGCGGCGTCCATTCTCTGCTCGACGATGCTCCGATCATAGGCGAGTTGGGCGACGATACGGGCGTCTTCTATCTGCTCTACAACTCGTTTGTTGGGAAATTCGTCCAGTGATTCCATCTCGTCTACGATCCGGAGGGTCCGTTCAATGTCGTCGGGGTTGTTGACCAGGTTGTCGATCAGTTCATCAAAGAGGAAATTATACCTGCCGCGGATTTCCCGAATGGTCCGGAGGAGAGATTCGGCCTGCTGGATCCGTTCAGGGTCATCCCGTACCGTCTGTTCGAGGAGCAGAATCGCTTCATTTATCCGGTTTTCGGCCACGAGCTCCCGGGCCTGCCGAATAGGATCTTCCTGGCGTCCTCGTGAGAACAGGTACATCGGATTAAGAAGGAGAATACCCGTTGAGATGATCACAAGAACTACTTTTTTATACATCCCCTGCCCAACTACAGTTTATCACCACCAGCACTGGATTCGCTACTCCGACAAGCCGATACCCTATATAGAATAATCGGCACTGGCGCGATACAATGAAACTTAGAGTGACACTTCGTAAGGACAGAGTACTTTTCTTTTTTCTCGGACTGGTAATAACGGCGTACGCTTCGGCGGCAGGTGTCCCCGATGAGGCATTCAGCACCTGGTACGGTGATATCGCCGAACGGTACTCTGTCGAAGATGTGGAAAACACCGGTCTGACGGTTTTCCCTACCCTGGAAATTCCCATGGGCGGAGAATACGAGGCCCTGGGATCGGCATATACCGCCGCCGGCCGGGACGTCACGTACCTGGAGGCAAATCCTGCGGCAAGTGCAGGTATCCTCAACACTGAACTTGCCGTGTTTCACAATAACCTCATCGCCGACACAAACATGGAAAGCGCCGCCTATACAACCCGTTTTGACAACCTGGGCACCGGTGTGGGGATAAAATACCTGCATGTGCCCTTTACGGAGTACGATGACTTTGGCGTCCAACGTGCAACGGCACGGTACAGTGAGGCCGTTGCAGCGTTTAACGTTTCGTACAACTTTTTCAACAGCTTTTACTACCATGGCCTTGCGGTCGGGGCGAATCTCAAACTGGCATACCGTGACATCCCCGACGTCATCGTACCGGAACAGTCCGCTGCCGGTGTCATGGGGGACTTTGGCGTCCTCACACGATTTGACTTTCTCAAATTCTACCCTTCCAGCAGTCGTAATATGTCGATAGGAACGACCTTGCGCAACTTTGGGCCCAACGTCCTTAACGAACCACTGCCAACCACGTGGTCTTCCGGTATTGCCTACTCGCCCCTTCGGCCGGTTTTGGTAACCGCAGATATCAACGTTCCGGTTATGCCGTTTTCGGATCTTCCGGCACCGCCGATAGGGTATGCCTTTGGCACTGCCGTGACGGTCACCGATTTCTTTATGCTTCGAGGAGGTTATCAGCTGAAAGGCGGTAACCCCCGCATCAACTTAGGCGGTAGTATTGGAATGAGTGATATGACGGTCACCGTTAACTACACGCTGGACATGACAACCCAACTGCGGACCTTCGACCGGTTCAGCCTGCAGGCGAGCTTTTCGCTGGGAGACCGGGGCCGAAGAGATCGACAGGACATAGTCCGCGATTACTATCTGGACGCCCTTGAGGCGTTTGCCCAAGGAGATCTGGAGCGGACTATCGAACTGACAAGCCACGCCTTGATGATCGACCCTACCTTCCAGCCGGCCTCGGAAACACGGCAGATGGCGGCTCGGATGCTGGACCTGCAGCGACAGATGGAACAGATTAGAACGGGGTCCGAGCCGACGCCGGCCGATTAGAGTAGCCTCACGATTTTCAACGTTTCAAAAAAGCACGTAACCGTTCGGCCAGCCCCGGTTTTCCGACACTCCCCGATTTCGGTGCTGCCGAAGTCGTCTGGGGAACCGAGAGGTCCTGGTCCGAAATGACGATGTACACCAGCGTTGTCTGGTAGTCATCGTGATCGCCGGAAATCGACGGTGAGGCCAGGGTACGCCCGAAAACACCGGCAAACGTCATGTCCACGCCGTTTACCTGTACCGAGCCCGGTCCTTTTCCCGCCAGCAGGTGGGCGGCAATGGCGGCCGGTCCCGGCTCCATCGTCGGTTCAGCCGTGTTCTCGTCATCCTGGTTCTGCGCCCAGCCGGCACTAGTGTACAACTGCGTCCCCGAACCGGAGAGGACCAGAATAACCCTGTCCTCGACGCTGCGCATCAAAGTCTGTATCAAGGTCTGTTGCGCTTTTATCCGGCCCGTTTTTACGTTAGAAAGACGGGTCAGCTGAGCGCCGTACTGTTGAATTTCTGCACCCAGACGGGACAGCTCGGCGTGCTTGTCAGTCGGCGATAACCGGTGCGAACCGGCGCGTATACGTGCCAACTCCCGTTCCAGACGGTAACTCCGCCCGGTCACTACAGCGTACCACCAGATCAGAAACACGGCGGTTACCGCAGTTAGAGCTGCACCACCTTCTATTAACTTTCGGAACCGGACGGCAGAATCGGGGATATCGGGATACGCAACGATCATCACGATGAACATTCCCAACAAAGCGAGAAAGACCGGCAGTGTTCCCAGTATTACCCAGCCCCGGGGAAGCAGAAATGTCCGTCGGCGAGCTGTTTTCATGGTTTACCAGTCCCCCCGGCGAATTTCGAAATATGATATTCGGTACCGATCAGGAGAAGGCGGTCGTTCTTGCCGATCACCGTCGACGCCTCGGGAAGGACAAATCGTGTCCGGGATATTTCATTGCCGTCTTCATCGGTTGTAAATTCAAGTCTCCGGACGCCGACGACATTCACCTGGAACCGGCGACGCAGGTCAAGCTCCATAAGGGTCTTTCCCTGTATCGGTTCCGGCGGGTTGATCGCAACGAACTGATAGGCGTCCTCCAGGGTGGCAAGGCTTTCCAGGCCTCCCTGTACCAATTCCCCGGCCAGCCGTTCCGCCGACTGTGATTCGGGGTTGATAATCCGGGTCACTCCCAGTTTTTCCAGTATTTTGCGGTGTACATCGCTGACTGCCCGGGCATAAATCACCTCGACACCGAGTTCCTGTAAGTTCAGCGTGGTAATGATGCTCCCTTCGGTGTGTTCGCCAATAGCGACAATCACCGCGTCGGCGTCAACAACATCGGCGCGACGCAGCACTGCCGGATCGGTAGCGTCGCCGTGGAGGACCCGATCAACTACGTCCTTCATGGATTCAACTCCGTCCTTTACGGTATCGACGGCCACCACTTCTGCTCCGGCACGCTTAAGCGAACGGCAGAGAAACTGCCCGAATGTTCCAAGACCGAGCACCACTACTTTCTTGCTCATACCGCCTCCTTATCCAACAGGAATTACTCCATCGGGATACTTGGCCTCACCTCCGGTCGAACGGGGGCGCAGCGCCACCACCAGTGTCAGCGGACCCAACCGTCCCAAAAACATCAGCACCACGAGAAGCCATTTCCCCAGACCACTCAAGTCCGCTGTAATCCCCGCAGAAAGTCCGACCGTGCCCAAAGCGGACACAATTTCGAACAGCAGGACTTCCAGAGAGAACTCTTCTAACATGGTCATGATGACCCCGGCGAGAAAGACGATGATCACACCGCCGACCACCAGTACATAAGCCTCGGAAACCGTTCGGCGGGGAACCCGCCGGTAGAGAAGCACCGCATCATCACTGCCCCGAACAAACCGTCTGATATCAGCCCAGATCACGGCAACGGTACCGAGTTTAACACCCCCGGCGGTGCCGCCTGAGGCGGCTCCAATAAACATAAAAGGGATCATGACCAGCAACGTCGCAGGCCGAAGAAGAGAGATATCTGCCGTGTTGAAACCGGCGGTCCGGAGGGTGACGGACTGAAAGAACGCCTGAAGGTACTTTTCCCCAAGATTGACGTCCTGAAGTACACCGTTGCTTTCCAACAGGTACACCAACAAAAACCCGGAGAGGAGGAGAATGGCCGCTCCTCGAAGCGAAATAACGGCAAATTCCGAGCGAAGGTACCGGAATTCGGGACGTCGGCGAAAAAGCAGCGGTGTATCTGCCCGTCCCCGGGAGGGGCGCAGATACCGGACCACCTTGACCAGGTCATCTCGCAGGACCGTCAGCGTCAGAAATCCGATTCCCCCGGCGATGATCAACCCGGAAATCGTGAAATTCACGGTGAGATCACCGGAAAAACCCATCAGACTGTCCGAAAACAGGGAAAACCCGGCGTTACAGAAAGCGGACACCGCGTGAAACAGCGCAAGCCACACCGGATTTCCTGCACCGGAACGGGCCATCGGGGCAATCAGAAGAACCATACCGATCAGTTCAATAGAGAAAGTGAACAGAATAACACTCACCAGCTGACGCCGAAGCGTCGATCGGTCCTCTTCGTTCAACATATACGACAGAAGTTCAACTTCTCCTACGGAGAGGCGCTTGCGGGTAAGGAATACCACAGCCAGTGAAAACGCCATAATGCCCAACCCACCGATCTGGATAAGTGTCAAAATGATGATATGTCCGAAAAGAGAAAAAAAGACGGGGGTGTCGACGACGATAAGCCCGGTCACGCAAACTGCGGAAGTCGCCGTAAAGAAGGCGTCGGAGAAGGAGAGAGTTTCCCCGGTTGTAGCTCCGGGCAGCATCAGGAAACCGGCGCCGGCCAGGGCAACTACCAAGAACGACAAAATTACGATACGGGCCGGTCGTTCCCAGAGCATATGTACAATTTGATCTACCATAGGAGTCCCGCCTTTCGGATTACCCGCATGACCGACAGACCGTCCTGCAGACTTGATCGAGAGAGCGCCTCAGGATTGTCAAAAAGTCGGACAGCCTCGGAGAGCATACCCGAAAAGTAGCCGCTGGGACGAGGGGGGAATCGATGCAGCGGCGTCAATGATCGGTAGGAACTGTAATGTGGACTTGGAGCCCCTCGATACCACTGAAAGACGCCGTTACCAACCCTGATTTCCCCGTCTTCAAAAGAAAGAACGATCTCAAAATGCAGATACCGCCGACGGGCCCCCACTTCCAGCACCACCGGCACCCGTTTGGCTCTTGTCCTGCCGTGGAGAAAGACGGAAGATTGAGTGGTGCGGTACGTACCGATTTTTCGACGAAGATCCACCGTGTCTCCGGTCAGAAAATGTACGGCGTCGACCATATGGGTACCGTCGTGAAGAAAAACTCTGTCGTGCCGTCCGGAAAATCCGAAAAAAAGACGCCCCTGTACGGCGACGAGCGCACCAAACCGGCCGTCTGCAACGGCGTCCCGGGTCAGGATATAGTCTTTTGAAAAACGTCGCTCATGGTTTGCTACCACTCGAATTCCACCGGCGGCCTCGATTGCGGCCATGATTCGAGCGGCCCTGTAACGGTGGGCGATCGGTTTTTCGCATATTACCACGGGAACGTTGAATTTACGGGCTACCTGAAGATAGTGGAGGTGGCTGTCAGGATGGGTGGCGATCACCACAATGCCGGGCCGGGTCTCCTGGATCATCTCCGAAGCCGATGGAAACACGGCGGTGTTCCAACGATCACGAAAGAGTTCCCGCCGCCGGTTATCTGTGTCTGTCCCCCCGGCAATAGTACACCGTTCGTTTGCGGCGGCAGCCCCTGCGTGGGTAGCCGGCTTTTCTCTGAGGGGATCGTCCTCAAGCAGTGAGGCAATTCTGCCAAGACCAACAAAGGCGACTCTTATCTGTCCTTCCGTGCCCATCAGGCGATACCCATCAGGTGGTGAGAAGCGTCACAGGACGAATCGTCCGTTTTTGATTACGTCCACGCTGGAACCGCCGTAGGTGATACCGGTTACATCGATATCGTCGCTTCCGATCATGAAATCGAGATGCTGTCTGCTCCGGTTGGCCCCGACTGAGTCCAGCTCATTGTCCGACATGTCGCTGCCGCCGGAAATACAGGTGACATAGGCGGAACCAAGGGCAAAGTGACACGCTGCATTTTCATCGAGAAGGATATTTTCGAATACCAGACCCGACTGAAAAATGGGTGATTCCACGTCTACCAGCGCAATTTCGCCCATGGACAGGCTGCCCGGATCGACTGAGAGAAACGCCTCTACGAGATCTCTCCCGGCGGCAGCGCCGAAGTCGGTGACCTTGCCGTCCTCAAACTGGAACCACCCCTCCTCTACCAACCCACCCAGGACGCGTACGGGTCGAGTGATGGTAACACGTCCCGTCACTCCCGGTGCATACGGCGCAGTGTAGACCTCTTCAGTAGGTATATTCGGCGAAAACGCCACACCCTTCGGTGTAACAGACCCACCTCCGTGCCAGAGGGCCTTCTTGTGTAACGGAACTCGTAAATCCGTACCTTCATCTACGAAACGAAGTTCCCGAATGCCCATATCAGTCAGAGTGGACGCCCTCGTTTGAAGTTCGGCGCGGCGCTCTACCCAGAACGCCCCCGGATCGTCCCTGTCGAGCCTGAGAATCGGCGCCATGGCGTCCCAGAGTGCGTGAAGTGCTGCGTCTTGATCTTTCACCCCCATAACCCGGGCGGCCCACGCCGGTGCCGGAGGTGGCATGACCAACCACTGCGTTTCATTGGCGCCGAGACCCCGTCGCAGCGGCGCATCAACGGTACTGACCGCCCGGTTGACCCTGCCCGCCCGCCCGGCATCTACACCGTCCAAAACCGTCGGATCAACAGGGCTCTTCAGGGAGAGCAACGCCCAACGGTCCCGTAGGAGCTCCGCGTTTCGTGTTGCCCGGTATTCCGGGACGTAGTCCAGACTCTCCCCGTATGCGTGGTCCAGGCGGCTGCGGAGAAACCGTTCCGGTTCGGGCCAGATGTCGACATAGGCCGCACCACGCCGGTAAGCCTCATCGGCAATTACGGCGGCCACGTCCATCTGTTCCGGCTTCATCTTAATCGCCAGACACTGTCCCTGCTGCAGATTCAGACCAGTAATGGCGACTTCGGCAAAGCGTCGCCGCATGGTGTTCAAATTCATCGGACCATCTTAGCACGACGGAAAGATAGGCGAAACTACGCAAGCAGGCGAATCCGACTGAAGACGTAGTCAAGATTCTCTTCGTCGATGACCATCCGACAAAAACTGGTGTCCCCAAGGCGTTCACGTTCGCCCATCCGGTACTGAAGGCGTTTGTCCTTGATCGATTCGTCATACCAGTAGACCAGTCGAATTTTCCCGTCTTCAATTTCCAGATTGGTCATTCCCCGTTTTCCAAGGACGCCCCCGGAGTTGAACAGGCTCGGAACGAGGAGGTATTCCTGGTAGAGACTGGAACTGTCGGAATCCTCTAACATCTCGGTGTTGAGGGCCTCCAGTTCTTCTTTCAGAATGTCGATGCGCTGTTTGATCTTCTCCTGCGTGCTGCTGCCGGGATACTCCCGGCACAGCCTTTCAATTTCAAACTGAATGGAATCGTTTTTCGACATCGATTCAAAGAGCGGACGGTGGGTATGGCCGATGATAGCCAGGATCTTTCGGGTCGTAGCAAACTGGTAGCTCCGGCGTTCAATCCTGAACTGCTTCTTACTGTTGGCCGCCACGGTTGGACTGCCGATAAACAGAGGTCTGGCCAGATACCGAATGGCCAACCGGATCTTCTTATTGTGTTTTTCATACCGGCGGGACGTCTGATGACCATGGAAAACAAACAGCTCACCGCTTTGGTGCTGCAATCGCAACCCTTCCTCGATGGGAGAGATAAAGATATCAGGCCATTCCTGCTGTCCATACAGGGCAAGTGCAGAGACTCCCGGACCGCCTTCCAGCAGTTCGAGATCGTGATTACCCACAATTCTGGTTAACCCTCCGGAACCGGCCATTTCGGCGAAGGCGTCGTATATCCCGGGCCAGCGGCGGACGATCTTTCGCATCGGGTACCGTTGAAGATCCTCCACGTCCCCGTTGAGAATCAGGTGGTATGAACGGGGTGCATAATAACGGTTCAGAACGTGCCGGAACATCTCGGCGTTGTACACAAAATCATCCGACCGGGATCCGTTACCCATATGAAGATCGCTAAAGACAACAATCCGGTCGTGATCGGTAAGCGGACGCACAGGAACCCGGTTGTATAAACTACCAAGGCTCTCATTGCTAAAATCAATTGCTTTTGTCAGTGATGATGCAAATCTCATGTGTTTGTACTCTCTTATAGTGTAAAATTGATAAAATTGAAACTGGGATACACCTGTGTCGCAGAAATTGATATATTACGAGAAGGACGATATGCAACCAGAATTTGTGACGTACGATACGAAACAACGAGAAGAACTCCTGTCACAAACCGGTAATTTTTCTCCGGGTGAACGTGACGCGTTTCACAAGCTCTGCCAGAGCTGGCAGGAACGAATACCGTACAACCGGTTTGTCGCCGTGCTTGACCGTGGAGACGGCGCCACCGCCTCGGATGTCAACTCTTTGATGACCAAACTCCGGACCGACGGA
>Ga0265293_10011638_pt1 | contig 11900 bp, 13 predicted proteins | sample Munlanlewell138R_FD_192505 | JGI IMG/M metagenome (GOLD analysis project Ga0265293, IMG submission 192505) | Leachate microbial communities from a municipal landfill in Southern Ontario, Canada - Leachate well 138R | ecosystem: Engineered > Solid waste > Landfill > Unclassified | place: Canada... | reverse complement strand
AATTATCCTTTGGTAATGCTTCTTTTTTTGGCAATAGAGTTGTTAAATCCTTGCCGATATCAAGTCGATAGTGATCATGTGCGACATCAATTACACGCGCAGTAATCATTTCGTTTTTAAATGATTTAAAATGTTTATATAAATTTTCTTTTTGCATTGTGACCAAAGACTCATTTAAACGACTCTTAAAATCGCGAACAGCAAAGTGTCCAAACAATTTTGGATCGACTTTCTGTTCTAAAATATCGCCAACCTTAATTCTTGCTTGAATTTCTTTTGCATCTTCAAGTAACATTTGTGAGTAGTTTTTATCTGCTTCCATACTATACTCGCTTACAACCAAATGTTGCTTATAGATTAAGATTTCATTTTTTTCTTCTTTAATTTCAACGCGACATGATCTAACATCGTGTGCTTTTTTACAGCCAGCAATCAAACCAGCAACAAACCCATCTAAAACTTGTTCTCTCGTTAGACTTTTTTCTTCTGCTAGTTCATCTAAGTTTTTAAAAAACTCTTTACTAATCATCTTTTCCCTCCTAAAACTTAACTGCATATCGAGCAAGGGTTACCTCGTCGTATGGAACTGTGATTTTTTTGATTTTTCCTTTGATATTTATTTGTAGTTTTAACTGTTGATCCGTTATCTCTAACAAGGTTGCATTACCTTGGTATGCTTTGGATTCCAAATAAATGAATTGATCGATCGCTTTAACCATTTCTTCGAGGTTTCGAATCGGTCTTTCGATTCCAACTGATGATACTTCTAAAAAATAATGGTCTAATAAATCATCATCGCCTAGACTTGACACTAATTCTAAGTTGATTGATTCTAAAATATCAGAATCTAGTTTTTCACCGTCAACTAAGATTTCCAAAACATCTTCGCCAAACTCTTTTTTTGTTCTAATGCTAAAGAGTTTAAACCCTTTATTCTCAATAATTGTTTTGGCATTAATTTCAATTTTCTTAATATTCATTTTTCCACCTCAATAAAATGGAGTGGAAATCTTCATCCCACTCTCATTTAGACTCTTATTTTAACATTTTTTTTAAATTAATTCAATTTTTTTGTTGAATTTTTTAATTTTTGTCAACAAAAGAGATAAATAGAGTTTTTTTGGGCTTTTTATTGTCTAAAATCAAGAATTTCAAAAAAAGCGTTTGATAAAATCAAATCATACGCTTTTTCTTTGTGTTATTCAGCTTTGAATAAGCAATGCCCTCTTCTCTTCAGGATTAACATTTGCAAAACCATTCCCGCTAAAGCGATTGCCATTAAAAGTCCACCACTTATTAGAACCAATAAAGTCTTATGGTCTGGATTGGTCTTAATCGCATCAATTGTACCTAGCAACATCTGCAATACATACACCCCAAAATAAGCATAAAGCAAAACACGTGTGCCTAATAGCTCCTTATTACTAATTTCAATCGTTGTTTGCGCTGATCTACGATAGACTAATAAGGCGACAACCAACACACCCACGATTAGAGCTAATGTTATTAAAAACACCCATGAATGATCTTTACCCCATAATTCTTGAATAATTAAATTTATTCCAATTATGAAAAAAGCGATGAACATATAAATTTGAACTTTGAAACTTTTTAAATAAACTAGCATTTTTTTATTCTCCTTTACTTACTTTTTCTATTTAATGATATACTAAATATAGGGAAATGAGGTAACTTTTATGAAAAAAGCTGTTTATCCAGGTACATTTGATCCTTTAACAATTGGCCATCTTGATATTATTAAGCGCGCTTCACGACTTGTCGATGAGCTTCATGTCGTTGTTGCAGACAATATTCGGAAAGCACCCTCTTTTACTGCTGAAGAACGTATTGAAATGATTAAGCGCGTTGTTGGCGATGTGCCAAACGTTGTTGTTAAATCAACCCAGGAATTAATTGTTCGTTATGCTAAGAAACACAAAATCAGCATCATGATTCGCGGCTTAAGAAATATCCAGGATTACGAGAATGAGTATCAACTCTATCAGTTTAACCGAAACCTAAATCGAAGCATTGAAACTATTATACTTTTTCCTTCATCAAGAAATCACTTTGTATCATCCTCATCAATCAAAGAGTTAATTATACACCATGCCGATATTTCACCTTATGTGCCGAAGGAAATCATTAAGGATGTCCAAGATAGACTTCGATCTAAATAAGATTATTACTTTTAAAAAAATCAAAAAGCTGATCCAAACCGATGTATGGTGCAATAAGGTTGGCTTTTTCTTTTAGGGTTTCGAATCTAGAGTTAGCCATTGCAATTCCCACATCTGCTTTTTCAATCATTGCAACATCATTGATTCCATCACCCACACAAATCAAACGATATGCCTCTTCATTTTCCAAAAGTTTGGCAATCGCATCCATTTTATTATGTGCTGGATTTAAGAAGTCAGCTCCGTCTTTATGCCAGGCATAAGCTTTGAATTGTGGTAATTGTCGCTCAATTTCGCTTAATTTGTCATCATCATCAGCCAAAATCCATAATTGATAGATTTCATGCTTGAGATAAAAATCTGAATCGACCTTTGGCGCGACGCCCCGTCTTTGATACATGACATCATTGACTCTTTCATCGTACTTATTGACTGCATCATCATTTAATGCCATCATACCAACATTATAGTTGTTTGCCTTGGCAATCTCTAAAGCTGCTTTTATATCAGTTTTCTTTATTTTTGCTTGATATATGATTTCATCATTTATCATCGCAACCGCCCCATTTAGCAAGACACGATACTTAAACAATGGTAAAAGATCACCCATGATTTTTGTATTACTTAAATTTCTCCCAGTCGCTAGTCCTAACTCAAAATTTTTGTTTTGAGCTAAATCTAAGATTAACTGCTTCGTTTGAGGAGGAATCCTTCTTTGCAAATTGTCATAAATTGTGTTGTCGATGTCAAAAAAGATAATTGTTTTCATTGCCATACCTCAAAAAATATTATAACATATTCAGCATAAGACTACCATTTTAAATGATTATATAGTAAAATAGACTTGGAGTGCTACGATACGGAGGTTACTTATAATGAAAAATACTTTGCTTAAACAGGGCGAACTGGGCATTTTTGCTTTAGGTGGACTTGGTGAAGTGGGAAAAAACACTTATGTTTATGAAATTGAAGATCAGATTTTTATCGTAGATGCCGGCATCCTTTTTCCTGATGAGCATCTATTGGGAATTGATTATGTCATTCCTGATTATCAATACTTGATTGAAAATGAAGAAAGAATCGTTGGGCTGTTCATCACCCATGCGCATGAAGACCATATTGGTGGCATTCCTTATTTATTAAAAAAGGTTAATATTCCTAAAATCTATGCTTCAGGTCTAGCTGTTGATTTGATTGAATATAAATTACTGGAACATCAGGATGTAAAGGCACCAAAAATTGAAGAATATAAAAGCTACTACTCTTATAAGTTTAAAAATGTAGAACTTTCATTCATTCGTTTGAATCACTCAATTCCGGATATGTTTGGATTTGTGTTTAGGACACCGCAGGGAATTTTATTCCATACCGGTGATTTTAAAATTGATTATACACCAGTTGGACCATCTGCTGAATACCATAAACTAGCCCAGATCGGCAGTGAAGGTGTTTTATGTATGCTGTCTGATTCAACTAATGCGGAAAAAGAGGATTTAATTCAGTCAGAGAGCAAGATCGGTCGATCAATTAATGAATTGTTTTCGAGAATCGAAGGAAGAATTTTAATCGCCACCTTTGCGTCTAACCTTTATCGCCTGCAGCAGATAATTGAAGCCGCTATTTTAAATGATAGAAAAGTAGCGGTTTTTGGTCGAAGCATGGAAAAAGCAATTGAAGCTGGACAGCAAACAGGCTATATTAACGCACCCAAAGATGTCATTATCAGCGCTGATCAAATAAATAAGTATCCACCTAATCAAGTTGTCTTACTGGTAACTGGCTCACAAGGTGAACCGCTTGCTGCCTTATCCAGAATTGCAAACGGCTCACATCGTCAGATTAAAGCGATGCCAAAAGATACTGTCATCTTCTCTTCTTCACCGATTCCCGGTAATCAGGAGGGAGTTAACCGCACAATCAACAAACTATTCCGCTTGGATGTGAACGTGATTACTCACGGACCACTTGCTGATACACATACTTCTGGTCATGGTAGTCAACCCGATTTGAAGTTAATGCTCTCATTAATTAAACCGAAAATGTTTATTCCGATGCATGGCGAGCACCGTATGTTAAAGCTTCACCGTAATCTGGCAATTGAATGTGGCGTTGAACCAGAGAACATTTTAGTTATGGATAATGGCGATGTTGCTGCTTTAACAAGTAATACTATTCGCTTAGCTGGTAAAGTAACTGCTGGTGATATTTATATTGATGGAACTGGTATCGGTGATATTGGCAGTACAGTCTTAAAGGAAAGAAAACTCTTAAGTGAGGAGGGGCTGTTTTCGGTTGTCATTACCATTGATTCAAAAGAAAAAATGCTGGTTAATGATCCAACGATTATTTCAAGAGGATTCATTTATATGAAAGGTAACGAAGAGATCACTTCACAACTAGCTGGAGAAGTTAGGCGAATTGTTGAAGAGGCATTGAAAGAAAAAATCTTTCATGAATTAAACCTAAAGCAGAAAATCATCGATTTCTTAAACCAAAAAATATATGATATGACCTTAAGAAAACCGCTTGTTATACCGGTTATAGCTGATCTAGACTTAAAGAATATCTAATAAACAATCAATCAATAAATATAAAACAAAAGAGCAGAAATTATCATCGATAATTTCTGCTTTTACTACTTAATTGTTTCAATGAATGCATCAAACACCATTTTTGTAATTGCTGCATCATCTTTGGCATCATGGCGTTGAACTTCATCAACTTGATAATATCCTTTGTAGGCTTTAAACAAACCGAGGTCATCTCTTAAATTATAATAATCTTTATGTAATTTAAGCAGATCAATGAAATGTGTCTCTCGTGTTAATCTTGGTAGTTTATGTAAAGGATATGAATCATTGAGTGCCATACAATCATTTTTACCCCAAACTACAATTTTTGGTTTGTATTTTTTTAAGATTAATTTTAGTTCTTGATAGAAGTAGGTAAACGGTTTTGCATTAACGAAGAATTCTTCCTCGTCAAGATTCAAAAATCTCTTTGTTCTTTTGGACAATGTTGTTGTCGTGACCGGCATCACATAATATCCATCCGTAACAATCGGTGCTTCATTTCGTTTGGCTAAAACATATCCAACTTGAATAATTTCAGATCTAAATTCCTCTTTGCGATAACCAGGCATCGTCATTTCAAAATCAACAAACAAAAAATATTTGTGCTTTGACAATACTCTCTTCATTTCTGCCCTTAGACGGGCTAGATCGTAAATGATGCGTCTTGGTTTCAAATTGATGATCTGGTTGAAATAGTCCACTTGATATGCCCAAGTTCTGCCGACTCTTTTTCGTTTTGCGGTTATTTCAAAATCAACTAAGACTAGTTTGTCTAGATAGTATAGAAACGTCTTAGAAAGGCGATTTGACAAATAAAAAGCAACCTTTCTGCCTTCAATCAGCAAATAAAATATTCTTTTGTTGTAGTCTACATCATAAATGACTTTTCGCATCTAGTACCTCTTTGATTTTTTCAGCTATTTTTCGGGGTATTCCAATTTTGACAAACACTTCAATCTCGGCTTCTTTGATTTCATCTAAACTCTTAAAGTGTTGCAGTAAAGTTCTTTTTCTTTTCTCACCTAAGCCGACAATATCATCAAATGGTGACTGATTTGCAGCTTTGGTTCTTGTTTTACGATGGAAGTCAATGGCGAACCGATGAACCTCTTCTGACAATTTCAATAAAAACCTATAGGTATTTGTCTGCTTTAACAATGCTATATCCTTATCATCATAATAAAGTGATTCAAGTTGATGCTTGTTATTCTTCTTTAAACCGGCAACGGGAATCTTTAAATTTAGGGAATTGATAACTTCCTTAGCAGCGTTAGTGTGTCCCACACCACCATCGACTAAGATTAAATCCGGTAATTCTTTTTTCTCCAGTAACAGCTTTTGATAGCGACGATATGTTACCTCTCTAATGGCTTGATAGTCATCGTTTGTAGTTGATTTGAGATGGTATTTTCGATAATCTTTTTTTGCAAATCCATCATTTTTAAAAACAATCATCGCTGAAATTGGTGATGTCCCAAACAACTGCGCATTATCAAATACTTCAATCTTGTTGATTTCTCTTTTAAAAACATCCTTTAATTCTTGCAGAGCTTCATTTCTTCTTTCCTGTTGGTGACGGTAAAGCATATGATGGTGAGTTAAATCGTGTTTAGCGTTTTTTACCGCTAGATCGACTAATTTCTTTTTACTGCCCTTTTGGGGAATGATTGCTTTGCTACCAAAGAAAAAGTTTAAGTCAACTTCTGTAAATGAATGATCAAACAATAATTCATCTGGTTGATGATGCTCATAGTATTGCGATAGATATGTTAAAACTGTTTCTATTGGGTCTTGAACAAAAGCGAAAACGGTTTGTTCATGATCAACAATTTTACCTTGCCTCATCTTTAAAATTTGAATTGCAACATCTTCATTGTTAGTAGCAATCCCAATCGCATCCCGATCCTTTAAGTCATTTAAATCAATGAATTGCTTTTCAGTTGTATTTTCGATGTGTTGAATCATATCTCTATATTCAGCTGCTTTTTCAAATGACAATGCTTCACTAGCTGCCTTCATTTCTTTTTTTAAAGTATTCGATACCTCTTTTGTATCACCCTTTAAAAAGCGAATGATCGCTTCAATATGTGGCTCATAGTCAATTTTTTCTTTATTGATACATGGTCCTAAACATTGTCCAATATGATAATATAAACAAGCAACTTTTGGAATTGGGTCACACTTTCTTAACGGATAAAGCCGATTTAATAAGCGTGCAGTTTCTCTTGCGCTATAAACATTGGGATATGGACCAAAAATTCTTCCCTTTGGTGTTTTCTTGCGAACTACCTGTAACCTAGGGTGTTCTTCCTCGGTTAACTCAATATAGGGATACGTCTTATCATCGACTAAGCGAATATTATACTTTGGTAAATACTGTTTAATCAAATTTAATTCTAAAATCAGTGATTCTTGTTCACTGTGGGTAATGATTGTTGTAAAATCAACTATTTCGGAAATCAATCTTGTTGTTTTTTCATTATGTGCACCAGTAAAATATGATTTTACACGATTAGCTAAATTTTTGGCTTTACCTACATAGATTACTTGATCCTGATCATCTTTCATGATGTAACAACCAGGTGCTTGTGGTAGGTTTTTTAATTTTTGCTTGTCCATGTGTTCACCAACTACTATTTTAACATAAGATTACAAAATAATTATGCGGTGGTGTTTGAATAAAAAAATGCGTTTAACGCATTTTTACGATTCAAACTCAATTTCAACTTTGCCGTTTAAAATCTCTTCTAGAGCAACACCAACATTTTTGATGCATTTGGTATCCTTTACCAATAGTTTTTCTCTGTCTAAAATTGATGCTACTTTACTTGCTGCATAAACCAGTTTATACTTTGAGTCTATTTTCTGTAATAGACGATCTATTGATGGATAACGCATTCCACTTCTGTTTTTGTTCATTTATTTCTCTCCTATCATCTTTAGATAATTGTGAATGGTTCGTTCTGTTTTTGCATGTTCTGCACGAATAATCGCCATGATCCGATCAGCTGCATTATTAACCTCATCATTAACGACTATATAATCGTACTTATGGGCTAACAAAAACTCACCTTCCGCTTTTTTCAGTCTTTTATCAATTAAAGCTTTTGGTTCTGTCGCTCTACTTGTTAAACGTTCATAAAGTGCCATCTTACCTGGAGGAACCAAGAAAATGAAAACCGCTTCTTTCATTTGCTTTCGAACTTGAAGTGCACCTTCAACTTCAATTTCTAAGACTACTTCCTTACCTCTTTCAAGTTGTTCTTCAACTTTATCTCGCGGTGTGCCATAGTAATTGCCTACAAATTCGGCCCATTCTAAAAACTTGTTTTCTTGAATTCGTTTTAAAAATGTTTCCTTATCAACAAAGTAGTAATCAAGACCATCAATTTCCCCAGGTCTAGGTGGTCTTGTGGTCATTGAAACAGAATAAACCAAGTCGTGATTAGGCATATCAAAAAGAGCTCGACGAACTGTCCCCTTCCCTACTCCAGAAGGACCAGAGATAACAACTAATAAACCTCTTTGATTTAATTTCATGTTGGCCCCCTTTCGACATTATCTATTATTATATATGATATTCAAGATTGTGTAAATACTTTTGGTCGAAAATTTGCTTAATAATCAGTTTTACCCCTTCTTTGCCCTTCTTTTTATGATATACTGACAATAAGAGGTGTTTTATGGCTTTTGATGGATTATTTTTATCATATTTAATCAAAGAATTAAATGACTCAATTTTAAATCATCGCTTAGAAAAGATTGTTCAAATCGATGAATCAACTTTTGTTTTTTCCTTTTATTATGCGAAAAATAGAAAATTCTTACAGCTGAATTTAAGCCCTTCAAATTTCGGTTTGTTCTTGAGAACAAGAAACTTTGAGTCGAAGGAGTCAAACCAATTTTTGCTGTTGTTAAAAAAGAACCTAGAGGGTAGTATTTTAAAGGGGATCACGCAGTATAAGACTGATCGCGTGGCTATTTTTACTTTTGCTGGCTCCGATTTGCTTGAAGGCTTGGTTGAAAAGCAATTGGTAATTGAACTTATGGGTCGTCATTCAAACTTTTTATTACTGAAAGAAAACATGATTGTCGATTGTTATACTAAAATGGTCTCTGAAGAAGGTCGTCACTTAATTCCTAAAGCTGAGTTTGAGTTCTTCCCCTCTGATCAAATTCCTTTTTGGGATTTTGATTTAAAAAACATCTCGACACCAAAAGATATTTATAAAACATTTATGGGTTTATCGCCTTTAGTCGCTGACTATCTGTTCTCAAACCCCATAAAACTAGTCGATATTGTCGTGAAACCAACTTATGATTTCTCAACCGGCAAATATTATTTATTTGATTTGTTTCCTGAAAGCAATCAAAAACAAACTTTTGCTTCTTTAAGTGAGTTATTGGAGTTTGTCAATTTACCAAAAGAGACAACCGGTGATAAACATCTTCTTTTCATCGAGCAAATGTTAAAGAAAACAGTGAAGAAACATGAAGCATTAATGTTGGATTTACAGAAATCAACCAATAATCTAGAAGCTAGAGATATGGCCGATTTAATCTATCAAAGTGGATTATCACTTGACGCTAAATGTTCCAGTATTGTCGTTTTTGGTACAACAATAACGTTAGATGTTAATTATACGTTAAATGAAAATGCCCAACAAATGTATGAAAAATACAAACGATCAAAAAGAGCTGTTCTTCAAATTGAAACTCAGATTGAGGAAACAAGAAGGTTATTGGATCAGCTACATGATCTAAAACTATACGGATCTTTGTCAACTTCTAAAAATGATATTGACGATTTAGAACAAGACTTAATTCCACTTGGCTATAAGACAAGTCAAGTCAAGCCAAAAGCTAAGGTCAGAAAAGCAAAACCAAACATAAAACAAATAAACTTAGATAACGCAATCATCTTTATTGGTAAAAATCACTTACAAAATGCATATTTAACCCATGAAGTAGCCTTAAGAACGGATTATTTCTTTCATGTGAAAAATGCTCCCGGAAGTCATGTTGTTTTAAGATGTAGTGAGTTAACCGAAAAATTATTACGCTTATCAGCAATGTTTGCGGCTTATTACTCAAGTTATCGTCATTCCGGTTCGATTCCTGTCGACTATACATTAGTAAAAAACGTCCGCAAAATCCCAGGATTGCCGCATTATCAGGTTCGTTATTCAAACTATCAAACAATCTATATTGATATTAATCCACAATCTTTAGCAAAATATACCAGTTTATAATCAATTTAATTAAACCAAGCAAATAAATTGATTAATTATTATAAATAAAGTAAGATAGAAATATAGAATTGGAGGGATTATTATGAAATACGTATTACCAAAACTACCATATGCATATGATGCATTAGAACCTTTTATTGACGCTAGAACGATGGAAATTCATCACAGTAAACACCATCAAGCGTATATCACTAATTTAAATGCCGCTTTAGAAAAACATCCAAATTTAAACCTTACACTTGAGGAAATGTTAAAGGATTTAAGCCAAGTTCCCCAAGATATTCGTGGTGCAGTTCAAAACAATGGTGGCGGTCATTTTAACCATGATTTCTTCTGGCCATTATTAAAAGTTAACCATGGTGAACAGCCAAAGGGTAAACTAATGGACGCAATCAAGGCTGAGTTCGGTTCATTTGACGCATTTAAAGAAACATTTGGCAATGCTGCTAAAACTCGTTTTGGTAGCGGTTGGGCTTGGTTAATCGTGAAAAACGGTAAATTGGTTGTTACTTCTACACCAAATCAAGATACACCACTTGCAGAAGGTATGCCTATTTTAGGCTTAGACGTTTGGGAACATGCCTATTACTTAAACTATCAAAACAGACGTCCAGATTATGTCTCAGCATTCTTTAATGTAATTAACTGGGATGTAGTTGAAAAATTATATTTAGAAGCAATTTAAGCTTTGATTAAGGGTTAGGAAGTCCTAATCCTTTTTTATTTCTTAAATAGAAAAGGGCTTTTCATAATTGATATGAATTGCCCTTTTCTAATCTTTCTTATTCTATTGATTTTAATATCGAATTATAAAAACTTAGACTTCTTGTGTTTCAATTACTGCATAATCGCCATCTTTTCTTAAATAGACAACGTTTGTTTTATTTGTTTCTTTATCAAGATAAACATAGAATGAGTGGCCTAATAGCTCCATCGCTGCAATTGCTTCATCAGTACTCATTGGCTTTAGCTCAACTTTTTTATTTTTAACAAGCTGTGTTGCAAGTACTTCCTTTTCCAATGACTCAGCATCAAATTCTCTGCTATAAGCCTGTTTGATCCCTTCTTTTTCCAAATTATTTTTAAGCTTATCCTTATATCTCCTAATCTGAGCAATCAACTTATCATTAGCTTTATCAATAGCTGCATACATATCAACATCTGCTACTTCTGCACGAATGATCGTGCTTTTTGCTGGAATTGTGACTTCAACTTTATGGTGATCCTTATAGACTTTGCAGACAATTCTAACTTCGTGAACTACACCTGGTCCAAATACTGAAACTACTTTGGCCAACCTCTTTTCTGCGTATGCCTTTATGGCATCTGATGGAACAAATCCATTTTTACCTAAAATTTCAAATTTCATAGTCATTCTCCTTTTTCTCTTTGATTTGATTTAAGGTAACTACATATAAATCGCCCAACTGAAGTTGATCCAATATTTCAAAATCAGCTTCAGTAAGTTCGTCAAAATACAAATAAGTAAGTTGCTTATGATGTCTAATAAAATTTAAATAGAATATTTTTAAGAAAGACATATAAGCAAATGGTGATACCATCCTTCTTGTCTCAAATAACGTATGATGATAAAGTAAACCCTTTTCAATTGGGATAACGGCTGTTTTTATAACAATTGGATATCTTCTAAAACAGCGTTCACAAAGATGATGAAAGTTTACTAAGAAATAATTGTGCCAAGATCGTTTAAGCTTAATCTTCTTTAAGCAAATTTCACAAAACATACAAGCCCTCCTAATTGATATTAGTCGGGCTTGCTTTTAATTACTTTTTATAAGCCTCAACAATTTTATCAATTAAATGGCTGGGCACTTCTTCATAGCGAATAAACTCACGAGTGAATGATCCACTACCTTGGGTCATAGCTATGAAGA
>Ga0265293_10011637_pt1 | contig 11901 bp, 8 predicted proteins | sample Munlanlewell138R_FD_192505 | JGI IMG/M metagenome (GOLD analysis project Ga0265293, IMG submission 192505) | Leachate microbial communities from a municipal landfill in Southern Ontario, Canada - Leachate well 138R | ecosystem: Engineered > Solid waste > Landfill > Unclassified | place: Canada... | reverse complement strand
TAACTTTTAGTGAGTCTAAAATATCATAAGTTAAACCAACTTTATATATGCCTCCTCCCTCAGAGTTGATAGTTCCACTAAAACCATCCATGTTTGGTCCATAAAAGAGTTCTCTTGACCACATTCTATAGTGTTTTTTTGACCAAATAAGCTCAACTTCTAGCTTATCTATAGGATTTGCATATAGAGTGATGGCATCGTGATGCTCATCTAACCACTCAGTTTCAAGCTCTTGACGACCAGCTTTAAAGTGGATTTTGTCTGTATCATAATCGATATAAGCATTTGTTGTAACTGCTATATCTCCGCCATCAATATTCCAAAATCTTGAACTTGCATCTCCTTTTCCCTCTCCATAACCACTCAGAGAGTTTCTATGATCTTCCCATATAACCTTGTAACCTCTTGCGCCAAAAGCAAGATTAAAATTATGGAAGGAACCTGTCTTGTAGATAAGCTCTGCTGAACCAACAGAGTAAGCACTACTTTTGTAGTAGTCACCTATGTCTTTTTTAGAATCTCTCATCTCATAGGTTACAGTAGCATCACCACTTAACTTTCCGTTTTTAATCGCTTCATCAAACTCTGCTGCACCAACTGAACTAAATGCTATAAGCATACATGTCACTAAACTTAAACTTTTTTTTCTCATTATTTCTACCTTAGAGGATTTTTTATATAAAACATATATTTAAGAAGTAGAACTTTTTCTACTTCCTTTTAAATTAAGGTTGTCTAAATATAGAAAGTTCAGGAGCTGCTTTTGTATATTTTTCAATATTAACTAGAGCTGTATTTGAACTATTTCCATTTGCTAACTTAGATGTTGGGATATCTTTTGTTAAGACATTAACATTACCATTTAAGCAAAGTGAGCCTATCTTTCCTCTCTCCATTGGGTCATACCAAGCACCTTGATCAATCTTTATAACACTCTCTCTAACTTCATCAGATACAATAGCACCAACTAAGATTTGTCCTCTATCGTTAAATACTCTCACAATATCGCCACTTTTGATGCCCTTAGCTTTTGCATCTTTTGTATTGATCCAAACTGGTTCTCTATTTGCTACTGCGTACTTTTCTCTTAAACTAGTATTGTTTAGTTGAGAGTGTAGTCTATGAGTTGAGTGTGGAGTAATAAGAGCAAACTCCGCAGTTTTTTTCTTCATACCCAACCACTCAGCTGGTTCTAACCAACTCGGATGCGCCTTACAATCATCATAGTTCATATCTTCAATTGTTTTAGAGTAGATCTCAATTCTTCCAGATGGAGTACCAAGTGGATCTAAGATAGGATCTTCTATAAAATCTGCATATCTTACGAATTGTGTATTTTCATAAGGAGTCTCAAAAATAATAGGCTCATTTTTAGCCCAGAACTCTCTAAAGTTTGGCATTGTCATACTCATCGCTTTAGCTTGTGTTTGAGCTTTTGTATAGAACTCTTCTATCCACTGCATCTCAGTTTTGTTTTGTGTGTACTCTTTATGTACTCCAAACTCTTTTGCTAAATCACTAAAGATTTGATAATCATCTCTAGACTCAAACTGTTTTTTAACTGCTTGCTTCATTGGAACGATATTTAGGTTTGAGTAGTCTCCAGTTCCCGTAATATCATTTCTCTCATAACTCGTAGTTGTAGGCATTACAATATCTGCCATTCTAGCTGTTGGAGTCCAAAATGCTTCATTGACAACAACCGTTCTAGGTTTTCTCCAAGCTTTAATTAGAGTATTTGTATCTTGATGGTGAACCAATGGATTTCCACCAGCCCAGTAGATAAAATCAATCTCTGGATATGTTATCTCTTTGCCATTAAACTGGATTGTTTTACCAGGATTTAAAAGAGCATCTGCAACTCTTGCAACAGGGAAAGAAAACTTAGCCGCATTTTGTAGCCACTCTGCACCACCAGCACTCTCATCTGCTGTAACATTTGCAGTTATTCCACCAACTATAGCACTTCTAGCTGTTGGCACGCCTCCATTTGAGTAGTGATAAGAGAGTCCAAAACCACCACCTGGTTTTCCGATTTGTCCTAGCATAGAAGCTAGAGTTATTAGCATCCAGTGAGGTTGCTCTCCATGATGAGCTCTTTGCATACCCCATCCAGACATAAACATAGTTGTGTTGTCAAAAAACAGCACCGCTAACTCTTTGATTGTTTTTTCATCAATTCCACATATTTTTGAAGCCCAAGTTGCACTCTTTACAACTTTGTCTTTTTTTCCATAGATGTAATCTTTAAACTCATCAAAGCCCTCTGTATATTCTTCTAAAAACTCTTTATCATATTTCTTAGCTTCAATTAGAGAGTGAGCCATACCTATCATTAGAGCGACGTCTGTATTTGGAACAGGAGCTACCCACTCGGCATTTAAATATTCGCAAGTCTCAGTCTTAAAAGGGTCGATGCAGATGATTTTTTTACCTGAATTTTTTAATTCTTCAAGATATTTAAGTCCATAATCATCAGATGCAGTCCATGCAATTTTTAGAGTAGCCGCAGGATTAGCTCCCCAGATAACTACAACTTTTGAATGCTCTAGTACAATAGGCCAAGATGTTTGTTGCTCGTAAACTTCAAGAGTTCCTAAAACATGCGGCATTATTACTTGTGAAGCGCCTGTTGAGTAGTCTCCAACTGTTCCTGTAAAACCACCAGTTGCAGTCATAAATCTATGAAGTAGGATTCTACAGTTGTGCATATTTCCACTACTCTTCCATCCATAACTACCTGCAAAAACACCCTCTGCACCTTTTTCTTTTCTAGTCTTTTTAAGCTCTGTTGATATTAGTTTTATAGCATCATCATAAGAGACTCTAACCCACTCATCGTTACCTCTTAGTTCTGGCTTTGGATTGTTTGGATCTTTTAAGTAGGACTTTCTAACCATTGGATATTTAACTCTATCTTTTGCATAGACTAAGTCTTGCGTATGGTGTTGAAGAGAGTTCTCTATTCCTGATACTTTTTGATAAGGCTCTGACTTTACAATCACTCCATCTTTGATGGTTAACTTTAACATTCCCCAGTGAGCAGCAGTTAATACCTCTCCGTTTTGAACTAATTTTGTAGAAAACTTTACAATCGTTCCAGCTAGGAGTTGCCCTCTACTTGTTACAACATCTATAAATGGAACGGCTGCGAAGAGTGCAGCAAACTTTAGTACATTTCTTCTTTTTAAGTTTGTATTTTGCATGTTATTTTTCTCCTATGTCTTTTGAGTGTTTTTGTAGAAATTGTGTAACAAGATATACATCTTCTTTTGTCATAGCCGTTCTGTTTGACATTGACTTTATCATGCTTGGCCACTGGTTTGATGTATATTCATTGTTTGGATGTGCTGGGTGACAAATCGAGCAGTTGTCTTTATACATAGCTTCTGCACTTTTATATAAAGAGCTTAAATCTTTTGTCAAATTGTCATCTGTTGTGTAAGCAGTAAGGACTACTTTACTCCATTCTACGCCATCTTTATCTTTACTAGTTGAAATAGTTCTAATATCAAACTTAGCTTTTTTACTAAGACCTGCAGTTAAAATTCTTTTACCCGTTGTAAAATAGACTGCACTAGAGACTCCATCTTTCATAAAGCCCTCAATCTCAACTTTTACCTTGCCATCTTTTTTCTCTAAGATTTTTACTTCTGAGGTAGGAAGGAGTCTTCCCTCACTTCTTTTGCCATCTGGTGATGTAAATATATCTTTTACAGAACTTGAGTACACAGACTCACTTGCAAACAGAGATCCACTTAAAAAAATGAATCCAATCATTAAACTTTTTATCATCTTACTTCCTTAATTATGATTTTTAACTATTGGGATGATAGGAGAATAAAGTAGCAAAAAAGTCGAATAAATTAATCGCCTATTAGATTTTTTTGCGATTTTTTATAGTTACAATTTTTCAAACACAAGCTAGAAGGAAAAAATTATGGACAGTTCAAGAAGAGATTTTTTAAGAAAAAGTGTAGCAGGATCTGCTGCATTGGCGGTAAGTGGAAGCTCAGTAGGAGCTGCAAACATATTTGAATCAAGAACAGTAAAAATTCCAAGTGCATCTCACTTTGGTGCTTTTTACGCTCATGTGAGAGATGGCAAGATAGTAGATATCACTTCTCAGCTAGACTCAGATGCCAACCCTACTGTTATAGTAAAAGGTTTAGCAGATAGAAATAGCTCAAACTCAAGAGTAAAATACCCAGTAGTAAGAAAATCTTACTTAGAGGGTAAAGGTAGAGGCGACTTAAGAGGTAAAGAAGAGTTTGTTAGAGTTTCTTGGGATACTGCCCTAGACCTTGCAGCGGATGCCATCAAAAGAGCTCAGAAAAAAGGTGGAAACGAAGCGCTATACAATGCATCTTATGGTGGTTGGTCAATGCCAGGTGCATTTAAACCAAATGTACTAGCTGGTAGATTTTTTAACCAAATCGGTGGAGCAATTGGAACAGCAGGCGAATACTCAAATGGTGCAGCAGGCCCTACAAATCCAGCAATAGTTGGAGATATGGAAGTTTACTCTATTCAAACTGCGCATGAGCAAATCATAGCAAATACAAAAGTTTTGGTCTTATGGGGAGCAGATCCTTACAAAACTCAAAGAGCAGGATATTCTGTACCAAACCATAGATGCTATGACGCTTATGAAGAGTATAAAAAAGCTGGAATCAAAGTTGTTTTAATTGACCCAATTTACACAAAATCAGGTCAAGAATTTAACGCAGATTGGATAAAAATCAGACCAGGTTCTGATGTGGCTATGATGATGGCTATGATGCACTATCTATATAAAACTGGTAAATATGACAAAGCATTTATTGAGAAATATACTCATGGTTTTGATAAATTTTTACCATATCTCTTAGGTAAGAGTGATGGAGTTGAAAAAACTGCAGCGTGGGCTGAAAAACTAACAGAGATACCTGCAAAAACTATTGAAAATCTAGCTGATCTTATGGTCTCAAACAGAACTATGATAGCTGGAAACTGGGCGATGCAAAGAGCTGAGCATGGTGAACAAGTAGATTGGAGTATTATAACTCTTGCATCTATGATAGGACAAGTTGGACTACCAGGTGGTGGCTTTGGTTTTTCTATGCACTATGAGGGTGGTGGAGATGCAGCTTCTGGAAAGAGAACTGTTGGTGGTATTAGTCAAGGAAAAGGTGGAGAGGTAAGTCTTACTATTCCAGCTTCAAGAATGAGCGACCTTATCAACAAACCAGGGCAAAAGGTTACATATAAAGGCAAGGTTATAACATATCCAAAAATTGAGTTTATGCTTAGTGCTGGAGGCTCTCCAATAGGTCACCAACCAAACACAAATGAGCTAATAGATGCTATGAGAAAACTTGATACTGTAGTTGTAGTGGAGCCATGGTGGACACCAACTGCTAAGATGGCAGATATTGTTTTTCCAGCAACTACGACCATGGAGAGAGATGATATAGCGAGTGGAATGTCATACTCAAACGATAGAATCTATGCAATGAAGCAGATAGTAAAACCTAGATATGAGTCAAAAGATGATTATGAGATTTTTACACTTTTGGCAAAAAGATTTGGTACAGAGAAGAAGTACACGAGAGATAGAACTGCAAAAGATTGGTTAGAGGGACTCTACTCAAAATCTTATGCAAGAAGAGAGATGAATATCACTTATGAAGAGTTTTGGGATAAAGGTTCAGTTCACTATGAGATTCCAGATGAGGCTAGAAAATATGTGCGACACTCAGCTTTTAGAGCTGACCCTGTAAATAACGCTCTAAAGACTGAGACTGGAAAGATTCAAATCTTCTCTGAGCAGTTTGCAAGCTATAACTACAAAGATTTTAAAGGTCATCCAATGTGGTTTGAGCCTACAGAGTGGTTAGGAAACAAGGAGTTAATGAAAAAGTATCCATTACACTTAGTGTCTCCACACCCAACATATAGAATCCATACACAAATGGACAATACATGGGTTCAAAATGCTCATAAAGTTCAAGGTCGTGAGCCAATAAGAGTATCTCCAAATGATGCAAAAAAGTTTGGTATAAGTGATGGTGAAATCGTAGAGGTTTATAATGATAGAGGTAGTATTTTAGCAGGTGTAGTTGTAACGAAGACTATTAGAGATGGAGTTGTAGCGATTGAAGAGGGTGCTTGGTACTCTCCAGAAGATAGCACAAAAGCTAACACAAGATGTAACTCAGGGCAAGTAAACTTACTAACTTCCTCAAGACCAACATCACAGATGGCGAGTGCAACAACTGCAAACTCGACACTAGTTTCTATCAGAAAAGCAGGCGTAGTTAGTCCAAATGTGGCATATAATCCACCAAAAATTCAAGGAGCATAAGGTGAAAAAGGTTTTAGGAAAAATATTAATAAGTCTGTTTGTAGTTGGAACACTCACTGCTTTAGTTGCTAGTGATACCTTTATCTTTCAAACTGCAAAAGTTAAGATAGATAATAAAGAAGGGAGCCTCTATATTGGGACTCCTGTAAAAGTTTTAAAAAGTGTAGATGAGAAAAATGTTTTAGTAGAGTTCTCAGGTATGGCTTTTGGAGATAAACTCTATACTGGCAAAACACAATCTCTTTTGATGGCAACAAAAACTGAGGGAAGTTTTGGGGATAAAGAACAGATAGTTAAAGTTCAAGCTATCATAGAAAAAGGTTACCTCTCAGAAGTTCCAGAAGAGATTTGGGAAGAGCATGAAGAGTTCTTTTATGAGATGTGTACACAGTGTCATGGAGCTTATAAGCCACAATCGCATACAATGTTAGAGTGGGATGCAATCCTTCAAACTATGAGTGGCTTTGCTCAGCTTTATGAAGATGAAACAGAGTATCTATCAAGATTTCTAAAAGCAAACTCAAGCAACGGTTTTTATCCTGAGCAAAAATAAAAAGATTTAGACCAAAAGGAGTTAGTAGTGCAAAAAGAACTTTTAGCAAAACTACAAAACTTAACTATCCTTTATGCAGAAGATGAAGAGGGTATACGAAAAAATATTGCTGACTCGCTTAGATACTACGTCAAAGAAGTTTATGAGGCAGGTGATGGCGAGGAGGCGTATGTTCTCTATGAACAAAAGAGGCCTGACATCATATTTAGCGATATTCATATGCCAAAGATGGACGGCATCGAGTTTGTTAAAAAGGTAAGAGAGAAGGATATGAGGACTCCTGTTGTTATGATAACTGCACATACAGATAAAGAGTACTTACTAGAAGCAGTTGAACTTCATATGGAGAAGTACTTTGTAAAGCCTATAAATTTGGAACAACTTATAGGCGGGCTAGAGAGATGCGTAGAGCAGTTAGAACGAAACAGAGTAGTCGTTTTAGATGTTGATAACTCCTATGTTTATGACTTTGATAATAAAGAGCTAAAATATAAAGATAGCTCCATTGCACTCAACAAAAAAGAGATGCTTTTTTTTGAGACTCTTATACAAAATCAAAATCGTATAACTTACTATGAGGAGCTTCAAGAGAGTGTTTGGATGGATGATGTTATGACTGATAGTGCTTTGCGTTCACTTGTTCGCAATTTGAGAAAAAAACTACCAACTGATATCATCTACAATCTCTCGGGGGTTGGATATAAGCTTGTTTAAGTACATTTTAATCCTACTGATTTTTATAAATATCTCTTTTGCAAATGAGCATCTAGTAAAAAAAATTCATTTTAGAGATGATGATGCAGCTTCTCGCGCTGCAACTCCTTTGCATCCTGACTCTCACATAAAAATATTTATCCCAAATATCCCATATATCTATATAACAAATTGCACAAATGCTGGACTTATAAGGTCTTTCGACAATGAAAGAGGCTGGGAGTATGAGCTTGCAAAGAGTCACAATAGAGTGGACGATTTTACTTATGAGTTTGAGTTAAGAAAGGGACTAAAATTTCAGGATGGAAGTGAGTTTGATACTGATGATGTAGTGCTTAATTTTGAGTACTTTAAACGCTCTCCTTTTCTCTATACAAATATAGACAATATTGATTTTGATGTTATAAAAATAGATAAATATAAATTTAAAATAGTACTAAAACAGAAGTATGAGATGTTTTTAACAGATCTAGCTCGAATCTATTTTCATACAAAAGAGTATCTAGAAAAATATGGTTTCGAGGGTTCTGAGACAGGATCTGCAACCAAAATGGCAGGTGCTTATGGCATGGGTCCATATACTCTTAAAGAGGGCTACGCCCTAGGCTCAAAACACACAGCGGTCATAGAGTTAGAGGCAAATCCATACTACTGGAATAAAGAGTATCCCAAGATAAGAAGGGTAACAGCTTACACACAACTAAGTGCTGCAAAAGCGCTGGAGATGATAACTAAAAGAGAGGGAGAGCTTGACTTTGCTCCTATTGATTTTAACAAAAAGATAGAAGTCTTAACATCAAAATATGCAAAGCTAAATATTAGCAAATCCACAAATAACTTTATAATCTTTTTTAACCTTATAAATGCAAATGAGAGACTCAAATCAAAAGAGGTAAGAGTAGCCCTAAACCAAGCCCTAAACCAAGAAAACCTACTAAATTTTGTATATAAAAATGAGGGTCATATCTCGCCATTTGCAAGTTCTGTAAACTATGAGATAGTGCAAAAAATCTTAAAAAATGCAAAACCAAAAGAACAAGAGAGTTATACAAAAGAGAAGATGCTCAAACTACTACAGGGTCTGCATCTAGAGGTATTTACACAAGATAGTTTTATGTTTTTATTTAAAGGTATAGAGTATCAACTAAAAGAGTATGGAGTCACACTTAGTTACACCATAACAAGTAGTGAAAAAGATATATATGAACAGTTGCTCACCACTCATAAATCGCAAAATACTCAAGCATGGGATCTGCTTATCTGGGGTGATGATGATTGGTATTATGCGAATCCATGGAGTGTACTTTTTATCTATGAAGATGAGAGTGCTTGGTCAACTATAGGAAAAGATAGAGTTATGAAAAGTTATATAGATGAGTATTTTATAACAAAAACTGACTCAAAAGAGTATGAAGAAATTACCTCAAAAATCCTCTATAGAGCGCAAGAGATGGCATATACGCTACGAGTGCCATCGCCTAACAAAGTAGTCGCGCTAAACAAAGAAGTTATCTATAAACCTTACAAGGGTGCAGTTATCCCCATTTGGGAGATGCAGATTACAAAAGATCACTACTCCATAAGAGGTGAGAGAGAGTATCCCACTTACCTAGAGGCACCTATAAAGCCAAAAAGAGAAAAATATGAATAAAATAAGTATAAAATTTAAACTCAGATTGCTCTTTTTCATACTACTTTTAGCAATAACAGCGATAGGCTACAAGTCAATATCCATCAGTCAAGATAACAAAGATAGACTAGAGATAGTTCATAGCAAATCGCAAAATCTTCTAAGTCTTCAAGATAAAATCATCACTCCACTTTATAACTTAAGAGAACTAAGCCAAGCGCTAGTTATGGCGCCAAACCAAAAGATAAGAGAGTCTATACTTGAGAATTTAACCATGTCTATAGATAGGCTAGATGCCGCATTTTTTGACTACTCAAAAGAGAGTATGAAAATCTATGAGATGTGGCTAAACTACAAATCTCTTATAGGTGTGACAAAGAGCTATTTGAACTTGGAGTTTGAAGAGGGAGCTTATATAAACATTACAACTGCAGGTAGAGAGCAGTTTGGGCTCTTAGTAAAAGAGCTTTTAGTTATCCAAAGCGACTTGCTTAGTAAGTCATCTCTCGCTTATAGTGAAGCTGTAAAAGATGTTGTAAATATAAAGATAGAGACTTTTATTTCATTATTTGTAATCTTGCTTTTTTCTATAATAATAGGCTCTTTAATATCAAACAATATTATCTCATCGATCCATAAAGTACAAAATGGTTTAAGAGAGTTTTTTGAGTATCTAAACCACAAAAGAGAGAAAGCAAACAAGATAGAACTTGTCTCAAGTGATGAGTTTAGTTATATGGCGAACATGATAAATGAAAACGTACAAACTATACAAAACAACATAGAAAGAGATGAGATACTTATAAAAAATGCTACAAGGGTGCTACTAAGTATAAAAAGTGGAAATCTCGGAGATAGGCTCGATGGACATACTCATAACATGGCTCTTGGAGAGTTAAAAGAGATGATAAATGATATGATAGATAGCTTAGAGGAAAAAATCCAGCAAGAGATAAAGAAAAGACTTGAGAACGAACAGATATTACTACAGCAGTCAAAGCTTGCATCTATGGGCGAGATGATAGGAAACATAGCCCATCAGTGGAGACAACCACTCGCTCAAATCATAGCGATTTTTATGAATATGAAAGTGACCTATGATTTTGATAAGTTCACACCTCTATACTTAAAACAAAAGATAGAAGAGGCAGATAAACTGACACAGTACATGTCACAAACCATAGATGACTTTCAAAACTTTTTCAATCCACATAGTGTAAAAGAGGTGTTTTGTGTTGAGAAGGCTTGCCGGGATGCGCTCTTTATAGTAGAGTCTTCACTTAAACACAACCATATAGAAGTGGAGTTTGAAGTGATAGATGAACTTAAAATTTTAGGGCATAAAAATGAGTATTCTCAAGTTGTACTAAATATTCTAAATAATGCAAAAAATATTCTCTTAGAGAAAAATATCAAAAACCCTCTTATAAAAATAGAGATAAAAGAGGGAGATAACTTTGCAATAGTAAAAATTGGGGATAATGGCGGAGGAATACCAGACGAGTTTTTAGAAAAAATCTTTGAGCCTTACTTTACAACCAGACATAAAACGCAAGGCACTGGCATCGGTCTCTATATGTCAAAAAATATCATAGAGAAAAATATGCAAGGTTATTTGAATGTTAAAAACACACAAAATGGAGCTTGTTTTACAATAAAGGTTTTAAAAGAGGAACAAGATGAACCGACAAATTCTCTCGAGAGTTAACAAGCTTTTTAAAGGTGATGGGATACATGATACGCTTTTAAATGATGTAAAAATATATACTACTTCAAAGTATGACCCTTTAACGCCTTTTATCTATGATGTATGTTTGATATTAGTTTTACAGGGAAAAAAGATTGGTCATTTGAGAGAGAATACATTAGTTTATGATTCTAAAAATTATTTAGTAGTGCCCACAACACTACCTTTAGAGTGTGAAACGTATGCATCACAAGAAGAGTCTTTTATAAGTCTTATTGTATCCATAGATAAAAAGATGATGTATGAAATTATAGATAGTGTCTCAAAAAAAGAAGCTATTAAATCAAACAAAAATTCCATTGGTATTTTCTCAGATATAGTTACTAGCAATATTGAAGACTTAACTTTAAGACTTTTAAATATATTGCAATCAAGTGAAGAGTCAAAAATACTAGGCGCTTCAATAATAAAAGAACTATTTTATAGAATTGCAGTGGGTGAGAATTCAAATTTTTTACATAAGATGTTTTTGGACAATAATAATGAAGCAAAAATAGCAAGAGCCTTAAAAATTATCCATACAGAGTGTGAAACAAAATTGGATATTCCTAATTTAGCCAAAGAAGAAGATATGAGCGTTTCATCTTTTCATAATCATTTTAAAAAAATAACCTCTCATACTCCTTTGCAATATATAAAAAAAATAAGGCTAAACAAAGCAAAAGATTTAATATCAAAACAGGGTTATCAAGTAGTAGATGCTGCGTATGAGATGGGTTACGATAGTGCGTCACAATTTTCTAGGGATTTTAAGGGTTACTTTGGATATCCTCCAAAAGATGTGAAACCATCTTTTGAAAAGGATAGTAGTCTTTAGATTTACTTCATTGACATTGTTAAAATAGTTTTTACCTTCTCAAGAGTGATATTTCCATTTTCGCCCATTGCCGTATAACCATTTTTAGTTAAAG
>Ga0265293_10011634_pt1 | contig 11903 bp, 8 predicted proteins | sample Munlanlewell138R_FD_192505 | JGI IMG/M metagenome (GOLD analysis project Ga0265293, IMG submission 192505) | Leachate microbial communities from a municipal landfill in Southern Ontario, Canada - Leachate well 138R | ecosystem: Engineered > Solid waste > Landfill > Unclassified | place: Canada... | reverse complement strand
GATCAGTTCAATGGTTGAAATCCGAACCGGCAAGCCACTGCCCGGCCGGAAGCGCTTTTGTCGCGCAGCCTCGAAGGTATATGCAACCAACGGTTCGCCGTCGTCGATGACACTCATCTTCGCAGTCGTACCGCCCATATCGAAAGCCAGGATCTTGGGCTCCTGGACCTCGCGGCCGAAGTGCGCGGCCACCAGCGCGCCAGCCGCAGGCCCCGACTCAAGCAACTGGATTGGCAATCGCTTGGCCTCGCTCGTATGCACCAGACCGCCGTTGGATTGCATCAGGAACATGCCGGTGTGGATGCCCGCTTCTTCCAGGCGCGCTTCCAGCAGCGAGATATAACGGATCGCCAGTGGCTTGACATAGGCGTTGGTCACGGCGGTAGAGAAGCGCTCGTATTCGCGGATCTCAGCGGCGACTTCCGCAGACCCGGTTACCGAAACACCGGGATGGCGCGCCTGGATATGCTCCACCGCCTGCGCTTCATGCAAGGGATTGCGATAGGAATGCAGGAAAGCCACGGCGATCGACTCGACCCCGTCGGCGATCAGCGCGTCGGCCTCGCGTTCCAATTGTTTGAGGTCCAGCGGGCGGTCGATGCTCCCATCCGGCCGCATCCTTTCGTCGACCTCCCGGCGTAAATCGCGCGGCACCAAAGGCTCGATGAGATCCAGGAAATTATCGTACAGATCGTAACGACGCTCTCGGCCGATTTCCAGGACGTCACGAAAGCCCTGCGTAGTGATGAGGCCGGTTCGCGCGCCCTTACGCTCGATCAGCGCATTGGTGAACAGCGTAGTGGCGTGCACCACGCGCACGATCTGTGAGGGAGGAACGTCTTGCCGCGCCAGAAGCTTCTGGATACCGCTCATGACTCCTACCTCGGGCGCGTCGGGCGTGGTCAGTTCTTTGTGGCTTTCGTGGTGTCCCGATGCGAGGTCGAGCAGCACGATATCGGTGAACGTGCCACCAATATCGACTCCGAGCGAGTATCGATTCATTTTTACCCCTAAGGAGATCTATATTTCGAACAAATGTTCAAAAAATGATAGCATGAGTTCGTTTTCAGATACATCGATATTTTTCTCGAACGCGCATGGAAGCCGGCATCCGAATCCAACCGGCTGCAGAAGCGACACCGGCAGCAAGGAGAGCGTCCCGTGGCAATACAAGAATTTCCGCAGTCCAGATTGGTAGCAGCGGTACCGTCGTCCCCGAGTCTCGCCACGGCGCAACGCGTGCGGGATATTCAGGCTTCGGGCGGAGACCTCGTCTCGCTGACGATCGGAGAGCCGGACTTTCCAACGCCTCCCGAGGTCGTGGAAGCGGCACTGTCGGCGGCAAGACGCGGCGAGACGCGCTACACCCCCGTAACCGGTACGGTGGCGCTTCGATCAGCCATTGCTGACAAGTTCGCTCGCGAGAACGGTGTGACATACGATCCAACCTCTCAGATCCTTGTCGCCACCGGCGCCAAGCAAGCGATCTACAGTGCCTTCACCGCTACGCTCGATCCCTCGGATGAAGTGATCGTGTTTGCACCCTATTGGGTGTCTTATCCCAGCATTGCGCAGCTGGTCGGCGCTCGGCCCGTGGTCATCTCCACCAAGCCTGAACATGGCTTTATTCCGCAGCCGGAAGAGCTGGAAGCAGCGATCACCAGCCGCACGCGTTGGGTAGTGCTCAATTTTCCCAACAATCCCAGCGGCGCCGTGGCGAGCCTTGCCCAGTACACGGCTCTGGCCGAGATTATCGAAAGATATCCGACGATACGCGTGCTTTCCGACGAAATATACGAACATATTTGCTACGACGGCGTCGCCGCGCCCTCGTTCGCCTCCGTCAGTCCGCAAATGCAGGCGCGCACCTTGGTGATCAATGGGGTTTCCAAGGCGTATGCCATGACGGGCTGGCGAATAGGCTACGCTGCAGGCCCCCGGGACATCATCACCGCCATGAGCAAACTCCAGTCGCACATGACGGGAGGAACCTCGGCAGTGAGCCAGGCCGCTGCCGTGGCTGCCCTGGGCATGGGGTCGTCTTATGCGGCCAAGCAAGTGGCAGCCTACGAGCGGAGGCGCAATCTGGTGCTCGACCGGCTGGCGGCTTGCGACGCTTTGCGTCCGGTCAAGCCGCGAGGCGCGTTTTACGTGTTCGTCCAGGTTCTGCCCAATCGCATACCCGCAACGACCAGCGTGGCCGACTACCTGCTCGATCATGGCGTGGCGGTTATCGACGGTACCGCTTTCGGCTCTCCAGGATGGTTCCGAATCTCGATTGCCGTCGGCGAAGACGCTCTGGAATCGGGTTGCGCCCGCATTTGCAAAGCCTTTGAAAGTTGATGACGCCATCCACGCAGCTCCTGCGCCCATAGTCCAGTAAACCGCCTCTTGCGGGCCGTTTTGTCGTCCCCCAAGGACCAAGAAGCTCCGATCATCGAGTCGGGTCTATCCATTACGTGGAGGTCGGAAGATGTCCAAATCATCCATCGTGAGCTCCGCCGCACGCCTGATTGATGTGCTGCGTGCCCTGAACGAGCAACCCGTGTCCACCGTACACGATCTGCATCTGCGCACCGGCTTGGCCAAGCCTGGCATCGTCAGGCTGCTGCGCACCCTGGAATCGAAAGGACTGGTCAGCCCCGCGCCCGGTTATGGCGCTTACCGGCTTACGTCGCAAGTCGTGGGCTTGAGCAGCGGCTATCGTGGTTGGCCACGCATCGTGGAGTCGGCTGCGTCCGTCCTGGATGAGCTAACGCGGGAGATCAAATGGCCTTTGGCTATAGCCGTTTATGATCGCGAGGCAGTGACCGTCTGCTATAGCACCATCCCCAAATCACCTCTTTCGTTGCTGCCGTCTACCGTCAACATGAGGTTGAGCCTCGTCAGCCGCTCCATGGGACGCGCCTACCTGGCATATTGCCCTCCCGAGACTCAGCGTGTATTGCTTTCCGTCCTGGCGGAATCCCCATTCCCGGAAGACGAGCCCGCACGCGAGCCTCAATCGGTCCTGGACGAACTCGCACGAATCGCCGACCGCGGCTACGCTCTCAGGCGCCCGGGCGTACGCCCCGTGTCGTCCACGCTCGCCCTGCCAGTTTTCGAGAACGGACGAATCACGGCCAGCGTTGGTCTCACCTGGTTCTCTTCCGTACTGGGTACGGACGACGCCGTGCAACGATTTCTTGCTCCCGTGCGTCAGGCTGCGGCCAGCATCGAGCATTGTCTGAGCAACCTTGCCGAGACACCCGCCTGCGTCGAGGAGCCTCTTCCAATGAATGGGGGGCTCGTCGCCGCCTATCCTTCGCCCATCACGCTGCCGTGCGAGACAAGCCTTGACCATGCTCGCTCCAGGCGCAGGTCAAGTGCTCCTGCTCGCGCTAGTAACCGACCGCGCTACCCCATGACGGCACCGTCGGGAAGCGGATAGTCCTCTTCATTGCAGACCATTCCAGGTTTGAGCGAGAAATCCAGCCGGGGTGGAGAGAAAATATCCAGCAACCATGCCCGCCCTTCACCAACGTTCCTGCTGGTATGTATGGCTTTGGGCGGCACGATCAGCAGCGACGGGCTACCGGCGGTAAGATGCTCGTCCTCGCGCCACTCTGCGAGATCCGCGGTCCAGGGATAGCGGACATGATGCATCCACTCCCCTTCGATGGCGAATGATCCCTGCTCAAAATCCGCATGGGAGTGCGGGCTGAGTGTTCGGGTGTCACGGGGACCTTCGCGGGGCAACATGACATTGAGCATGAGATTGCTACAGCGGAAGATCCGCATTCTGCTGCCATCGCGCACGTAATCGGCAACGGCATAGGCTCGCAAACGAAAGCCTCCCACCGGATCGGGCCAGGCGGCCAATGGTGCAACGCCAGGCGCTCCATTGGCATAGCCCGCCGCATTGCCAGCACTCGCAGCCAGCGCGACATCCTCGCTGGAGAACAGCCGCAGGAGGCGGCCCCCGCCCGTACACCGAACCTCGCTTGGGCCGGGCGGCACGATCACCAAGGTTCCCGGCGAGAAGTCCACCCCCTGCTCACCACACACGACCGAGCCTTGAGCGTCGATCGAGAACATCATGGACTCATCCGGCTGTTGCTCTCGCGTCAGCGTTGCGCCGGCCCGGACTTCGGAATAGCACGTTACGAAATTGGCGCCACGCGTAATCCAGCTGCGGGCGAGCGGCGTGACTTCTTCAGGTGGCAGTTTTTGATAATCGTAGAGCGCAGCTGCAAGACTGATCATATCGATGCAAGAGAGAGTATCGGAGTCGAGTTAACTTCGCGCGTCGTCGGCGCTTTGATCTACATGGGTACATTTTTGAACTGAACATGCCCCTTAGATTTAGCTCTTCAACGGCCGGCTAGCAAACGTGAGCATCTTCCATGTCATGTCGCAACGCATCAAGCACCAAAATCCGACTTTTCGCGCAGAAGAAAGTTGGGCGAGGCCGGCGGTTACGCCCCTACCTGTGACCAGCCGGACTCTTGCGACAGAACTTTTCTGACAGTGAAAAGTATGTATAGATTGGTTGCGATATCTTCGCCATCCCCAGTAAAGTCGAGGAGCCAGGCTGGAGTGCGCCGGCCCACGATCTCCGTGATCTTGGCCGCGACCATCGGCTTAACGAGTTCTTTGGAGAGATCTAATGCTTCGAAATATGTTTGTCGCAGCGCTGTGCATGGTGTCGTGTGGGACGGCGTTTGGCGCAGAGGATGCCGAGCGCTGGCCTAGCCAACCTATTTCATTCGTAGTCCCGTGGGCGGCCGGCGGTAGTACCGACGCTTTGGCCAGAATCGTCGCCGAAGACGTTAGCGGGACGCTCGGTGTGCCCGTTATCGTGGAGAATCGCGGCGGCGCCTCCGGCACGATCGGCGCATCCTACGTCTCCCGGGCGAAGCCGGATGGCTATACCTTTATGGTCGACGTTTCAGGTGGGCTCATCAATGCCGAGTTCCTATACGGACCGCTCACTTATTCGCCGGCAAACGACTTTGCCCCGGTCACGCTGCTGGCAGGCGAACCTATCATGATCGCCGCCAATCCGGGCCTGCCAGTCGCCAATGTGCAAGAAATGATCGAACGCTCGAAAAAGTCCGAGCTGACGTTCGCGGTGGCCGGCGTCGGTACCACCGGTCACCTGAGCGGCGAACTCCTGGCCCAACACACCAACGCCGGGCTCCGCGTCATTCCTTACAAGGGCAGCGGTCCCGCCGTGACTGACGCCATCGCGGGCCACACAGATTTGGTTATCGTCAGTCCCATGTCGGTCATACCACATGCCCAGAACGGGAGACTCAAGGCCCTGGCCGTCACATCCGCCCAACGCATGCTAGCTGCACCCGACGTCCCCACCCTGCTGGAAAGCGGCTACGATGTGGAGATCCATACGTGGTACATGGTCGCCGCTCCCGCCAAAACCCCGGCCAGTATCGTGACACGAATGAACGAGGCCATCGCCGCGGCTCTGCAGAAGCCGAACGTCATCGCCCGTATCGAGGCCCTGGGCTCGATACCTCAGTCGAGCAGCCCCGAAGAACTCGGAAAACTGCTCGCTTCGGAACGCGAGAAATGGGGCGAAACGATCCGTAAAGCCAATATCACCGTCAATTGAACATAATGACGTGACGTAGCACTGGCAGCCTCCTCTGCTACGTAAACGGGCCGAACAGTGCTACATTGGCGCCCGAACCGGTGCCGCGCTTCGCGCGGTTAAACGGGAAACAGGGAGCATCAACGCCAGCTCGACTGGCCGACGCCAACCTGTGCTGCCCCCGCAACGGTAAGCCTGCCACCCGCCTTGGTCTTGCACCCTGGCGGGTCATCATCGTCTTATGCCACGGTGGCTTCGTGCCTGCCGGAAGGCGACGCTGATGCGGTGCTTTTTGCACTAGGTCAGGCCAGCCCGGATACCGGCCGGTTCCGGCCCACGCCCGCCATGTCGGCGGCGCATGCCGCCTGATGCGGCAGGGCCGAAACTCCGGAGCGCTACGCGCTCCGGTCCCGTGGTCCAGACGTGCGGGGTCGCGCGTCTTCAACCGTTGCCATCATGTTCATTCCTTCGCCCTTTGTCTGTTCGGCGTATGCCGGCCTATTGCTGGCCGCCGGCGCCGGCTCCACGCTGGCGCAAACCGCCAACATTCTTTCGCCCGCGGCGCCAGCCGCTACGGCAAGCTCCGACACGACTACCCTACCGGCCGTCACCGTAGTGGCCAACCGCAGCGCGCAGCTTCTACCCGATGCGCTCGGCGATGTGACCGTGGTCGATCGCCACGCCCTGGAAGCCGCCGCGGGCGACTCGGTGGCCGACGTGCTGCGCCGCGTGCCGGGAATCCAGGTCACCACCAATGGCGGCCCGCAAACCGTCACCCGGGTCTTCATGCGCGGCGCCAACAGTAACCAGACCCTGGTGCTGGTGGACGGTCTGCGAATCAATGCCGCCAACAATGGCGGCGCGGCCATCAATGCCCTGGCGCTGGCGGACATCGAACGCATCGAAGTGCTGCGCGGCGCGGCCAGCAGCCTGTATGGCGCCGATGCCATCGGCGGCGTGATCAACATCATCACCCGACAGGACGCGGACAAGCCCTTTGCCGCCAACGCCAGTCTGGGCTTTGGCAGCGACCGGCATATCCAGACCCAATTGGGCCTGCGCGGCCGCACCGACACTTGGCGCTACGCCGTGCAGGCCGGCTACGCGCAAAGCCGCGGCACCGATGCCACCCGGCCCGATTACTTTCTGCACAACCCCGACCGGGACTCGTACTACCAGCGCAACGTCACGGCCAGCGTCGGCCATACGTGGCGCCCTGGGCAGGATATCGATCTGCAGGTGTTCCACAGCCGCATCAACGGCGGCTACGACGCCGGCCTGCCCTGGTTCGGCGATCGCAGCATCCAGAGCCTGGACGGCGTGCAGCTGAGCAGCCGCAACCGGATCAGCGAGCGCTGGACCAGCACGCTGCGCCTGGGCTGGCAACGCGACACGCTGGAGAATCACAACGCGCCCGCCAGCGAGAATCCCGACAACCCGCCAGACGGCGTGAGCCGCTTCCGCAGCCGCCAAACCCAAATTGGCTGGCAGAACGATTTTGCGCTGCACGACGATCACCACCTGAGCCTGGCGCTGGAACGCCTGGCCCAGCACGTGGGGGGCGACCTCGCCGACTACAGCCAATGGCCGTTGCCACCGCAGTATGTGGATTACGCCGACACCCGCCGCCATACCAACTCGGTGGTCGGCGTTTACCGCGGCACATGGCAGCGCCATCATCTGCAGGCCAGCCTGCGTTTCGACCGCGACTCCCAATATGGCAATCAGACCACGGGCGGCCTGGCGTATGGTTTCGATCTGACTTCCGCGCTGCGTCTGGGCCTGGCCGCCAGCACGGCCTTTCGGGCGCCAGATTTCAATGAGTTGTACTACCCCGGCGCCGGCAACCCCGAGCTCAAGCCCGAGCGCAGCCGCAATCTGGAAGCCAGCCTGCGCTATCACCACGACTCGGGAGACGTCGGCGTTACCGTATTCCGCAACCGGGTGCGTGATCTGATTGCCGGTTATCCGTCGGCCAACATTCAGCGCGCCATTCTGGAAGGTGTCACGCTGAGCGCAAACCATCGGTTCGGTAACACCTCGGTCAGCGCCAGTCTCGACGTGCAGAACCCGCACAATGCCGAGACCGGAGAGCTATTGCCGCTACGCGCCAAGCGTGTCGCCCGGCTCGGCGTCAGCCATCGTTTGGGAGCGTGGGAACCCAGCCTCGACTGGTATGCCTCCAGCGCGCGTCGCGACACCAGCAACGGCGAGCAACGCCTGGCCGGCTACGCCTTACTCGATCTCGGTCTGGGCTATCGTTTCAACGCGAACACCCAGGTGCAGATTCGTTGGAACAATGTGTTCGATCGCGATTACACCCTGGTGTCGGGCTACACAATGCCGGGCAGTAACGTGTTCGTGATCCTGCGACATCAAATGTAGGCACCATGCGCCAAGGCCGCCACCTCCGTCTGGCACGGGTCCTCTTTTTCGCCGCCATCGCCCTGCCCTGCGCCTCATCGGCGTGGGGCTGGGACACCGCGGCGCCATCGCCGGTAGAAGCACGCGACAGCCGAGGCGTCGTCGTCCGGCTGCCCCGGCCGGCCCGGCGAGTGGTCACCCTGGCCCCCCATGCCACCGAACTGCTCGCCACGGCGGGCGGGCTGAGCCATCTGGTGGGCGCCATTCGGGACGACGATCAGGCCCCCGCGGACGACAGCCGGCCTGCGGTGGGAGATGCCTTTCGCATCGATCCCGAGCGCCTGGCCGCGCTCCAGCCCGATCTGGTCGTCGGCTGGCTGGAGTCGCCGCTGCATACGCTCCAATCCGTACTCGAAACGCTGGACATCCCGGTTTTCATCAGCGCGCCGCGCCGGCTGGATGAGATTCCCGGCCAGATCGAAGCGCTGGGCACCCTCCTGGGTACCACGGACGTAGCCCGCCACGCGGCGGAGCAATGGCGGCAACGGCTGGAACGCTTGCGCATCAGCCAGGCCGAGCGCCAACCGCTACTCGATGTCTTTCTGGAAATCGGGCACGATCCGCTGTATACGCTGAACCGCGATCACGTGATCGACGAAGTCCTGACGCTCTGCGGCGCCCGCAATGTGTTCGCCAACGCCCCCGTGGTAGCGCCGCAGGTGGAGCTGGAAGATCTCCTGCGCCGGCGGCCCGACGTGATTCTGGTGACGCGGCGGCCCGAACCGGCGGCTCGGCAAGCCGCACGCCATATCTGGCGGCGCCTGGCGCCGGCGCTGCCGGCGGCCGCCGACCCGCTGTTGATCGATCCCGACTGGCTGGTACGGCCGGGGCCGCGTCTGCTCGATGGCGCCGAGGCGCTTTGCCGGGAACTCGACGAGCGACGAGCTCGGGACGCCGCGCATCGGCTTTGAGCCCACGCCACCAAGCGCCCCGTACCTTGCAGACGATATGGCGCGGACGCGGCGCGGGCAGCCCGGTGCCCTGGGTTTCAGGCTGAAACCACCCCCAGTTCGCGCGCATGGTGCGCGAGATGATCGGCCATGAAGGTGGAGATGAAGTAGTACCCGTGGTCGTAGCCATCGTGGCGGCGCAGCGTGAGTGGCTGGCCGGCCTTCTGGCATGCCACTTCGAAGGCGCCCGGATGCAGCTGGTGCAGGAATTGATCGGACATGCCTTGGTCGATCAGGATCCCATTGGGAAACGGCGAACGCATGACCTGCATGAGCGCCGTGGCGTCGTAGGGCTCCCAGCTTGCGGTGTCGGGACCGAGATAACCGCCCAGCGCCTTTTTGCCCCAATCGCACTGGCTGGGCGCCGCGATCGGCGCAAACGCCGACACGCTGCGGAAACGTTCGGGGTTGCGCAAGGCAAGTACCAGCGCGCCATGGCCTCCCATCGAGTGCCCGAAGATCCCCGTGCGCATGGCGTCGCCCGGGAGCTCGGTGGTCACCAGCCCGAACAGCTCCTGCACGATGTAGCTGTACATCCGGTAGTACTGGCTCCAGGGCGACTGGGTGGCATCCACATAAAAGCCGGCGCCCACGCCGAAGTCCCAGTTATCGGTTTCGCCGGGCAGGCTGGCACCGCGCGGGCTGGTATCGGGCGCCACCAGCATCATGCCGTATTCCGCCGCCAGCCGCTGCGCACCACCCTTGATCATGAAGGTTTCTTCGGTGCAGGTGAGGCCGGCCAAGTAGAACAACGTCGGCACGCGCGCCCCGGCCTCGGCCTGGGGCGGCACATAAACGGAAAACCGCATCGGCAGCCCGATCACCGCCGAGGCGTGTCGGTAATAACGCTGCCGGCCGCCGAAGCACCGGTGTTCGCTCAACAATTCCAGCATGGCAAGCTCCTGTTCAAACAACGTCCGACCGGAGCGCTCCGCCGCCCGCGGCGGACGGCGCGGCTGCAAGGCTCCCATCGCCCAGGGAGAGGATCGTGGGCGACGTTTGTCGGGTTTTCAGAGATTGAGAGATAAAACGAGGCGGGGCGGCCTTGCGGCCTGTCCCGCGGGCGTGGCATATCCGCTTCCTCCAGTGTAAGGGAAAGCCGGGGAGCCTCTACCAGGCGCGTTGCTGCCGGTCGCTTCGCCGTGCGCGCTCCCCCGCACGACGCGGAGGACGCGACGGCCAGACCGAAACCGGCCCTGGCGCCGGGCCGCCGTTGGCGCAATGGCCCCCGGGCTGCTACCATGCAGCCTCACGGCACTACTGGATAGATGCCCAGCCCTGTCCGGCTTTTCACACACGCCCATGAGCATCCAGACCGACAATCTCACCGCCGGCGGTTCGCGGCTGGTTGCCCCGCAGCCGGCGTCGTTCTCCGAAGAATCCCTCGAGCGCGCACTGCGGCCCAAGGCCTTGCGGGACTACGTCGGCCAGGCCCGCATTCGCGAACAACTCGAAATCTTCGTCGCCGCCGCGCGCCAGCGCGCGGAAGCGCTCGACCACGTCCTCCTGTTCGGCCCTCCCGGCCTGGGCAAAACCACGCTGGCCCACATCATCGCCCACGAAATGGGCGTCAACCTGCGTCAAACCTCCGGCCCCGTGCTCGAGCGCGCCGGTGATCTGGCCGCGCTGCTCACCAACCTGGAAAAGAACGACGTCCTCTTCATCGACGAAATCCATCGCCTCTCGCCCGTTGTCGAAGAGATCCTCTACCCGGCGCTCGAAGATTTCCAGATCGACATCATGATCGGCGAGGGGCCAGGCGCGCGCAGCGTGAAGCTCGACCTCCAGCCGTTTACGCTGGTGGGTGCCACCACGCGGGCGGGCATGCTGACCAACCCCTTGCGCGATCGCTTCGGCATCACCGCCCGTCTCGAGTTCTACACGCCTGCCGAGCTTACCGCCATCGTCGGCCGCAGCGCCGGGCTGCTGGGCGCCCGGCTCGACGACGAAGGCGCGGCCGAGATCGCACGACGCTCGCGCGGCACGCCCCGCATTGCCAACCGCCTTCTGCGGCGGGTCCGCGATTTCGCCGAGGTCAAGGCCGATGGCCACATTTCAAGCCAGGTTGCGGGCGCCGCCCTCGATATGCTGCAGGTCGATCCCCAGGGTCTCGATCTCATGGACCATAAATTGCTGCAGGCGATCGTGCATAAGTTCGATGGCGGTCCGGTGGGGGTCGATAGCCTGGCAGCGGCCATCGGCGAGGCGCGCGATACCATCGAAGAAGTGATCGAGCCCTATCTCATCCAGCACGGCTATTTGCAACGCACGCCGCGTGGGCGGGTGGCCACGCTGGGCACCTATCGCCATCTCGGCATCGCCCCGCCAGCCGCCGGGGGCAACGGCGGCTTGTTCGACGCCTGAGCCGGCTATCGTCCACGCCAGGCGGCATGGCGGCGGCCAGGCGCGTAAGATACGCGTTTTGGGTCGGCGCCGTGGCCTCGCGCCAAGGCTGTCGCAAACTGTTGCGGGCAACGCTTCACCAGCGCCGGCAAACCGCTACAATTTCAGTTTGTCCGATTTCCGGCCTCACTATGCCCGTCGCCAGCAGCGCCTTGCCAGCGTCGTTCGAATTTCCGATCCGGGTGTACTACGAAGACACCGATGCCGGCGGTGTGGTGTACCACGCCAATTACCTCAAGTTCTTTGAGCGCGCGCGTACCGAATGGCTGCGTGCCCTCGGTTTCGGCCAGCAGGCCATGATCCACGATTACAGTCGTATGTTTGTCGTGCGCCGCGCCGACACCCGTTTTCAGGCCCCTGCCAGGCTCGACGATGCCTTGATGATCCGCAGCCATCTCACTCGGCTGGGCCGGGCGTCGCTCGAGTTTCGGCAAGAATGCCACCGCGACGACGGCCAGCCCCTGGCAAGCGCCGCGATCGAGGTCGGTTGCCTGGAGGCTCAGGGCTTTCGGCCGGCCGCCTTGCCGCCGGCC
>Ga0265293_10011633_pt1 | contig 11904 bp, 11 predicted proteins | sample Munlanlewell138R_FD_192505 | JGI IMG/M metagenome (GOLD analysis project Ga0265293, IMG submission 192505) | Leachate microbial communities from a municipal landfill in Southern Ontario, Canada - Leachate well 138R | ecosystem: Engineered > Solid waste > Landfill > Unclassified | place: Canada... | reverse complement strand
TTTTAAAGATCTTAATTTTAAACCGTACTGGTCAAATTGGACGGGAATTATAATAGGAAAATCTTACTTTGTCAAGAGGTTCACGCTTAATTTTGGCTTAAATTTTGGAAATTGTATAAAATCAACAATAACTACTATTTTTCAACTATCTTTGTTTATTTTAATTAATGCTATTTTTGATACAATCTTAACTTTATTTAAATTAATAATGGGGAGCCGTATATACATAATGAGTAAGTCTATATTTAGAGAGTATGATATTAGAGGAATATTTGAAAAAGAGTTAAATGAAGATATTGTAAAAAAAATTGGATTTTATTTAGCAAAAGCTTTAATAAAAAGAATTCCAAATGCAGTTTATATTGCTGTTGGTTATGATGCAAGACTTCACTCACCAATTTTAAAAAATTGGCTAAGCTCAGGTATTAATAAAGCTGGATTAAAAGTTTTAGATATGGGATTAGTTCCAACTCCTGCAAACTACTTTGCTAATTTTAATGAAATTGATGGGTATAGTTGTGATGGATCTATTATGATTACGGGTTCACATAATCCTCCTGAATACAATGGTTTTAAAATTACTTTAAATAAAGACCCATTTTTTGGTGATGATATTTATGCTTTAGGAGAAGATATTTTAAAAGATAAGTCAACTATTCCTAATAATGAAGTTACTATTAAAATAGATTGTAAAAATAGATATATTGATTATATAGTAAATCACTTCTCTCATTTGAAACTTAATAATAAAGAGTTTGTTTTTGATTGTGGAAATGGTGTTGCTGGTGTTGTATTAAGAGAAATTTTAGATAGATTAAATATCAAGTATAAAATCTTATTTGAAGAACCCGATGGAAATTTTCCAAATCATCATCCAGATCCAAGCGATGAGCACACACTTGAAGATATTAAAAAAGAGTTAGAAACTGGTAAATTTAATTTTGGATTTGCTTATGATGGAGATGCAGATAGAATTGCTCTATTATCATCTAAATATAACTTTAAAGGAGATATATTAGCAATATTTTTCTCTAAACATATTAATAATCCAACGGTTATTGGTGAAGTAAAATGTTCACAAGTTATGTATGATACTATCAACTCTTATGGTAAAGCTATTATGTACAAAACAGGACACTCAAACCTAAAAGTTAAAATAAAAGAGACAAATGCATCTTTTGCGGCTGAAGTATCAGGGCATCTATTCTTCAATGATAGATATTTTGGATACGATGATGCAATTTATGCAACTTTTAGAGCTTTAGAGTTAATTGATGCTGGTTTTAATTTTGATTTAGAGTTTGAAGTTTTACCACAAGTTTACTCAACTCCTGAAATAAATATAACTGTAACAGAAGATACAAAATTTAAAATCATTGAAGATTTAAAAAAAGCTTTACAAAATCCACCTTCAGATTTTCCAAAAATAAAAGATATTATAACTGTTGATGGTGTAAGAGTTATTTTTGAAAAAGGTTGGGGATTAGTTAGAGCTAGTAACACAACTCCAAAATTAGTAACAAGATTTGAAGCCAATATAAAAGAGAATGCAAAAGTATATGAAGATGCATTAATAAAACTATTTAATCAAATAAAAGGAAACTAAATATGAACACTAAAAATAATCCAATAAAAAAATGTCTATTCCCAGCAGCTGGTTATGGTACAAGATTTTTACCAGCAACTAAAGCAACGCCAAAAGAGATGTTACCAATTTTAACTAAACCATTAATTCAATATGGAGTTGAAGAGGCACTTGCAGCTGGAATTGAGAATATGGCAATAGTTACAGGCCGAGGGAAAAGAGCAATTGAAGATCACTTTGATATTTCATATGAACTTGAGCATCAAATAAAAGGAACTAGCAAAGAGCACTATTTAACAGAAATAAGAGATGTAATTACAAAATGTACTTTTTCTTACACAAGACAAATAGAGATGAAGGGATTAGGTCATGCTATTTTATCTGGTGAAAACCTAATTGGAAATCAACCTTTTGCTGTTTTATTAGCTGATGACTTATGTGATGCACCTGATAATGGAGTATTATCACAAATGGTTGAACTATATAAAAAATATACATGCTCAATTGTTGCAATTGAAGAGATTCCAAAAGAAAATACAAATAAATATGGGGTAATTGCTGGAAATGAGATAGAATCTGGAATCTTTATGGTTAAAGATATGGTTGAAAAACCTGAACCTGAAGTTGCACCTTCAAATTTAGCAATAATAGGAAGATATATTCTAACTCCAGATATTTTCGATATCATAAAAGAGACAAAACCAGGTAAAGGTGGAGAGATTCAAATTACTGATGCACTTTTAACTCAAGCAAAAAAAGGGATGGTTTTAGCATATAAATTTAAAGGTCAAAGATTTGATTGTGGAAGTATTGATGGATTTGTAAAAGCTACAAACTATTTTTATGATAAATCTAATAAAGAAGATAAAAAGAGTAAAAAAGATGAAAAATAGCCTCTATTATCCAAAAGTTTCACTAAGCGATGAAGATATCTTTGCAGAGATAAAAAAAGAGAGAGAGACAATTGGTTACTACTCTTTACCTTATACAGATACTTCAAGTTTAAAATCAAGACTAAATAATCTTAACTTTAAACAAAAAAATATTGCAATAATTGGAATTGGTGGAAGTACATTAGGAACATATGCAATATATAACTTCTTAAAATATAATAAACAAAAAAACCAAACTTTAAAAAAAGATATCTATTTTTTTGAAAGTACTGATCCTGTTAATCTTAATGGAACTATTTGTGAATTTGATTTAAATGATACACTTTTTATTGTTATCTCAAAATCTGGAACTACAATTGAAACAGTATCAATTTTTAAATATTTAAGTTCACTTGTTAAAATGGATAAATCAAATCTATTAGTAATTACTGAAAATGATAGTAAGTTAAATAGTTTTGCGCAACACAACAGTCTTGAGACTTTTGAAATTCCAAAAAATGTTGGTGGAAGATTCTCGGTTTTATCAAATGTTGGTTTAGTTCCTCTATATTTAGCTGGTTTTAATATTGATGAGATTTTAAATGGAGCAAAAAAAATATCTACATCTTTTTTTGAACAAAATGAACTTTATAATCATCTAATAAAAAAAGCAAGAACATATTATGAGTATAAAGATGTTTACAATATAAATGCAGTTTTTTCATACTCGCAACTTCTTGAAGGTTTTAATAAATGGTATATTCAACTTTGGGGAGAGAGCCTTGGAAAAATTGATGCAAACAATACAAATCAAGGATTAACACCAATTGGTCTTTTAGGACCTGTTGATCAACACTCATTTTTACAGCTTATTGTTGAAGGAAAAAGAGATAAAACTGTAACATTTATCAAAATAAAAGATTTTAAAGATGATACAAAAATTTCTCCTACAAATTTAAAAGCTCTTGAAGAGTTAGATTATATAAATAATATTGATTTTAAAGAGCTAATAAATCTTCAAGCTGATGCAACAATTGCTTCTGTTAAAGAGTATCAAAAAGATATTCCTATTGATTTAATTGAGATTGAAGAGATAAGTGAGTTTGAAATAGGAAAACTACTATTTTACTATGAACTTTTAACTTCACTTGTAGGAAAATTTTTAAGAATAAATACTTATGACCAACCAGGAGTTGAAGGTGGTAAGATTATTTTAAAAGAGATGTTAAAAAGTAAAAAATAGATGGAACAGATATTTTCAAGTTTAATACCAATATTCTCTTTAATAGTAATTGGTTACCTATTTAAAAAGATAAGTTTTCCATCAAATGAGTTTTGGCCAATGGCTGATAAATTAACATATTATGTTTTGATGCCAGCTCTTTTGATAATTACCCTATCAAAAGCAAAACTTGATTCAAATGATATAAATCTTATTTTTGTATCTATTCTTGCAATATTTTTAACAATGATTTTATTAATTATATTTAATAAAATAAATCCTACTCAAAATAGCTCTTTTACATCAATTGTTCAAGGTGGAATTAGATTTAATACATATGTTTTTTTAGCTTTAAGTGCCTCTATTTTTGGTGATAGTGGATTAGCTATGGCTGCTGTTATTATAACTTTTGCTATTCCTATTTTAAATATATTTTGTATAACTATTTTTGCTTTATATTCACAAAATAGTAAAATTAATTTTTTATATCTTTTAAACTCTATTTTAAGAAATCCATTAATTATAGCTTGTCTTATGGGTTCTTTGATAAATTTTTCAAATATAAATATACCAATAAGTATAGAAAAACTACTTCAAATATTAAGCAGTGCAGCACTTCCATTAGGACTTTTATCAATTGGTTATACTCTAGTTTTAAAAGAGATAAAAAGTTCAAAAAAAGATTTAACTATTAGTACAATTGCTAAATTTTTGATTCTTCCTATAACTATATATTTATTTGCAAAACTTTTTGAACTTGATAATAGTATGATCTCTATTTTAGTTCTTTTTGCAATTATGCCAACAGCTCCAAGCTCTTTTATTCTTGCTAGGCAATTAAATGGAAATTTGCCTTTAATGACCTCAATAATAACTGTACAAACACTACTATCTGTTCTGTTTTTAGCTATTTTTGTAAACTATTTTATATATTTTTAATCTCATAATAGTATCCAACTCCTTGAATATTCTTTAGAAAATCAGATGGGAGTTTTTTTCGTAAATTTTTTATAAAAAGTCTCATTGCATTTTGTGACATAATAGAGTCTTCATCACAAATATTATCATGTAACTCTTCATAACTAATTACCCTATTTTGAGATAACAAAAACTTTAAAAAATTTGACTCTTTTTTTGTTAGTATAAACTCTTCATTCTCATTTGAAATTGTTGATTTACTACTATTAAAAATCCAATTTTTATTTAAATAGTATAAACTCTCATTTTTATAAGAGTTTAAAAATAGCTCTAAAGCCTCTTCTAGTTTATCTATTGTAATTGGTTTTACAATATATTTTACTAAAAATAGCTCAGTTGCTTTTAATAAGTAATTAATATTTGTGTATGCAGATGTTATTATAACTCTCGTTTTTGTATCATTTTCTCTAATTTTTTTTATAAAATCTATTCCTGTTTCACTCTGCATTCTAATATCTGTAATTATTAAATCTGGTTTTTTTTCAAGATATATCTCATAAGCATCTTTTGTATTATCTGAAGTAAAAACTTCTTTAAAATAGTGTTTTAATATCTCTTTAATATTGTTTTGAATACCTAAATCATCTTCAACATACAAAACATTATACGAGCTTAGTTTATTTAAATTGCTATTCATATTTTCAAAATCCATATTAGTAAAGATATGCTATTATAACAAAGCATTCATAAATGAGGAACTCTTTTGAACAATAATATTGAGAAAAATCTATTAAAAACAATAATTTTAAGTTTTATTGCAACAATTTCGGCTTTGGTTTTTGCTATTTCAGCATTTTATGTAAAAAATACTCAAGATAATTTTGAACTTGATATGCAAAAATATGTAAATGTTTATTATAACGATGTTAAAGATATGTTAAAAAATAAAATTAATATAGTTATTGATATTTTAGAACACAATGAAAAAGTATTAAATTTAAGAAAAGATGAGCTTAAAAAATTTAATGCAAATTTTTTAAATAACATAACTTTTGAAAAAAATAAAAGTAACTATATATTTGTTTATGAAGTTGTTAATTTTGATGGTGGTGATAATTTTGCAATAATGCTTGTAAATCCAAATAGACCAGATTTAGCAGGAAGTTTAATATCTACAAATGAAATCGATACACATGGTAAAAAGTTTCGTGAAGAGTTTTTAGAGAATATAAAAAAATATGGAGAATCATTTACAAAATATTCATATAAAAAACCAGATTCAAATGAGGCACAATATAAACTATCTTACTTTAAATATTATGAAAAATTAAACTGGATAATTGCTGTTGGAGTATATATTGATGATATTGAAAAAGAGCTAGTAAAACAGAGAAATGAGTTAGAAAACAAGATAGAAAAACAGATATTTCAAAATGTTTTACTATTTATTATGTTTCTTATGATTGCAATTTTATTTTCAATAACAATTTCAAATAAGATTTATAATATTTTAAAAATATATAAAGAGAAAGTTATTGAAAATGAAAAAGAGTTAAAACTTCTAAACAAATCTCTTGAAGAGATGATGTCAAATATAGCTCATCAATGGAGGCAACCTCTTTCAGAACTATCTTCAATTTTAATGCTTATAAAATTAAAATATGACAAAAATAGTTTAGATAAAGAGACTATGCAAAAAAAATCAAAAGAAGCAAATATGGTTTTAGAGTATATGTCAAATACTATTGATGATTTTAGAGGCTTTTTTTCAACAACAAAAGAAAAAGAGGAGTTTTTTCTAAAAGAGTTGTTAAACAATGTAATATCAATTAATTCAAATGTTTTAAAAATGAATAATATAGATATAAAAATAGATATTAATAAAGATATTAAATTAAATAGTTTTTTAAATGAGTATCAACAGGTAATTTTAAATATATTAAAAAATTCAAAAGATGCATTAATAGAGAGAGATATAAAAAATCCTACTATAAAAATAGAAGCTTTTGAAGATGAAAAAAGTGTTACTTTAACTATTGAAGATAATGGTGGAGGTATTGATGTAAAACCTTTAAACAAAATTTTTGAAGCATATTTTTCTACAAAAAATCAAAACAAAGGAACTGGAATTGGTCTTTATATGTCTAAAATAATTGTAGAGAAGAGTTTAAAAGGTGAAATAAGAGTGGAAAATATATATAAAGGTGTAAGATTTTCTATAACTATTGCTAAAAATATTTAAAAAGTAAGAGTAAAAACTCTTACTTTAAAATATTTTAATATCCATACATTAAGTTTGGAAGCCAAAGAGATATTGCTGGAATATATGTTATTAATATTAATCCAAAAAGTAAAACTAAAGTCATAGGTAAAGAAGCTTTAATAACTTGTCCCATACTAAGTCCAGTAATTCCACTTGCAACAAATAGATTTAATCCAACAGGAGGAGTTAACATTCCTATTTCCATATTTACAACCATAATAACCCCAAGATGAATTGGATCTATTCCAAGAGCAACACCAATTGGAAGTAAAAGTGGAACTGTAATCATAACAACAGAACTAGGTTCCATAAATTGTCCCATTATTAAAAGTAAAATATTTACAATCAATAAGAACATTAAAGGACTTACCTCTGCCTCTAAAATCCATTGAGTAATTTGTTGTGGAATTTGCTCATCTGTTAAGAAGTGTGCAAAAATCATAGCATTTGCAATAATAAAGAAAATCATTGCTGTTGTTTGTGCTGAATCTAATAAAATTTTATATAGATCTTTAATTTTTAAATCTTTATATATAAAATAAGATACAAAAAATGCATACATAACACTAACAGCACCAGCTTCAGTAGGAGTAAATATTCCTCCATAAATTCCACCAATTACAACAAATATGATTAATAAAGCCCAGAATGCATCTTTAAAAGCAATTAATTGCTCTTTAAAACTTGCCATTTTAGAAGCTTTAAAACCACTTCTTTTAGCTAGAAGATATGTCATTAACATCATCATCCCACCAATCATAAGACCAGGAATAACTCCAGCCATAAACAGTTTTCCAATTGACTCATCAGCACTAACACCGTAAACAATAAATACAACTGAAGGTGGAATTAAAATTCCCAATGTTCCAGAAGTTGTAATAGTACCAATTGCAAATTGCTCATTATAACCAGCTTGTTTAATAGCTCCATACATAACAGAACCAATAGCAGCAACTGTTGCTGGAGAGCTTCCACTAATAGCAGCAAAAATAACAGATGCCAAAATAGCAGCAATTGGAAGTCCTCCTGGAAGATGTCCAACTAAACTTTTAGCAAAATCAATAATTCTTCTAGCAGCACTTCCTCTTGCAAGTAGTGAACCAGCTAAAATAAACATAGGAATTGCCATAAGAGTGTACTTATTTAATCCATCAAACACTTTTGATGTAATTCCCATTAAATCCATATCTGTAAAGAAGAAAGTAGATGCTAATGTACTAGCTCCTAAAGCAACAGCAACAGGAACTCCAACTAACATTAAACCAAATAGTAAAATAAAAAGAGTTGCAATAACCATTATTTTTTTTCTCCTTTAATCTCTTCTAAAATAGCTTCATGTTCACTAAATAGTTTAATATCATTTGCATCTGTTCTAAATAACTCAACCAATTTCTCAGCAACTCTATAAGCAGCAAGAATAAAAGCTATTGGAAGAACTAAATGTGGAATCCACATTGGAATATTTAAATCAACACTCATTTCACCAAAATCCATAAGCATTAATACTAATTCATATCCAAAATAAGATAATAAACCTAAATATAAAATTGATAAAATATTTGCAAATATTAAAAATGCTTTCATAAGCATTGCAGGCATTCTCTCAATCAAAAGAGTTATAGAGATATGTGCTCCGTGCTTAAATCCATAAGCTGCTCCAAAAAGAGCAGACCAAATAAATAGATAGTTTGTAAGCTCACCTGCCCAAGGAAGGCTCATATCAAAGGCGTATCTAAGTACTACATTAATAAAAGCCACAATCACACCTAATAGCAGTCCGTAGACTGCCATAGTTTGATTTATTGTGCCTACAACTACATCAATAACATCAAAGAATTTTTTCATATAAAAATCTACCTACTTTGTTTCTATAGTTTGTTTGATTAGATCTTCTCCAATCACTTTATAAAATTGTGGATATACAGTTGACATAACTCTTCTCCAGTTAGCAACTTGCTCATCATTTAACTCATAAATTTCAAGTCTTCCAGAATCTTTAGCATATTTTCTTAATGCATCAATAATTTTTGCATCTTCTATAGCTGTCTCTCTTCTTTCTAACTCAGTTGCTTCTTTCATAGCAGTTTTTACATGCTCTTGTAAATCTTTTGGTAATTTATTAAAGAATTGTTGATTCATAACAACTAAATATCCTAAATAACCGTGACTACTTAAAGTTACACTTGATTGAACTTCATGGAATTTTTTTGTATATAGGTTTGATAGTGGATTTTCTGTTGCATCAACAACACCTTGTTGAAGTGCTGAATAAACCTCAGAGAATGGTAAAATTTGTGGATTTCCACCAACTGCTTTAAATTGTGCTTCTAAAACTTTTGAACTTTGAATTCTAAATTTTAAACCTTTTGCATCTTCTGGATTAACAATTGGTTGTTTACTACTTGAGAAGTGTTTAAATCCAGCATCCCAGTAATCAAATGCAAGCATCTGTTTTTTTGCATCAATAAATGATTTTAACTTAGCACCAACTTCTCCATCCATAACTGCATAAAGATGTGCTTTATCTCTAAAAATAAATGGTAAATCAAATAGTTGCATTTGTGGTGCAATACTTGTAAACTTTGAAAGACTTGGCATAATTACTTGAACATTATTCATAACTAATGCTTTCATCTCTTCACCATCACCATAAAGTTGAGAGTTAGGGAAAACTTGAACGTCAATTCTTCCATTTGTTAACTCTTCAATTCTTTTTTCTAAATAGTCAGATGCTATACCTTTTGGTGTACTTGAACTAACAACGTGACTAATTTTCATAACATACTCTGCAGCCATTGCAGATGTCGCCAATAATGAAGCAGTAACTACTCCTAAAATAGCTCTTTTCATGAGTTTCTCCTTAAAATTTGTTTTTAGGAAAAGATTATAACAGAAAATTATGTAGCTATTATGTAAAAAAGTCACATTTAAAAGAAACTATTGAAAATTATTAAAATTAGCTTAAACAAAGATTAATAAAAAAAATTAACTCTTTAAATTAACCTAATATTGATTACTTTTCACCCTCTTTATTTAAAAAAAGTAACGATTTATATATATTAAAAGTTCCATATAAAATAAATAGATAAGCCAAAAGCTCTGTACCCTCTTCTATCATTGATTTTACCATATACATATACATATAATTATCAACCATAACAAGTTTCCAAAAACTACCCATTCCAAATAGTCTTGAAAATACTAATAAAAATGCTATAGATAATATTATTAGTTTCATTTGTGGCATTTTAAAATAGATTGCTAGTTGTTTAAAACCATTTTTATAATCAAAAGCAAAATAGATTATTGCAATAAATGTAACTGTAAGTGCAACTGGAAACCAAAATCCATGATAAACAGTATCAAGTAAAGCATCATTCTCTCTTACAAAAAGTACAAGAAAAAATGAAGCTATTAAAACTGAAGCTCTTCTTAGATTGGCTATTTTTTTTGCTATATGAAAAAACATACCATAAGTTAAAGTTAAGAATAATAGTTGAAAAGCTTCTGTAAGTGACATTTCTGATACGAAATCATTAAAAATAATTATATCTAATCTTAATATAAGTGGTGGAATAGCAAATAGACAAACAAATATAAAAAATTTTGTTAAAGTTTCTAATATAATTTTTTTAGTCTCTTTTTTATCAATAATAAAATTTTTTTTCATATAATTTTTTTCCTTTCTTAATAATTCCAGAATTATATCTATAACAAACATAAGAAAAAGTTATATAAATACAAAAATAATTAATTTTATTGCTAAAATAGTCAAAAGTGTCTTTAAAACTATTGTAAATCTTTTTCCATCAATTTTATCTCTAAGTTTTGTTCCAATATAACTTCCAAGTATAGCCCCTATAATCATAGAGACAATAATAGTTATATAATCAAAAAATACAAATCCAAAATATGCAAAAACAACAATTTTTAAAAAGTGAGTAATACTCATTAAAAGTGCACCTGTTGCCACAACTTTATCTTTTTCTTTGAAATCTTTTAGTAAAAGTGTCATTGTAAGAGGTCCTGTTGCTCCAACTACCATAGAGAGTCCTGTTTGAAAAAAACCTGCAATATAGTAGTTTTCATACTTTTTAATCTTTTCATTAAATTTTTCACTCCAAAGTGAAAGTAAAATATAAATTCCAATAAAAAGTGGCACATAATCAAGAGTAATCATGCTTAATATACCAGCAAAAAGAGCTATTCCTAAAATTGAACCAATTAAAAATTTTGGAACAACACTAAACTCTATATCTTTATATCCAAAATAAGCACGGCTTAAATTACTTGAAACTTGAGTAAGACCATGAACAGGAATAAGTGCATTTACAGGCAAAAATGATGGCAAAATTGCTATTAACATCATTCCTCCACCAATTCCTACAATTGCAGCAACAACAGATGTAAAAAAGGTAACAAATCCTAAAAATATCTCTATCATATTTATCCTATATAAAAAATAGTGTAAATTAGCAAATAATGCCTTTATTATTCAAATATAGTTATACTTTTGCATTTTAAAAAAGGATTTTTATATGAAAATATTACTAATAGTTACTATAATATTTACAAATTTTTTATTTGCTAATTATGATTATAGAGGTAAAAATAGTGGAAAAATAGATATGCATGGGGGTAAAGGTGAAAATCTTATAAATGAACAAAATAGTCTTCAAAACAAAGATTTAAATAAAATAGGAATTATAAAACCAAAGCTACCAAATGCGCCACAAAAATTGATAAATGAAGATAAAAAAGAGAAAAAGGATGGACTTAAATAGTGAAAAAAAGATATAAATTTATTTCATGGAATGTAAATGGGGTAAGAGCTGTTGATAAAAAAGAGGCTTTAAAATGGGTTGATGAGCATGATATTCATATTCTTGGACTTCAAGAGACAAAATCAATGAAAAATCAAATTCCAAAAACAATATTTAATAAAGAGTTTAAATTTTTAACAGCTAGTGAATCTGCAATTAAAGGAAGAAGTGGAACTGCCCTATTTTCAGATATTGATATATCTTTTGAGTGTAATTGTCCA
>Ga0265293_10011631_pt1 | contig 11905 bp, 1 predicted proteins | sample Munlanlewell138R_FD_192505 | JGI IMG/M metagenome (GOLD analysis project Ga0265293, IMG submission 192505) | Leachate microbial communities from a municipal landfill in Southern Ontario, Canada - Leachate well 138R | ecosystem: Engineered > Solid waste > Landfill > Unclassified | place: Canada... | reverse complement strand
GCCACGGCCTATTCCGGTCGCGACACAACGATCTGTGTCAACGTGCCCTACTTTATCGATGATGCCCATGCTACAAACTTTGCCACCACGCAGTGGACGATCGTATCTGGCGGCGGCAGCTTAAGCGGGGCTAACACATTGGCACCTACCTACACGCCTGTTTATAACTATACAGGAGCTGTAACTTTAAGGCTGACGGCCACTCCTGTGGGCAACTGCGGACCGGTAACGGATGAAATCATTATTACTTATAAGCCCTGCGCGATTTACGCCAACAACGACAACGTGGGGGGCAACCTTCCGGGACAACCCACCACGATGAACATATTGGCCAACGACACATTGTTTGATGGCACGGTAGTTACCTGGGATGAAGTAACAGTAGATTTAGATCCGAACACCATAGGAATCCAGACTACGCTTGTAGTACCTGGCGAAGGCGAATGGGAATATGACGAAACCACAGGCGACTTAACCTTCACCCCGGATGCGGGCTTCACTACCGATCCTACACCAATTACCTATGAGTTAACGCAAGAGAGCACGGGCTTGAGCGATACGGCAGTAGTAATCTTTGGTTATGACGAAGCCGATCCGATAGCCAATGATGACACGAACGCTGTACCTGGCACCCCTGGCGACAACGTAACGCTTGATATTTTGGCTAACGATGAACTTTCAGACGGCAGTCAGGCCACCACCGGCAACACGAGTGTAGTTTTGATAGACCCTGCTACGGACAATCCTACTATTACGCCCAATGTAGTAGTAGTACCTGGCGAGGGCACGTGGACTTACGAACCTGCTACGGGCGAAGTAACGTTCAACCCTGAACCGGGCTTCACTGGCGATCCCTCACCGATCGATTACATTTTAACGGAGAACTCCACAGGCTTAAGCGATGATGCAACGATAACGATCGACTACACCCAGGCATCACCTGTTGCCAACAATGATGAGAGTCTGGGCAATTTGCCAGGCACAGTAGCCACAGTTGACATCTTAACTAACGACACTTTGGCCGACGGCACGCCTGCGAGCACCTTGAACAGCTATGTTGATTTGGACAGTGGTACCGTTGGTATCCAGACCGAACTTATAGTATCAGGCGAAGGCACATGGGTTTACGACACGATAACAGGCGATTTGACCTTTACGCCGCTACCAACCTTTACCGGCGATCCTACGGACATCACTTATATCTTGATAGACAGGTCTTCGGGCGAGAGTGATACGGCGAGTGTGAATGTAGAATACGATGTATGCGCTACGATGAGTGCGGGAGCTGATGCTGAGATATGCTTAGTCTTAGGCGATAGTTATACCTTAAATAATGCAAGTGCCAGCGACTACACCTCATTGGTATGGACAACGGATGGCACGGGAGTCTTTACTAACAATCAGGTTCTTAACGCTGTTTATACCCCATCACAAAGCGACATCAACGATGGTCAGGTAATTTTGACCTTACGCGCTTATGGCGAGCCGGTTTGTCCGGTATTAGTAGATGAGATGGTGTTGACCCTGTGGCAGGATGCCACGGCCTATTCCGGTCGCGACACAACGATCTGTGTCAACGTGCCCTACTTTATCGATGATGCCCATGCTACAAACTTTGCCACCACGCAGTGGACGATCGTATCTGGCGGCGGCAGCTTAAGCGGGGCTAACACATTGGCACCTACCTACACGCCTGTTTATAACTATACAGGAGCTGTAACTTTAAGGCTGACGGCCACTCCTGTGGGCAACTGCGGACCGGTAACGGATGAAATCATTATTACTTATAAGCCCTGCGCGATTTACGCCAACAACGACAACGTGGGGGGCAACCTTCCGGGACAACCCACCACGATGAACATATTGGCCAACGACACATTGTTTGATGGCACGGTAGTTACCTGGGATGAAGTAACAGTAGATTTAGATCCGAACACCATAGGAATCCAGACTACGCTTGTAGTACCTGGCGAAGGCGAATGGGAATATGACGAAACCACAGGCGACTTAACCTTCACCCCGGATGCGGGCTTCACTACCGATCCTACACCAATTACCTATGAGTTAACGCAAGAGAGCACGGGCTTGAGCGATACGGCAGTAGTCACGTTTGACTACACGGAAGGCAACCCCACGGCTGTGAATGATGAAAGTCTTAATAATAATCCTGGTGACAACGTAACCATCGACATTTTGGACAACGACCTGTTGTCAGACGGTACAACACCAGCCAGTCCGACCAACACCACTGTGGTGCTGATTGACCCGGCTACGGGAGCACCGACCATTACGCCCAATGTGGTAGTAGTGCCGGGCGAAGGCACGTGGACTTACGAACCCACCACCGGCGAAGTAACCTTCAATCCTTTGCCAGGCTTCACGGATGATGCCACGCCAATAGACTATATCTTAACGGAGACCCTGACAGGCTTAAGCGATCAGGCCACCATCACGGTAGGCTATACGCCCACCGATCCTACGGCCAATGACGACAGCAGTGTGGACAACACACCGGGTACGGCAGTGAGTCTGGATATTTTAACCAACGACTATCTGGCTGACGGAACTCCGGCAAACAGCAGCAACAGCACGGTAGCTTTGATTGATCCTGTTACAGGAGATCCTTCAGGGAATGAAGTAATCGTATCAGGTGAAGGCACCTGGAGTTATGATCCTCTGACGGAACTGTTGACCTTTACTCCTTTGCCAGGCTTTACGGGCGATCCTACGCCGATAGACTATCAGTTGACCGACAACTCCAGCGGATTGACGGATCAGGCAACGGTAACGGTGATTTACGCCATTTGTCCTGAAGCATTTGCTGGCCCGGATGTTTCGATTTGCGAATCTGATCTTCCCATTACTATTGGTGGATCATCAGCAAGCAACTATTTCACCATCGATTGGATAACGGATGGTACTGGAACTTTCGAAAATGCTACTTTACTACATCCAACCTACCATCCTTCAGCTAGCGACATTGCAGATGTTCAGGTTGTTTTGACGATGATCGTAAAGGGCCATCAGGCTTGTGATCCTGTGGTGGATGCTATGGTATTGACCATTTGGCAACAGCCAACAGCCGATGCGGGCCCGGATGCGACACTTTGTGAAGGGGAGTTATTTGAACTTTGCTGTGCCAGCGCCGAAAACTATGCTTCGCTGTTGTGGACTACCACCGGAAGTGGAACATTTGATAATCCGAATACATTATTACCGGTTTACACGCCTTCTGGCGCTGACTTGAACAACGGAAGTGTGATACTGACATTAACAGCTCATTCCAATACACCTTGCGCTGATGCTTCGGATAGCCGCACATTATACCTTGTGCCGCAGGCAACGGCTGATGCCGGACCCGACCAACAAATAAATGGTCAGGCAAGCACCACGATGGCTGCCAACACTCCGGTTTCGGGAACAGGACTTTGGACACAGATTTATGGGCCATCGGCTGCAACCATCGATGATCCTGCTTCTCCCACCACGACGCTTTCGGGCTTGATCGACGGAACCTATTTCTTTAGATGGACTGTTACAAATCCACCATGCGATCCGGTTTGGGATGATATGATGATTTCGAATGCTCCGATGGCTGATCTGTCGATTATCAAAACTGCTACTCCCGCCTCTGTGATAGCCGGCGAAAATGTTACCTATACAATTACGGTAACGAATAACGGCCCTGCTACTGCCAGGTTTGTAAAAGTGCAGGATGTGCTTCCGGCAGGCCTTACCCTTATCAACAATACTGTTACCACCGGATCATGGATTGCTCCTACCTGGCATATCGGTCCGCTAAACGATGGTGTGACCGAAACCATGACCATTGTTGCTAAAGTAGATGCTGACTATATCGGCTCTATTACCAACACTGCAATAGTGAGCAGTACCACCCTGGATCCCGATCCAACCAATAACACTGATGAGGCTGTGACTACCGTAATTCCACTTACCGATCTGGCCATTGTGAAGACCTGTCAGGATGTTCCTGTGGCAGGTGGAATGGTAGTGTACCAGTTGCTCATCACCAACAATGGCCCTGGCGATGCAGCCAATGTTTCTGTCAGTGATATTTTACCTGTAGTATTATCGGCAGGAGAGTATTCGACGGATGGCGGCGCAAACTGGAATCCATGGATAAGCCCGATGGCTATTGGCACCCTTGCTGCCGGCGACAACTACTCCTTCAGCATCCGTGGCTTGCTGGCTTCTTCGGCACTCAATTCGGTGTCGAATACCGCCACAGTCACTACCACTACGCCTGAATCGGATCTAACCAACAATACATCTACAATCACTAATCCTATTACAACGCAAGCCGATCTCTGTATCATCAAAACGGGTCCTGCTCTTGCAGTGCCCGGCGAGATGATCGAATGGTCGTTCTATGTGTGTGCAGGAATTAGTGATGCCTTATTGGTGAAAATTGTTGATGTAATTCCTCCAGAGGTTTCCGGAGCTGAATATTCTATCGACGGCGGAGCCAACTGGCTGCCCTGGACGGGAAGCCTTGAAATAGGAACTGTTTATGGCGGGGTACCTTTCGAATTCCTGATGCGTGCAATAGTAAAAGCCAATGTTATCGGCAACATCATTAATACAGCAACGGTAACCTCCATCACTCCCGATCCTGACCCATCCAATAATACGGATACGGAAATCACTCCTGTAACACCATCGGCTGATCTTGTAATGCAGAAAACTGGTCCTGCCGAGGTTACTGCCGGCGAACAGATAATGTGGACGCTTACAGTTAATAATGCCGGACCGGGCGACGCACAGGGTGTATTTATTCAGGACGCCGTAGTAGTTGAGGTTACTAATGTAGAAGTTTCAACGGATCTTGGCGCCAACTGGCAACCGTGGATCAGCCCGATGAATATTGGGAACCTTATTGCCGGGGCAAATTTTGAATTACGGCTGCGTGGTATGGTGGATGAAGGTTATCCCCATTTGGGAAATCTCACCAATATTGCCAGTGTGGGTTCATCTACACCCGATCCTGATCCGGACAATAACGCCGATACTGCTGTTACAGTGGTTGAAGTACCACCGATAGCTAACGATAACACGTCAACGGGCAATGTTCCCGGAGAGGATGCTGTATTGGATATACTCACCAACGACCTGCTGGGTGATGGCACTACCACACCGCTCCCGGGTGATGTGGTTGTGGATATCGATCCTTCGACACCTGGCGGACAAACAGAACTTGTGGTTCCGGGCGAAGGTACCTGGACATACAATCCGCTTACAGGTGATCTCACATTTAGTCCGGAAGCCGGATTTGTGGACGATCCGACACCTATAACTTACACCATCACCGAAACGCTCACCGGCCTCACAAGTAATATTGCTACGGTAACGGTGCTGTATGAATGTATTACCATTCAGGCCAAAGTATTCCTGGAAGGTCCTTACGATCCGGCAACGCAACTAATGGATAACTTCGTAAGGTTTGGTGGCATGCTGCCGGGCGATAAACCATTGGCGCCTGTAACGCCCACACCTGCCGGACAGCCGTATCAGGGCGCACCCTGGAACTACACTGATTTACTGTGTAATTACTATGGCGACCCTGCGGTGAATCCGGACGCAACGAAGCCTTATCCTGCCGACGTGGTTGATTGGGTGCTGGTTTCCATCCGTCAGGGCGATTCGCTGGCTTCGAGTACCATCTTCAGATGTGTGGGGCTGGTAGCCCGCGACGGAACCGTGACGCTGGAATGCCCATGTTTCCGCACTTCGGGTATCGACAAGTATTACATTTTGATCGACCACCGCAACCACCTCCAGGTGATGAGTAAGGCAGTGAAGCTCAATGGCGGAACTACCCTCGGCTTCGACTTTACCATTCAGGATTCGTGGCGACTGGGAACTCCGGTGCCACAGGAGGTCGGACAGAAACTCATTGGCAGCCATTATGTGATGGTGGGCGGTAATGGCGATCAACAGATGGAGCCTTCGAGCCAGTTCGACCTCAACAGTCTCGACTTCGACGTATGGACCCACGACAACGGGAAAGTATTCCAGTATCTGCGTGGCGACTACGACATGAACCTCGACTGCAACTCACTGGATGATGAATTATGGATCAATAACAACGGGAAAATCAATTTTATTCCCAGATAAAAATTTTAAAAAATAGCACACTATGAAAAGAAATGTTTTTTTATGGATGTTGATGATAATGAGCCTGGCGGGATTTACACAAAATGTGACCCTGCAGCTCGCCGAATCAGCAGGAAACTGTTTGTTGAGTAGCAATTGCGAAAGCCAGACGATATGCTATGATCTGCGGATTGAAGTTGATGAGCCTGGATGGCAGATCCGTTCTTATAACATTTGGTTTCAATATCCGCAGCCGCCATTGATGCACTACAACAGCGACAATGCTTGCTTAACGCAAAATGGTGGCGACACGGATAATGATACCAATGGGCAATACCGTGTGGGAGGTATTAATGGAACAGCAGTTCTTGAAGCTGGTGTGATGACTACCTTCCACTCGCTTTGCCTGGAGTACGAAAATGGATTTATGATCGTGGATTCGATAATCAGCGCCGGCGGACCGGCGCTGGTTTACGGATTCGCTTTCGAATCCACCATAACGCTACAAAACTCCATTACCGGTGAGAGTATAGGGATGGTGGTAAATAGCATGGACGCTATGCCCATCAATCTGCACGACCTGATGCAGGTGGACGCCAGTGCCGGATGGAGTGGCGTGTCGGCATGGATGCAGCCACTCGACAGCGACATCGAAAATGTGATGGCGCCGGTAGTTGATGATTTGGTGATAATGTATAATCTTACTGACGGCATCTATTCGCCAGCCAATAACATCAACACCATCAACGATTGGAATTACAAATCAGGATACATAGTAAAAGTAAGCGACGATATCGATCTGAATATCTGCGGAAGCGATAACGGAAACCACACCATCAACCTGATGGCCGGTTGGAATATTATTCCGGTGCTCAATCCAGGCGCTGTTCCGGTGGAAGAGGTGCTGGGTGGTTTGGGCAGCAACCTGATCATCGTCAAAGAAATTGCCGGTTACCGCATTTACTATCCCGCGTATAATATTAATACGCTGATGAACCTGCAAACCGGAAAGGCTTATCTGGTAAAGGTGGCGCAAGCCTGTGCCATTACTTTCCCCGAAACCGATGTGAGCCAGACAGAAGCTGACGCAAAATATTATTTCGAGATGAACTCGCCATGGCCACCGATACACAAAACACCCGACTCGCACATCTTTTGTTTTGCTGATGATGCGCTTGGTTTATTTGAGATGGGCGACCTTATCGGTGCCTTCGACCAGCAGGGACGCTGCTGCGGCATGATGGAAGTGCTGGACACCCAAAAAGCGTTCAGCGTTCCGGTGTTTGCCAACGATGCCACCACTGCCCAGAAAGATGGATTGGATGTGGATGAGCCGATAGCTTTTAAATTGTACCGGCCATCGACGGGCGACGAATTTAATATGGAGCTTACCTACGCACCCTACTCTCCGGCCCAAGGCCAATTTGTTTCCAACGGCATCTCTATTGCAGCCGCAGTATCGCTGATCTCTTCGGGAACAGGAATCCAGAATTATGCTTCAGGTGTGAAGGTAGAGGCCTATCCCAACCCAACACAGGGCAAGGTGAACCTGAAAATAGCGGGCGATTTGCTCATTGATGGGAAACTGGTTCTTACAAATGCTGATGGACAGTTGCTTTTTGAGCAGGAGCTTATGCACCGTCAGGGTATCAGTACCCGTATGCTCGACTTTTCTAAATTTACCTCCGGCATCTATTATCTCCGGCTCACTTCGTCGCAATATTATAACATCCAAAAAATTGTAATCCATTAATTCATCAATAACATATTTTTATGAAAAAGAAACTTTTACCATTATTGTTCTTCCTGGCCTTTGGTGTAATAACCTATGCCCAAAATGTCACCATCGACATACAGGAATCTGCTAACGGATGCGGCCTTGCCACCGATTGCGAAAATAATGTGGCTTGCTTCGACTTGATTATAACTATTAATCAGCCCAACTGGGAACTGGCCAGCTACAATATCTGGACGCAATACCCAAAGCCTACCACCATGAGCTACGCCAACGATAATGCCTGCATCACACAAAATGGCGGCGACACCGACGACGACTTCAACGGGCAATATCGTGTGGCGGGCATCAACGGCGTTACGCTTTTGCAGCCTAATGTTCCTACGATTTTTCACACCATCTGTTATGATTATCTCGATGAGGATATCATCAGAGATTCGGTGATTGCCGTGGGCGGAAAACTGTCAGTTTATGGCTTTCCGTTTTCTACCACGGTAACATTGTCGCACACCATTACAGGTGCTACCGCTGGATTGACAATTAACACACAGGAATTTTTGAATATCAACAGCAACACCTTGTCGTGTTTAGTTCCTGATTTATTAATAGAAAAAGAACTTACATCAAATGCTGACAACGATGGTTCGGGAACAATTACGCTTGGCGACGTGCTTACCTATACCATTACCACCACCAATACAGGCAACATTACGCAAACCAATGTTGTGGTTTCCGACCCGAAGCTTAATCCGGCCAGCACTACCTGCGTCACCTTACCGGTAGGAGCACAATGTATCCTTACGGGAAATTATACAGTTACCCAGGGCGATGTGAATGCCGGCAAGATTGTAAATACTGCTGTGGTGGAATCGGATGAAGCGGGGCCTTATGAGGCAAGCATCACCACACCCATCGGCCAGCAGCCCGACATGACCATTAGCAAAGCTTTGCTTACCAATGTTGCCGGTGGCATCACAGTAGGGCAGACGCTTGTTTATAAAGTGGAGGTTACCAATACCGGGAACACTACTTTGCACAATGTGGCCGTAAGTGATGTGAAACTTACTCCCGACCTGGCTTTTTGTGCTGCTGTGTTACCCGGGCAAAAATGCACCCTCACCGGAGCATACCTCGTTAAGCAGTCCGACATTGATGCCGGAGAAATAGTGAATACAGCCAATGCCATTTCTGATGAAACCCCGCCCGCAACCACCGGGCTTATCACGCCGGTTCCACAATATCCATCCATTACCACAGTAAAAACCTTGCTGACAGATGTCTCTGGCGGAATAGCAGTTGGGGATGAGCTTGAATATTCTATTAAAGTTACCAACACCGGCAATACCACATTGCACAATGTAACTGCAAGCGACCCGATGCTTACGCCAAACAGCTCCCTCTGCGCATCGGTGGCTCCGGCAGGTACGTGTACCCTTACGGGAACGTATGTGGTGCAGCAGGCAGATATGGACGCTGGACAAATTGTAAATACTGGCACCGGCAACAGCGACGAAACTGACCCGGTTACCTCGCAGGTGACCACAACCATCGTCCAGGAACCCGCGATGACCATTGCAAAAACACTGGATACAGATATTTCTGCCGGTGTGATGGCAGGCGATGTTTTGACCTATACCGTCCGGATTACCAACACCGGAAACATTACACTTCATAATGTGGTGGTTTCGGATAATAAAATAATACCGGCCTCGGCTGCCTGCGCATCGGTGGCTCCGGGAGCTACTTGTTCGCTCACCGGAAGCTATACGCTGACGCAGGCCGATATTGATGCCGGAGAGATTGGAAATACAGGCACCGGCGATTCGGATGAAACCGATCCGGTAACAAAAACTATTACCACTCCATTGCTACAAACTCCGGAGCTGACGGTGCTAAAGAGTGCTGCCGAAAGCACCTCCACCGCTATTGGCGAAGAGATTCAATATACTATTTTGGTTACCAATACCGGAACCGTAACCATCGATAACATCGTAATCACCGATGCCAACGCAGATGCTGGTTCGATAAGCTGCAATGGCGCTTCACTGCTGCCAGGCGAATTTTTCACCTGCACAGCCATCCACACCGTGGATGTAGACGACGTACTGGCGGGTGAAGTTGTAAATATTGCTTCAGCAACAGGAGACGATCCTTTGGGTAACCCATCAACATTTGAAAGTAATGAAGTGGTGGTTTCGGTTAAAATATTAATCGCCAACGACGACAATGGCATTTCGGTAAATGGTTACGACGGCGGTGTTTCTGTTCTTAACGTTCTTGATAACGACTTGCTGAATGGCGTTGCTGTTGATCCGTTAGAAATCACGCTGACGCAAATCAGCACCACCCATCCCGGCGTTACGCTCGACCCTTTGACCGGTGCAGTAAATGTTGCTCCCGGCACTCCGGCAGGAAGTTATGAATTGGTTTACGAAATCTGCGAAATCCTGAATCCAACCAACTGCGATCAGGCCACTGTTTTCGTTCCGGTAACGGCACCTGAAATCCTGGCTGTGGACGACAATGGCGTTTCCATTAATGGATATGAAGGCGGTGTTTCGGTTCCCAATGTTTTGGTGAATGACTTGCTGAATGGCGTTGCTGTTGATCCGTTAGAAATCACGCTTGCGCAAATCAGCACCACCCATCCCGGCGTTACACTCGACCCTTTGACCGGTGCAGTAAATGTTGCTCCCGGTACTCCGGCAGGAAATTATGAATTGGTTTATGAAATCTGCGAAATCCTGAACCCGACCAACTGCGATCAGGCCACTGTTTTCGTTCCGGTAACGGCACCAGAAATTTTGGCTGTGGACGACAATGGTACTCCGGTAAATGGTTACAATGGCGGCGTTACGGTTCCCAATGTTTTGGTGAATGATCTGCTAAACGGCGTTGCCGTTGATCCGGCAGAAATTACGCTTACGCAAATCAGCAGCACCAATCCAGGCGTTACGCTCGACCCTTTGACCGGTGCAGTAAATGTAGCTCCGGGCACTCCAGCTGGTAATTTCGAATTGGTTTATGAAATCTGCGAAATCCTGAACCCGACCAACTGCGATCAAGCCACTGTTTTCGTTCCGGTAACGGCACCAGAAATTTTGGCTGTGGACGATCCCGGCAATCCGGTGAATGGCTATAATGGCGCCGTTTCGGTTCCCAATGTTTTGGTGAATGATCTGCTAAACGGCGCTCCGGTTAATCCGGCAGAAATTACGCTTGTGCAAATCAGCACCACCCATCCCGGCGTTACGCTCGACCCTTTGACCGGTGCAGTAAATGTTGCTTCCGGTACTCCGGCAGGAAGTTATGAATTGGTTTATGAGATCTGTGAAATCGTCAATCCCACCAACTGCGATCAGGCCACTGTTTTCGTTCCGGTAACGGCTCCTGAAATTTTAGCTGTGGACGACAATGGTAATCCGGTAAATGGTTACAATGGCGGCGTTTCGGTTCCCAATGTTTTGGTGAATGATCTGCTAAACGGCGCTCCGGTTGATCCGGCAGAAATTGCGCTTACGCAAATCAGCACCACCCATCCCGGCGTTACGCTCGACCCTTTGACCGGCGCAGTAAATGTTGCTCCCGGTACTCCGGCAGGAAGTTATGAATTGGTTTACGAAATCTGCGAAATCCTGAATCCGGCCAACTGCGATCAGGCCACTGTTTTCGTTCCGGTAACGGCACCTGAAATCCTGGCTATGGATGACAATGGTAATCCGGTAAATGGTTACAATGGCGGCGTTTCGGTTCCCAATGTTTTGGTGAATGATCTGCTGAATGGCGTTGCTGTTGATCCGTTAGAAATTGCGCTTACGCAAATCAGCACCACCCATCCCGGCGTTACGCTCGACCCTTTGACCGGTGCAGTAAATGTTGTTCCCGGTACTCCGGCAGGAAGTTATGAATTGGTTTACGAAATCTGCGAAATCCTAAATCCCACCAACTGCGATCAAGCCACTGTTTTCGTTCCGGTAACGGCACCTGAAATTTTAGCTGTGGACGACAATGGTAATCCGGTAAATGGTTACAATGGCGGCGTTTCGGTTCCCAATG
>Ga0265293_10011630_pt1 | contig 11907 bp, 7 predicted proteins | sample Munlanlewell138R_FD_192505 | JGI IMG/M metagenome (GOLD analysis project Ga0265293, IMG submission 192505) | Leachate microbial communities from a municipal landfill in Southern Ontario, Canada - Leachate well 138R | ecosystem: Engineered > Solid waste > Landfill > Unclassified | place: Canada... | reverse complement strand
TGGTCAGCCATACAGTCGGATGAGATTCATCTGTTACCCGGAGTATATGAATTGAATATTCATTATACAGGCTCCGGAATCGATGTGGACAAATTTACAATTACCAATCAGCATATTCCGTTGGTACACGATGGGGAAATTTCGGGTGATCAAATGAAAATTTCGTTCGAAGATATGCATGATGTCAATGCTATGATTTCTTCTAATGTTCAGGATGCGGCATATATTTCTGATTTAAATTTTATCAATGCAGATAACCAAGGGCTGAATACCTCCAATCGTTGTGCTTATTTTAAAGGAAACTCCAAGAAGCCTTTATGGTGGCATGGATTTGATTTTACGTTTACTGAGCCGATAGAGGCACCAAATAACAGCTACCTGCATGTACTACTTAAAAAAAGTATGGCAGAAAGTCAGCGGGTACAAATTACGCTTGTCAACCTGTCGGGTCAACAATCAGATCCTTTGTTTAACGATCCGATTAGTACTGAATGGGTGGATTATGTCATGCCAATCCCGGAGATGCATAAAACATTTAACCGGTTGTATGTGAAATTTAATGCGCAGTCTCCGGATACGGAATGTTTTGCTGATGAGTTCTTACTGACCGATGATCCGGCTCCAAGAACCGCATTGGCATCCCGATTAGATGCCATGGTTACTCCCCGAGGAATGATCACCGTAAGCAATCGGGATATACGGATAGATACCAATGAAACCAGCCATATCAAGCTATTTAATGCAAGCGGGCGGCAACTTGGAGCAACACATGCCTCCACCCTACATTATACTGTTTCACAACCGGGGCTATACATCGTTCATGCAGATGGAAAATCTGAAAAAGTATTGGTGTACAAGTAAAATATATTGTTACTATAAAATAAATTAATTAACTATTAAGTATATGAAAACAAAACTGAAACTACTCCTTGGATGCATCCTTTTAACAACCTTTGTTCATACACAAATTGCTGATAAAAACACGTATTTAGCCACCTTTGTTGCAGAAATGTACAAACAATGGCCCGGAAATAAAACACAGAATTTAGTATTCCACGGGCACAGTGTTCCGACCGGATATTATACTGCCGGAGTTGTCAAGACATTGGATTCTTATCCCTTTTACACACTGAAAGCGTTAAAAAATCAATTTCAATATGCGGTGATTAATTGTATCATCACATCGAAGGGTGGAGAGCATGCAAAAAACGGTGCTATACGGTTTGCTTCCGATGCATTGAGCCATAAGCCGGATGTAGTCTTTATAGATTATTCGCTCAACGATCGAAATATTACACTCGCAGAAGCAAAAACAGCCTGGAGTTCTATGATAGAAGCAGCCTTACAAAAGAATGTTAAGGTAATATTATTAACCCCGACTCCGGATACCCGTGAGAATATCCTGAGCAATGATGCCCCATTAAAAGCACATGCCGACCAGGTGCGTGAATTAGCAGCTCAATACCATGTCGGATTGGTTGATTCCTATGGGATTTTCAAACAGCTTGTACAAGATGGTGCGAATTTAAATGATTACATGGCTCAGGCAAATCATATCAACGAATTGGGGCATCAATTAGTAGCCAACGAAATAGTTTCCTGGTTTACTTCTATCGGTGGCATAGCGGATTCTCCGTTCGTAGGCATGCAAAATAATATGATAGGATCTACAGGGCCGGCTGCCGGTTTTGATTTTAACAATGATTTGCTGCATGATCTTATTTATTCGGATGGAACGAGTACATACGTGTATCAAAATCAGGGAAATTCTGAGTTTCTGAAAATAAATCAGAGTGTTTTTCCGGCAGTAAATGCCGGGAATATTATTTCAGTGGATATCAATAATGACGGAAAGAAAGAATTGTTTATCTCCGGTATTTCCGGTAGTTCCAAAATATCCAAACTCTATGAACAAAATGCAAATAATGAATGGGTTGAAATTACTGGTCATAACTTACCTGTTGTTTACTCTCAGACCAATGTTTCTGAAATGGAGAATACTTCAGTTTGTTTTGCGGATATAAATAATGACGGGTATGTGGATTTCCTGTCCAACGGCATAAACGACAGTGGTGAAACTGTGGCTAATGTGTATCTTAATAATAAGAATAAAACATTTGTGAAGTTGAATACGGACAATTTAACACCGGGAAATGCCGGGGGTATTATAGCCGAAGATTTCAATAATGACGGATATCCCGATTTGGTATTGTGGGGTTATAATCCCACAGTCAAGGGCTATACCTATCTTTACAAGAATAACGGAGATAATACGTTTACACAAATAGGAGGTAATCTTACTGCCAAATCCTGGTCGGCACAAGTAGTTGCCGGAGATTTTAACGGAGACGGAAAAAAAGATTTTGCCATGATTTCCTGGGAAACCAGATTCTTTTTGAATAACAACAATAATTTTTCGTTTACACAAAGCACTGATTTGGGGATCCCGAATTATACACGTTGTAGTGCTGCCGTGCATGATTTCAATGGGGATGGATGTGATGATATGGTTATTGCAGGCCTCAACGGCAGTTTGCCTGAAACTAAACTTTTTTTATTTAATCCCACGATACAAAAGTATAATGAAAGTTTAATCGCTGACATCGGGGAATACGGATGTGTTGTCTTAAGTGATTTTAATCAGGACGGAAAAACAGATTTATTTGTATCGGGAAATGATATTACACTAACAAGTAGATCCCTGTTGTTGATGAATACCATGGAACCCGATACTCCCAGTAAGGTGTCGGAGTCGGGCATTGTTATCAGGCAAGTCAGCTATGCACCCAATCCGGCAAAGCATTTTCTTCATATTCAATCACCTGAAATAATTAAACAGATCATCATCCATGATTTGTCCGGTAAAATTGTCTATGACGGGCAGTTTAACCACAATGATTTGACCCTCAATTCCGGTGACCTGCGTACCGGAAATTATCTGCTGACAGTAAAAGGAGTAAACCGTTCGGAGCAGCATAAGATTCAGATTGTAAATTAAAGAGATAGAATAACAATTTAATGTGCACTGAGTGAACCGGGAACTCTAAGTTGCAAAAATTATTAGATGAGCATGAAACAAGGTAGATGTAAATTGATACTCTTTGGCGCAGCAGCAACTGCTACGGCTTTAGTAAACGCACAGCAGAAGCCCAATGTCGTTTTTATTGTAGTAGATGATTACGGTTGGAGTGATGTGAGCTATAACGGATCTAAATTTTATGAAACCCCCAATATCGACCGGTTAGCTGCTGAAGGAATGGTTTTTACCAATGGGTATGCAGCAGCATCGGTTAGTTCACCAAGTAGATGTGCATTAATGACCGGTAAATACCCGGCACGGCTGCAAATAACTGATTGGATTCCGGGGTATCAGTATGGCTTAACTGCGCAACAATTAAGCAACTACAAAATGATATCTCCTGAGATGAAATTAAATCTTCCGTTGGAGGAGGTAACCATGGCGGAAGCTATGAAAGAAAACGGATACAACACCTGTTTGGTCGGGAAGTGGCATTGTTCGGAAGATTCTGTGTATTACCCCCAATATCAAGGATTTGATCAAAATATTGGGGGATGGTTAAAGGGTAGCCCCAATGGAAATAAAAGTGAAGGGTTGGCCTATTTTACACCTTACCATAATCCTTATCTTCCGGATGGACCTGTGGGCGAATATCTTACCGATCGTCTGGGGGATGAAGCAGCCCGATGGATAGAAGAACAAAAAGAGAATCCCTTCTTTCTCTATTTATCGTTTTATGCGGTTCACACACCTATCCAGCCTAAGCCGGAAGTAGCAGAACTTTTCAAAGAAAAAGCGAAAACAATGGGTATTGATACCATTCACCCTTTCTCAACAAATTTTCCGTGGTATAAAGAACATCCTGCACCGGCCCGGCACTGGAAAGAAAGAACCATTCAAAGTGACCCGGATTATGCCGCTCTTATATACAGTATGGATGAAAATATTGGAAAAGTGTTAAATAAATTAACAGCTTTGGGATTAGATAAAAATACCATTATATTTTTCACTTCGGATAATGGAGGGCTTTCAACGGCAGAGGGTTCTCCTACTACCAATGCTCCACTTCGTGCCGGCAAGGGTTGGTTATATGAAGGAGGTATTCGTGAGCCTTTTGTGATAAAGGTCCCGGGAAAAACTACAGCCGGCAGTACGTGTGATGTTCCGGTGATAGCTACTGATTTTTATCCTACCTTGTTGGATGCCTGTCATATTCAACTTAAACCCATGCAACATCAAGATGGTGTAAGTTTAATGCCCCTGTTTGAAGGGAAGAAGTTAAAGCGAAAATCTATTTTCTGGCATTACCCTCATTATGGAGGGAAAGGAGATGCTCCGGCTGCTGCTATTCGTCAGGGAGATTGGAAGCTGATTGAGTTTTTTGAAACCGGGAAAACTGAGTTGTATAATCTTAAAAAAGATATTTCAGAGACCAATGATTTATCCGTAATAGAGCCGAAGATAACAGCAAAACTCCTCAACGAACTAAAAAAATGGCAACGCAGCGTCGATGCACAAATGCCGATATTTAATCCTGATTATAAATACATAAATTTGAATCAATGAGAGTTTACATACTGCTTTTGGTGGCCTGGTTAAACGGGCTTCTTATGTCCGGGGAGACTATCCGCATTCATCCTGACATAAAATGTCAGACTTTGGAAGGGTGGGGCATCTCCCTCTCATGGTGGGCACATGATGTGGGCGGTAAATTTTCTGATGAAGATATCAATACTTTCTGTCAATGGCTTACTGATCCCGGCGAACTTAATATGAACATTTTCCGCTACAACATTAGTGGAGGAGATGATCCTTCCCATAATCACATGAGACCTGATGCACAGGTTCCCGGTTATAAAATAGCTGAAAATGTCGATTATGATTGGTCACGTAATAGCGCTCAACGCAAAATTCTTCTGAAAGTAAACGAAATGCGACCAGACGCCATCTATGAAGCGGCAAATTATTCTCCTCCGTATTGGATGACAAAAAGCGGATGCTCAGCTGGAGATTCCTTAGGATTAGATAACTTAAAAGATGATTATTACGATAAGTTTGCACGTTATTTATCCGATGTGGTAAAACATTACAAAGAGCAATATAATATAACTTTCAGTACTATATCGCCTGTCAACGAACCATTTTCCAATTGGTGGAAAGCCAATGGCAGCCAGGAGGGTTGTGCTTTTTCACAGCAGAACCAGGAGAAACTTATAAAATCATTGTACGAAACATTGAAATGTAAAGATATGCTCTCCTATACCGGCATTGCAGTGATGGATGCCAACAGTATGGATGAATGCTTAACCGGGGTTCAGCGTTATGATACAAGCGGAATATTACCCTTAATCAAGCAAATAAATACGCACAGTTACGCCGGAGAAAAGAGAGAAGAACTGTTTGAATTTGCAAAGCAACATCACATTCCGCTTTGGCAATCCGAATCCGGTCCTCTTTGGGTAAAAGAAAAAGGATTGGACAATTTCCTTTTTATGGGACAACGGATTGTTACGGATATGAAAGAACTTAAACCTGCCGTTTGGTGCGACTGGCAATATATGGGTAGGGGCTTTAATGGTGTATGGGCTTTGGTAGGGTATAATTTAGAGAATAAAACTTACGAAAGAACCAAAGGATTTTATTGCCGTAAGCAATTCACATCCCTTATCAAACCGGGTTATCATTTTATTGCCAATGACCATGATAATTGTTTAAGTGCCATCTCTCCTGATGGAAAAACGTTGGTAGTTGTTATTGTAAATCAAGACAGTCAAAATAAAAACTACCAACTATCCGTCAATAGCAAGGCTGGAAGTTCATACAAAATTATAAGAACATCCGAACATGAGGATTTTGAGACTATTGATAGTCAGCCGTTAAGCAAGACATCCGTTATACCAGTTGATATCCCCAAAAAATCCATCACCAGTGTATTGATTAATTGGCGCTGACTAATCCCTGCCTTCCCGAATGAATCATCGTAAATTTGTGACTTACCGGTTGGTTTTCAGATGAGTGTAGGATGTAAATGTCCGATATCCTGACTTGTTTTTATACTGTACAATCTGAATCACACTGCACCTGAGGATGTTTTGACAACTCTGACTTTCATAATTATTATAATTATAAATTTGTTAATTTTTATTTTACCATCACTTCAACTTCAGTTGATTTTAACAATGGCGATGAAAACTTTATTTTAATTATTCCTTCTTTTCCTGTTGATTGAATATATGCCAACATACGACCGTTATATGCCCGGTGTACATTATCGCTATAATCCGTCATATCTTCATTGTTACTGCCCTCTAAACCTAATAATACAGCGGGTCCCTGAATGGTGCAAGTGATTTCATTATCGGCAAGTATTACCGGAATATTGTTTTCATCCATAATATCCACTACAACATTGGCTATCGAATAGTCTTTGCTGATTTGCGGATTTTCACTGTGTGCAACAAGTGCATAGGGGCTTTCTGAAGATTGAATCAATGTGCGCGATATCTCTTTGTTGCCGGCATCATAAGCTATGGCTTCCAATTTCCCTGCTGCATAGGGAATGTCCCAATAAATGATACCTAATTCATCATCATAAGGTTTTTGTTCCCCAACAATTTTCCCATTCAGCAAAAGGGAAGCAGATGCACCATTGGTATAGCAAACCACACGAATGGACTGACCGCTCTCATAATTCCAAACCGGCCAGGCATCCATGGAGGGAGCTTGGTTTTTCTTGTTTTTCTTATTTCCCTGTGCCTGCTGCTGCGACCATACATCTTTCATATTGGTGTTGCTGTTTACACCCGGTGTCAGATATGTCCCTATGTAAATCATGGGGTTATCTGACCATAAAGACTGTCTGTAATAACCTCTTGGTTTGATAAACCCCCCAAAATCAAGCAAGCCTGAATAAAATCCTCTTGATGGCCAGGCTCCTGACTCACCAAGATAATCTATCCCCGTCCAAAGAAACTGTCCGAAGATATAATCATTATCCTGAACCGCCTTCCATGCTTTCAGTTCGTGACGGTTTTCACTGCCGTAGATTACCCGTTCAGGATATTTTGCATGGTCTTCTGCATAACGGTTTTCAGTATAATTATAGCCTGCAATGTCAAGTGCTCCCGGATATGCTGTTGCATTTGACATAGCAACGCCGGCTAATCCTGCCGTAACAGGTCGTGAGAGATCATATTTTTTCACCACTGCTGCTAATTTTTCGGCAATTATGCCTAATTCAACTGCATCCGGAGCATCTTTCTTAAATCCGCCAAAGATAGGTTGGGTAAATCCTGTACTTCCCCCACCGTCCAATACCGGATGCGAATAAGGATCGTTAGGGTAATCCACTTCATTGCCAATGCTCCATGCAAAAATGGAAACATGATTTCTGTCGCGGCGAATCATATCCGCCAAATCTTGCTCGCCCCAACTTTCAAAAAAATCATAGGAACCCTCAAATCCCGGAGTACCTTTGTTCCAACCTTTCAGCCACTTGCGCTTGGGATATTTCCATTCATCAAAGGCTTCGTCCATAACCAATAAACCCAACTCATCACACAACTCATATAAATGAGTAGCTTGAGGGTTGTGACTGGTACGTATAGCATTTACTCCGACTTCTTTCAGTTTTAAGAGGCGGCGTTCCCACACTTCTTTGTATGAAGCTGCACCCAATACACCTGCGTCATGATGAATACACACACCTTTCATCTTCATCCACTCTCCATTCAATGCAAATCCTTTGTCCGGATCAAAAGTAAAAGTACGTATGCCTGTGTTCATGGTGTTTTGGTCTGTTAACTTTCCTCCGACATATACTTTGGTTTGCAAGGTGTACAAGTATGGATTTTTCAGACTCCACAATTCAGGACTCTTGATATTTAATGCTTGCTTGACTGTATTTTTATTATCTCCGGATATTTTAATTTTTTGGGTTGATTTTGCTACCACCCGATTATCTGAACTAATTAATTCGTTTACCACCGTTACATCGGCAGGGCTCTTACTTTCATTTTGAACTTCTGTTTCTACATGCAACAAAGCTGATTTTCCGGATTTAACTTCCGGATAGGCATATACTCCCCATTGAGCAATATGAACAGGATCTGCTGTAACTAACCATACGTCTCGATAGATACCCGAACCTGTGTACCAGCGAGAATCGGCAGCCTGACTATGATCAACCCGAACAGCAATGATATTATCGCTGTCAAATTTTACAAAAGGGGTAATGTCATAGGCAAAAGAAACATATCCATTGGGGCGTTCTCCCACCAATTGTCCGTTAACATATACTTTGCTCCGGTTATACACACCTTCAAAATAGAGATAATGTTTTTTGTTTTGTTTCTCTGAGGTAATATTGATTGTTTTGCGGTACCATCCGATGCCTCCGGGCAAATAACCCATGCAACTGGCATTATCCGGACTTAATACACCTTTGACACTCCAATCGTGAGGAAGATTGATTGTCTGCCATTTGAGATCGTTCAAATTAACCTCAGATGCCTGGTTATTATCCCCTAAGTAAAATTGCCATTTTTGGTTGATGTTTTGTGGTTCGCCAAATGATAATTGAGCGGACATTTCGCTACACGCAACTACTATCACCATTATTGTTAAAAACAGTCTGTTCATGTTGGTTGAATTATTTGTTATGATTGAAATTAAGATTTTGAGTAGATTTATTATTTGTTATTTAAAATAATCGAACAAAGATATTTATAAATAGACTGATGTGTACCCAAAATTTATTCAGATCATTCATATATTTCATTCATTATTCATTTTGAATGAAATATATGAACCTACCGTGTGGCTGAGATAGATGTTGTACAGTTTTCAGATGCTTTTTGTTTAAGAAAGATAAAACATTCTTAAATAATATCATGTAGAGAATCATTTGCTTGCATTTTTTCTGCGTGAAAATTAATTTTGGAGTGATTAAATCAGTTATAAATTAATTGTTAACGTATGAAAACATTTCAGAAAATTTTTATGCAAAGCAAACTCCTCATGTTGTTGTGGATATCATGGGGGCATTTGACTGTACAAGGTACAGATGTACAATTGTATACTCCTTATACTCATATTGCCGTTCCTCCGGGTGAATCGCTTAATTATTCTGTGGATATAATCAATAGAGATAGTATAATTAAAACTTGCGATCTCTATTTAGCTGATTTTCCTCGTAATTGGGATTATAAATTTACTGCTAATAATTGGGATGTCAGTCAAATTGCTGTTTTGCCGGGTCAAACAAAAACCATCATGCTTCAGGTAAATGTGCCATTTGCAGTAAACAAAGGTAATTACACTTTCAATATAGCTGCGAAAGGATTGGCAACTTTACCATTGACGGTAAATGTGACTCAGAAAGGCAGTCTGAAATCTGAATTTACAGTGGACCAAGCGAGTATGCAAGGTACTGCTTCATCAAACTTTACTTATAGGGCTCATCTAAAAAATCAGACGGGTGAAAAGCAACTTTTTGCGTTGAGTACACAAGTTGGACCCGGTTGGGAAGTAGTTTTTAAACCTAATTATCAGCAAGCCACTTCAGTCGAAATTGAACCCAATCAATCTAAAGATATATCCATAGAGATCAAACCACCTCACGCTGTCAATGCGGGTAAATACTCCATTCCGGTTGAGGCAACCACAGGAAAAACACATGCTCATTTGGATTTGGAGGTTGAAATTACAGGGAGATTTGCTCTTGAATTGACAACTCCTACGGGTTTGTTAAGTAGTAGTATTACTGCAGGCGGTGAAAAACAAATTGATTTGTTAGTTAAAAATACCGGATCCAGTCCTTTAGAAAATATTCGTGTATCTGCCTCCAAACCACAAAAATGGGAAGTTAAATTCAAGCCTGATACCATCCCTTTTTTAAGAGCTGATGAAAATGCGGTGGTAGTTGCAACTGTAAAAGCATACGAAAAATCCATTCCGGGTGACTATGTTGTAAGTATGACCGCTCAAACCTCTGAGGCTGTTTCTAATATGTCTATGCGACTTTCAGTTAAAACTTCCCTTCTATGGGGATGGATGGGGATATTAATCATTGTTGTAACACTGGGAGGAGTAGTATTTTTGTTTAAAAAATACGGGAGGAGATAGCTTATGCAGGATGATTTTATTATTGAAATGACTGATCTTACCAAGAAATACAATAAGTTTACGGCTGTTGATTCGTTGACTTTAGGTATTGAACGCGGTGAGGTTTTTGGTTTGCTTGGACCGAACGGAGCAGGTAAATCTACTGTAATTTTGATGCTGATGGGTCTAACGGAGCCAACAGGCGGAATAATCCGTATTTGTGGTATAGATCCCGTTCGTCATCCGATTGACGTAAAAAAGCGTGTTGGGTACCTGCCTGAAGATGTCGGATTTTACGATGATATGAGCGGATTGGAAAATTTACATTTTATCGGTAGCTTAAATGGTTTGTCAAAGTCCGAGGCAGACAGCCGGGCAAAGCAACTAATACAGGAAGTCGGATTGTCTGAACAAATAAATAAAAAGGTTGGTCAATATTCCAAAGGAATGCGACAAAGATTAGGGTTAGCTGATGTATTAATGAAAAATCCGGAAATCATTATTTTAGATGAACCGACGACAGGTATTGATCCGTCAGGGATTAAAGAATTCTTAGAACTTATTGTCCGATTGAGTAAAGAGGAGGGGGTTACCGTACTTTTTTCTTCTCATAGTCTGTATCAGGTGCAACAGGTTTGCGACAGGGTTGGTATTTTTGTTCAAGGGAAACTGCTTGCAGCCGGTCAGATTGATGCATTGGCTGAAAGTTTGTTTGTTGGTGAACATGAACAGGATTTGAAAGATGAAACTGCAATCTCAAAGAAGTATGGTTTAGATGATATTTATTATCGTTATTTTGAAGGAGGATTCAATCATGAAAAAAACAATTGACATGAAATCACAAAATCCGTTTTGGTCCTTTGTTTACAAAGAGATTGGCGATCAATTTCGCAGTAAAAGGATGTTGATACTTTTCGGTGTCATGGCACTAACCTGTATAGCTTCTTTATATACAGCTCTTACAGGCATTAGAAAATTAGAACCGGGACAGATTTCTGATGATACTTTGTTTTTTTTGAATATGTTTACTATATCTGATGGAACATTGCCGGCATATTTTGTTTTTATCAGCTTTTTAGGTCCTTTGCTTGGGCTTACACTTGGTTTTGATACGATTAATTCCGAACATAATAGAGGAACTTTGAGTCGATTGTTAGCACAACCCATTCCAAGAGATTACGTGATTAATGCAAAATTTACGGCAGCATTTATTGTGTTGACCATATTATTTTCTACTTTGAGTTTGTTGGTTGTCGGTGCCGGATTAATTGCCATTGGTATTCCTCCAAGTCCTGAGGAATTAATCAGAATCATCAGTTTTACTTTATTGAGCATTATTTACGTGGCCTTATGGTTAAACTTGTCGGTGTATTTTTCAGTGAAGTTCAGGCAGCCTGCAACTTCTGCCATAGCGGGTATAGCAGTATGGTTGTTTTTTACGGTATTTGCACCACTCATCATAAATTTGATTTTAAATGGATTGGAACCCTCGCCCTACGCTCCGGAGCAAGTGTTGTTTGCCTACGAAAAATTTAAATTTACACTGATTCAGTTTATGCCTAATGAATTGTACAGTCAGGCGACATCTACATTACTGATACCGACTATTCGCAATTTAGGACCCTTAACAATGGAGCAGATTCAAGGAGCCATTCCCGGACCGCTTCCGGTCGGACAAAGTCTTTTGTTAGTTTGGCCTCAGCTTACCGGTATCATAGCTATTACCATGCTGTTCTTTATTTTCTCATATTTAAGTTTTATGCGTAAGGAAGTCCGGTCCTAGA
>Ga0265293_10011629_pt1 | contig 11907 bp, 10 predicted proteins | sample Munlanlewell138R_FD_192505 | JGI IMG/M metagenome (GOLD analysis project Ga0265293, IMG submission 192505) | Leachate microbial communities from a municipal landfill in Southern Ontario, Canada - Leachate well 138R | ecosystem: Engineered > Solid waste > Landfill > Unclassified | place: Canada... | reverse complement strand
TATTGAGCTGTTCGGCCAGATCTATAGCCAGGCCAGTTGGTGCAGAGCGTGAAACGACCAGGGGAGTGCCTATCCTGGCCGCCTTTATAAGCATTTCTGATGAGATCCGCCCGCTTAGCAGTACAGTCTTGTCGCCGGTTTCAATTTCGTTGATGACAGTGTAGCCAAGGACTCGGTCAAGTGCATTGTGCCTGCCTATGTCCTCATATTTGACCAGAATTTGTTTGTTATCGGCCAAAGCTGCTGAATGGACACCTCCTGTCAGCTTAAAGGTTTTTGACTCTTCATCAAGCTGTTTTATGAGGCTTTGCAGCTCGATTGCTGAAAAATGCGTATTTACAGTCAAAGGAGCTATCTGATCCGAATCGTTCTTAAAGTATAGAGATGGACGGCCCTTTCCGCAGCAACTTCCAAAATTGCGTCCAAGAAAATTCTCCATCTCAGCGCTAGAGTCAAGAGTTTCGACCCATACGACCTCCTGCTTCTCTCTATGAAAATAATTCTTAATGTCCGAGAGTTTTCTTATAAGTCCTTCACCTGCTAAAAAACCTATAACAAGTTCCTTTTGAGCGTACGGAGAGCATACTATAGTGCCTAATTCCTTCTTGTTAAGAAAGACAGTAAGAGGCGTTTCGTTAACGACAAGGTCTTCTTTATGCACCGAAATATTACCGGTAAATTTTATGATCGGTCTTTTCTCAAATATATCCACTTAAATTGGCCTCCATTTCGTGGTCCGAATGCGTCTTTATAAGCGTGATCAGATGATTGACCTTTAAATACATGATATATATGATAATAACAACTATGCCCATTATGCCTTGTCTTTTCATCTATTACAGAGTCTCATTCATGCTGCCGGTCCTATATCCTGATATGTCCAGAGTGACATATTTAAATCCAATTTTTTTGATTTCAATTCCAATTTTATCCATGATATCCAAACTGAAGAAAATAGCTCTTTCTTCGGGGCCGACTTCGATCCTCGCAATGCCGTCATGGTATCTGACTCTCACTTGTTTGAAACCTATGTCTATTAGGTATTGTTCAGCAGTCTCAACCATTTTAAGCTTTTCTGGCGTTATCTGTTCTCCGTACGGGAATCTGGAAGACAGACAGGCGAAAGAAGGTTTATTCCATGTTGGCAGGTCAAGTCTTTTTGAAAGTTCGCGAATTTCATTTTTTGTGAGGCCGGCCTCCATAAGGGGACTAATAACCCCCAGTTCCTTTGCAGCTTTCATTCCAGGTCTGTAATCTGCGGCGTCATCAAGATTTGAACCATCAAATATATATTTTACCCCGTGTTCATCTCCAACTTCTTTAATTTTAGAAAATAACTCCTTCTTGCAAAAATAACAACGATTTACAGGATTTCTAGAATATCCTTCTATTTCCAGTTCTTCAGAGACGATAGTAATATGCTTTGCCCCGATCAGAGATAAATATTGCATTGCTTCACCATATTCCCTTTCTGGATAGGTTGAAGATCTGGCTGTAACAGCAATCACCTTGTCGCCCAGGATGTCATTAGCAATTTTCAACAGAAAGGTGCTGTCAACCCCTCCTGAGTAAGCTAAAGCGCAGCTGCCAGCCTGATTTATAATTTCTTTCAGTCTATCGTACTTTTGTTCCAGTTCCACCAGAGATCCTCCATAGCCGAAGAAAATTGATATTTTGTTCTGTTGCCTGATTATGACCTGCCATTATCAATTTGTAGTTTACAGTACATCGGAAGGGGACACTTCACCTATAGCCCTATGTATTCAGAAAACACAGATTTCGCCTGATTCTCATCTTTTACGTGCTTGATGATCGCTCTTCCGTCTCGGAAAAGTTTAATTGATATAGGGTCCTTTTCAAAATCAAGTGTATATTTATTATGAGTAGTTTTACCTAACGGCATGAGTTTATGAGCTATCTCTGTAAAATTGATATCTGATCTCTTGTCGGGGACCACCTGAAAAGAATCGTTGCCGCATAGGCTGACAGCGTATGAACCTCTGACAACTCCATAGTATTCATTGTTATGGTGTATGCATGCGCTGCAGTCGTCATTTCTGCCGAACGGAAGCAGCAGCATTCTGTTTTCCCATACATCTATATAGAAAAGCTCTTTGCGCATTGACTTTAAATCTCCGACGATAAATTTGATGGCCTCCGTACACTGCACTGATGCCACAATATTTGTAACGGTGTTAAGTACTCCAGCGGTACTGCATGTAGGATATGTTCCCGGCAAAGGCAGATCACTTCCTGTCAGACAGCAATAGCAAGGTCCGTTGTCATGCAGGATATTCATGCTCATGCCTTCAGATCCAATAGCACCCCCATATATCCACGGGATGGAATGGACAAGGCAGGCCTCGTTCAAAAGCATTCTCGTTTCAAAATTGTCTGTTGCATCAATAACAATATCTATATCTTTTATGAGATTCACAATGTTGGACGAATTAACATCGGAGACTATCGCTTCCAATGCAATTTCAGAATTGATATGCGAAAGGTGCCTTTGGGCCGCTTCGGCCTTAGGGAGCTCTTCTTTTGCGTCATTTTCGTCAAACAGTACCTGCCTTTGGAGGTTGCTTGCCTCTACGTAGTCTCGGTCTATCAGCCGCAGATATCCTACGCCCGATCTTGCGAGGTTGTTTGCTGTAACGGTTCCAAGAGCCCCCAATCCTAATATTGCAATGCGAGATGCGAGCAGTTTTTTCTGTCCATCTTCGCCAATGGAGGGGAATACTGTCTGTCTCGAATAACGGTCAATCATCAGCATTTACGACCATTTCTACAGCTTTTATAAAACTTTCAATTTCTTCTGTCTCAGTAAAATAATTCGGACTTACCCTGATTGTCCCGCCTGATAAAAGCGTCCCTATTGTCCTATGCGCATCAGGAGAACAATGCAGTCCGCCACGTACAGCTATTCCGTATTCCGCATCAAGTAAAATGGCAACATCCTGTGGACCCATACCTTCAATATTAAAGGAAATTACCGCCCCACGGGGATGCCCTGGGGGAGGTCCATATACGGAAACCTTATTTAACGATAAAAGTCCGTCAACTATTGATCTAATTGCAAAATCTTCTTTTTTTTGAATCTCTTCTATTCCAGTATCAGCAATAAAGCTGATTCCTGCACCAAGTCCGGCGATACCTGGAACGTTCAACGTGCCGCTTTCGTATCCCTCAGGCATCGAATCCGGCTGTTCGAGCGATTCAGAACTGCTTCCAGTGCCACCTTCCTTAAGCGGTTTCAATTTGATCCCTTTGCGGACATACAATCCGCCAGTGCCCTGAGGTCCCAAAAGTGATTTATGTCCGGGAAAGGCCAGAAGGTCGATATTCATCTCCTGTACGTCAATAAGCCTTGCGCCAGCTGACTGTGCGGCATCGACCAGAAAGGGTATCCCATGCTCCCTGCATAACCTGCCTATTTCTGCAATGTCATTTACTGTACCCGTTACATTTGATACATGTGTTGCGATCACAAGGCGGGTATTATCTTTAAGGTTTTTTCTGATACTATCAGGATCGACTCCGGAGATAGGAGACGATGCAACTTTTGTTATCTCGACTCCATTCATTTTCATTGCTTCAAGCGGACGCGCCACTGAATTATGTTCCATTGACGTAGTGACAACGTGGTCACCTGTATGCAGTATTCCTTTGATCGCAAGGTTAAGCGCCTCAGTTGCGTTGGCGCAGAATACTATTTGTTCTGCACGCTCTGCATTAAAGAGGGTTGCGCACAGCAACCTGGTTTTTCTTACGATATCATTTGCCAGTAGTGAAACTTTGTGCCCTGCTCTCCCCGGATTCCCGGAACAATGTCTCATGGCATGATCAACTGCCAGATAGACACTGTCAGGTTTACGAAATGATGTTGCAGCATTATCAAGATATATCATGATTTATGTCCACCTTTTTATTAACGTCAGCTGCTCATTGGTATAAAGTCGCCTTTAGTCACGGCAATTTCATATCCGATACTCTCGATCCGTCTTTGCATGCAAAAGCGGCATTCCGCAGCTTCGTCCCCGGTGCATATTTTATTGTCATAGAGAAGATATTTATTTCTTACATCGACAGGAGAGAGATTAGGCATCACAACATTGGCTCCCGCAAGGATGCCCAGTTCTCTTCCTCTCGGATCGATCGTTCCAAGTGCTGTTGTAGAAGGGATAAGCGCGCTTGGCAGCATTAGGCGCAGCAGTCCGATAATAAACACAGTAAGTTCCGCGGACCCGCTGGAGAAATTGGCAAACTGAGTGCTGTGGTGTGGTACAAAAGGACCAATGCCGACCATGTGCGGCTGCAACTCATAAAGAAAGAGCATATCATCAGCAAGATATTCAGCAGTCTGGAAGGGTGATCCGACCATAAACCCCGATCCCACCTGATATCCTATTTCTTTCAGATCTGCAAGACAGCGTTTTCTGTTTGTAAGGGACATCTCCGCAGGGTGGAGCATAGAGTAATGTTCCTGATTCGCAGTTTCGTGGCGCAAAAGATAACGGTCAGCCCCGGCGTCGAAATATGCCTGATAGCTTTCCCTGGTTTTTTCACCGATGGATAGTGTTACCGCGCAGTCCGGGTATCGGGTTTTTATGTTTTTTACAATGTAAATTATCTTATCATCAGAAAAATAGGGGTCTTCCCCCCCCTGAAGCACAAAGGTCCTGAATCCGAGTTCATATCCTGTCTCACATGCCTGAAATATTTGATCTTCTGTAAGACGATAACGGCTTGCGCTGAGGTTGCTTTTTCTAATCCCGCAGTAAAGGCAGTCATTTTTACAGAAATTTGTGAATTCGACCAGTCCCCGAATATATACATGGTTTCCATAATATCTCTTCGATATATTTCTTGCTTTTTCAAAGAGATATTCGCTTAAGTCACTGGTGTATGAAGAGACAAGGTAGACAAGCTCGTCTTTTGAAAGACATCTTTGTTTTTCGAGTTTGTCTACCAAAACAAATGCATCCGCATCTTTTTTATGCATGCCTCCAGATTTGAATTTAACAATATTTTTACCGACATCGTCAGCAGGATCTGAAGTTCCGTTATATGTGTGAGTCACTGTTTCGGTCATAAAATAGACTCCTTCCAAATGATAGTCTTCAAAAAATATTATATATATCCTATATATCAAGTATGAATATTATAATTGAATGAATAGGTATTGTAAATTACAAAACATTTTTAACTTAAGCTGGGAATTTTCGTAAGTACAATATATTCTGCCTATTTTTTTGATAAATATTTTGAAATTCGACTATTGACAAATTACACCAGCGTGGTACTATCCAATATCATATTAAACATATATGAATTATAAAATTAAGGAGGGAATACCGTGTGTATTAATATTGCCCAAAGAAAGAAAAAATGTCTGAGAAATGACCGAATGCGTACCTGTAAAAATATGCAAGAAATTATTAACAGCAGTGAAAGATCCGGGGTTATCCCTTTTGGAAGATACTGTAGAAAATAAAGAAAGAAGGAATAGACATGAGTAATAATTATAGATTTGAGACTATCCAGCTTCATGCCGGCCAAGAGCAGCCTGATCCAGCAACTGATGCAAGAGCAGTTCCGATTTATCAGACCTCATCTTATGTTTTTCACAACAGTCAGCATGCAGCAGATCGATTTGCGCTTAAAGATGCAGGAAATATTTATGGCAGGCTGACAAATCCCACGCAGGACGTTTTTGAAAGAAGAATAGCTGCTCTTGAAGGAGGAGTTGCCGCGCTGGCTCTTGCAAGCGGCGCCGCCGCTGTAAATTATTCGGTACAGGCAATTGCCCATGCCGGAGATCATATTGTTGCGGAAAAGACAATATACGGGGGAACCTATAATCTGCTCGCAAATACCCTACCGTTGTACGGGATAAGCACAACGTTTGTAGATCCGTATGACATAGAGGGGTATGAAAAAGCAATAAAGCCCGAAACAAAAGCGATTTTTATAGAAAGTCTGGGCAATCCAAACAGCGAAGTAGTCGATATTGAAAAAATTGCTGAGATAGCACACAGGCACGCAATACCGCTTATTGTTGACAACACTTTTGCGACTCCCTATCTTTTCCGTCCGTTAGAACATGGTGCAGATATAGTAGTACATTCTGCCACAAAATTTATAGGAGGACATGGCACTGCTATCGGAGGGGTAATTGTTGATGGGGGAAAGTTTGACTGGGAAGCTTCAGGCAAATTTCCATTCCTGACAAAACCAAATCCCAGCTATCACGGGATAAGCTTTACAAAAAACGTTGGGCCTGCCGCTTATGTGATAAGTATCAGGGCGATACTTTTAAGGGACACCGGGGCAGCAATATCACCTTTTCATTCATTCCTGTTCCTTCAAGGACTTGAAACCCTCTCCCTCAGGGTGGAAAGACACGTTGAAAATGCGTTAAAAACAGTAGAGTATCTTTCTAAGCACCCGCAGGTCGAACGCGTCAACCACCCATCGCTTCAGGCAGATCAGGGTCATGGATTGTATAAGAAGTATTTTCCAAAAGGAGCAGGTTCAATATTTACCTTTGAAATAAAGGGCGGAGCTGACGAAGCAAAAAATTTCATCGACAAACTTAAACTTTTTTCACTTCTTGCCAATGTTGCAGATGTCAAATCATTGGTTATCCATCCTGCAAGCACGACCCATTCTCAACTTAACGATCAGGAGCTTGCTGGGTCAGGCATTAAGCCAAACACTGTCAGGCTTTCGATAGGGACAGAACACATTGACGATATCATTGAAGATCTTGAACAGGCATTTAAAGTATAGGAGGATAAAAATAATGAGTAATGTTGCAAAAAAAATTACAGATCTGATCGGACACACTCCGCTTCTTGAGCTGACGAACACGGAGAAAAACCTGAACCTGCAGGCAACTATTTTGGCCAAGCTTGAATATTTTAACCCAGCTGGAAGCGTTAAAGACAGGATTGCAAAAGCAATGATAGACGACGCTGAGAATAAGGGTATTCTAAAAGAGGGTTCGGTGATAATTGAACCCACCAGCGGGAACACCGGAATAGGTCTTGCATCTGTAGCCGCATCACGTGGATACAGAATTATATTGACAATGCCTGACACCATGAGCGTAGAACGCAGAAACCTGCTTAAGGCATATGGGGCTGAACTCGTTTTAACCGAGGGCAGTAAGGGAATGAAGGGGGCAATAGAAAGAGCTGACGAACTTGCAGCCGAAACTCCCGGAAGTTTTGTGCCAAGGCAGTTTGACAACCCGGTCAACCCTGAGATACATAAAAATACGACGGGAGTCGAGATATGGAAGGATACGGAAGGAAAGGTGGATGTTTTTGTTGCGGGGATAGGAACCGGGGGAACGATAACTGGAGTCGGTGAATATCTGAAAACAAAAAATCCTGATATTAAGATAATAGCAGTTGAGCCGTCGGCTTCGCCAGTTTTGTCGAAAGGAACTCCCGGTCCGCATAAGATCCAGGGAATAGGGGCTGGTTTTGTCCCTAAAATTCTCAATACATCTGTGTATGACGAGATCATTACGGTAGAAAATGAAGATGCGTTTTCTACCCGCAATTCAATAGGCAAGACTGAAGGAGTTCTTGTGGGGATCTCATCAGGAGCCGCGGTCTGGGCTGCTATACAGCTGGCCAAACGTTCTGAAAACAGGGGGAAAACCATAGTTGCGCTCTTGGCGGACACTGGTGAACGCTATTTGTCTACTCCCGAGTTCGCCGATTAACTAAATATTTCAAGATAGTATTCTATAGTAATAAAAAGAGAAGGATCCTTGGACAGAGTAGTGTTATTCCGTTGGGTCCTTTTTCATGTCTTGTTTCGAAAATCGCCAGTGGCCAATAGCGGACACAAGTGATCTGTGATGTCATTATCTTCAGTAAGCTTTGAGCAGCTTGTGATGAAAAAGGGTGATGACAGGAATGCAAAGGAATTCACATTAAAAGCTGCTAGGTTAGCAGGGACCCAAATGAAATTGTGAATTTAATTTGACGTTGGCTGATTTGTTCAGGAAAATATCAAACGGACTCTTGTGCTGTAACTGTAAAATAAAGCACCATGGAATAAAAGCAGCTCCGAAACGTGCAACAAACGTAAAGACATTCATCGGGACAAGTGAAAATGCATTTGGACAGCAGTGAGATTCTAGTGACGATTGAATTTTTTTGCAATTAAACAATAGATAAACCAAAAAATCGCTATAATTATCGGATAAAATATAGTCCATTTAGCAAAAAATAAAATTGCGGCAGTTAAAACTAATGAAACAAGGCTTATAAACAAACCGGTCTTACTGTCTTTCAAAAGTTTAACCCCGGCAGCACACCCTGCAAGATATGTAAGTATAAACGCAGCACTGGGTATCTGTATCAGGGTCGACATAGTTGCAATCCTACCAGCAAATATAATAAGTAAGAATGTAAAACAGACTGCAAGAAAAATCAACCCTCCTATGGGAGTGTTATATCTTCTTGATAGACTGGAAAGCGATTTTGGAGCGTATCCGTTTATTGAAAGAGAATATGCCAGACGGGAAGCAGCTCCTATGTATGCGATTGCAGGTGCTACACAGATAAACAGTGCCGCAGCACCTGCAATTACTGCTCCATATAAACCGAATGAGTTCTTAATTATATAAATAAGTGCTGCATCGGTAATATTTGCACCATAACTATGAGTGCCAACCACGATATAAGCTGTAAAAAAATATATTATACTCACCACTATTGCGGCAATAATGGTACCTCTTATTGCATCTCTTTTTGGATTTTTGAATTCTATAGATATATGCGAGACCGCTTCCCAGCCTATAAAGCACCAAAACAGGACTGTCGTGGCATAGCCTATGCTTTCGGCACCATTAGGCGTGAATGGTATAAAGTTTTCCGCCTTCACAGTTGTTATACTGCTGACAATTGTTGTGACCAATACGATCACAGTGGTCAATACAACTGCAATTTGTATTTTTCCCGCAAGCTTCATTCCGAAGTAGTTTATCAGAAGCCCTGTCAGCAGTATTGCAGCAGCAATACTCAATCTTAATTTGTCACCAAGGCCCAGTGCTGTACATAGATACCCAGAGCCGGTCAAAGCAAGCACCGGTGCACCTACGACAACAGCCATTAAAAAAAACCAGCCAATTAGGGAGCCGATATGCGGGTTAAATGCATCGGTTACAAAAGAGGAAACTCCACCAGCATTGGGATATTTAGCCGACAAAAGTCCCATAGTTAATGCCATAGGTAAGACCAGCAACGTCATTATTCCCCAAGATATCAGTGAGGCTGGACCAGCTATTTCAGCTGCGACCCCTGGAATTATCAGTATTCCAGAACCAAGAACAGATCCGACGTATAGGGCGATAATTTGCGGCAGCCTTAATGTTGCCTTAAATTCAACAGAATTGTTCAATGATGAAGCTCTCCTTCAACAGACATGTTATCTGTCTATCCTCATGCATATACTGGTGCAGGGGCAATATTCACCAAGGGCAGTTGCATCCATAATTACGTCTGGAATATCCTTGCGCGTGACTTCCACAAAACCGAATTTTCTAAAAAACATATGTGCAGTTTCCGTCAATAGATATAGGGGAAGAATTTTATTCTTTCGGGCATGTTCCAAGCTCCACATAGCCATAAATCGTCCGATTCCTCTGCTTTGTTTTCCGGGTTCTACCGCAAAAGAGCGAAGCATAGCACCATTACTCGAATGGACAATCCCGAAGCAGCCAACAGGTTTTGTTTCTTCTGTGCATACATAGAAGCAAGATGGATCATTTTCAATCCCGACTGTTGTGAGATCTGTAGCTTTAAGCAAAGAGAAAATATAAGTCATATCATTTTCAGTTGCGCTATGGATTTCCATTTCAGTCCCCCCAAATATAAATCTGCGTATTTCTTGAAAATCTAGTTATCGTAATTAACTCAACTTTTCCACCTCAAGAATAGATGAGCAGTAAGATTTGAACCTTGAAAAATACATATAGGATCACGCGATAAAAAGAAGAGGAAAGCCCCATAAATAGTATAATTGAGATATCGACAAATCAACTAATACCAAGCATTAAAGAGGCTTTCCAATGACAAACATCATCGCAGATATAAATGATAACCGCCACGTGCTTAAATCATCGGTCGATCATTTCTTTTCCAGAATAAATATATCCAAACAGCTTAAAAGCTCAAACTTTTATAAAGAGTCAGGATTCAGCTGCGCTCAGATACTTAAAGAACTTTTTACACTTGTTTTTACAGGCAAAAATCTCTACAGAAGTCTGTTGTCGGATGACGCTTTACTCACATTCAGAAAGAACACGGCATACCGTTTCATCAACAGTGGACATTTCAACTGGGAAAAACTCCTGTATAAAGTAATGTCTCAGCTTATTTCAGAAATCGACCGTTTGACAGGGAACGACAGAGAATCGGTGCTTATAGCAGATGATTCCCTGTTCAGCAGACAGCGCAGCAAGAAAGTATAACTGCTTTCAAGAGTGTTCGGCCATACAAGCCATAGATACTGCCGTGGGTTTCGTATGCTTACCCTTGGATGGTCGGTAACACATTTCTTCCGGTTAATTTCAGTTTTCTGAGCTCACCCAGAGATGAAAACGTGATCTGTCCGGTCCAAAAGAAAGATAAGCGGACCAACGGCTATACGAGACGTATACGTGCAAGGATGTCGACAACGGATGTTCTTATTGAAGTGCTTCGCAATGCAGGCAGTATACCTGCAAGATTCGTGCTCTTCGACAGCTGGTTTACATTGCCCCAAACAGTAATAAGGGTAAAGATAGAAAACCGGGATGTAATAGGCATGGTGCGAATATCTGAGAAGATCCACTATTTCTACTTCTACGATGGCAAGTGGCAGAACATAAAATTGATATATAGCAGCATTCGCAGCAGGTCTTCTGGTTCTTCCAAAATCTTTGGATCTGTCTGCGTTAAAATACGCGAACAGAGAGGCTGTGAGTTGGAAGAATGTACTGACGCCAAGATCGTATTCATAAAAGAGAAAAGATCTAAGAACTGGTTGGCGATCCTTTTTACCGACATCTCCCTTCCCGATGAAGAGATCATAAGAATATACGGGAAGCGGTGGGACATAGAGGTCTTTTTCAAGGTCTGTAAATCTAATCTTGCATTGTCCAGAGAATTTCAGGGAAGAAGCTACGACACGATGACAGCTGCAACTGCCATTGTTTTCATGAGATATGCCATGCTGTCCATTGAAGCGAGAAACAAATCTGACGGCAGGACAACAGGAGAATTATTCTATAAGTTACTATCAGGAACTCGAGGACATAATGTTCTCTCAGGCATTGCTGCTTCTACTTACAAGACTTATTGGGATGCCAAAAGAGACAAAACCTTTTAAAAACAAGTTGCAGGAGAAGATAACAGAGTTATTTCTGAACGCTTTGCCAAGCTATCTGAGGTGTCTATTGCCATTATGTGCGTGACCTATATAGATTTTTCAAGGTTCAAACAATGTTTTAGTACTGGGAAAGTTGAGTTATCTAATTATTATCTCATTTATTTCGAGTGAAACCATGCTACGGTGTTGTTGCAGAAACGCACCAGCATCAACATTACAGGGACTTCAATAAGGACACCTACTACCGTAGCAAGAGTTGCTCCTGACCTCAGGCCAAAGAGTGAGATCGCTACAGCTACGGCCAGCTCAAAGAAATTGCTTGCCCCTATCATTCCTGCAGGTGCTGCGATGTCATGCGGGAGTTTCCAAGCCAATGCCCATAAATAGCCAACCCCAAAAATCAAAATAGTCTGGATAGTAAGTGGTATGGCAATAAGCAATATGTCCATGGGATTGTCGATTATGACCCTGCCCTGGAAAGAGAAAATTATTACCAATGTCAGCAGAAGCCCT